>ERZ1292640.3394-Hain-H43-02um-R1-3394-length-12417-cov-21_pt1 | contig 12417 bp, 9 predicted proteins | sample MGYA00564404_ERZ1292640 | MGnify/ENA primary metagenome ERZ1292640 (study PRJEB36523, sample SAMEA6512636) | groundwater metagenome | collected 2019-01-08 | study: AquaDiva: Metagenomics assemblies of 32 groundwater samples | reverse complement strand
CTGTTCACGTCCATCGCAATGACTTCCGTCAGCTTTTCAGCATCCTGCTAGGGGATCGTAGACCTCGACTGCGCCCAGCGGATCAACGAAGTCCGTGGTCCCCCCGATGGCGAAGAGCGACACGCCCAGATTGGCCACCGCAAGCTGGGCTCTTGCCGTCGGCATGGCCGCCAACCCCGTCTGCCATGTACCCGCCTCGACATCGAACGCCTCCACCTGGCCGTGCAGGATGGTCGCGGAACTCCGCCCACCGATCGCATAGATGACGGTTCCCACCATAGCGCCCGCCAGCTCCCGGCGAGTCGTGGGCATCAGGGCCTTCTGCACGCCCGAGCCACCAATCGCGTCGCACACCTGGACGTACGGAAGCGTGTAGGTCAACCGGTCATTCACGGATGCCGCGGCAATGGACCCGACCGCAGTTCCATGCCCGTCGGTATCGTGAAAATCGCTGAAACCCATCTGCCACACAAAAAGCCCGAAGGGATTGCCTTGGCTGTCGCGCCGGTACTTGTCCACGAGGTCCGGGTGCCGAGGATCGGCTCCGCTGTCGAGCACCCAGATCGTGATGTCCGGATTGCTGTTCGCGCCGTAAATCGACGGATCGTTCCACGCCTGATCGATCCCGGTCAATCCCAGATGTCCCAACTGCGTGGAGTAGAGGAAGTCGTCCGGCAGGCCGCAGGCGGTCGGTGCGCCACTGCAGCTCACGCTGCAGGAGAGCGCGTGGGCGGCGAAGCTCGGCGCGGCATCCACGACGCCATCCACCCCGGCGGCGGCACCCATCACCGCCTCCACGCTCGCTCCCGTCAGGATCGTGTAGGCCCCCACCGGGGCGAACCGCAGGAACAGTCGTTCCCGAAGCCCGAGCGCCGACGCGATCTGGCGCCGGGTCGCCTCGCCCACTTCCGGCCTGAACCGGAGGATGACCTCACCCGCGATCGTCTCCACCATGCGCCCGCGGTAGTCGATGGTGACGATCTCGAGCGGAGTGGCGGCGATGACCCTTTGGATGGGGAGGAACTCGAGAATAACCACCATCGCGACCATCCGACCCCTGGCGAGGTGGCGCATCTGTCCAGGTAGGTGCACGCGACGTCCATGCGGATTGGACCACCTGGAGTACATTCAGGTCAAGGGTGCGCTCAGGGGAGCCGGACGGGGAAGCGTAAGATACGTAATATGGGTGTAATCCGGATGCGCAGATTGATAGCATTGGCCGTCGGGATGATGGTCCACGTGGCATGGGCGACGGATCCGGTCTGGACCACGGTGGCACCCATGCCCACAGCCAGAAGGGAGTTCGCTACAGTGGCGCTAGGTGGCACGATCTATGCGATCGGCGGGTACAACGGGCCGGGTTATACCACGATTCTGGGGACCGTGGAGGCGTACGATACGGCCACCAATACCTGGACCACAAAGGCGAGCTTGCCCATCCCAACCAACGGGATCCAAGGCGCGTCGACAGGAGGCACGATTTACATAGCGGGCGGTTATCCGGTTCTTTACGGATGCTGTTCCGCGACGCTCTGGGCATATGACCCAGTAACCGATAGCTGGAAGGCCAAGGCACCAATGCCAACTCCACGCGGCCTGGCATCGACTGCGGCTCTCGATGGAAGGATCTACGTGATCGGGGGCAACAACGGCCTCAATCTATCGACGGTCGAAATGTACGATCCATCGGTTGACACGTGGGTGACTGGAGCATCCATGCCGACGGGAAGGGAGCGTCTAGCGATCACCGTTTCGGGGCGCTCCATCTATGCTATCGGGGGGGGGGATCCCGTCTACTCCTCTGTCGAGGCCTACAACCCCGCGACGGACATATGGACGACCAAGGCGAGCTTGCCCACGCCACGGATCGACTGCGCTGCCGCTGGTGCCGGTGGCCTCGTGTATGTGGCCGGCGGCGAGTACCCGGGGAATCCGACGCCAGCCTACCACTCCGAGGTCTACGCCTACAACCCGTTCACCGACACGTGGGCGACCAAGTCACCCATGCCGACGGCGCGTGATGAACTCGGCGTGGTCGCCATCGGTGCCACGATCTTCGTCATCGGGGGTGGAGCCACCTGTGACGGGTGTGCAGCCTACAACGTCAACGAAGCCGGGGTCCTGCCTCCTGGAAGCATGGCCAGTGCCTTGGCAGTCAATCCAGGTGTCCAGCATGTAGGTCGCTGGGTGACGGCGACGCTCACGGTCACGAACACGGGTGAGTTCGTTATGGCCAATCTCGTGCCGTCGCTCTCGGTGGGACAGGGCAGTTTGTTGGTGAACGCCATCGGCAGTCCCGTACCCTCCGGAACGCCGTACCTGCCGCCCGGCTGGACGCAGACGTTCACGTGGACGTTTAGCGTCTCCGGGGAGGGGACGGCCACATTCACGGCGACGGTCACCGGGTACGATCTAGCCTCGTGTACGACCATGCTCGTGGCCTCCTCCGCGGCCGTGCTCCTGGAGCCCCGGATCGTGGAGCCGCCTCCGCCGCCTAATCCGCTCCTCCTCGTCTCCCCCGGAGCGGCCCTGGACCGGAACGTGTTGTCGCTGAGCCACGGCGACGTCGTCCTCACGCGGATCGCTCCGAAGGACGCCACCCCGGTGACGGTGAAGATCTATACGGCCTCCGGCCGGCTGGTCCGGACGCTCCGGCGGATGACGCCGCTGGCCGAGGGCCAGTGGCTCGTGTCGTGGGACGGGAAGACCGAGGACGAGATGCCCGTTTCCCGCGGCGTCTACGTGGTCCGGGTCTCCGGTGGCGGACTGGACCAGCGGCTCAAGCTCGTTGTGCGCTGAGGGCTTACCGCCCAACCAGCATCGCCCCCACGGTCGTGAAGGCGAATCCCCGGGTCCGGAGACCCGCCACGATCCCGGGCAGGGCGACGGCGGTCGCGTGGCCGCGGCCATTGAGATGGAAGATGATGACCGACCCGTTCCGCGCGCGCTTGACGACGTAACGAGTCAGGACCTCCTTCGTGAAGGCCGGATCCGGGTCGCCGGAGGCGAGGTCGTAGGTCACGGTCACGAGGCCGGCTTCGGCCGCGAGCCGGGCGTCCCGGACCAATGCGATCCCGAAGGGCGGGCGGAAGAGCACGGAATCCCGGCCCGCGAGCGCGCGAAAGACTCCGCGCGATTTCTCGAAGTGGGACCGGAGCAGGGCGTCCGACAGCTTCGCGAGGTGCCGGTGGTCCCAGCCGTGGAGCCCGAGCTCGAACCGGGGGTTGGCGGCCAGCCGCCGGACCGCTCCCGGCTGGCGCTCCATCCAGATACCGCCCAGGAAGATCGTGGCGGGCACGTCCGCCGCCTCGAGCGCGCGGAGCAGGGGCTCGTCGAGCCGGTTCGCCCCGCCGGACGAGCAGGCGTCGAACGTGAGCGCGACCTGCGCGACATCGCGGCTCCCGTGGGCGAAGATGGTCCCCGTCAATGGCCCGGCCAGAACAAGCGCGGAAACGAGCCCGGCGGTGACCGTCATCGAGGCTCGGGCGTTCAGCCCTGGCGGCAGGCCTTCCAGGCGGCGATGAAGGCATCGACGTTCGTCATCGCCCGGGGCGAGTCCTCGCGGACGTTGTCAACCGGCGATAGGATGAACCCGCCGCCCGGCGCGAGGACCTTGACCGCCGCGTCGACCGCGGCCCCGACCTGGTCGGGCGTCCCCTGCTCGACGGTCACGAACCCGTTGACGCCGCCCCAGAGGCCGACCTTGCCCCCGAGCTTGCGCTTGGCCAGCGCGAAGTCGGCGCGGGCGTCCTGGATGGGGTCCTGCCCGATCAGGACGTCGATGCCGGCCTCCAGGTAGGCGTCGAGGAGGGGCGTGTACGCGCTCGTCGTAATGCACCCGAGCTTCGCCCCGGCCGCGTGGGCCTGGGCCACCTCGCGCTTGAGCCAGGGCAGGACGAACCGGCGGTAGCTCACGGGCGAGAGGAAGTCCACGGTCTCGTACCAGGACCGGCGCGTAAGCAGGTCGATGCCCGCCTCGAGCAGGATCGCCTCCCGCCGGAGGTTCCAGGTCCCGATCACGTCGAGCAGCTCCTCGACGCACCCGGGGTCCTCGATCGCCTGCTCGGCCAGCTCCTCCATCCCGCAGAGCCAGTTGGCCGCGTCGAAGAGCACGCCCCACTCGCCCACGGTCGCAAGACCCCGGTCGGCGGCGAAGGACTTCATCCGGGCCGCCGATTCCCTGAACTCCCTGAGGTCGTCGGTGGTGGGGTCGGCCAGCAGCTCGCGCAGGAGCTTGAGGTCCGTGCGCGTGGCCACCAGCCGCTTTTTCCCACGCGGGATGACGTAGTCGTCGAAGAGCGGGATGCGGTTCCCGTGCGGCCAGTCCTCGGTCTCCTCCACCACGGTCGTGAGCGTGCCCGAGGGCAGACCGTACGTGCGGCGCAGGAGCGGCCGTCCGCCGCTCCCCGGCTCGAGCGCGTCCGTGACCTTCGCGGCCGGGTTCAGGCGCACCGGGAGCCCGTAGAGGTCGTACGAGATCGTCTCCGGCCGGAGCAGCAGCGGCGACCGCGGCGGGATCTCGACGAAGGCGTCGAGCCCGAGGTCGAGCTGGCGGGTCACGTACTCCTCGGCCGTCCGGCACTGCCGGCGCAGGGCGCCGAAGATCATGAACGAGCACGGCAGCCGGTCGGCGGGCTTCCCCGACCACGCGGCGAGCAGACGGTCGCGCGGCGACCAGGAGCCCATGCTAGCGGACCAGCTCCGGCGCCAGCTTGAGCAGGGACACGGCAAGCACCTCGGCGGTCTCGGCCCGCACGAGCTTGATCAGGACCTCGGGCTGCGGCGTCCCCGGGGTCAGCTTCGAGAAGACGAGGAGCTTCGCGCCCATGACCTTCCCGACTTTCGGGGCCTGCGCCTCGTCCATGACCCCGGTCAGACCCAGCGCCTGCTCGGACAGGATCTGGCGCAGCCGCTCGCCGCGCTCGACGACCCGGAAGGACGGGGACGACGACACGGCGAGCAGGAGGTGGGACTCGCAGGTCTCGGCGGCGGCCTTGAGCTCCGGCGCGGTGACCTCGACCGGCATCACGACGACCGGCGTCTTCGGCTCGATAGGCACGAGGGTGAAGTCTAGCAGCCGCCGCACCCCGTCGTCGAAAGCCTTCTTCAGCACGACCTCCCGGTCTTCGCCGCCGCCCGGCGGCGCAGCCTCCGTCCAGTCGTCGTCCGGCACCGTGACCCCCTTGAGCGCCATGAGCTCGGACTTCACGAACCGGACGATGATCGCGTCGAGGTCCCGCGCCTGGAAGTTCGCGCCCGTGTGGTGGCTGACCCGGGCGGGACTCCCCGTCTCGTCGCTGTCCCCGGTCTCGCCGTAGGTCAGGAAGACGAACTGGGCCATCGTGACTTCCGCCAGGTGGCGCAGGACGATCTCGCCCTGCGTCGAGAGCCCGCTGGCCCCGATCCCGACGATCTTGATGCCCTGCGCGGCGGCGTTCCGGGCCGCCTCGACGTAGTTGATCTTCTGGTCGGGATAGACGTGCGGCGGCGCGTCCGTGATCACGAACGCGACCCGGACCGCCCCGGTCCGCCAGGTGAGCTTCTGGAGGGTGACTGCGAGCGCCGCCTGCAGGTCCTCAGGCTCGTCCCCGCCCCCGCCCGCGCCCACGAGGTTGAGCGCTCCCTGGAACCGCTCCACGTCGTCCGTGAACTCGATCTTCTGCGTCACGTACTGGTCCCCGCGGTCGCGGTAGAGGACCATGCCGAACCGGACATCCGGCTTCTCCGGCGCGGCCAGGATCGCGGCATGCACCGCGCTCAGCGTGTTCCTGAGACGCTGGATCTCGTCCGCCATGCTGCCCGTAGTGTCGAGGACGAAGCAGATGTCGACCGGCACCCGCGCGGGCACGGCACCGCCCGCCCTGAATACGAGGTCGATCGTCTTCTTCCCCTGCGGGTCCACGGCGGCGCGCACCGTCTCGCCCTTCCACGAAGCCTCGACCGTAACCCCCGGCTGGCCGTAGGCCGGATTCTCGGACGGGAAGAAGAGCGCCCGGCCGTCGGCATAGGCCGTCCGCCTCGCCACTTCGGCGCCCTGGGCATTCCGGAACACGAGGGTCGCGTACGACGCGGGTTTGCCCTGCCCGTCCACGGCCCGGAACACGATGCGGTTTGTGACGTCAACGGGGATGAGGGCGGATTGCCGGAACTTGCCGAGGAAGTCCAGGTACGCGCCGAACTCGAGGTTGTCGTCGTGAAATCCCGCCTTGACCCCGGGCGACCCGCCGCCGCGGCGACCGGCGCGCCCCGCGACCGATGCGGCGGCGGCGCTCCCGGACGGCGGGCCCGGCATGGCCGCCTCGCGCGGGGCGTACCCCGCGGTCGCATCCAATGCGGCGGCTTCCCCGGACACCCGGCGGGAACCCGCCACGCTCTTCTCCATCCGGTGGATCCCCGGCGCCACGGAGTCGGGGGCGGGAGCCGGCATGTGGGCGATCTCGCCCCCGGCGGGCGGGGCTGCGACAGCCCTGGTCTCCGCCGCCGCGGCCTCCGGCTTCCCCTCCGGCGGCGTGGTCGCGGTCTCGTGGGCGGACGTGGCGCACCCGGCGGCGAACAGGGCGGCGAGCGCGATCGGCCAGAGTCGTCTCATCGGACTACGAGATACGATACCGCGTCCGGTGGCAGGTCGAACGCGACTGTCGCCCGGCCGTGACGGACAGGAATGTCCTTGATTTCCAGGGTCTGGAACGTGTTCTGGGCCGCGAGCGCGTCCACCTGCGCCGGCGAGAGGCTGTCCGGGCTCCCGAGCCGTTCCCAAGCCGGCCGGATGTTGGAGTGGGTCCCGTCGATGCGGTAGTGGGTGACCGACGCCCGGGTCTTTCCGGACGGGAACCCGGCCAGCGCCACCTTCACCCGGCGCACGGGCGGCTTCGGCGACTTCGGAAAATGGAAGGCCCAGAAGAGCAATCGCGCGCTCCCGTCGTAGCCGCGCGTGGGGATGCACCCGGCGGCGTGGTCCGCGGTCGACACCGGCTTCGCGAGCAGGTCCTCCCCGAGGTCCTGGAGCGCCTCGAACGCGAACCACGTTGGCTTCCTGAGGCCGTCCACGGTCATGAGCCCGAACCCGCCGTGGAACGGCGCGGGCGGCAGGCCTCCCTCCTCGAACAGGTCCGAGAGCGTCCACCACGAGAACGTGTCCACCCGGCCGGCGACCTCCTGGATCGCCTTGACCGCGAACGCGGCGCCTCCGGGAGCGTCGTGGATGGGATCCCGGGAGTTCGACGAGCAGTTCCACTCGGTCATGTGGATCTCGAGGTCCATGTCGCGGTAGGAGCGGACGATCTCGTGGTTCCGCCGAATGCTCTCGCGGAAGAACGCCTCGCCCTTCCACCCCAACGGCATCCCCTCCGACTCCATGAAGAACGGGTCCGAAGGATATAGATGGTACGAGACGAAGTCCAGGGGGGTGTGCCCCCGCCCGGGGCGGGCGACGTTCTCGTGCCGGCAGTGCTCGATCGTCTCGCGGACCCACTCCGCGCACGCGGTCGCCGGCCCGCCCACGCGCAGGAGGGGATCGACCCGCTTGACCGCCTCCGCCGCGTGGTCGTAGAGCGCGAAGTAGTCCCGCATCGAGCCCTTGAAGAACCACTTGGGCAGGTTCGGCTCGTTCCAGACCTCGAAGTACCAGCGCCGGACCTCGGCCTTCCCGTACCGGCGATAGACGCGCCGCGTCACGGCTTCGATCAGCTCCGCCCAATCCCCGATGCGTTTCGGCATCGTGACGTTGCCCTCCCAGTAGAAGATCGACTCGGAACCGGAGGCCAGCGCCGCGGGCATGAACGAGTACTCGACGATCGGGCGCATCCCGAGGTCGAGGATGTTGTCGTAGATCCGTTCGAGGTTGAACCACGCATAGTCGATGTGCCCATCGCGGACGCCGCGGACGACGCCGACGGGTTCGGACAGGATGCCGTGGAACCGGACGTATTCGTTATGAAAGGTCGCGCGCCCGACCCGGAAGTGGTCGAGGAGGTCTTTCCGGAGGAAGTACCCGGCGTGCTCGCTCCCGAAGCACCGGGACCAGTACTTGGGGAACGTCCCCGCCCGCCGCCGGAGGTCGAAACTTAGCATCAACCTTCCGACACTCACCGACATGAGCACTCCCATAGCGCCACAGGCGACGATATTCCCGCAGCCACGTCTCTGCTAGTCTGGTGCATGCCCTCGGGCATCCATCGATCCACGAGCGAAGCTAATCGAAATATCACTCAGCCAGTCAGCGGATGCCAAGGAAGATCTCAGCTTTCCGATCGATGCCGTGACATTTCGCTTGAGGGTATCTTCGAGGAGCATCGTATCCTTGTCCCCAATCCGCTTGCGGATGCAACCGGAAAGGTATGCAAGCATATCCAGGGAGTGGACAATCTGCCCAATCCTCCTCGGTGTCGTATCCGGCATTGCCAGGCAGGTCTTGATCGTCTGGCGCGCTTGCTCGTAGTCCATAGCGCCATTCGCCAATGCTATCCACAAGTCGGGATCATCTACCCTCGCTGGATACTCAATCCTGTACCGAAGCTCAGATCCGGTCGCCCCCTTTGCCATTTCGATCAACACGAGCCCGCCTGTTCCGACTCGGCGCAGTGCCCCCCCCGCGTTCGCCAGCCGCCTGAACAACATCGCGGCATCATCCTCCTTGCCAACGAAGGTCAGGAGCGAGTAGATAACGTTCTGGTCTACGATCGCGAAGTGGGGATCCCCTACTGCCTCATGAATCCTATTGGCGAGGACCGCGGAGAGCTCTGAATCCCTCACCACAGTAAGAGCACATAGCAGGTCGGCATACAAACCAGCCCGCTCACCTGCCTTGATCGATGCATCAGATTCGAGAAGGTCCCGAATCATGTTCTTCCCCCTTGGCACATCGAGCAAGTACACAAGACAGGACTCCGCGATGGCAATCCTGGCTTCGAATTCATACTCAGTTACGCCATCCTTTGCGATCAGATGGAGACACTTCTGGGCTTCTCCATAGCGGCCACCTTCGACAAGATACTTGACCTCGAGCCGCTTTGACTCGAGGTGACTGGGCTTCAACCGCACAGCAGCTCCCATCCATTTCGCCGCCAGGGCAAACTCATCCCTCTCCGCCGCTCGCGTACCCATGTAGAACCAGAATGGTGCCCATCGCAACCACTTCTGCAGCTCCCCAGGCAGCTTCTCTTCCTCCAGCAAACCGTAGAACCTCTCCTCGAAAGACTGGAGGCCCAATTGCAGATGGACATACTCACCGAATCGGAACATTGCCCTCAGAAGGGACCCCATGTCCGCAGCCCACGCATCCTGAGGGGAACTCAGAAGCAGCCTGCGATCCTGATCCGCTCCGCCACCATCCTTTGGCACAAGCTTTATGACCCAGTCATCAAGAACCGTACCGTCGGGAGCCAAGCGAAGGCGCTCCATGACCGCGTAGAACTTCTCGTCCGATAGCTTCCAGTCCCACCAGAGGACATTCAGCAGGTGCTCGCACTCCGCACGTTTTTTAGACTGTCCGATGGCACCAACCAGTCTGCAGAATACCTCCTCGCCATTCACGCCCATCCCTTCCGGAACAAACCAGCGCCAGCCCGGCATCAAGGCTGCGGGATGGCGAGAAGGAGGCTGGTCCATGTTGTAAGAAGGGATGTAGATTCTTGGCTTGAGAACGGGATGTCCAGCGATCTCCTGAACGGCGACTGAGTACTCATCTTTCGGGTCATCAACTGTGATGATTATCTCCTTCAATGCCAAGGTAGGCGAATACGGAATGCGGTAGATCGAGGGCAAGGCCTCCAAGTTCATGGCGGGATGGTTTTGATCCCGCTTCTCCGTTCCAGCGAGCCGGAGAATCCTCATCAGGAGGTCATCTCTCTTCTCGAACCGACCCGCCCTCGGCGAACTCACCACCGATGGAACTGGTGAATGGACCAGACTCACGTATGTCGGAAGATGGTCCATGGGAATGGCGCAGCTACCCGACAGCCAAGAACCCAAGATGCCCATAAGACCTTCAAGGTTTTGGTTGTTGAGGCCGCCTATCAGATAGGCATGAGAGTCAAACATGAAATCACGCGGGAGAGTCGCCAGTGGGCCATCGCCAGCAGGCGCATCAATGAACAAGAAGTCAAAGTACGGCACCTCCATCTCCTCTATGTTACGGCCGAGGTGGGTCTTGATCATCCACGATTCGCGAATTTCCTCGACGAAGTAACGTCCCACCGCTTCCATCCAGAGTCGGGAATGGCCGATCCCCCAAGACTTGCACCGGAGGATTGCTTCTGGTGTACCTGGGCCTATGAAGCGCAAGTCTCCTTTTCGAGGAGTTCGTTCTTCGACCGACAAGTCGGCTGTCTCCTCACGGATCCGCTGCACGATTGGGAGTGGGTCCGCGTTTCGTCCAGGCCGAACGAGGCCCGATGGTCTGTTCCGTACTGTCTGGGTGAGTCGATCCTTGACTTCTTGCCACACGAATCCCCCACGGCCAGCCGGTTCACTAACGGTGCTCTCATCGACGGCACAAAGGAAGTCTGCCACACCCGGATTGCATTCTGCCAGAAAGCCGCCGTCATCTCGGCCAACTGACCGGAGATACTTCTCAACACCTGGCGCGAACAGATCCCAGTCAACGATGAGAACCCTTGCACTCCGGCTCCTTACGAGTTCGGCAGCAAGATTCACCGCCAACGCCGTTCGACCAACGCCGCCCTTGTAGCTGAAGAATGTAATTGTTCTCATGTGGCCGCGAAGGCGATTGGCGCTGGGCCTTCATCAAGACTCCGGTGAATCTGCGGCCCAAGACCACCGGGATCACCCGCTGGCACACAATCGCGCAAAGGGGAAGCAGTCATCCCCACGTCCTCCAGGAACTGAGATATTGCGCTCTCGTCAACCTGAGCCTTGAAACCGTTCCTTGAAACATCCTCCGCCCACAAGGCTCTCTCAGAGACTGGCGGAAGGCTTCCGTATGCGGCCAGGAGAAGCGCGTCTCGAGTCCACGTGGCCGTTCCAATCCCGGCCAATGCGTCTACGACGAGCATTGCATGTTCGTGAGACCCACCCCGCCCGTAGGCGAAGGGCATCAACCAAGGCAAGAGATCCTTCCGCCTGCGCAATTCGCGATAGGTTTCCATCGTGACAAGTGCTGGAGCTACAACTCGCACTGCCGATAGAATAAGGCGCAATGTGTCTGCAGATTTCTCGGGTGGAGCCTTCGCCTCAGCGCTGAGCAACTCCTTGAGTGGGTGTTCGAGAGCAGCAGGAAATTCTCCAGCTTGTTCCGCCATCTCAAGCACTCTGATCACGACTCTGAGTGCTCGGTGAGTGGCCTCGGCCTCCGCCTTGCCGCTCCGTATCATCTCGGCAAGCTCGTCTGCACCAGCTCTCCTAACTTGGGCAGCGCACGATGGATCGCGATCGGCCTTCTCCGGTCGAGTGGCCCAGTCTAGAAGAACAGCAACGTCGACCCACGGCTCGGAGTCCTCAAGACGTCGTCCTTCGCGTGAAATCGCGATGAGATTCTGCCTGATCCACCGCCGCTGGTCCCGGTAGGAAGCAGTCCAAATCCGACTGAGCTCCGTGGCCACAGGGGGTATAGGGTCAGATGTCATGAGGCAACCACATCGCCGACTGGTACTGGATCACGCAATGGCGCAGCGAGAAGAGCACCGCTCCCTCGATAGTGCTCGTGGACGATCTCCGGCAGTGGGGGCTCACCTCCGAGCGGAGCCGTCCGCCCAAATGGACTTCCCGCTGGTTGTTCTCGAAAATGCGGATAACCTACAGCCTCATCCCTTGTCGGAACGTGCAACTCCCTGAGCGCGTCCGCATAGTAACTCAACCACAACGCAGGCTGAGGCAAGCACCAATTGCTCAGAGCCAGCCTGCGATAAAGAGTCGTTGCAGCGTCGGCCGATGTCAATTCGAACGATTCGAATTTCGGCGCCTTGAATGTTGCGAATGCGCACGCGCTACGAGGGTTAGCCAATGAGCATTCTCGGTACGCAGCAGCACGAATCCGAGGAGGCAACCATGTGGGAGGCGCAGTCCGAGCTCCACCGGCACTCATCCACTCTTCAAACCAGAGACGAACTGAAGAGAGAATAACAGTCGGGTGGGAAACGAATGCCATCATTGGAACAAGCCGATGAAGGTCTACGACCTCCGGAGGAAGGACAGCCCTGCCTCCTTGGGGAGTCCACGCAGGAGTCGTCGGACCGCTCATATTTGGCGATTATACAGGGTCCCGGACTCTCCCGATGACGTGGGATGCCACCGGCGCTCAACCACCAAGAAGCGCAAGATGGCATTGCGGTCCGAGAGCTATCGCATACTGAGTGAATCTCATGCATTAGTAATCCGGCCTCAGGACCCTTGCGGCCCACTCCCAATCCCTAGCAGGTCGCTGAAAAAACGGTCATGACGACGAGAAAACTGATCGTGACG
>ERZ1292640.1776-Hain-H43-02um-R1-1776-length-17696-cov-7_pt2 | contig 12417 bp, 16 predicted proteins | sample MGYA00564404_ERZ1292640 | MGnify/ENA primary metagenome ERZ1292640 (study PRJEB36523, sample SAMEA6512636) | groundwater metagenome | collected 2019-01-08 | study: AquaDiva: Metagenomics assemblies of 32 groundwater samples | reverse complement strand
TATTTATCGTAAGAAAAGTCCACGTCTCGGTGGAGCCGCTTGTGCCCGCCGCCCTTGTGCCTCGTGGTAATGCGACCGGTGTTATTACGTCCTATGCCGCGAGAGAAGCCCTTAGTCAGAGACTTCTCCGGCTCATTCGTAGTAATAAACTGGCGGTAGTTTATGCCGGACATGCCTCGGCGGGACTTGGTTGTGGGTTTGTAGTGTTTCATTTAAATAAGTTCGATCTTGTCTCCCTTCTTTAGGTAGACATATGCTTTTTTACCGCCACTTTTTACTCCCCTCTTCCCCCGGATAAATACTTTCTTAGCCGGAATATTGGCCACCCGGACTTTCACTGGCATCACTTTGTAAGATTCGTGCACAGATTGAGCGATGGAGTGCTTGGTGGCATCTTTGCTTACTTCGAAGACGTAAACCCCCGCTTTATCCGCGCTCAAAGCCGCTTTCTCGGTGATACGAGGGCCCAGAAGCACATTATTCGGCTTGAGATTAAGATTTGCCATGAAGTTTTGGAATCAGTTTAAGAGACGCTTCCGGATTTTCTAAAATCAAATATTTATATTTGAGAAGCGTTAATGGGTCTAGGTTTCTTGCTTCCAAGACTAGAACATTGCCGAGATTTCTGAAGGCGCGCTCAGTCTCCTTGTTTTTACCGGAGAGAGCGATGGCAGTAGCATTATTTCTTTTGGTAAAGACATTTTCAAATCCCTTAACGCCAGAGAGAGAACTGAGGGCAGATATGGCTCGCTTGGTCTTCGGCTCTTTGAGTGTAAGGGAATCGATAAACATCACTTCCCCTTCGCGGTACTTCTGGGCAAGAAGCGTATGAAGGGCCTTGGCGCGCATATTTTTGGTAACAGTGCGTTCATAGCTCTTTTCCTTTCTCGGGCCGTGGGTGACGCCACCACCAATCCAGAGCGGTGAACGGATAGAACCATGACGGGCTCTTCCCGTTCCCTTCTGCTGCCACGGCTTCTTGCCTCCGCCCCGCACCTCTCCCCTATTTTTGGTATGAGCAACCGGCTTTCTCTTCGAAGACATGAGTGAGTCGGCCACCTGCTTTACCAAGTCGGCATTCCAGCGCACGCCGAAGACATTCTCAGGGAGTTTAATTTCCCCCGCCTTCTTTCCCTCTACGCTGTAGACTGCGGCGTCCATCCCGTTAGAAGTCAGACTTGTTTTTAACAAGTCTGCAGAAATCTTTGATTTCTTACTTCTAATGGGATCCATATTACTTTTTTATCTCCAAAAGAGAGCCGCGGCGGCCGGGAAGCGCTCCTCTGATGAAGATTTCTTTCGTCTCAGGCAAGACCTTAACGACCTCAAGATTTTTTACCGTTACCTTCTCTCCGCCCATGCGGCCAGCCATGCGCATGCCTTTCACCACTCGTCCGCCGGCTCGGCCGCCACCGCCGATAGAACCCGCTTCGCGCTCTGAATGCTTCTGGCCATGCGAGCGCTTGCCTCCTTTGAAGCCGTGGCGCTTGACCACGCCCTGGAAGCCCTTGCCCTTTGAGATGCCGGAAACCCTCACCAAATCCCCTTCTTTAAAGGTCAGACCTTGGGAATCAGTACTTAAGGTCTGACCTTTAGTTTCAACAGGCATGACCATAGTCACAGGGATGGCTTCCCCGGACTCGATAAAGATTTGGGTCATGTTCACTTTCTTTACTTTCATATCAATTTCACATCAATGTTTACACCCGAAGGCAGTGACATATTGGTCAGGGCCTCGATAACCTTGCCGGAAGGATTCACTATATCGATGAGGCGCTTATGGATTCGCATCTCGAACTGTTCTCGCGCATTCTTGTATACGAACGCCGCGCGGTTCACCGTATAGATTTTCTTCTCCGTCGGTAAGGGTATCGGCCCTTCCACCTTGGCGTCATAGCGAAGGGCAGTGTCGATAATCTGCTTGACCGAGAGGTCGAGAATCTTCGACTCGTAAGCCCTGACGCGGATGCGCAGTCTGGAAGTAGCTTCTTCTTGAGCAGAAGCTTTCTTGGCGGAAACTTTTTTCACCCCGCCCTTGGCAGTTTTTTTAGCTGGAACCGCCTTTTTAGCCATTTATTTAATGACTTTAGTTACGACACCGGCGCCCACAGTCTTACCGCCTTCGCGGATGGCAAAGCGCTGTTGCTCCTCGAGAGCGACAGGGGCGACTAATTTCACCGCGAAGGTGGCTGTGTCGCCGGGCATAACCATCTCAACACCTTCGTTTAAGGTCACCTCGCCGGTAACGTCCGTAGTGCGGATGTAGAACTGCGGCTTGTAGCCGGTGAAGAACGGCGTGTGCCGCCCGCCCTCTTCCTTCTTAAGGATGTAGACTTCGGCCGTAAAGTCAGTGTGAGGAGTGACGGAACCGGGCTTCGAGAGCACCTGGCCGCGATGAAGGTCTTCCTTCTTGGTGCCGCGGAGGAGTACGCCCGCGTTGTCTCCCGCCTCGCCCCGGTCGAGCGACTTGTTGAACATCTCGATGCCGGTGACGGTAGTCTTGGCGGTATCCTTGATGCCGACAATTTCTACTTCCTCGCCCACCTTAACAACTCCTCTCTCGATGCGGCCGGTTACTACCGTACCGCGGCCTTCAATAGAGAAGATGTCCTCGATAGGCATAAGGAATGGCTTGTCTAATTCGCGAACCGGCTGAGGAATGTAGGAATCAAGAGTGTTAACGAGTTCCATAACTTTAAGAGCCCACTCGTCGCCCATATCCTTAGCTTCAAGAGCTTTGAGGCCTGAACCGCGGATGATAGGGGCCTTCTCGTCGTAATTGTATTTCTTCAGAAGGTCGCGCACTTCCTCTTCCACGAGATCGATAAGTTCCTTGTCCGGAACCATATCGCACTTGTTGAGGAATACCACGATGTGAGGCACGCCAACTTGCTTGGCCAGGAGGATGTGCTCGCGGGTCTGAGGCATCACGCCGTCAGTCGCCGCTACCACGAGAACCGCGCCGTCCATCTGAGCGGCGCCGGTAATCATGTTCTTGATGTAGTCGGCGTGTCCTGGAGCGTCCACGTGGGCATAGTGTCTGTTGGGAGTCCAGTACTCCGAATGGTGGAGGGCGATGGTAATGCCTCGCTCCCTCTCTTCCGGAGCGCTGTCAATTCTGTCAATCGTCTCAACCTTGGCCCCATAGCCCTTGTCCTTGTTCATATCAAGAACGTGGAGAATGGAGGCGGTGAGCGTAGTCTTGCCGTGGTCAACGTGGCCGATGGTGCCGACGTTCACGTGCGGCTTGGAACGATCAAATTCTGCCATTGTAATTAATTTAGAATTAATAATTTAGAATTTCCAATGAAAATTGATTGAAAATTTTAAATTGAAAATTGATAATTTCGCTTCCCGAAACAAAGAAAGCGCGCGAGAACCATTGCTTTCTTAGGTCCAGAATGCGCGCGTAATCATACAATCCTCGTATTGAGAGAATCTCAAAGAGCATCGCACGATTAACACGTAAGCGCCATATTATACAAAGGGCCTATAAATGTAAAGGGCGGCGCGTTTTTCTTATAACGCGCCGCCCTGGTGCCTTTAAAAAGACTGATATGGAATACTTGCTCCCTGGGTGAATGTTCTTCGCCCCATCCAGGAGATTGGCCAGGTTAGCACTCAAGATCCATACCTTCTTTTACCATCATATACCTAATCTATTAAAAAGTCAAGGGTTCTGAGATAAAATCCTTATTTTGAGCCATATTTTGCAAATTTCTAAGCTATTTGTCGTGTTCTGCCACTTTTTTTTCTCTTACCTAAAAACTTTTTATCAAAAAGATTAGTTAGTTGTGTTGATGCGAACAAAACTTCTATGCCGAGAACTTTTCCGTTTTTATCATAATCTACCAATATTGAGTCTGATTTTTCTTCAGTCCAAGCCACCTTTCGCTTTGGAACTAAAGCAAAATATGCCGCATCTGCTTGTTTGTCATAAGTGATATTCATTGCTTTTTCTTAAGATAATATGCTGTGAAGACTATAAACGTACTTACAGATACATACTTTCCGACCACCTGTAGCGTTCTGTCTTCAAACTTTCTTTGATACCTAATGCTACCATTTTTGCCCGGTCGAGACAATAACGGCTTTACAATAGTTAATCTGATTTTTTCCAAATCAAGAGTACGGTCGTAAAGCCTGAATTTTAGATGATTAGTAAGTATAACTTTCACTTACCAAATTATATTCTATTTTCCGCCTGTTCTCGCCTCAATAATTGTAGTAGCTACGTTCTGGGGAACAACGGCGTAGTGGTCGAACTCCATTGTTGAAGAACCGCGGCCTTCGGTCATAGAGCGCAGTGATGTAACGTAGCCAAACATCTCGGAGAGAGGCACTTTGGCTCGAACCACTTTCAAGTCTCCCCTATCCTCCATAGCTTCTATCTGTCCGCGCTTGCCGGAGAGATTGCCGGTAATGTCGCCCATAAATTTCTCGGGCACGACCACTTCCACCTTCATAATCGGTTCAAGAATAACCGGTTTAGCGCGCTTGGCCGCTTCTTGGAAGGCTTGCGAAGCGGCAATTTTATAAGCGATTTCCGAAGAGTCGACATCATGATAAGAACCGTAGTTAAGTTCGGCAGAAATGTCGACCATCTTATAACCGGCAAGAATGCCGCGGTCCATGGCCTCCCTAATTCCCTTTTCAACAGCGGGAATAAATTCTTGCGGGATAACTCCACCCTTAATAGCATCTATAAATTCAAATCCCGGCTCTCGATGAGCGTTCTTCGGCACTTTTTCTTCCGGATCGTAGTGCGGCAAGGGCTTAATCTTGATTTTGACATGGCCGTACTGACCCTTGCCTCCCGTCTGCTTGATATATTTGTTCTCTACTTCCGCTTCACCGGTGATTGTCTCCTTATAAGCCACTTGTGGCTTGCCAACATTGGCCTCGACGGAAAATTCCCTTTTCATACGGTCGACGATAATTTCCAAATGAAGCTCGCCCATGCCCATGATAACCGTTTCGCCCGTTTCCTGGTCCGATTTAATTTTAAAAGTCGGGTCTTCGTCGGAGAGGCGCTTCAAGGCCATGCCCATTTTCTCCTGATCGGCTTTAGTCTTCGGTTCGATGCGAAGGGAAATAACCGGTTCCGGGAAGGTAATTGTGTCGAGAACTATCGGATTGTCTTCATCGCAGAAGGTATGAGAAGTTTTGGCTTCTTTGAGGCCGACGGCGGCCGCTATTTCTCCAGCAAAAACCTTTTTTACTTCCTCACGCTGATTGGCCTGCAGACGGACGATGCGGCCCAGGCGCTCCTTGGTTTGAGTAGTGGCATTGTATAGATAAGTGCCGCTTTCTATGGTACCGGAATAGACGCGGAAGAAGGTCAGTTGTCCCACGAAGGGGTCGGCCTGTAGCTTGAAGGCGAGTGCAGAGAAAGGTTCTTCGTCAGAGGCATGACGTATTACCTCTTCCCCATTTCTTGGGTCAATGCCCTTGATAGGCGGAATATCGAGAGGAGAAGGCAGGTAGTCGACGACGGCATCAAGAACTAGTTGCACTCCTTTGTTCTTCAGAGCCGAGCCGGCAAAGACGGGAAAAACTTTGTTTTCTATCACGGCCTGGCGCAAAACTTTCTTGAGATCCGCAAAAGCCACTTCTTGGCCATTGAGATATTGATGCATGAGGGTCTCGTCATTTTCGACGATTCTTTCAACTAATTCACCGCGAAATCTTAGAGCATCTTCATGAAGATGCTCTGGAATTTCTTTCTCCACCACTTTGTCGCCCATCTCGCCCTCAAAGTAATAGGCCTTCATCTTCAAAAGGTCGACAACTCCTTCATGCTTATCTTCCTCGCCTATCGGAATTTGCATCCGAATAGCTTTTTTCGAAAGACGATTAAGAATTGAAGCGTACGAACGCTCGAATGAGGCGCCGGTGCGGTCCAATTTATTGATAAAGCAGACGCGCGGCACTTGCGCCTCTTCCGCGTAGCGCCAGTTGGTCTCGGATTGCGGTTCAACACCGGCTACGCCATCGAAGACGACCACCGCTCCATCCAAAACTCTTAAAGAACGCTTGACCTCAACGGTAAAGTCGATGTGCCCGGGCGTATCGATGATGTTGAAACGATGATTATTCCAGAAACAAGTGATGGCGGCCGCGGTAATGGTGATACCTCTCTCCCTTTCCTGCTCCATCCAGTCCGTAGTGGTGTCTCCTTCATGCACCTCTCCTATCTTGTGTTGCGAGCCGGTATAGAAAAGCACGCGCTCGGAAGTCGTTGTCTTACCAGCGTCAATATGCGCGATAATGCCGAAGTTACGGACTTTTTCTAATGGGTAATCCCGTTGCATAAAATAAAATGCGCTTATGCGCTTCAAAACTATATATCAAAAGCCCCACTGTTGCAATTCAATATTTTATTCTACAAGCGCAGGATAAACCAAGCCGCTAGAATGCCTAGGCCCGAGAGAGACCATACCCAGTGGCGAATAAACGGGTTCAGGAAGTTTGATACACCTGTATCTTCGGTATTGGCGCCCAGCACCTGACTTTTAACCTTTGAGATAGCTGAATCCTTATATGCTCCGAGTGTTTTACCTATTGAACTTGCCACGCCGCTTATCAATCTTTCGGTATCAAGAACGATTTCGCCTGGAATTTCTTTAATTCTATTAGTGATATGATCGGCGACTATTTCCGGAATACTCACGTCTTTGCTCGGAGCAAGAACCTGCTGGCAGATGGCGGGAAGCAATTCTTCGGCTTGCGCGGTGGCAGGCAAATATATTGTAAAGAGAATCGCTAAAACAAGAACGGCTTTCGCCATTCTTTTATGATAACACCATTACCAGGCGAAATGGGCGAAGGCCTTGTTGGCTTCGGCCATCTTGTGAGTATTTTCGCGCTTGCGGACCGCATCACCTTCATTTTTTGAAGCGGCGATAATTTCTTCCGCCAGTTTCTCCGCCATCGCTTTGCCTTTCTTGGCTCGGGCGGCGTCGATAATCCACTTCATGGAGAGAAATTGGCGGCGTTCTGGGCGCACTTCGCGCGGAATCTGGTAGTTGGCTCCGCCAACGCGGCGCGAACGCACTTCCATTGTCGGTCCGGTGTTCTTGAGTGCCGCTTCAAACACTTCGAGCGGGTTGGGGTTCTTGGTCTTTTCCTTCACTTCTTCTAGCGCCTGGTAGACAACCTTCCTCGCAATGCTTTTCTTACCGCGCTCCATTACGTAATTTACAAATTTAGTGACCTTCTCCGAGTCATAGAGATAGTCCGGTTGTATCTTCGGCTTGGCCTTGAGTTTCCTTCGCATTTATTTAGATTTCGGCTTCTTGGCGCCGTATTGGCTTCTCGACTGACGCCTGTTTTCCACTCCCGTGGCATCCAGAACGCCGCGCACGATGGAGTATCGGAGACCTACGTCTTTAACACGGCCTCCTCGGAGCAAAACCACCGAGTGTTCTTGCAAATTGTGGCCAATGCCCGGGATATAAGCCGTCACTTCCAGACCATTCGTCAGGCGGACACGAGCGATTTTCCGGATAGCGGAGTTCGGCTTCTTGGGAGTCTTGGTAGTGACCTTGGTGGCTACCCCGCGCTTGAATGGGGCGTTGAAGAAGACCGGACGGTTCTTAAGAGTATTGAAAGCGCGCGTCAAGGCGACCGACTTGGATTTTCGGGCGATTTTCTTCCTTTTGCGCCTGATTAGCTGGTTGATGGTCGACATTAAAAATCCCCTCAACGGGAGGCTCACACTATACTAAACTGGGCCTAAATTGCAATACCGGTAATCAGCCGAAAGATGAAATAAACCAAGGGAGAAACAAATTGCCAGAGAAAGAAGATGAAAAAGATTATGAGCATGAGGCCGTATTTGTCGAAAAAGGACCTCATTTGAAAGAGTTTGTTCGGAAAGAGAGCGAATAACAGCTTAGAACCGTCGAGAGGAGGGACAGGCATCAGGTTGAAGACGGCCAAAATGATATTGATAAGAATGATGACCGAGGTAATTTGAACAAAAGCCAGGCCGGATGCGACGCCAGTACGCAATAAGAGGCCGAAAATAACTGCGATAGTGATATTAGAGAGCGGACCGGCGCCGGCCACTATCGCCTCAGACCAACGGCCCGGACGAAGATTATAAGGATTATACGGCACCGGCTTCGCCCAGCCGATGATGAAGCCGCCTAAAAGATAGGAAATCGCGGGAATGAGAAGCGAACCTGTGATATCCAGATGTTTTAAGGGGTTAAGAGTGAGCCGGCCTTGATACCTGGCTGTCTCGTCTCCCAAAAGACTTGCCGCATAACCGTGGGAGACCTCGTGCATCACTATGGACATGATAAGAATTAGGATTTGAAATATAAAGTCCATGGTGCTAGTATATCGCAATTATGGCTAAAGTCTGCCCGATATTAAAGAAGGGTTCGAGGATAGGTGGAGGTTACTCCAACCGGACTCGTGCTACCCAATTCAACCCGACCGGAAACGTCAGAAAGTATGTCAATTTCCAAAAAAAGCGCATTTATGTCCCGGAATTGAAGAAGACCATCACCCTCACCCTCTCCACCCGTGCCATTAAGACCATCTCCAAACGCGGCGCCCACTCGGTCTTAAAGAAAGCGGGAATTATATAAAAAACGAACCGCCAGGAATTACTTGGGGCTTTGTGTACAAGGAGGCATGGCCTCCACCCCAATCCTGGCGGCGACTTACATTGTTGCGAATCGAAGCAGTCTCACTTCGATCCTTTGTTTGGAGAAACTAATCCCCCATGACGACCTCCATTTGTGCTTGGACTAGGCGCCGACCACTCTTCCTCCAATACGATGTGCGCCCCGCAGAGCCCCACTAGGAATTGCTCGAGCTACGTGTCGCCAAATCCAAACAAACTCATTATATCACTTATTTAAATTCAAGCACCCTACCATCGGTTTCGAATTTGATGGTACAAAATTATTCAGTATTTAATACGTTATCTGTTCACGGTCGGAAATATATAACGTATGTAGAATATTCAAAAATAATCAAATTAGGTTGAAATGCTCTCGCAAATATTTATCACTCTCAAGCTCCTCAACAATTAAATATAGAAGATCCTTCCCTACTCCGAAATCTGTTTTTAAAAGCGCTATGATATCTTCGCAGTCGTAGGGATAGACCCAAACGCTATCTTGTAAGCGATAAAGCCCGGCCTTATTAAAAAGATGTCTTATCTGGTCTCTTACTCTCCTTTTCTTTTCTGGAATGTCAAAAATAATCACGCGCCATTTTCTATCCCACCTTTTTGGTCTATTAAACTTAAAATCAGAAAATTCCCACAAGCGCAATTGTTCTTGGCCAAGCGGCGTAAGTTCGTAAAATTTACCGTTAAATTTCATCCACCCCTTCTTAACCATTTTACTTGCCGACGAGCTGGTATATTCTCTTTGTCTTCTGTTTGGAATTAAGCCCAGCTTTCCCATGGCTCCCAGAACATTCGGCGCAAGCAATCCAACAGCTAAAACACCTGCCCCTGCGACAGTAGCCAAAATAACATGCTGAAGATTCTTCTTTTTGCTTCTTTTCCTGCTTTTTTCTTCTAATTTACCCATACGCTACTTGTTCCCTATAGGGAAAGTATAACGTATATAAGATTATAGGTATCCACAGCAAACACGGAACTTATAGCGTACCCAAGAAAGCGGGGGTTATTTAAAACTCTCCGATAAAACCGATTTCTGGTTCAAGTTTGTAGCCAGTTTCTTTTAAAACTGTTTCCTGGACCAGATTTATAAGCGCTCTCACATCTCTGGCGGTAGCGTTACCTAAATTTACAATATAGTTCGCGTGCTTTTCAGAAATTTTCGCTCCACCAATTTGTTTTCCCTTAAGTCCACATTTTTCTATCAAGCGGCCAGCTCCAACCCCCTCTATTTTCTTCAATACTGAACCGCAGGATGGAAATTCGTGTAATTGCGGCTGTTTTTCATTTCTCCATCTTAGGTTTTCTTCTATCTGTTTCTGAATAAATTTTCTCTCTTTCTTCTCGAGCTCAAAAGTGATTTCGAGGACTATAATATCCTTGTCGTGATGAAGAATGCTGTCGTCGTAGCTGAATTTAAAATATCCTTTCTCGACTCTTTTCTCCTCTCTCTTTTCTAAAACTAACCCCTCTTTCACAATCGATTCTATAAAGTAAGTGCTTTGCCTATCTGGCGAGAGGAAGTGCAAATTCTGCCTGATGGCACCACCAACAGAGCTAGGGATACCAGCAAAATGCTCCAAACCAGAAAGACCCATGTCCAAAGACGAATTAATTAAATCAGCAATTAGAGCCCCGCTTTCCGCTATAAGAAGATTATTTTCGAACCTAAAATTATTAGAATTATTATGAATCACTACTCCCCTGAAACCCTTATCGCTAACTAAAATATTTGCTCCGCTTCCTAGTACAAAGAAGGGGGAATTATTTTTACGCGCCTCTAAAATAGCTTGGGTGAGCTCTTCTTTAGTATTCGCTGTAGTGAAATAATCGGCCTCGCCACCTATTTGATAAGTCGTATACGGAGCCAGCAGAACATCTTTTCTGAGATTTTTTAAGTTCATTTTACTTTTAGAGTTTCCCCGTCAGTTTCGAATTTGATAGTACCGAGTTCGGCGGTGCTGACGATTTTGGCGCCGATTTTGGAGAGAATTTGCAAAACTTCTTTGTGTGGATGGCCGTAGGAATTGTCTTTACCGGCGGAGATGACGGCGTAATCCGGTGAGACGGCTTCAGCGTAAGCAAGCGAGGTAGAAGTGCGCGAACCGTGATGTCCAGCTTTCAAAACATCTGAATCAAGAATGTTTTTGCCCAGCCCAAGCAGAATATTTTCCGCCTTCTTGGTCGAATCGCCCGTGAGAAGGAAGGAGCTCTCGCCATATTCGAGCTTCGCCACTATCGATGCATCGTTTGTGCCCCATTTCGAAATATCCCGATTCGGGAAAAGGAAAGTGAGCTTCACCCCGTCGCCGAAATTTATAACCATTCCCCTCCTTGCAAGAATTTTGGGAATTTTCTTCTCATTTATTCTTTTTTTAAGTTCATCATCCACTTTATTCGATGACTCAACTCCCGGTTCGAAGAAAACTCCGACATCATAACGGCTGATTACTTCCGGCAGACCGCCGATGTGGTCGGCGTCCGGATGCGACTCTATCATGACGTCGATACTTTTATCTCCGAAAGGCATAATTTTGCCGAGTTCAGTGAGAATTTTTTTATTGCGGCCGCCGTCGAGTATTAGTTGTTTATGGCTCGGCGTGTCTATGAATATAGCGTCGCCTTGGCCAATGTCGAGAAAATAGACTTTGAGCGGTCCAACTCTATGTTGGTATATCGCAAACCAAACGACTATATTAACGAGGAGAAGAACCGCAAGGAGAGATTCGCGCCAGTATCCTTTAATTGTATAATTACGATATGAAAACATTTGAAGAGAAGAAGTTCAATATACCTAAGCTTAAGGGAATAAGTGAGAAAAACATAGAGGAGCATTTGAAGCTCTACTCCGGCTACGTTAAGAATGCCAACATCATATTGGCGAAGATAGACGAGTATTCCGCGGATACAAGCCCTGTGGTAGGAGCCGGAGAAGAGCATGCTTATGCCCTAGGCGAGATCCGTCGCCGCTTCTCTTTCGAATTCAACGGCATGAGAAATCACGAAATTTATTTCAAACACTTTGAAGGCGGTTCGACTACGCTCACCACAAGCGGCCCTTTAGCAAAAGTGATTACTGAAGAATGGCCGTCTTATGAAGCGTGGCTTAAGCGGTTTAAGAATATGGCGATGACCAGAGGAATCGGGTGGGCTATGGTCGTATATGACCCAAACTCGAAGCGTATTTTGAATAATTGGGTGGATGAACAGCATTTGGGCCAATTATCCAGCTGTATTCCGATTCTCGCTCTCGACATGTGGGAGCACTCTTACGTTGCCGATTACCAACCGTCAGGCAAGAAGCAGTACATTGAAGACTTTTTCGAAAATCTCAATTGGCAGAACGTGGAAGAAAATTTCTTAAACGCTTCACGATAATAATTATCGCGATATAGACGGCAACAATCAGCCATATAGAGATAGGGGGGATATTTATTGAAGCGAAAGAAAGATTGCCGATAGTGTGCGAGACAAATAGAATCCATGAGAGAAGAATATGTGCCACGAAAGCGAAAGGAATTGCCAATATGGAACTTAAATAAGCAAGGGTAGCAGCAATGAAACCTAAAAGCATGGTGGAAGGAATGATGAGAAGTATCAAAATATTGGCCGGCAGAGATACGAGAGAGAAATCGCCCATAGAGTAGACAAGATAAGGCAAGACGACCAATTGCGTGGCGACAGTGGCGGCAAGCACGCCCCTGAAACCGAATTTCTCTCCCACTTCGCCAAGGCTTCGAGGGACAAGCGGAAATTTTTGCAAATAT
>ERZ1292640.3393-Hain-H43-02um-R1-3393-length-12418-cov-6_pt1 | contig 12418 bp, 8 predicted proteins | sample MGYA00564404_ERZ1292640 | MGnify/ENA primary metagenome ERZ1292640 (study PRJEB36523, sample SAMEA6512636) | groundwater metagenome | collected 2019-01-08 | study: AquaDiva: Metagenomics assemblies of 32 groundwater samples | reverse complement strand
AGCAACATGAAATCTTCAATGAGCAGGTTGGTTGCCTTGCGCTCTTTAAGATGAATTGCAGTCGGCTTGCCATCCGCGTCCAGCTCAACTTTTACTTCTGCCGTATCAAATTCTATGGCGCCCCTTTCCGCACGCCGCTCGCGAATCTTTTTTGAGAGGCCGAGCAACAGTGAAAGCTCTTCATACATGGTACCCGAGCCCGCGTCCAGTACCTCCTGCGCCTCTTCGTACGTGAATCGTTTATTGGAATGGATAACCGTTTCGCCGAACCATACATTCTCTACATTCGCCTCGCCGTCTAGGGTGAATATCGCCGAGACCGCGAGACGGTCTTCATTCGGATTCAATGAACAAAGGTCGGTAGAAAGGATATGCGGGAGCATCGGGATGGTGCGATCTACTAGGTACACGCTGGTGGCGCGCTCGCGCGCCTCCGTATCAAGCGCGTTGCCGGGCTTCACGAAGAACGAGACATCGGCTATGTGGACGCCGACTTCAAACTTTCCGTCAGAAAGCTGCCGTACTGAAAGGGCATCGTCAAAGTCCTTGGCGTCAAAGGGGTCTATGGTGCAGGTGCTGACTTTCCGAAAGTCAGCATGCGGATTGCGCGCAATCCGCGCGGTAACCTCCGTCCTCAACAACGCGCGACCGTTCTCTTCAAGTTGTTTCGCCTCACTGATGACGCCGGGAGGGAATTCGGGGGAAAACCCTTGTCCCAAAGCAAGCGCGCGCATTTCGGTCTCATGCACGCCAGCCTTGCCGATAACTTCTTCTATCGTGCCGAGCGGATAGTCCTTGTCTGCGTCCCAGCTCACGAGGCGAACAAGAACTTTGTATCCAAGTAAAGAGGTCAGACCTCCATCCTTGGTAACGAGGTTTGACCTCTTTACTTGCTGAATTACTATCGGCACATGCATCTTCTTATAATCCGGCGCGAGGAAGGCGAGGCCGTTCTCCTCCATCAATGTTCCTACAAATATCTCACGAGCTCTGGAGACAATTGCGATAACCTTTCCTGCGGCGCGCGGCGGCATCCGGCCGGAGGGGTCCTGATACGCGCCCGCCGGCGCGACCTTCACAATGTCGCCGTGAAGCGCGTGGCCCGCCCATTCGGGCGGAATAATCAAATCCTCGGCTTCCTCGCCCGCCGTAGCTTTAGCGGAGACGGGGGAGGATGTCGTAGGAACGGCAAAAAATCCGATGCCCTTCCTGGTCATCGTTATCGGGCCTTCATATATGGTATCCGCCGACATTTTCTCATACTCTAGCAATATAAGCAGAGTTCTGCTATAGTCGCCTTCATGTTGATGATTAGATTCCAGCGCATCGGCCGGAGAAACGACCCGGCATTTCGCATTGTCCTCCTGGAGAAGGAGCGCGCGGCGAAGGCCGGCAATATCGTAGAACAGCTCGGCACCTATAACCCGAAGAGCAAGGCGCTCACCCTCAACGAAGAAGCTGTGAAAGGATGGATAGCGAAGGGCGCGAAACCGACCGATTCTATTCATAATCTCCTTGTGAATAAGGGCGTCATCACAGGGAAGAAGGTGAACGTACTCCCGAGGAAGACGCCCCTAAAACCAGCCGCTTCTGAAGCGGCTGGTTCGGGCGAACAGCCTGCGGAGCAGGCTGTTGTAGCCGAAGCACAATAAAATGGAACCAGACCAGGCATTTCTTGAATACGCGGTGAAATCAATCGTGGACCACCCGGAGGCGATAGAGACGACGCGCACCATAGACCAGATGGGAGTTCTGCTCACGCTCACCGTCCATCCGGAAGATATGGGCAAAATCATCGGCAAGAACGGCAAGACCGCGGAAGCGCTGCGCATCCTCCTACGAGTGGCGGGGATGAAGGGCAACGCGCGCGTGAACCTCAAAATAAACGAGCCGGTGGGCGGCAAGAGGAATATTGAGAACAAAACCATAGACGAAGTTGTCAGCGAGCTGTAATGATAAGGTTTCATTTAATTACCCTTTTCCAAGATGCATGCGATGCGTATTTAAATGCGTCAATTATCGAGCGCGCGCGGAAAGAGAAGAAGATAGCAGTGAAGTACCAGAATCCACGCGACTTCGTCGCGGGGAAAGCGGGCAGTTATAAGAAGGTAGATGATAAGCCCTATGGCGGGGGCCCCGGCATGGTTATGACCGCGCTCCCTGTCGTCCGCGCCGTAGAAAAAGCTCTTAAGCATGTAGAACGTAGTACGTCCTACATTAAAAAGCCTGTGATTATTTGGTTTTCGCCGAGCGGGAAGCAGTTTACCAATAGAGATGCGGACAAACTCGCGAAATATAGCGACATCGTGCTCGTCTGCGGCCGGTATGAGGGCATAGACGAGCGCGCGAAGAAGATTTTGAAGACACTCGCGAATGGCTCGCCCGCCCGAAGGGTTAGGGTCAAAGAATTCGCGATTGGGGAAGCTGTGTATACGGGCGGGGAAGTGCCGGCGCTCGCCATCGTAGACGCCGTCACGCGCCGCCTGCCCGGCGTCCTCGGCAAAGACGTCTCTGTAGAGGAGCGCCGCGTCGCCTCATCCGCTGTCTACACCCGCCCCGAAACGATTTTGTACAAAGGTAAAAAATATCGCGTGCCGAAGGTCCTCCAAACCGGCCACCACGCGAACATTGACAAATGGCGAAAGGAGAGTTAACTGTTCGGTAGGTTCGGGACTCGCCCGAGACAAGGAGATTGTCATGATTGAGACGGTGCAGGAAGGGCTTGGGACATTCAAGGCAGTTCTCAGGGACTACGCGATGTGGGTTGCAGAACTCGAAACACGCTGCAACGAGGTCTGCAACGGACGAAACGCGGGAGTACAGCGTTTCAGCAACTATGACCGTGAAGAAATCCGCCGCTATGAACAACGGATTGCAAGTATGGCGGGGGTGCTCGGTCTCACCAAGGACGAACAAGCTGCCCTCGAGAAAGAGCGCGGCGTGGTGGACGCCAGGAAACTCATAGCCGCCTGAACCGAGTCACTCATGAGAACCCCGCTCCGGCGGGGTTCGTTTTATCCCAAGGCGGATTTGTAGGAATGTTGTTATTATTACCGACCGTCAAAGATAACAATATTTTAGTATCTCAAATGTTCCTTAACTATAACGACCGTTAAACTTATGGAACATTGCAGTGCTCAAACATGGCCACTACGCCCACATCGACGCCTGGCGCAACAAAAACAGTTTTCCCCAGGGATAGATAGCGCATTTCACTCTCAATTCATTCGTGTTAGCATATAAGGGAAGCCCATGATCTCGAGTCCTGGAGCACTCCGCGTCCAACCCACCGTCTTCAACCGGAAGAAGTTCCAAGCGGTTTTGCTGTACCTTCTGGCGCATTCTCCTAGGCAGATGATCGAAGGTAAGAAGAAGTTAGCGAAACTCCTCTATTTTTCCGATTTCAATTTCTTCGAGGCATTTGAGCAACCTCTTACCGGTGCGACATATAAAGCACTTCCAATGGGTCCTTTCCCAGAAGAGCTTGATGCTGCTCTCGCACCAATTACCGGAGAAGGAAAACAGATTGGTATATCGAAGAAACCCACAGGACTTCAGAACGATGCAATCGTTTACAAACTGTCCGTTGATACGAACTCGCTTTCGTTTGGTGACTTAACTAAAGATGAATGTCGAGTACTTGATAAGGTCATTACCGAGCTTGGTGGAATGAGCGGGAAAGCTCTTGAGGACCTTTCCCATCGAGAAGCACCATACAATGCCGTGGTGCAAGGAGAGAGAATTCCCTATGAGCTTGCGTATTACCGCGGTAAGACAAAGGAAGAATTAGTGGGAGCATGATCTTTGCGGAGCATCCGACTTTCGAGAAGAATCTCCGTAAATTTCTCGCAAAGCATCATAAAGACACCAATTGCTTAACACAACTCAAAAACCTTCTTACCAGTCATTTCGAGCTTGGTACGGTTCGTCTCTCCCAGGAGGTCTTGCCACCAGTAGGCGAGTATGAAGAGTACCGAATTTATAAAATTTACATGGCCGTCGAAGGCATCAGCAAAAATGATCGCCCGCGCGTTTGTTTTGGAAAGAGAGAAGGATCCATCGTCTTTGTTTCTTTTGGCTCTCACATTGATAACTACGACAATCGGAAACTTGTGGCAGAAGCAAGATACTGTCTCAAGGAATACGATGGGGCTACTCATTAAGAGCTCCGAAACCGACCACCACGCCCGTATCGACACTTAGCGCGGAAAGCGTTGAAGTCAGTTTATTAGGAAGAAAATCTGATTTAGTGGGAACTATATGCAAAGTTACCCCTAAATAGGAATACCGAGTTCGGGTAGAATCGAACACCCTGGCGTTCCTAGCATGACGAATCCATACATAGCGAGCAACAGGAGAGCTACGAGTGCCCACCCTACAGATGCTGTTATTTGCATACCGCCACTATAGCATCAAGTTGTCCACAGCCATCCCCTTGCTTATTTTCATTTATAGGCCACAATTATATCTGTAATACTATTAAATAAATTACTTGATTATCGAGAGTTCGCGATAACACAACGAACATAATTACTCTCGATTGGGCGATCTAGTTCATTGAAAGATGGAAAATAAAAGGACTGATCCTGTACCAGGAGTTTATTTGGTTGTATTAGGTCGATTATCATCAGCTAAGGTCACGAAATCATGGATCAATATAATTTTGGTCGTGAAAAGGAAGCTCTAGTTGCTGCGGAATTAAGGCGGCTCGGATACACAGGCGTTGGACTCACAGAAAGAAGTAAGGGTTCTTATGATGTGTATGCTAAAAATGGAAGTGGTCGTTGGATGCTTGTACAAGTAAAGGCGTCACGCATTTCTGTCGGGAATCCCACAGCTACTGGAGAAGACAAACAGCGACTTCTCAATTCTGCAATTCAGCACGCTGCGGAGGCTTGGATTGCTTATGTCGTTGGTAATCAAATAGAGTGGGAGAGTGTGAGAGCTTAACAAACTAGCAGAAGGCGGACTTGGTCCGCCTTCTGCTATCCCCAGAGGGGGTTGCGGGGAAAGGCGTGGGATGATACACTCGGAAATACAAGATACGAGTGAGTTGTGGATGGGCGGATAACACATACGGGAGACGAATAAACGCGAAATAGAGAGCGAAATCGCTTTGTGCGTTCGTGTTTGTATATTTTTTATTTTTAAAAACTTTACGCTACCACGACATGCGAAAGTCCATTACCCAGAAGACGTTCGGTGCTTATCGGGCCCCCTCCGTCCCATTTCCGGACCTCGTCGGGCACCAGCGGGCCTCCTTTGACTGGCTTTTGAAGGAAGGGTTTAAGGAGCTCTTCAAGGAATTCTCGCCTATAACTGACTACTCTGGGAAGAAGTTTGAATTGCGGTTTGAGGGCTTTGAGATAGAAGAGCCGAAATTTGATGAAGGGTTCGCGCGTGAGAACATGCGCACTTACGAAGCGCCGATTAAAGTAACAGTGAAGCTCATCAATAAGACGCTCGGCTCGGAGAAGTCGCAAGAGCTCTTTCTGGCCGACCTGCCGATGATGACACCGCACGGCTCGTTCATTGTTTCCGGCGTGGAGCGCGCCATTGTTCCCCAGCTCGCCCGCTCCTTCGGCGCATTCTTCATCTCCGAGCTCAATCGCGGCAGGCAGTTTTTCGGCGCCAAAATCATTCCTCTCAGGGGCGTGTGGATAGAGATCGATTCCGAGGCAGATGGAGCGATTTTTGTGAAGATTGACAGGAAGCGCAAGTTCCCCTTCACGCAATTACTCACCGTTTTCGGCGGGGGCTTGGGCGAACAAGTTACCAAACATTTTGCGACCAACCCGCTTGCGCTCGCGGCCATCAAGGCCACCCTTGAACACGACGAAGCGAAGTCAATCGAGGAGGCCTATATTGAGATACATCGCCGCATGAGGGACGGGGACTTGGCCACGCCCGAGAACGCCAAAAACTTCGTGCAGTCGCTCTTTTCACCCGAGCGTTACGACGTCGGGAAAGTTGGCCGCCACCGCTTGAACTCGCGCTTCGGACTTCCGGTCACGGAGAAGGCGCTTGAAAAGCGCACGCTCTCGCTTTCGGATTTCGTTCGCATTATTTCGGAAATAACGAAACTAAACGCCGACCCGGCCGCGCGTCCGGACGACATTGACCACCTCGGCTTTCGCCGCGTGCGGTTCGTCGGCGAACTTCTGCAGGCGCGCATGCGGGTCGGCATGAGCCGGATGAAGCGTAATATCCAGGACCGCATGTCCACGATAGAGAGCGAGACCACACTCCCGATGGCGCTCGTCAATCCGCGCCCCTTTCATGCGTCCGTGCATGAATTCTTCACCGCCAATCAACTTTCGCAGTTCATGGACCAGCAGAATATTCTCGCGGAGCTGGAAAACATGCGCACGCTCTCGGCACTCGGCCCCGGCGGCCTCACGCGTGAACGGGCGGGCTTTGAGGTGCGTGACGTGCATCCTTCTCACTATGGCCGGCTCTGCCCCATCCACACGCCGGAAGGTCAGAATATAGGCCTCATCCTTCGGCTCGCGACTCACGCGCGCACAAACGACTTCGGCGTTATAGAAACGCCGTATGTGCGGGTTAAAAATGGAAAAGCGACTGATGAAATTGTTTATGTAAACGCGCTTGACGAGGAGCTTGAATATATCGCGCATAGCGCAACCAAGCTTGACGGCTCCGGGCGCATCGCCGTCCCGTCGGTAGAGGCGCGTCACAAAGGCAATCCGGTTATCGTTTCGCGCGACGCTATCACGCTCATGGACGCTTCCACCTACCAGATGTTCTCCGTCGCGACCTCCATGATCCCGTTCGTGGACCACGATGACGCGAACCGTGCGCTGATGGGCTCCAATATGCAGAAACAGGCGACACCGGTGCTCATTCCGGAAATTCCGCTCGTGGCCACCGGCATAGAGACACACGCCGCAAGAAGCACCGGCCGTCTCATACTTGCGGAAGAGGCGGGCGAAGTAACGTATGTAGACGCGCGCACAATCGTCGTGACGAATAAGGAAGGGAGGAAGCGAGAGTATCGTCTCCAAGGGCTCACTCAAACCAACCAGAATTCGGCGTTTATGCATCGTTCATCGGTCAAGGCGGGCGACACGGTGAAGAGAGGCGAGGTGATCGCAGACAATTCATCCACGGACAAAGGCCAGCTTTCCTTGGGCCAGAACGTGCGCGTCGCCTTTATGAGCTGGAGCGGCGCGAACTACGAAGATGCCATCATCATCTCCGAACGTCTCGTTGAGGAGGCGAAGTTCACGACCGTGCATATTGAGGACTTTGAATGCGTCGTGCGCGACACGAAACTCGGTCCCGAGACGACAACGCACGACATCCCGAACGTCGGCGAACTGCGCTTGAAGAACCTGGACGAAGAGGGTGTCATCCGCATCGGCGCGGAAGTGCGCCCCGGCGATATTCTCGTCGGCAAGGTGACACCGAAGGGCGAAACCCAGCTTACGCCGGAAGAGCGCCTCTTGCGCAGCATCTTCGGCGACAAAGCAAAGGACGTAAAGGACACGTCGCTCCGGATGGAGGGCGGAAAGCGCGGCCGCGTCATCGGCGTACGCGTCTTTAGTCGCGAGAAGGGTGACCAGCTGGAGACCGGCATCATCAAGAAGATAGTAGTAACGGTCGCGCAGGTGAGGAACGTCTCTGTGGGCGACAAGCTCGCGGGGCGTCATGGTAATAAAGGCGTCATCTCCCGTGTCCTGCCGGTGGAAGACATGCCGTACGACAAGGACGGCAATCCGGTGGACATCATCCTTACGCCGCTCGGTGTGCCTTCCCGCATGAACCTCGGGCAGATTTTGGAAATGCATCTTGGACTTGCGGCGCACACACTCGGCTATCAAGCAATCGTTCCGCCTTTTGCCGGCGCAACCGCCGACGAGATACGCGACGAGCTCGTGAAAGCCGGCTTTGACCCTTCAGGCAAGATGCAGCTCTTTGACGGCCGCACGGGCGAAGCGCTCGCGCAGACCGTGGCCGTCGGCTACATGTACATCTTGAAGCTTCATCACATGGTGGAGGACAAGATTCATATGCGCTCTATCGGCCCGTATTCGCTCATCACCCAGCAGCCCTTGGGTGGCAAGGCGCAAAACGGTGGCCAGCGCTTCGGTGAAATGGAAGTGTGGGCGTTGCTCGGTTACGGCGCCGCGTACACGCTCCGCGAGATGCTCACCATCAAGTCGGACGACATCCAGGGTCGCTCGGCCGCCTTTGACGCCATAGTAAAGGGCGAACCCATCAGCCACACCGGTACGCCGGCCTCTTTTGCCGTGCTGACCAACCAAATCCGCGGCCTCGCTCTTGACATAGAGTCCTTGAATCTACCGCCTAAACCGGATGCAATTTAAATTTCTGACTATGACTTTCATCCCCCGCAAACTTCCGTCGCGCGACACCTGGAACGGGCTTCGGCTCACGCTTGCCTCGCCTGAACGCATTCTCGCGTGGTCTTCCGGCGAAGTCACCAAACCAGAGACCATCAACTACCGCACCCAGCGCTCGGAGAAGCACGGCCTTTTTGACGAGAAAATCTTCGGTCCCGAAAAGGACTATGAGTGCTACTGCGGCAAATACAAAGGTATCCGCTACAAGGGCATTGTTTGTGACAAGTGCGGCGTGGAAATCACGCGTTCCATCGTCCGGAGGGAACGAATGGGCCACATAGAACTGTGCACGCCGGTCGCGCACATCTGGTTCCTCCGTTCTGTGCCTTCTCGCGTAGCGCTTTTAATCGGCGCGACCGCCGCGGATATTGAGAAGGTCGTTTATTTTGCGGGCTATATCGTTACAAAGATCGTTGGAGAAGAGAAAAAACGTCTTCTTTCGGAGTTGGAGAGTGAATACAAAGCCAAGTATAAATCCCTTGGGAACGACAAAGAGCGGGATACGCTGAAGGAGAAGATGACGCTCGCAAAAGCCGAGATAGACGGCCTCGTCGTGGGCAAGGTATTGGATGAGCTTGAGTATCACCGCTTTTCGGTGAAATACGGCGGCCTCTTTGAGGCGGCGATAGGCGCCGAGGCCATGTATAATATCTTCCGCGCGATAGACCTTAAAGAGCTTGAAAAAACGCTCACCGCGCGCTACCAGCACGTCGGCGCCGCCGAACGCGAGAAGCTCGCGAAACGCCTCTCACTTATCGCCGGGCTCATCGCTTCAGGCGTGCGTCCGGAATGGTTCTTCCTCACGCGTATTCCCGTCATTCCGCCGGCGCTTCGCCCGATGGTCGCGTTGGAGGGCGGCCGCCATGCGACCTCCGATGTGAACGACCTCTACCGCCGCGTCATCAACCGCAATAATCGCTTGAAGAAGCTTATTGATATTCATGCGCCGGAAGTTATTCTGCGCAACGAGAAACGCATTCTCCAGGAGGCGGTAGACGCTCTGCTGGATAATTCCATCCGGAAGAGCAGCGCCGGCGCCATGACGATGGCTCAACGCCGTCCCTTGAAGTCGCTCGCCGATTATCTGAAGGGCAAACAGGGTTACTTTCGCCAAAACCTGCTCGGCAAGCGCGTGGACTACTCGGGCCGCTCGGTCATCGTCGTCGGTCCGGACCTGGAGCTTGACGAGTGCGGCCTTCCGAAGCATATGGCTTTGGAGCTTTTCCGTCCGTTTGTCATTGCCGGACTTCTTGAGCGCGAGCTCGCCTTCAACATCCGCGGCGCCGGCCGCCTTATTGAAGACGGCGTTCCCGAGGTATGGGAGATATTGGAAGAAGTGATTAAGGACAAGTACGTGCTCCTGAACCGCGCTCCGACCTTGCACCGCCAGGGTATCCAGGCCTTTCGCCCGAAGCTTATTGAAGGCGATGCGATTCAGCTTCATCCGCTCGTCTGCAACGCTTTCAACGCGGATTTTGACGGCGACCAGATGGCCGTGCATGTGCCGCTTTCGGACGAAGCGCAGTGGGAGGCGGCGAATATTATGAGCGCCAATAAAAACATCCTGAAGCCGGGCTCGGGAGATGTAACAGTGCTCATCGGCAAGCCGATGGATATCATTCTCGGCGTTTATTGGCTCACGAAGGCGATAGATAAGGCGAAGGGCGAGGGCGAGCATTTCTCCTCGCCGAACGCCGCCATTCTCGCTTCTGAATACAGCGTTATTGATGCGCGCGCAAAAATAAAGGCGATGCCGGTTACCGGCAAGGAGAAGTACGCCGCATTTGACGGACACCCGTTTGAGACGACGGTCGGCCGGCTCCTCTTCAACACCGTTCTTCCCGCCGACTATCCGTTCGTAAACGAAACCATTACCAAGAAGGTGCTCGCGCGCATCGTAAACGACTGTATTGCGCGTTACGGCCTTGATGCCGTGCCGGACATCGTGAACAAAGTGAAACGCTTCGGCTTTGAATACGCGACTCACTCCGGTATTTCCTGGGCGATTGACGACGCCTCGGTGCCGAAGGAGAAGCCGCGCATCATAAACGATGCGGCGGCGAAGATTGCCGCCTTGGAAAAGGATTTCCAGAATGGTCTTCTCGCTGAAGAAGAAAAGCGCCGGATGGCCATTGAAATCTGGCAGGGCGCAAAACAAGCGGTGGAAGAGCAGGTCGCGCGCGAGCTTGACCCGATGGGTTCCGTCGCCGATATGGTGAAATCCGGCGCTCGCGGAACGATGGGCAACTTGACGCAGATGTCGGGTATGAAGGGCCTTATCCAAAACACCGCCGGCGTCACTATTGAAGTGCCCATCATTTCCTCAATGATTGAAGGGTTGAATCCCATTGAGTACTTCATGTCCACACACGGCGCGCGCAAGGGGCTTACCGATACGGCACTCGGCACCGCCAAAGCCGGCTATCTCACGCGCCGCCTCTTTGATGTCGCGCAGGACTCCATCGTGACCGAAAAGGATTGCGGCACGAAGCGCGGCGTGAAAATAAACCGCATCAGCGCTTCCGGCATCCAGATACGGTACGCGGAGGCGTTACGCGGCCGCATTCTCGCGGAAGACGTGAAGGACCAGAATGGTACGACGCTCTTCAAGAAGGGACACTACCTCTCCGCGACGGACGCCGAAGCGCTGGATGCTTCAACCATAACGACTGTGACGGCGCGTTCTCCGATGGCGTGTGAGACGCGCTACGGCGTCTGTCAAATCTGCTACGGCATGGACTTGACGACGCAAGAGCTTGTGGACTTAGGCGAAGCAGTCGGCACCGTTGCGGCGCAGGCCATCGGTGAACCGGGTACTCAACTTACCATGCGCACCTTCCATCAGGGCGGCGTCGCGAGCATCGGTGGCGATATTACGAGCGGTCTTCCGCGCGTGGAAGAGGTTTTTGAAAAACGCTCGCCGAAAAACCCCGCCGTCATTTCCAAGTCCGATGGTCTTGTTGTAGAGATTAAAGAAGAGGGTCACGAGAAGATTATTGTCGTTGCGCCCTTGGTTGGGCAGGCTACATCGTCGGCAGTAGCCGACGATCGCCCAAACTCGCCAAAGGCGAGTTCTAGGGGAAAGAAAGACGGCTCGTCGTACGAATATCTTGCGCCGTATCCGCGCGTGCCGCTGGTAAAGGAGGGTGATTCAATCGTAAAAGGCCAGATACTCACAGACGGATCCGCCGATCTGGATGACCTTTTTGAACATGCCGGTCGCGCGACGGTGCAGGAATACATCATCGCCGAGGCATCCAAGATCTACGAGCTCCAGGGCGCACCGGTCTCGCGCAAGCACTTGGAGGTCATCGTGAAGCAAATGTTCTCGCGCGTAAAGATAACGAACGCGGGTGATACCGACTATTCAATAGGCGACATCGTGGAGGACTGGGAATTCGTCAAGGTGGTCAAGGATATGAAAGACGCGGACAAGCTCCAGCCGGAGGCGAAGGAGATAGTGCTCGGCATCAAGGAATCCGCGCTCTCTCGCCGGAGCTTTCTTTCGGCGGCCTCCTTTGAACAAACGACGAAGATTCTCATCAATGCCGCTCTGCGCGGCTCCGTAGACCGCCTGCGTGGCCTCAAGGAGAACGTCATCCTTGGTCGTCTTATCCCCTCGGGCACCGGCTTCGCGGGTAGCAAGAAGCATGCGGCTATCACGAAGCTCCAGGCCGCGCGCCCAGCGCCCGCCTCCTACGAATCGCGCACGACCTCGTTCGCACCCCGCATCCCCCGCGCGCTCTAGCGATACATAGGACTGTCCTATGTGAATAGATAAAAAGTAAAACGGCGCGAGAACCTCCAGGTCCCGCGCCGTTTGCTACCTCCGTGTGCGTGTGAAGATGCTGTTGAATACAAATCCTCCGATGACTAAAACTATCGAAGCGACTTCTACTTGGTGCAATCTTGCCCCAACTACACCGCAGATGAAGCCCCAAGCCGCGAATACGAGGTAAAAAAGAACGGTTCTCATCCTAAAAGAGTTCAAGACCTTCGCAACACTTCGAGCGGGGTTTGATAATTAATTC
>ERZ1292640.3392-Hain-H43-02um-R1-3392-length-12419-cov-5_pt1 | contig 12419 bp, 5 predicted proteins | sample MGYA00564404_ERZ1292640 | MGnify/ENA primary metagenome ERZ1292640 (study PRJEB36523, sample SAMEA6512636) | groundwater metagenome | collected 2019-01-08 | study: AquaDiva: Metagenomics assemblies of 32 groundwater samples | reverse complement strand
TGACGGTAATCATCTCGCTGGTGGCGTTGAGCTTCATGGTGCACGATCCCAGGGCGATCATGCTGTGGACGAGCGAGAGGTCGCGACCCTGCAGCTTGAAGATGTAGCGGGTGAGCTCGTGCTCGGAGTGGTGGGTGTTGAAGATCGGGTGCGTGAGGTACGTGCTGGTGCGTGTGAGCGACGCGGGGAATCCGGCGGACTTGAGCGCGTGGGACTGCGGCGTCAACTCGGTGCAACCAAACGCGCGAGCGACCAGTCTGACATCCTCGATCGTCGTGGTCTCGTCGAGTGAAACGCCCAGCGTGCTGTCGCCAAAGTCGCGGAGGTTGATGCCCAGCCTCAACGCTTCCTTGAGGATCGACGAAGCCGACGAAGATGTCTTGACGCGGATGGTGTCAAAGCCGCCGCCGGCAACGAGGTGTCCGGCTTGCTTGAGCGAGCCGGCGAGCATGGACGTGAGCGAGTGGACGCGGGTGGCGATGCGGCGGAGGCCGTCGGGTCCGTGGTAGATGGCGTACATCCCCGCCATGATGGCGAGCAGGGCCTGCGCGGTGCAGATGTTGCTGGTCGCCTTCTCGCGGCGGATGTGCTGCTCGCGGGTCTGGATGGCCATTCGGTAAGCGACGTTCCCGTGGGCATCCTTGGAGACGCCGATGATTCGTCCGGGCATTTTGCGGACGTAGGCCTCGCTGGTGGCGATGAACGCCGCGTGCGGGCCGCCAAAGCCCATGGGAACGCCAAAGCGCTGGGCAGAGCCCACGGCGATATCAGCGCCCCACTCGCCGGGGGGCGTGAGCAGCGTGAGGGCGAGCAGATCGGTTGCCGCGACGACCAGGCACGCGTGCTGGTGGGCCTGGGCAACCAGAGCGCGATGGTCGTTTACTTCGCCGGAAGTGTTGGGGTATTGAATCAGGACGCCGCAGGCGTTGGCGAAGTCGACGCCGGCGAGCGCCTGGCCGTGGGCGGCGCCTTCGGGGAGCGGGAGCAGAGTGATGCCCAAGGATTGGGCGCGAACCTTGCAGACGGCGATCGTCTGCGGATGGCAGTCGCTCGCGACGTAGAAAGTCTTCTTCGCGTCATGGCCCGAGATGGCAAAGCACATCGCCATCGCCTCGGCGGCGGCGGTGCCCTCATCGAGCAGCGAGGCGCCCGCGAGCGGAAGGCCGGTGAGGTCAGCGACCATGGTCTGGAAGTTCAAAAGGGCTTCGAGCCTGCCCTGGGCGATCTCAGCCTGATAGGGCGTGTACTGCGTGTACCACCCCGGGTTTTCCATCACGTTGCGGAGGATCGCCCCAGGCGTGATGGTGTCCGAGTACCCGCACCCGATCATCGATCGCAGCACCTTGTTCTGGTCGGCATAGCCGCGGAGCCACGCCAGCGTCTCACGCTCGCCCAGCGGGCGACCGGTTGCGATCGTGTCGATCTTGAGGGGCGATGCGAGCCTGATGCGAGCCGGCACCGTCGCCTCTGTGAGGGCTTGGAGGGTCGGATAGCCCAGAAGGGCCAGCATCTGGGTTTGCTCGGCCTCGCTGGGGCCCAGGTGTCGATGCCAGAATGTATCGGAAGGGGCAAGAAGGGCTGATTCCATGCGGACCTCGGTGGTGGGAGAGGTGGGGGAGGTGGGGGAGGTGGGTATTTCAGGCGAAATGGGGTGGAAGTTTAGACGTGCGTGTGCGATCCTCCAAACAAAATTCGCCCCAGCAACGGCATCTTTCGCGGCCGGTACACTCTGGCGGTCCGATTCGCCCCTCCCACCCCCCACCCCCCCACACACAGGCCCCTCAACCCCGTCACCGGTACTTTGAGCGATGGTTCGAGATTCCAGGAGTTGCCATGAATTCAGCGCGTCATCTCACCCGACACCTTGCCCCCAGACTCGCCATGTTTCTGCTCGCGGGGGGCGCGGCGCTCTCCTGTGCCCCGGTTCTGGCGCAGAACGCGCCCGCGAGCTCCTCGATTGAGAGCCGGCACATGCCAGCATCCGACGAGACTCGCAAGGCCGACGAGTTCGTGTATCGCCAGCACGTCACTACGCTCTCGAACCCGTACTTCGAGGGGCGGTGCCCCGGCACGCGCGGAAACCAGGACGCGGCGGAGTATCTGGAGTTCTACTTCAAGCGGTATGGGCTCACGCCCGCGTTCACGCACGATGGCAAGCCCTTCAGCACGTTCATGCAGCCTTTCACACCCGTGGGGATGCGCGACGGCAAGACCACGATCGCAAGCCAGACCGTCAAGCTCGGCGACGCCGCCCTGGTGCCCGAGAACGACTTTCGCGCGCTGGGCTCGTCGGGCAATGGCACTGTCACCGGGCCCATCGTGTTCGTCGGCTACTCGGTTCCCGATGGCGAGAACGAGTACAAGAGCTACGAGGCCCAGACGAGCCTCAAGGGCAAGATCGCGTTGATCCTGCGCTTTGAGCCCATGGGCGACGACGGCGGCAGCAAGTGGTCAGAGGAAGGGTGGTCGCCCAGGTCGGCGCTGCCAGCGAAGATTGAGGCCGCGGCCAAGAGAGGTGCGGCGGCGATCATTGTGGTCAATCCGCCAGGGGCCAAGGACACGCGTGCCAAGCGGCTGGCCACGCTCGCCGAAACCGCCGCCAAGGGCGAGGTGCTGGGTATCCCCGCCGTGATGCTCTCGACCGATGCCGCCGACAAGCTGGTCCGCAACGCCGACGCGAAGGGGCGGACGCTCGCGGAGCTGCGCAAGCTGGCCGACGCCAAGGGCGAGGTGATCGACCTGCCCAACGGGACGGTGACGATCCAGACCGAGCTCAAGCGGGAGGTGGTGACCACCAACAACGTCGGCGGCATTCTCAAGGGTAAGGGTGCCCTCGCCGACGAGTACGTCGTCATCGGCTCGCACTATGACCACGTGGGCTACGGCGACTTCGGGTCGCTGTCGAACTCACGGGGCACCATCCATCCCGGGGCCGACGATAACGCCTCGGGCACCAGCGGCACGCTGACCTTGGCCAAGAAGTTCGGCGAGATGTACGCGAAGCTGCCCGAGGGGGCGAGCTGCCGGTCGATCCTGTTCCTGGGGTTCTCCGCCGAAGAATCGGGCCTCGAAGGTTCCCGCTTCTACTGCCAGCACATGATCGTTCCGCGCGAGAAGAACTACGTCATGCTCAACCTCGACATGATCGGGCGCCTCCGCGACGCCCCGCCGCTGGAGATCACCGGGGTCGGGTCGGCCGTGGGTCTTGAGGCCTGGCTCCAGCCGTACTTCGACAACGCGGGTTTCAAGACAGTCGCCAAGAAGCGTGCGCCGTCGAACTCCGACCACGCATCGTTCTACAACGTGAAGATCCCCATCGCCTTCTTCTTTACCGGGCTGCACGGCGAGTACCACCGCCCCGCCGACACCGTCGACCTCATCAACATCGAGGGCGCGGCCAAAGTCGTCGATCTGGTCTACCGAATCGCAACCGACGCGACCACGCGCACCGAGCCACTGGTCTTTGGTGAGCCCAAGGCGCCCGTCGCGGCCGTGCCCGCACCCGAAGCGCCCCCGGCGACTCCGCCGGCCGCCGCTCCGGGCGGCGACACGCCCGTGGCGAACGCGGGCGGTGGAGTTCGATTCGGCATCATGCCCGGCGACTACGCCGACGAGAAGGCCGGCGTGCTGGTCGGTGAGGTTTTCCCAAACACCCCCGCGGCAAAAGCGGGCTTGAAGGCGGGCGATCGGATCACCAAGTGGAACGGAACGGTCGTGAAGGATGTGGAGGCCTGGACTCCCCTTCTGCGCGGCAGCAAGCCTGGGGACAAGGTGGAAATCACCTATTTAAGGGACTCCGTCGAGGCCACGTGCACAGTGGTGCTGGAAGCGCGTAAAGAGGGCTGAAAGCAGCGGTTCTGAGCTCTGGAGGGTCCGCCTTCGGGCTCAAGGTCGGCTCGCACCTTTTTGAGTGCTTTCCCTCTTTTGGGATTGAATGGGTTGTCAGACTCCGGTACCTTGAATGGGTCGGTGCGCGGAATTTCCGCCCACGCATCGACGGGACGGAGAGACAAGACCCGCCCGACATTCAGAGGTTCCTGCGCGCGGCAGTTCCGGACCGCGCCTGGTTCGTTGCTGCCGAGATGTTCTCGCGGCGTTGTCGGTCTCTCTCCATCTCGCTGGTGACCCGGGGGTCCGGGTGCACGCTCGCCGACCTTGACGTCGGTCCTTGCGTGATGTGCCTTCGAGAGCAGGAGAGAGACATGAAGATCGGAGCATTTGTTCTGGGGAGTTGCCTCGTGGCCTCGGCGGCACAGGCCGGGCTCATGCAGCTAAGCCAGACGGCCTACAGCTCTGGCAACGGCGGCGAGTTTCGCGGCGAGTTGATCGGCGCGGCATTCACGCCCATGTCGTTGTCGGGCAACGGCTTTGAGACGTTCTGCCTCGAACGCGGCGAGAATTTCAGCCCCGGAGGCATCTACCACTACGATGTAAACATCGCCGCCACTCTTGGCGGCGGTGGTTCGTCGGGCGGCATGGATCCCCTCGACGAGCGGACGGCGTACATCTACAGGCTGTTCATCTCCGGCAGCCTTGTCGGCTACGACTACGCCAACGCGTTCGGGCAGCGTTCCAACAACGCCGGCTCGCTCCAGAACGTGATCTGGTACCTCGAGCAGGAGGTCGGCTCGCTCGACTCGGCCGACGCGGTCAGTTGGTATGCGCTGGCTCAGAACGGCATCGGACTTGGCCTGGGCGACGTCCGCGTGCTCAATCTTTACAACCTCAACGACGTGGGCGAACGCATCGAGCGTCAGGACCAGATCGTCAGAGTTCCCGCTCCGGGCGCGTTGGCTCTCTCGCTGGGCGGGGTGGCCATGATCCTGCGTCGTCGTCGCTGAACGGTTTCGAGTGAATCAGCTCTCCTTTTGCAGCCCCGACGCGATGGCGCCGGGGCTGCGACTTTTTGGCCCCCAGCTGGACGGCGCCGCCCGTGCGATCGGGCGGGCGGCGCGGCATAATGCACGCATGCGAACCGAGACTCCTGTTGAGCTTTCACGTCGTGGATTTCTGCGTAGCTGGGGGGCTGGGGTGCTGCTCGCGCTGATTGGCAGGCCGCTGGGCGCACGGGGGATCGTCTGGCTCGACGACGGGTTTCCAATCCCGGCGGACAAGGGGTTTGACCAGGCGTGGACGCGCTCGCTGACGGCGCGGGGCGAGCCGACGGTCTACTCGTCGCTGCGTGATGAGCTCAAATACATCGGGATGCCCATCGGGGGAGTCTGCTGCGGGCAGGTGTATCTCGGAGGAGACGGGCGGCTGTGGCACTGGGACATTCTGAACCTGCCGCAGGAAGCGATCTGGACCAGTTGCAGCGGCGACCCGTACGTGAACCCGCCGGAGCCAAGGTCGCCCTTCAGGCAGTCGTTTGGCCTGCAGTGGTCGTTTGGAACCAAGCTCGATGAGAAGCCAAGCAGCACGCGTTTGGATCGAAGGGGATTCCGCAACATCGCGTTCAGAGGGCAGTACCCCATCGGGCTGGTCAACTACAAGGACGCCGAGTGCCCCTTGGCGGTCGAGCAGGAGACGTTCAGCCCGTTCTGCCCGCTCGATGTCGAGGGCTCGAGCCTGCCCGCGATCGTCGTGAACCACACGATCAAGAACACTTCGGGCAAGCACGTCGCGCTCTCGATGCACGCCGAACTGCAGAATCCGGTGTGCATCAAGACGGGTCTTCCTGCCGACGTCCGCCTCACGAGCCGGTTCGTCGCCGCCGGACCGGGGGTTGCCGTGGTCCACGGTGCAGAGCCCAAGCCCGCGCAGGATCGCCCCGACGCCAGGCCCGACATCGTCTTTGAGGATTGGGAGAACGCGCAGTACAAGGACTGGGTGATCCAGGGGCGGGCGTTTGGAATCAGGCCCCGCAATCTCGTGGACATCGCCGCGTACCAGGGCGATCTCAACGCGCAGGGCAAGTGGGTCCTCAACACCCACGAGACCCGCTCGGGCGAGGACGTCGTCAAGGGCGACTCGCATGTGGGAACGCTCACGAGCCGCGAGTTCACCATCGAGCGGGATTGGATCCGATTCCGCATCGGCGGGGGAAATCACCCCGGTCAGACGTGCATCAATCTGCTCGTGGACGGCGTCCTGGTGCGGACTGAGACCGGGCGTGACAACAACCGCATGCGACTCGACCACTGGAACGTGAAGGAGCTGGCGGGGAAAAAGGGCACGATCCAGATCGTCGACAACTCGACCGGCGCCTGGGGGAACGTCGGGATCGACGAGATCGTCTTCACCGACGTCGAGCGCCTCGAGAACTATGACATCGAGCGTGCGCCGGACTTTGGAACGATGGCGATGGGCACAGCGGGCGCCGCGCGGTGTCGCATTGGTGGGGCCGAGTGGGACACGGTCGGCAAGAGCATGACCGAAGAGCTATCCAGCAAGCCCGTCGCCCACCTCACTCGCGACGCGGTCTTGAAGCCGGGCGAGTCGGTGACATTGACGACGGTCATCGCGTGGCACTTTCCCAACCCGCCGCGGGAACAGCTCGGTTTCCTCAAGAACATCAAGACTCTCAAGCACCACTATGCCGCCCGGTTCAAGGACGCCCACGAGGTGGTGACCCATGTGCTCAAGAACCTGGACGAGCTCACCCGGGTCACGCGCCTCTGGCGTGACACCTGGTACGACTCGACGCTGCCCTACTGGTTCCTCGACCGCACGTTCGCGACCGTCGCGACGGCGGCCACCGCGACCTGCTACCGCTTCGACAACGGACGTTTCTACGGGTGGGAGGGGACGTACTCGTGCGCCGGCACGTGCACGCACGTCTGGCAATACGCCCAATCCCTCGCCCGCGTCTTCCCCGAGCTCGAACGAACAACTCGCGAGCACATCGACTTCGATCAGGAGTTCGACGCCAAATCCGGCGTCATTCACTACCGGGGCGAGGCGGCACGGGAGCTGGCGATCGACGGGCAGTGCGGCACCATCATCCGCGCCTACCGCGAGCACACCATGGCCAGCGACGACCGCTTCCTCAAAGCGGTCTACCCAAACGTGAAGAAGGCGATGCAGCTGGTCATCTCGCGCGATGTGAACCAGGACGGCATCCTCGACGGGCCCCAGTACAACACCCTCGACACGACGTGGTACGGCGAGATCGCCTGGATCACCTCGCTCTTCCTCGCCGCCCTGCGAACCACCGCCGCCATGGCGACCGACGCGGGCGACAAGGAGTTTGCGGCCCAGTGCATCACGCTCGCCGACAAGGGGCGAACAGCGATGGTCGAACGCCTCTTCAACGGTGAATACTTCATCCACAAACCCGACCCCGCCCATCCCCAGGCCAACAGCACCGGCACCGGCTGCCACATCGACCAGGTCTTCGGCCAGAGCATGGCGTTCCAGGCCGGGCTGACAGCACCCGATGACCGCGTGGTCCCGCGCGATCAGACGATTCTGGCCCTCAAGTCCCTCTACAAGTACAACCTCGCGACCGACGTGGGCGTCTACCGCGCGTACTCGGAGAAGACGATCAAGGGCGGACGCTGGTACGCCGTCGCCGGCGAGGGCGGCCTGCTCATGTGCACCTGGCCCAAAGGCGGGAGCGAGGCGGCCACGGGCAAGAGCGGCGACGCCTGGGCCGCCGGCTACTTCAACGAGTGCATGAACGGCTTCGAACATCAGGTCGCCAGCCACATGCTCGCCGAAGGACTTGTGCACGAAGGCCTCGCCGTCACCAGGCTCCTCCACGATCGCCACCACGCGTCAAAGCGAAACCCCTGGAACGAGATCGAGTGCGGGAACCACTACTCGCGCTCCATGGCGGCCTATGGCTCCTTCGTCACCGCCTGCGGCTTCGCCTGGCATGGCCCCAAGGGCGAGCTGAGATTCGACCCCAAGGTGCTGGACGTCGACGCTCCCGAACCCAATCGGTTCAAGGCCGCGTTCATCACCGCCGCCGCCTGGGGTTCCTACGAGCAGATCGCGGCGAATCATCGGATCACAGTCGCCCACGGCACGCTGACCCTCCGACAGCTGGAACTGCCGGATCTCCGTCCGGCAACCAACGTGGACGCGTGGAGCATGAAGGTGGGCGATCGAATCGTGCCGGGCAAGTTCAAGAGCAATCCCGAACTGGACGGCGTGCGCAAGTCGTTGACCATCACGTTCGACCCGGCACTGGTGCTGGACGCGGGCCAGACGCTCAATGTCGGCGGCTGAGAGCGCGATGTGCCCTCAAAGAAAGCACCCCGGCACCGTGCCGGGGTGATTGGGCGGGCTCTCTGGTGAGGTCGCTTACTTCTTCTCGGGGGCGGCCTCGGGGCGGGGCGAGGTGCCGCGAGCGCCGCGTTCCTTCTTGGGCTCGAAGGTGTCGTGCGAGCTTTCCTTGTACTCGCCGAGCTTCTTGACCGACTCCCGCGCCGCGTCGAGCTTGCCGTCGAGAATTTGCGTCTCAAGCTCGAGCAGCATGCCCATGAGCTTGATCTGAGCCCTGCGGAACTCCACGAGCGTCTTGGCGGCGTCCTTGGGGTCACCCTTGAGGGTTGGGCTGGTGATCGACTTGGCGGTCAGGCACGCACGCTGCATGGTGCCGACGTGGATAAGGCTCTGATCCTTCTGATCGCTCTTGTCAACGATCTCTTTGAGGGCCTTGAGTGCTCCACCCAACTGCTTCATCGCACCCTCGAGGCTGCCGGCACGATCGCCGCCGGGGCCTCCGGGCCCGCGTCCGGGCTGGCGGGTGCCGCCGTCGAGCGGCTGGGGGGCGGCGGTGGGGGTCTTGGTCGGATCGCTCGCGGGCTGGGCCGGGGCATTACCCGCCAGGAGCATTGCCGCTCCCGCGAGGCCGACGAGGGCGAAGAGGGCGGGGACGCGGTTCAACGAAAGGATGCGATCGGACGACATTCGGTTCTCTCCAATGGGTCACTAGGATCAGGTTGACGAATTCACGACCGTCAAGAGTATATCACGACGTGCGGAATGGCCTCACGTTGCTGGAATTCGCGAATTTCCTGCGACTTTTCCGCGAAGGAAGACGACACCATGCTCTCCCGATCCACGATGACCGCGGCCGGCCTCGCCTCGCTTCTCGCTGCCTGCTCGCCGAGCTGGCCCCAGTCACGCCCCACGAATCCGGGGCCGTCTCCTTCGACCTCCCCATCGCCGGCCGGCGAGCCCCCCGCCGCGCCCGCAGGGACTGAAAGTCTGGCGTCCACGCTGCCCTCACCCGACTACCGACTGGTCTGGTCTGACGAGTTCAACGGCACCTCGCTCGATACCGCAAAGTGGGGGTATTGGCTCCTGGGGCCGTACCGCCTGGGCTTCAACACCCGCGACGCGGTGACGCTCGACGGCAGGGGGCATCTGGTGATCACCTGTGCCCGAAAGGAGACCCGGGACGCCCTTGGGCGTACAAAGGTCGACTACACCAGCGCGCTGCTCTCGACGCAGGGCAAGTTCGAGACGACCTACGGGTACTTCGAGGCGCGGCTGAAGGTCCAGAAGGAGCAGGGGTTCTGGACGGCCTTCTGGCTCAACACCCCGTCGATGGGCAATCCCGCGCGTGATCCCGCCAGGGCCGGCGTCGAGATCGACATCATGGAATACATCGCAAGCGCCCAGTACGCCAACAAGGCGATGCACACCATCCACTGGGACGCCAAGTCGACCACCGACCACAAGCGAGATCACAAGCTGCAGGAGATCCCGGGGTTGGGCCAGGGGTGGCACACGTACGCCTGCGAGTGGACGCCCGAGGCGCTCACGTTCTACATCGACGCCAAGGAGACCTTCCGGACATCCAAGGCCATCCCGATGCGCCCCGAGTACATCGTGCTGGGGCTCGAGGTCGGCGAGTGGGGCGGCGACATCACCAAGGCCAGGCTGCCCGACACCTTCGAGGTCGACTACGTGCGGGTCTACCAGCGTCCCGTGCGAGCGAGCAAGCCGACCTTCGACGACCGTCCGCCCAGCCCCGACGCTCTCAAGAACTACTTCAGCCTCAGCGACGAGCAGCAGACGCAGGCGGCTTCGCCCTGGCCAGCGGGCCCCTTGAGCAAGACCTCCGCGCGCACCTGGCAACCCGCGATGTGGGCGGCCTACAAGCAGGCCAACAGCCCTCGGCACCAGGCACTGCGAAAGGTCCTTGGCACCAATTCGGTCACGGTCGATGGCAAGACGATGCCCTTCTCGATGCGTTACATGGGCACCAAACCCGAGGCGGGTTGGCCCATGCTCGTCTCGCTCCACGGCGGGGGCAACGTCGCCAAGGACGTGAACGACAAGCAGTGGGCGAACCAGCAGGCCAGGTACATGTTCGACGGCGTGTACATCTGCCCCAGGGCCGCGGTCGACGGGCCCGGCCTTTGGCACGCCGCTCACAACTACCCGCTGATCGACGACCTGGTGCGGGCGTTCATCCTCGCCTTCGACGTCGATCCCGATCGCGTGTACCTCCAGGGGTACTCCGAGGGCGGGTACGGCGTCAATCGCCTGGGGCCCAACATGGCCGATCGGTTCGGGGCCATCGGCGTCGCGGCGGCGGGCGAGATGCTCGACCGTGCCCCGGTGGAGAATCTCCGCAACACGCCGATGAACCTGCAGGTCGGCGACAAGGACGATGGCTTTGACCGTTTCAAGCTCGCGACGGCCTGGGCCGCGGAGATGAAAAAGCTCGCCGACAACGACGAGTGCGGCCCGCCGTGCTATGGCGTGGAGTTTGTCGCTCACCCGGGCCAGGGCCACGCGATCGACGACCGCGAATCGCCCAAGTGGCTCGCGCAGCAGCGTCGCAACCCGATCCCGCGCCGCGTCGTCTGGCGTCAGAGCGGCCCGGTGACGCATGACAGCTACTGGCTGCACTTGGACGACCCGTACGAAGGAAAGGCGCCAACGCAGTGGGAGAACCGCCCCGAGATGATCGACGCCAGGTACTCGGGCAATTTCGTCTCTCTTGAGGTGACTGGACTCAAGGCCGTCACAATCCGCCTCGACGACCGCATGATGGACCTCGACAAACCCGTGACGGTGACGATCAATGGGCGCGAGGCGTTCACAGGCATGGTGCCCCGCTCGGCGGCCGTGCTCGCCAAAACGCTCGCCCAGCGCGGCGACCCCAAGCTGATGTTCTGCTCCGAGCTGACCTTGCCGGTCACTCCCCCGCCCTCAAGCAAGCCCGCGGCGGGAATGGTGACGCCCGGCGAGAGGCTTGACGGCGTGAACGTGCCGCCGGCAATCATCAGCAAGGCTCTGGAGCTCGCGGGCGACAACGCCGACCAGCTCAGGGTTGCGTTGTCGCGGTCGACGGCGGAGAACGCCAAGGCCGTGCGGTGGCTGATCGCGACGATGCCCGAGCGTGACCTGCGAGAGATCAAGACCGACGCGCTCATGGAGAACGTGCGCCTCGCTCTCTCGGCCTGGCGCGACTCGCCCTGGGCGAGCACGATCACCGAGCAGCAGTTCATGCAGTACATCCTGCCCGCGACGACCCTCAACGAGCGGCGCGAGCCCTGGCGCCGCGACTTCATGGCGCGCTTCCGCGAGAAGGCCTGGACGTTCACCGACCCCATCGACGCCGCCAAGTGGCTCAACGACACGCTCAACGCGAGCGCCGGCGTGCAGTACCACGCCACCAACCGCTGCAAGCCCGACCAGAGCGTCAACGAGTCGATGGCCAGCGGCTGGGCCTCGTGCTCGGGCCTCTCCGTTCTGCTCACCGACGCGTGCCGCTCGGTGGGCATCCCCGCCCGCATCGTCGGCGTCCCCATGTGGAAGGGAACGCCCGGCAATCACAACTGGGTCGAGATCTGGGGCGGGCCCCTGCGCCCCTCAGGCAACGAAGTCGCTCTGCGCCGCTGGTACAACGTCGGCGGCACCGGAAGCGACCCCCGCGGCGGCGACTGGGTCAACGGCCGCTGCCGCGACCAGACCGACCCCGACATGCCCCAGCACAGCGTCTACGCAACCTGCTGGCGCCCGACCGACCGATGGTTCCCCATGGTCTGGAACCAGGACGACCACTCGGCCTCAGCTCTTAACGTCACCCGCTTCTACAAGTCGCCCAAGTCGGTCGACCTCGACCTCCCGGGCGGAAAGTGCGATGTGACAGTGCTCTGGAAAGACGAGATCTGGGCGACGGCGACCACCAGCGCCACCAAGGTCTCTCTGCCCCTGGCCCAAGGCGAGACCTACTCAGTCACAATCCGAAAGGCAGACGGCAAGACCCAAACCACAACCATCACGCCACAGTGAGGAAGGAAATGCGAACGCAAAGGCGCGAAGAGGAGCGGAGCAAGACAGAGAGATCGTGAGTGTTCAGTTGAATCAACGGCCGGGTGATTGCTCAGCCGTTGCGGCCGCAAGGAGCAAGCCGTGAACTGAACGTGGTTTCCTGCCTTTCGACCCCAGCGGGGTCGCGGGGTGTAGCCACGGGTGGAGCGAGTCTTGTATGCTTAAACTGAGCATTC
>ERZ1292640.3391-Hain-H43-02um-R1-3391-length-12419-cov-9_pt1 | contig 12419 bp, 10 predicted proteins | sample MGYA00564404_ERZ1292640 | MGnify/ENA primary metagenome ERZ1292640 (study PRJEB36523, sample SAMEA6512636) | groundwater metagenome | collected 2019-01-08 | study: AquaDiva: Metagenomics assemblies of 32 groundwater samples | reverse complement strand
TCGTCTGCCGCTTCCAGAACTCGTCGTAGTCCGGGTGCGCGACGTAGTCGTTCCAGGTCGGGATCTTGCCCTTGAGGTACTTCTCGTTCACGTTGGCGAGCGAGCCCAGGTTCAGGTACCAATCGAACGTGTCGTAGCGGTCGAACCCGAACTGCTGCACGTCCTTGCCGCTCTCCATCATCGCGGCGTACTCGAAGCCGTAGCTCAGGCGGAACGCGCCGTTGTGGTGGAAGTCGTCGCCCAGCCACATGTCGGCGGGGGACGCCTGCGGCGAAATGGCCTTGAGCGCCGGATGCGGCTCGATGGCGCCCATGATGGTCGTCCAGCCGTCGTACGACACGCCCAGCATGCCGACGCGGCCGTTGTTGTTGCGCACGTTCTTGATCAGCCATTCGATGCTGTCGTAGGTGTCGGTGCCTTCGTCGATTTCGCTGCCGACACCTCCGGAGCCTGCCGCGCCGAAGCCCGCAGGGCGAAGGCGGGCGGGGCGCTGCATGACGAAGTCGCCCTCCGATCCGAACTTGCCGCGGATGTCCTGGAACACGAAGATGTAGCCGTCGGCGGCCAGCGCCTTGTAATACGCGTTGAAGTTGCCGGCCGAACCCTCGATGCCGTACGGGGTGCGCTTGAAGATGATCGGCAGCGGCTCATCCGCAGAGCCTGCCGCGCCGGAGCCTTGGCGCAGGCGGGGCGTGAAGATCTTGGTGTGCAGCCGCTTGCCGTCGCGTGCCGGAATCATCACGTCGCTTACTTCGAAGCGATCGGCCGCCGTCGCCGGTTGCTGCAGGCGAACCGGAACGGTCGAGAGAAGGAGGAAGGAAACGACGAGGAGGAGAAAGGCAGGCAGTGCGGCGCGCTTCATGCGCACAGCGTATACGAACCTGGCGGGAGGGCAACACCCGTCGGGAGGGCACTGCCTGTCGGGAGCGTGCTTACGGTCGGGGTTAAAGCTTCTGGCGGAGCATCGGGAAGACCTTCTCGAGGTCCTCCGCCGGGCGCGGAATCACGTGGACACCGATCAGCTCGCCCACCCGTCGCGCGGCCGCGGCGCCGGCATCGGTCGCCGCCTTGACCGATCCGACGTCGCCCCGGACGATGGCGGTGACGAGACCGGCGTCGACCTTTTGCCAGCCGACGAACACGACGTTGGCGGTCTTGACCATGGCGTCGGCTGCCTCGATCATCCCCACGAGCCCGCGGGTTTCGACCATGCCAACTGCTTCGCTGCCGTCAGGTTTGCTCGCCACAGCAAGCATTCTACACGCACCCGTCTGCAGGTGGAGGCAACCCTTCAGGGTTGCCTGGCGCTACGTAATCCGCCCGCGGGCGGCGATCGGCAGCGCTTCAACGCGGTCGCCGTCCACCAGCCACGCCTGGTCGACCAGGTTCGACACCACGCACGAGTGATTCGGCACGATTCGGACGAGGTCGCCAGGCTCCAGTGGCGTCGAGCCGGTCGTGACCTTGACGGTCGCGTGCTCTTCCGACAGCCGCTCAATCAGCAGCGTGTGGTCGGGCTGGCCGTCGCGCAGGATGATGCCGTAACCGGGAGCCGGCGTGAAGCCGCGGGCCCCGTCGTTCGTCAGCGTCTTTGAGCCGGCATCGAGGATGATGCGGTCGGGCACCGGCTTGCTGACCACTCGCGCCATCACCGTGAGCGCGCAGTCATCGAGTGTGGCCGCGCCGAGCGACACCTGCGTGCGATCGAAGTAGACGTAGTTGCCGGGACGGTATTCGGTGAAGCCGTCCTGCTGCAGCGAGAACCGCGCCGGAGGCGTGGCGCCGGCGCTGACCTCATCGATCGCGACGCCTGCCGCGCGCGCCCGCGCGACGAGGTCGCGCAGCGTCGCCGCCTCGCCTTCGGCTATCCGGCGCAACTCGTCTTCCGAATGCGCGTGATAGGCGTGTCCGGCGTGCGCCAGCAATCCGCGGAGGCGCAGGCCGGGCAGCGCAGCGACGCCCGCGATCATCGCCACCGCGCCGGCGGCGGCCGGGTCGATGCCGCAGCGATGGAAGCCGACGTCCACCTTCACCAGCACGTCCACCTGCCGGCCGGCCCGGACCATCGCGTCCGACCACTGTGCTGCGACACCCGGATGATCGACGATGAACGAGAGGTGGGTCCGGTCGAGCAGTGCGACCACGCGGCCGGCGTTGGCGGGGTTCAGTGGATAGGGCAGGCGAATGTCGGGAATGCCGGCGTGAGCGAACACTTCGGCCTCGCCCAGCTTGGCGCAGCAGACGCCGATGGCGCCGCGATCGAGCTGCCAGCGCGCGACGATCGGACTCTTGTGGGTCTTGGTGTGCGGCCGCAGCCGCACGCCGCGGGCATTGGCCGCCGCCTGCATGCGGTCGAGGTTGCGCTGCGCGCGCGCGCGATCGATCAGGACGGCCGGAGTGGCAAGCGCGTCGAGGTTCACTGCTGCTCCGGCCGCGAGATCACTGTTGCGACTTCTTCTTCGCGGCTTCGCGCTCCTGCGCGCGGGCGCCGCTCATCACGCCTTCGAGGCCGTAGTTGGCCTCGTGGCAGGCGTACTCGTAGACCTGTTCGTCCGGCGCCATCGCGCGGAACTCGAGCTCGCCGCTGAACGGCGCCGTGAAGGTCGTTGGGTCTTCCACCGTGAAGCGGTACTTCAGCGTGGTCGCGTCCTTGCGGGTCAGGCGCTCGGTGACCTTCAGGTTCTCCCACGAGCCGCGGAAGCCGTGGTTGGGATGGAAGTTGGTGGTCTCGATCACCAGCGTGTCGCCCTCCCATTGGCCGATCGAGTCGCCGAACCACTGGCGGAAGCTCGGCGGCGGATGGCTGCCGCCCATGCGGACCACGCGCGTGTCGTGCACCATCTCGGTGAGGATCATCACGTTGTCCTTCGACTGCACGATGGTGTAGCTGTTGTTGTAGAAGTAGTTGGGCAGCATGGGCGGCCCGAGGTTGTTGCCGAACGAGGTGATGCAGCGTTCGGCGAGCGGCCGCAGTTCGGGGTGGTCGAATTCACCGCCCGCCTTGGTGCGGGCCGCGGCGGCGGCGGCCATGCGGGCCCGGCCCTCGGGCGTCAGCGCCGGGACGCGGCCGTTCGGCGGATCGATCAGGATCGAGCTGCGCGGCTGGCCGTCGACCCGCAACACGCGATCGCCGGGATCCACCCAGAACGAGTTGTAGCCGCCGACCACGCCGGCACCGGCCTGCCATACGCGTTCGAGGTAGGTCGGTTCGGCGTTAGGGCTCTTGCGGGCTTCGCCGCCCACCGGCGGCGCGGCGCGATTGGGATCGCTGTCGGACTCGCGGGCATCGATCGCGTTCTGCGTCTTGCGCTCTTCTTCGAGCGCCGCTTCCTCGCTCAGTACCAGCGGCAGGTTCGCGCCCATGCGCTCGAGCGGCGTGATGGTGGCGTTGGTCCAGTTGCCTTGCAGGCTCGGACGCCCATCACTGCTGCGCGGGATGGCCGATCGCGCCGCCGCGGGCTTCTGGGTGGCGGGTTTCTGGCCGGCGGCCGGCTTGGCCGACGGCGCCTGCGCCGCGGTGGCGACGAGCCCGAGCAGCGCGGCGGTCAACGTGAGGCCGACGAGTTTCATTTGATTGGCTCCTTCCGCAGGTGCCCGTACATCAGCTCAGTGACGAACTCGACGCACTTGAACTGGCCGAGCCGCGCGCCGCGCTCCACCCGCCGATACAACGGCATGCTCATCGTCCAGGGCTTCGAGAAGGTGCCCGGATCGGTGATGGTGGCCTGGTAGTTGATGTGATCCGGGCCGGTCATCGTGTAGCGTTCGGTGACCTTCATCTGTTCGGTGTGGTGATTGCCGGCCCGATCGAACCAGGACTGGTCGTTGAAGCCGGAGACCTCGATGACGAAGGTGTCGCCTTCCCAGCGGCCCACCGACTGGCCCATCCAACTGTCGATGGCGGCCGGGCCCGGGTCCTTCAAATAGACGTTCCGCACCGCGCCGGCATATTCGTAGGAGATGAAGAACGAACCATCGCCCTGGAAGATCTGGAAGGGGAACGGCATGTAGGTCGCGCGCGGCACGCCGGGGAGGTAGCACTTGATTTCCGGATCGCGCGTCAGCCAGTTGGCCTGATTCTCTTCCTTCTTCTTGAGCGCCTCGGGCAGGTACGGTAAGTCGTTGCCGTCGACCACACCAAGGCCGCTCGGGACCGCGCCGACCGCGCCAAACGCCAGCACTTCCTTGGCCGGCACCGGCACGACCGGGCCGGGCCGCATGGCCAGCGCGGCCTTGGCCGAGTGGGCCTGGATGTCCCAGTTCGCGGTGTTGATGGTTTGCCAGATGCCGTTCAAGTCGGGCTTGCCGTTCAACCGGGGGAGGCCCGGCGTCCGAGACTGGCCCGTCACCGACGGAATTGCGGCGATCGTCACGGCCACGGCGACGACCCCGGCCACCGACGCGGCCTTCACTACCGACAACCAGCGCATGAGCACCTACCCCCTGAGCAGGCCGGCGGCTCGCCGACAGGCGGGCCGCACGGCGCGTCGAATGGGCGGATTATATGCGCTCGGCGCCCGGACTGCATTGCCGGCGGCAGGGCCGCCCGGCCACCCCCCGACGGGGTTGCCTGTTAACCTTGAAAATTCAACACTTAGTGTTGATAATTCAAGGTATGGACATCGACCGACCGCGGCACCTGAGCCGCCTCCGGCAGCTGGTGCGGCGGTCACCCGTGGTGGCCATCCTCGGGCCTCGCCAGGTCGGCAAGACCACCCTGGCCGCGGCCATCCGGAAATCGTGGAAGGGCCCGGTGACGGCCTTTGACCTGGAAGATCCGGCCGACGTGGCCAGCCTGGCCGATCCGATGCTGGCGCTGCGGACCTTACGGGGCCTGGTGATTCTCGACGAAATCCAGCGCCGCCCCGAGCTGTTTCCCGTGCTCCGCGTGCTGGCGGACCGCCCCCGGAATCCGGCTCGCTTCCTTGTCCTGGGCAGCGCCTCGCCGGAACTCCTCCAGCAGTCATCGGAGTCGCTCGCCGGCCGCCTGGCCTTCCACGAACTCGGACCCTTCTCGGTCGACGAGGTCGGCGCCGCCCGCCGCGATCAACTGTGGTTGCGTGGCGGCTTTCCGCGTTCGTTTCTGGCGCGGTCGGGCCACGACAGCCTCGACTGGCGGCTCGACTTCATCAGCACCTTCCTGGCGCGTGACCTGCCCCAGCTTGGTGTCTCGATCCCCGCCGCCACGCTGCGCCGCTTCTGGACGATGCTGGCCCATTACCACGGGCAGGTATGGAACGCGTCGGAGTTTGCGCGATCGTTCGGGGTGTCGGACATGACCGTCCGGCGGTATCTCGATCTGCTGGCGGCAACATTCGTCGTCCGGGTCCTCCTCCCGTGGCACGAGAACCTCGGCAAGCGGCAGGTCAAGTCGCCGAAGATCTACATCGCCGACAGTGGCATGTTGCACGCCTTGCTGAACCTGGGCGCGCGGGAAGACCTGGAGCGGCACCCAAAGGTCGGCGCCTCGTTCGAGGGTCTTGCGATCGCATCGATTGTCGACCGTCTCCGCGCGCGGTGGGACGAGTGCTACTTCTGGGCAACGCACGCCGGCGCTGAACTGGACCTGCTGGTCGTCCGTGGCCGCACGCGGATCGGCTTCGAGATCAAGCGGACGGTGGCGCCGGCAGTGACCCCGTCGATGCGAATCGCGATCGACGATCTGAAACTCTCGCGTCTTGACGTCATTCACGCCGGCGACAAGACCTTTCCGCTGGCACCCCGGATCCGTGCGGTGGCCCTGTCGCGCCTCCTGGACGACGTGCCGCCGCTGAACTGACGCGTTCAGCCCCTGAGAATGCCGCGGAACGCCGCCGTCGTGAGCGGGTAGCCGGGGAACACCCGGGCCGCCGTGGCAGCGCTGGCGCCGAGGTGCTTCACGACGACTTCGCCAAATACGTCGCGGAAGTCGGTGGTCACCGCCAGGTCGCGGCCCTCGAAGCGCTGGTCGGCTTTCAGCCCCGGCCACTGGCCGTAGACCGCGCCTCCCTTCACGCCGCCGCCGATCACGAACATCGCGTTGCCGTGACCGTGGTCGGTGCCGCGGCTGCCGTTCTCGGCCACCGCGCGGCCGAACTCCGACATGGTCAGGATGATGGTGTCAGCCATGCGCTCGCCCAGGTCCTGGGCCAGCGCGGCGATGCCGCGGGAGAAGTCGTCGAGGCGATTGGCCATCTGCCCGGTGGCGGCACCCTGGTTCACGTGGTGGTCCCACTGCGTGCTTTCGGCGAACGCGATCTCGAGCCCGACGTCCGACTTGGCGAGCCGCGCGATCTCCTGCAGCGCCTGCCCGAACGGCGATCGCGGATACGCGGCGCCATTGGCCGGCCGGTAGGGTTCCGCGGTCTTCTTCGCCAGCGTGCGCATGGCGTCGAAGGCCTCGCCGGCCGTGCCGTTCAGCGACTTGTCCTGCGCGGCCTGGTAGATCTCCTCGAACGACGCGCGCGCGCCCATGTCGGCGACCGCAAAGTCGGCGGTGTTGCCCATGGCCAGTGCCGGCGCCACGCCCTGCAGCGTGCGCGGCATCTGCGGCGTAAGCGCGACGGCGCGAAGGGGATTGCGAGCGTTGGCGGAGGCCGACAGGTAGCGATTGAGCCAACCGTCGGTGGTGCTCTTCACGCCCGGCGTCGCCGACTCCATGTAGTCCTGGGCGTCGAAGTGCGATCGCGTGGTGTCGTGCGAGCCCGAGGCCTGGACAATCGCGAGATCGCCGCGGTCCCATAGCGGCTTGAACGGCGCCATGCGCGGATGCAGGGCGAAGAAGCCGTCCAGGTCGATGGCGCCATCGGCCGCTCCGGGCCTGGCGATGGCAATCGACGGCCGCGCCCGGTAGTAGTCGGCCTCGCCGTACGGCACGACCATGTTGAGGCCGTCCACGGCGCCGCGCTGGAAGATCGTGATCAGCAGCTTCTGGCGGCGGCCGGCCGCCGCGGCGGTGCGGGCCAGGAACGACGGGGCGAACCCCATCGTGATCATCGCCATGGCGCCGCTCTTGAGAAACACGCGTCGTGAGGTCATGTCGTCTCCTACTGGCGCTGAAATTCCGGCGAGCCGATTTTGAGCCCCACCGTCTCTTCTTCACTGAGCGGCACGCGCACGCCGCGCAACTGGTTCTTGCCGAGTTCAACCGCGAAGTTCATGCGGCTGACCAGCGCGCCGGCCGAGACCCAGGTCGCGGCGGTGTCGTGGTAGCCGGTCGGCGGCTGGCAGAAGTAGAGCGGCATGCCCATCTCCCGCAGTTCGCGTGCGAGCGGCAGCGCCGAACGGAGATCCGCGCCGGTGGCACGCAGCGCGCTCACCACGAAGTCGAGCGGGGTCTTGACCTTGGCTCGATATGACTCCGGCGCGGAGAACTCGGGCGAGGTGATGATCGTCCGCACCACCTCGCGAAGGTCGCCCCTGGTCGCGGTGAAACGCGCGGCTGCGCGATCCACCAGCGAAGCGGGCGGTGTGTCGCTGACGAAGCGCGCCGCCAGCGCCGTGGCGATGTGGCGCGCCGTCGAGGGATGCGCGGCCAGGATGTCGAGCACCTGCTCGACATCGTCCTGGCCGCCCCCGGCCTTGATGGTGTGTCCCAGCACCGTCTTGGCCTTGTCGTCGTGCAGCCGCGCCACGAACTGCGTGCCCGACCCTTCGCGGGGCTGCATGGTCCAGCCGGTGAACGCGCGGGCGACGTTGACGATGTCGTCCTGGGTATAGCCGCCGTCGACGCCGAGCGTGTGCAGCTCCATCAGCTCGCGGGCGTAGTTCTCGTTGATGCCTCTCTTGGGGCGCGCCCCTTCCACCTTCGCGCTGCGCGCTTCAGCGGACAGGTCGGGGCTCGTGGGGTCGGCCGCTTCGCTGCCTCTTGGGGCTCGGCGGTCCGCGCCTGGTGGGGGGCGGCGCTGCGCGCCTCCTGGGGAGGGGGAGTCCGCGCTGACGTTTTGCCAGTTGTCGAGATAGAAGAGCATCGCGGGGCTCTTGGCCGTGGCTTCGAGCATGTCGCGGAAGTTGCCCAGCACATACGGCCGGATGGCTTCGCGCTCGTACTCGTTCAGGTAGTTGCGCGTCGCGCCCTTGCCGGCGAACACGTTGAAGTGGTTGAACCAGAAGTCGACCAGCACTTCCTCGAGCTGGCGTTCGCTGTAGACCGCGCGCAGCAGCTTGGCTTCTTCGAGGTCGGCGATCACCTGTCGATCTTTTCGCTGCGCCACGCTGGGTTCCCTCTCCCTACCCGCCCCACCCGCCCCACCCGCCCCACCTGCCTCACCCGCCTGCTGCTGCCGCTCGCGCCGCTCGATCATCGCCGGTCCCGAGTACTCGCGCTGAATGGTCTGCGAGTCGAGGGTCAGCGTCTGCAGCCGCGCGAGGCGGCCGGTCAGCGCCGCATCATCGATGCGCGACGGGTTGAGCTGCAGGTCGATCCAGTTCTGCAGGCCCATGGCCTTGACCCGGGCCACATCGCCCGGCCGCGGACCAAACGTGAGCCGGTTCAGCGCGTGGGTGATGGCGTCATCCGAGGGCGGCGGCGAGTTCGGCGCGCCCGCCTCGGGACGGCCGGCAATCACGACGAGCAGCGACAAGACGGCAAATGAACGGGTCCACATGGGTTAACCTCTTACCTGCCAGTTCGACCCTCGACCCGCGGTGATCGTTTAATCCATGCCCTTACAAGTAGTCCCGGCTGTTGGTAATGTCCTCGACCGCGTGCTCGACGACACCTATTCCCTTTGGCACGACGGCTTGTCCCGCGAGAACTACCGCAAGGCGTGGGCGGCCCAGCTCAAGACGCCGTGGGGCGCCGCCCACCTCGACCGTGTCGCGCTCGTCGACGGACCGCATGTCGTGTCGAGCGCCAAGCGCTACGACCTGTCGCTGCGACTCGACGGGCGAATCCGCCGCGTACTCGGCATTGGCGCCGTCTTCACCAGCGAAGCCCACCGCGGCCGTGGCGCCGCGCGCGAGCTGCTGGCGCGCCTGCTCGAGACGGCCGTCACCGAGGGCCAGGAATTCGCCATGCTGTTCTCGGAAATTCCGCCCGCATTCTACGAGCGCCTCGACTTCGTCCCCGTGCCGCTCACCGAATGGGTCATCGAAGTGGATCAGAAGCGCGGCGGCGCGCCGGCCATGCTGGTGCGCAGCGGCGACGAGCGCGACCTGCCGAACATCATCGAGATGTCGGCCGCCCGCTCCGCGGGCGCGCGGCTGGCCCTCGATCGCAGCGAAGATTTCGTGCGCTACGGCATTTCGAAGAAGCGATTGCAGTCGGGCCTGGCCCCGGCCGGACTGAAGACGACGGAGTTCCTGGTGGCGGAAGAGGGGCACCAGGCGGTGGCGTACCTGGTGGCGACCGAGCAGGATGGCCGCTGGATGATCGAGGAAGCCGGCGATCGCGATCCGGCCGGCGCGCGCCTGGGCGCCATGCTGCAAGTGATGCTGGCGCGATATCCGAGCGAACGCCTGCCAGAGATTCGCGGTTGGTGGCCGCAGTCGCTGCTGCCGCCGCAGCTCAAGGTTGCCGCGTCAACGCCGACGCAGGAAGTGCTGATGATTCGCCCGTTGCGCGATCGCATGTTGCCACTGCCGCCGCTGGCCGCGGCCGAGGTGGTGTACTGGCACAGCGACTACTTCTAGGGCGAGCCGCTTCGCGGCTCGTGGGGCTCGCAGCCTGCGGCTGCTCGTAGGGCTCGGTCCTTCGGACCTCGTAGGGCTCGGTCCTTCGGACCTCGTGGGGCTCGGGCTTCGCCCTCGTGGGGGAAGGCTATTTCCGGCCACCCAAATCGAAGACTCCGGATCGATCGCCGACCTTCAAGTAGTCCGTCAGGCACTTGCGCGAGCAGAACACGCCCGCGTCTTCCATGTTGACGTTGTTGGTCAGGCTCTCGGCATCGATTGGCGTGACGTGCATGCGGCGCACTTCCCACATGTCGTACGGCTGACCCTTCGGAAACGGCTCCGCGCACTGCTTGCATCGCATGCTCATTCAGACCTCACTTCGGTGCGGAGAGTTTAACGTCAACGGCCTTGGTTTCACCTTCGGCCAGCGTGAACCTGGTTCCCAGCTCCTTGATGGCCGCCAGGAAGTCGGGGTCGCCGGCCTGGCCGTCCTCGAGCCCCTGTAGCGCCACGACCAGGTAGTCGTCGGCGGGCGGCAATCCCGACATGCGATAGGTGCCCTCCTGGTCCGGCCGCGCCGCCCGTATGAACCGCGACTGGAAAGCCCAGAGCTTCTCGTCGGCAGGAAACACGACGACGGTCGCATCGAGCAGCGGCTTGCCGCGCGCATCGGAGACCGCGCCAGACAGCGCCGTCACCTTCTTCGTCAGCACGACCTGGACGCCGGCGACCGACTGTCCCGGCGGAAACTCGATCGGTGCGTCGGTGATGTCCTGGCCGTTGAGCCCGACCGATTTCAGCACCCAGCCTTGCGGCGCGTTGACGCGGAACAGGCGGGTGTCGGTGAGGTTGCGCAGCTCGAAACTCCAGTCATCGCCAACACGGCCGGCCCCGCTGCCGCCGATACCCGGCACGTCGATGTTGAAGGGGCGCGCGGCGACCTGCAGTTGCTGCGGGCGAAAGTCGAAGGGCTCGCCGGTATCGCTGACCACGCTGCCGGTGACGACCGCGCCCGGCGCCGTCACCAGCGTGAGGCCCGTCACATCATCGGCGCCGACGACCAGGTCCAGGCGCGCCAGTTCGCCCTCGCCGCCCGCCGCCCGGCCGCCGGATCGTGCCTGTACCTGGTAGCGTCCCGGCGCGACGTTGGTCATCTGGAAAGCGCCGGTGCGATCGGTGCGGCCGCCGTTGCCGCCCTGCTGCAGCACGACGCCGCGTCCCCCGGCCGTGCCGCCCGGCACCAGCATCACCGTGGCGCCCGGCGCCGGCGCGCCGTCCGACGACAACACCGTGCCCGACACCCGCACCATTCGCGTCGCGATCAGGCCGAACGAGACGGTGGTGTTCTCCTGCGAGACGGCGAGCGTGACCTTCGTGGCTTCAGCAATATTCGGCGTGCCCGGATAGTACGTGGCGGCGTAGCCCGACGTCTCGCCGGTGGGATCGGCGGCCTCGGTGCCGCCGGTGCGCAGCGTGGCGCTCACGAAATAGTCGCCCGGCGGCAGGCCAAACAACCGGAAGTGTCCCTGGTCATCCGTCGTGTCCCGCGAATTTGAACCCGGCGCCGCCGTGAGCCGGCGCCCACCCGCGGCGTAGCTGTAGCGCATGGCGATGACCGAGGCGTTGGCGACCGGTTCGCCAAACTCGTCGGTAATACGGCCGCCCAGCACGCTGCCGCGCGGCAGGGCGATCTGCAGCTTGTCGATGGTCTGCCCGTCCCCCAGCTCGATTGGCGTGCCCGATTCGGAGGGACGCCGCTGGCCATATTGAAGGGATACGAACCCGCCCTTGCCGGCGGTCATGGTGTAGCGGCCCGCGGGCAGTTCCTTGATCTCGAAACGGCCCTGCGCGTCGGTGGCGGCCAGCCGGCCCTCGCGCGCCTCGGCTGATGAAATGCGCACCTGCGCGCGGCGGATGGGCGTGCCGTTGTCGGCGGCCACGATCTGGCCGCGGATGATCGCCGTACCCCGCGGCGCATCGGTCCGCGCCGGCGTCGCTCGCGCCTGTCCCCGCAGCGGTCCCTGGCCGCCGCCGGCAGGAGGTTGTCCGCCGCCCTGGGCCAGCACGCCGGCAGAGGCGAGGCCCACCACCACGAGAACCAGCAAGTGTTGCTTCACACCTACAGCATACGAGCGTGGCGGCTACGGCGTTAACTTCGAAAGCTTCACATCCACCGCTTTCGTTTCGGCGCCTGGGCCTCGAGGGTGGACGTGACTCCGACGACCAGGGCAAAAACGAGGACGCGCATGCCAATCCTCCTCCAGACGATGCCGGCGGCAGGTCCGACGACGTTCAGTAAGACGACGTTGTAAGCGCGACTGTTGGGAGGGTCAAGCCAGTTCGCGTGCAACGACGGCGGCGGCGTTGGCCCCCGAGCCTCCTGTGAGGCCGGTGCCGGGATGCGACCCTGAGCTGCACAGAAAGAGACCCCGAACCGGCGTGCGATGGTCACCAAAGCCCAGCAACGGACGCATGGCGAAGAACTGGTCGAGTGCCAGCTCGCCATGGAAGATCTGTCCGCCGGTGAGTCCCCAGCCGCGTTCGAGGTCCAGTGGAGTCAGCACCTGCCGCGCAACGATTGTCGACGACAAGCCTGGTGCGTACTGCTCGAGCGTGGCCGAGACGGAGTCCCCGAAGCGATCGCGTTCGGCATCCCAGTGGCTGTCGCGCAACTGATAGGGAGCGAACTGCGCGTACGCGGAGAGGACGTGCGCGCCGCCAGGCGCAAGCGACGGGTCGTCGAGCGAGGGAATGGTGAACTCGATCCACGGGTGCGGCGAGTATCGGCCGTACTTCGCGTGATCGAACGCGCGCTCCAGGTAATC
>ERZ1292640.3390-Hain-H43-02um-R1-3390-length-12420-cov-8_pt1 | contig 12420 bp, 9 predicted proteins | sample MGYA00564404_ERZ1292640 | MGnify/ENA primary metagenome ERZ1292640 (study PRJEB36523, sample SAMEA6512636) | groundwater metagenome | collected 2019-01-08 | study: AquaDiva: Metagenomics assemblies of 32 groundwater samples | reverse complement strand
GCCGGGTGACCGACATCATGGGCGAGATCAGCGCCGCCAGTTCCGAGCAGAGCGCCGGCGTGGCCCAGGTGGGCGAGGCCATCACGCAGATGGACCAGGCGACGCAGCAGAACGCCGCGCTGGTGGAAGAGATGGCGGCGGCCGCAGCCAGCCTGCGCGCCCAAGCCCAGGATCTGGTGCAGACGGTGGCGGTGTTCAAGCTCAATCCGCAGGACAGCCAGACCGCCTATCGCACCGCACCGGCTGCCCCGGCTGCCGCACCGAAACAGGTCACCGCGGCCGCCAAACAGTCTGTGGCCGCCAAGGCCCCCGCGGCCAAGCTCAGCGCTCCGGCACCGAAACCGGCCAAGGCTTCGGACGATAGCGGCGACTGGGAAACCTTCTGAGTGCAGAGCGACGGCACTTGATCAACGGCACCTGCGGGTGCCGTTTTTCATGGCCGGCCGAGCTTGGCGGTATGCTCAGCCCGACCCGCAAAAATTGGAGATGCCAGTGAGCAAGCAACTCGATACCTCGGCCAAGGGCGTGTACCTGATCGCCGTCACCCCCTTCACCGACAGTGGCGCACTGGATCTGGCCAGCACCGACCGCATGGTGGATTTCTGCCTGGACAAGGGCGTCACCGGCCTGACCGTGCTCGGCATCATGGGCGAAGCGACCAAACTCACCATGGAAGAGTCGCGCACCTTCGTCCAACAGGTGCTGGCGCGCGTGGCCGGCCGCGTACCGGTGGTGGTGGGCGCCTCGGCGCCCGGCTTCGCGCCCATGCGCGAGCTCACGCAAAGCGTGATGGACCTGGGCGCCGCCGGCGTGATGGTGGCGCCGCCGTCCACGGTGCGCACCGATGACCAGATCACGGCCTACTTCGACATGGTGAATGAAACTCTCGGGCCGGATGTGCCCTGGGTGCTGCAGGACCACCCGGTATCGACCGGCGTGCAGATGTCCACCGGCGTCATCCTGAAGATCCTGAAAAACTCGCCGACCTGCGTCATGCTCAAGCACGAGGACTGCCCGGGCCTGGCCAAGCTCTCGGCCATCCGGGCCGCCAGTGACAAGGGCGAGCTGCGCCGCATCTCCATCCTCACCGGCAATGGCTGCGGCCTGTTCCTGCCGGAGGAACTGACGCGCGGTGCCGACGGAGCCATGACCGGCTTTGCCTACCCGGAGATGATGGTCGATGTGTGCGCCGCGCACACGGCCGGCGACATCGAGCGCGCGCATGATCTGTTCGATGCCTATCTGCCGCTGGCGCGCTACGAGCAGCAGGCCGGCATCGGCCTGGCCGTGCGCAAGCACATCCTGTGCAAGCGCGGCGTCATTGCCTCCGAGGCGGTGCGCAAGCCGGGGCCCAAACTGTCGGCGCAGGATGTGGCGGACATCGCACGCCTGACGGCACGGCAGGCAAAACGCCTGGCCGAACTCGGCTGACCATGGACGCCACGCTGCACCGGGGCTATCTGCCGGGCTGCATCGGCCGAATCACGGCGCTGCATGCCCGCTTTTACTCGGCGCATGCCGGCTTCGGCGTCTATTTCGAGAGCCGGGTGGCGCGCGAGCTGGCGGCCTTCTGCGAAGGCTATGACGAGGCGCGCGACGGCCTGTGGCTGGCCTTGCTCGACGGTCAGGTCGAAGGCGCCATTGCCATTGATGGTGCGCATGCCGATACGGATGGTGCCCACCTGCGCTGGTTCATCACTTCGGATCGCCTGCGTGGCACGGGCGCCGGCAGCCGCTTGCTGACCGAGGCCATGGCCTTTTGCGACGCGCGTGGCTACCGCAGAACCTACCTCTGGACCTTCGACGGCCTGCCGGCGGCGCGCCATCTTTACGAGAAGCAGGGTTTCCGCCTGGTGCAGCAGCAACCCGGCCAGCAATGGGGGCGCGAAGTGCTGGAGCAACGCTTCGAGCGCCTGGCTTCCACCACGTAACTAGACCAGCTTCTTCACCAGCACCTGCGACTTGCGGTCCCAGTTGTACTTGCGCTTGCGTGCTTCGGGCAGCCAGTCGGGGTCGACGTTCTGGAAGCCGCGCTTGAGGAACCAGTGCATGGTGCGGGTGGTGAGCACGAAGATGCTGTCCACGCCCATGGCACGGGCGCGCTGCTCGATGCGCTTGAGTACCTTTTCGCCGTCGCCCTGGCCCTGCGAATCCGGTGACACCGTCAGGGCCGCCATCTCGGCGGTCCTGGCTTCGGGGTAGGGGTAGAGCGCCGCACAGGCGAAGATCACGCCGTCGTGCTCGATGATGGTGTAGTTGCCGATGTCGCGCTCGATCTCGGTGCGGTTGCGCTTGACCAGGGTGCCGTCTTTCTCGAAGGGCTCGATCAGCTGCAGGATGCCACCCACGTCGTCGGAGGTCGCTTCGCGCAGGCTCTCAAGCTTTTCATCGACCACCATGGTGCCGATGCCGTCGTGAACATAGACTTCCAGCAGCAGCGCGCCGTCCACCACGAACGGGATGATGTGGCTGCGCTCCACGCCGGCCTTGCAGGCTTTGACGCAGTGCTGCAGGTAGAAGGCTGTGTCGGTGGGCTGCGTCGGGTTGGGCAGTTCGGCCAGCAGTTTCTCGGCGGCCGCCAGCGGCAGCTCGGTGTCGATCGGGTTGTCCTCGCTCTCGGGTTCGCTGGCACGGATGCGCAGGCCCGGAATTTCGGAAACGAAAATCAGCTTGTCGGCCTGCAACGCCGTGGCCACACTGGTGGCCACTTCTTCCATGGTCAGGTTGAAGGCCTCGCCGGTCGGCGAGAAGCCGAAGGGCGAGAGCAGCACCATGGCCCCCATGTCCAGTGTGCGGCTGATTCCGGCCACGTCCACCTTGCGGACCACGCCGGAATGCTGGAAGTCGACGCCGTCCATGATGCCCACCGGCCGCGCCGTGATGAAGTTGCCCGAGATCACGCGCACCGTGGCGCCGGCCATCGGCGTGTTCGGCAGCCCCTGGCTGAAGGCGGCTTCGATTTCGTAGCGCAACTGGCCGGCGGCTTCCTGCGCGCAGTCCAGCGCCACCTCGTCGGTGATGCGCATACCGTGCGAGTACCTGGGCTCGTGCCCTTTGGCGCGGAGTTGTTCGTTCACCTGCGGGCGGAAACCGTGCACCAGCACGATCTTCACGCCCATGCTCTGGATCAGCGCCAGATCCTGCGCCAGGTGCTGCAGCTTGCCGGCGGCAATGGCCTCACCCGCAATGCCCACGACAAAGGTCTTGCCACGGTGCATGTGGATGTAGGGTGCGACCGAGCGGAACCAGGGCACGAAAGTGAAATTAAAGACAGTGGACATGCGCGGCAGGGGCAAAAAAGGGGCAGGCAGGGCGTTCAGACAGGGATAATTGCCGATTCTCCATGAAGTTAGCGCCTTGAGTCCCGTTCCCCTGAAAATCGAGTTCCCCGAATCGCTGCCGGTGTCGGCTAAACGCGACGAGATCACGGCTGCGCTGGAAAAGCATCAGGTCGTCATCGTCTGCGGCGAAACCGGTTCGGGCAAGACCACGCAGTTACCCAAGATCGCCCTGGCCATGGGCCGGGGCAAGCTGAATTACCCGGCCGGAACGCGCGCCAAGCTCATTGGCCACACCCAGCCGCGCCGCATTGCTGCCAGCTCAGTGGCCAAACGCATTGCCGAAGAGTTGCACACACCGTTGGGCGAGGTGGTGGGCTACAAGGTGCGTTTCCAGGACCGCCTGTCCAAGGACGCCTCGGTCAAGCTGATGACCGACGGCATCCTGCTGGCCGAGACGCAGACCGACCCGCTGCTGCAGGCCTACGACACCCTCATCATCGACGAGGCACACGAACGCAGCCTCAATATCGACTTCCTGCTCGGCTACCTGCGCCAGATCCTGCCGCGCCGGCCGGACCTGAAGATCATCGTCACTTCGGCCACCATCGACGCCGACCGTTTTGCTCAGCATTTCGCCTCTAGCAAGGGCCCCGCACCGGTCATCATGGTCTCGGGCCGCACCTTCCCGGTGGAGCAACGCTGGCGGCCGTTCGAGGAGAGCCGCGAATTCGATCTGAACGACGCCATCGCCAGTGCGGTGGACGAACTCTGGACCGGACATGCCGCAGGCGACATCCTGGTCTTCCTGCCCGGCGAACGCGAGATTCGCGAGGCGGCCGATCACCTGCGCAAACACCTGAGCCACCATGCGGTGACGCGCAACGCCGAAGTGCTGCCGCTGTTCGCCCGTCTGAGCCAGGCCGAGCAGGACCGGATTTTTGACAGCCACAGCGGCCGGCGCATCGTGCTGGCCACCAACGTGGCCGAAACCTCGCTCACGGTGCCGGGCATCCGCTACGTCATCGACGCCGGTACGGCGCGCATCAAGCGCTACAGTTTCCGTAGCAAGGTGGAGCAGTTGCTGGTCGAGCCGATCAGCCAGGCGGCCGCCAACCAGCGCGCCGGCCGCTGCGGCCGCGTGGCCAACGGCATCTGCATCCGCCTCTATGACGAGAAGGATTTCAACGGCCGGCCGCGTTTCACCGATCCCGAGATCCTGCGCAGTTCGCTGGCCGGCGTCATCCTGCGCATGAAGTCGCTGCACCTGGGCGTGGTGGAGGACTTCCCGTTTCTGGAAGCACCGTCCGGCCGCGCCATTGCCGACGGCTACCAGCTGCTGGCCGAACTCGGCGCCGTGGACGAGAGCAACGAGCTGACGCCGATCGGCCGCGAACTGGCCAAGCTGCCACTGGACCCGCGCGTCGGCCGCATGATCCTGGAGGCCCGCAGCCGCCAGGCGCTGGACGAGGTGCTGGTGATTGCCTCGGCGCTGTCGGTGCAGGATGTGCGCGACCGCCCCATGGAGGCGCAGGCCCAGGCCGACCAGGCTCACGCCAAGTTCGACGACGAGAAGAGCGAGTTCACCGGCTACCTCAAGCTGTGGAAGTGGATCCACGACGCGCGGGGCGACAAGCACGCCCACCCGGCCGGTGCGGCCGGCACGCACAAGCTGAGCAACCGCCAGTACGAGCAACTGCTGCGGCAGAACTTCGTCAACATCCGCCGCGTGCGCGAGTGGCGCGACATCCACAGCCAGTTGCTGACCGTGGTGACCGAACACGGATGGCTGATCAACCGGCCGGCGCCGGGCCGCCCCAAGCCGGGCGCGGCCCCCTCGGGGGGCAGCGACGACGCGCAGCGCGGAGCGTGGGGGCCACATCCGCCGGCGACCTATGAGCAACTCCATCTCTCCATGCTGGCCGGCCTGCTGGGCAACGTCGGCTGCAAGCTGGAAGAAGAAGCCGCTTCGGGCGAATACCTCGGGGCACGCGGCATCAAGTTCCATCGCCACCCCGGCGCGCACCTGAGCAAGAAGCCCGGCCGCTGGATCGTGGTGGCCGAGCTGGTGGAGACCACGCGCCTGTTCGGCCGCGGCATTGCCGCCATCGAGCCGCAGTGGATCGAGCAGGTGGCCGGCCACCTGCTGAAGAAGCAGCTGCTCGACCCGCATTGGGAGAAGAAGGCGGCCGAAGTGGTGGCGCTGGAGCGCGCCACGCTTTACGGTATCGTGGTCTACAGCGGCCGGCGCACCAACTACGGCCGGGTCGACCCGCGCTCGGCGCGCGAGATCTTCATCCGCGAAGCGCTGGTGGACGGCGAGTGGGAAACCAAGCTGCCGTTCCTGGCCGCCAACCAGAAGCTGGTGCGTCAGGTGGAAGAGCTCGAACACAAGTCGCGCCGGCAGGACGTGCTGGTGGACGACGAGCTGATCTACGCCTTCTACGACCAGCAGCTGCCGGCCACGGTCTGCAGCGGTTATGAGTGCGAACGCTGGTACCGCGAGGAAAGCAGAAAGAACCCGCAGCTCCTGCTGCTCACGCGCGAGGAGCTGATGCGGCATGAGGCGGCCGGCATCACCACCAGCGCCTTCCCCAAGACCATCCGCCTCGGCGGCGTCGATTGCGCCGCCACCTACCTGCACGAGCCGGGCGACCCCAAGGACGGTCTGACGGTCACCGTGCCGCTGTTCGTGCTGAACCAGGTGAACGAGGAACGCTGCGAGTGGCTGGTGCCCGGCATGCTCAAGGACAAGATTCAGGCCCTGCTGAAAAGCCTGCCGCAAAAGCCGCGCAGCCGCTTCGTGCCGCTGCCGGAGTCGGCCGCACGGCTGACCGAAACGATGGGTACGCCCGAAGCTTTCGGCCACGGCGGCCTGACCGACGCGCTGCTCAAGCAGGTGCGCGACATCACCAGTCTCGACGTCAAGCGCGCCGACTTCAAACTCGACATGCTGGCGCCGCACCTGTTCATGAACTTCCGCGTGGTGGACGAACACGGCCGCCAGCTCGGCACCGGGCGCAACCTCGGCGCCTTGAAGGCCGAGCTCGGCGCCCAGGCGCGCGGCGCCTTCCAGGCCCTGGCCGGCTTGAAGCTGGCCAGCCCGGCCGCCCCGGGTTCAGGGGAAAATCAGGCTCCAGCGCAGGTGAATGCTGCGCAACGCGCTCCTGAAAAAGGAGCAAAAACAGCGGCAGCCAAACCCGCCACGCCGGCCGAGCAGCGCTACACCGCCTGGACCTTCGGCGAACTGCCGGAGCTGATGGAGATCCGCAAGGGCGGCCAGACGCTGGTCGGCTTCCCGGCCCTGATTGACCAGGGCGATGCGGTCAGCATCGAGGTGTTCGACGAGCCCGAGGTGGCGGCCGCCAAACACCGCGCCGGCCTGCGCCGCCTGTTTGCGCTGCAGATCAAGGACGCGCTCAAGTACCTGGAAAAGAACATCCCGGACCTGCAGAAGATGGCGGTGGCCTACATGGCGCTCGGCACCCTGGAGGAATTGCGCCAGCAGATCATCGACGTGGCGCTCGACCGCGCCTTCCTGCTCGACCCCTTGCCGGCCGACGAGTTCGACTTCAAGCGCCGGCTCGACGAGGGACGCGGTCGCCTGACGCTGATCGCCAACGAGGTGGCGCGCCTGGCGGGTGTGATCCTGGCCGAGTACGCAGTGGCGGCACGCAAGATAAAGGACAGCAAGAACGCCCCGGACGCCACGGCCGACTGCACCCAGCAACTGCAGCGCCTGATGCCCAAACGCTTCATTGCGCTCACGCCTTGGCCGCAGCTGCAGCACTTTGCGCGCTACCTGAAGGCCATCACGCTGCGGTTGGACAAGTACCGCGCCGACCCGGCGCGCGACGCCAGCCGTCTGGCCGAGCTCAAGCCGCAGGAGCAGCGCTACTGGCGCCTGGTGGCCGAGCGCAAGGGCGTGATGGACGAGCGCCTGCAGGAGTTCCGCTGGCTGCTGGAGGAACTGCGCGTGAGCTTCTTCGCCCAGGAACTGCGCACGCCGCAGCCGGTCAGCGTGAAGCGGCTGGACAAAGCCTGGCAGCAACTGAACAGCTGATGCCAAGCTTTGCGGCGTAGGGTCACATCTGCCCGCAGGGCATGTGAGCCGGAGCCATAAAGCGTGGGTTGGCCGTCAGGCCGACGCCGGGCAACAGCCCGCAGCAGTTGACCAGCAGTGCTGTTACAGCGCCAATCCTTCGCCTGCCTCCTCGTAGGTGCGTCCGTCGCGGATGTGGTAGATGCGCTTGAAGGTCGGGATGATCTTCTCGTCGTGCGTCACCACGATGATGGCCGTGCGGTACTGCTGGGCCATCTGGTTCAGGATGCGCATCACACCCAGGGCGCGTTCGCTGTCCAGCGGCGCCGTGGGCTCGTCAGCCAGGATCACCGGCGGCTGGTTGGCCAGGGCGCGGGCAATCGCCACCCGCTGCTGTTCGCCGCCCGAGAGTTGCGAGGGCTCGGCGGCGGCCCGGTGCGCCACGTCCAGCGCCTGCAGCAACTCGCGGGCACGGGCACGGGCCTTGCCGTTGGGTTGACCCGCCAGCATAGGCAGCAGGGCCACGTTGTCGGTCACGTCCAGAAAGGGGATCAGGTAGGGCGCCTGGAAGACGAAGCCGATACTGTCGCGCCGCAGCGCGCGCAGGTCGCGCAGGGTCCAGCCGTTGTCGTAGATGGTCTGGTTGCCCAGCGTCATGCGCCCGGCCGTGGGTTCGATGATGGCGCCCAGGCACTTGAGCAGAGTGCTCTTGCCTGAGCCCGAGGGGCCGATCAGGCCAACGACCTCGCCCGGCGCCACGCTCATGTTCACATCCTTGAGCGCGTGCACGGCGGCGTCGCCTTCGCCGTAGCGCTTGCTCAAACCTTCGATCTTGATGCCCAGTTCACTCATGGTCTTATCCAATGGCCGCGCCCGGGTCCACCCGCAGCGCTACACGGATGGCCAGCGTACTGGCCAGGGCGCCGATCACCATCACGGCCACCAGGCCACGCACCGCATCGCCGGTCTCCAGCAGCACGTACTTGGGGAAGAAGGGCGCCCAGACGGTTGCCGCCGTCTTGCCCACGATGAAGCCGATGAGGCCCAAGCCCAGCGCCTGTTGCAGGATCATGCCGGCGATGGTGCGGTTGCGTGTGCCGATGAGCTTGAGCACGGCGATCTCTCGCAGCTTGCCTAGCGTCATGGTGTAGATGATGAAGGCGACGATGGCCGCGCTCACGATGGCCAGGATCACCAGGAACATGCCGATCTGTTTGGCCGAGGTGGCGATCAGCTTGGCCACCAGGATCTCCTCCATCTGCTCGCGCGTGTAGGCCTCCAGGTGCTTCCAGCGGCGGATCGGCTCGGCCACCTGCTCCGGGTGGAAGCCCGGCTGGATCTGCACCAGCACGGCGTTCACGTTGTGGTTGCTGCTTTGCGCGACCTGCACGGCTTCCAGCAGACCCGGCACGGCCAGGCGGTTCAGGGCCGGGTTGGCGGCGGTGCGGGCGCGATCGTTGAGGATGGCCTCGTTGTCTTTCAGGAACTGGGCTTCCTGCGCGTCGGTGAGCGGGATGAAGACCATGGGGTCGCCACCGGAAGACACCATGCGCTGCGTCAGCCCGACCACCCGGTAATCATGGCGGCGGATGCGGATCTGGTCGCCCAGGCGAAACCCCGTCTTCACATCGACCACGGCCTCGTAGTGGTTGCGCGTGAGGTGCCGGCCAGCCAGCAGGTAACCGGGTTCGCCCGGCTGGCCGGGGACGATGCCCACCACCATGGCGCGCACGTCATTGCCGTCCCGTCGCACCTGCATGGTGAAGTAGGTCACGTTGGCCGCGCGGGCCACGCCGGGCAGGCCCAGGATCGAGCGATAGGCGTCGTCGCGCAGGCTGGAGGATTCGGCATACGGCCCCTGCGTGTCCTGCTGCACCACCCAGAGCTCGGCGCCGCTGTTGCTGAGCAGGGCGCGCGCATCGTCCACCATGCCGCGGTAGACGCCGGCCATGGTCAGCGTGACGCCGATCAGCAGGCCCAGACCGATGCCGGTGAAGACGAACTTGGCCCAGGAGTGCAGCACATCCCGACCGGCCAGGCTGATCATCGCGCCGGCTCCCTGAGTGTCGGCACCACCTTGATGCGGCTGCCGGCACCGATCTCCTTCTCGCTGTAAACGACGACCGTCGCGCCGGGCTGCAGGCCATCGAGCACGCGCACCTGTCCATCAAGACTGGTCTCACCCAAACGCAGTGGTGCGTAGCGCAGCTGCTGGTCTTCCAGCAGCCAGACGCCCGCCTGACCCTGATGACGGCGAATGGCGGCATTGGGCAGCACCAGCGCGCGCGGTGTTGCAGGCAGGCGCAAGGTGACCTCGGCCAGTTCGCCAACCGACAGCCCGGGGGACGGCTGGTCGAAGCTGATCTGCGCAATGCGCTCTTCCGTCACGCTGTCGCCCTGCAGTTCCACGCGGTTGACCTGGCCCGCCAGCAGGCTGTACGGGCGAGAACGCAGCACGATCTCGGCCGCCAGACCCGGCGCCAACCCGGCCGAACGGCCTTGGTCGAAACGTGCCTTGACCCACAGGCTGGCCGGATCGATCAGCTTGAGCACGGCCTGGCCGGCCACCACCGTGGAGCCGGGTTCGGCATCGCGCGACAGCACCACGCCGTCCTGCGTGGCCAGCAGGCGCGTGTTGCGGCGCTGCTGCTGCAGGGCGGCGCGTTCGGCCTGCAGGCGTGTCAGATCCTGCGCGGCGGCCGCCAGATTGGCCTGGGCCGCCCGCACCTGGGCCTCGGCCGAGAGCAGTTCCTGTTGCCGGGCTTCCACCACGCCGGGGCTGACGAAGTTCTTCTGCCCCAGTTCCTGGTAGCGGCGCGCGTTGGACTGGGCCAGGGCCCGGCGGGCCTGGGCATCGGCCAGTTGCGCTTGCGCCGCTTCGCTGACGCTGGCCGCGCGTGCCTGCGAGGCCTCAAGCGCTTCGACGCGCTGCTGCAGATCAACCGGGTCCATCTCGGCCAGCAATTGCCCGGCCTTCACGCGGTCGCCGGCGTCGACCAGCACGCTCAGCACGCGGCCGGCGCTGGTGGGACCGATCAGGTAGCTGCGGCGGGCCTCCACCGTGCCGATGCCATACAGCGCCGGGGTGATGGACGCTTCGGCCGCGGTGACGACGGTCACGAGCACCGGGGCCAGCGGCCCGGAGCGACTGACGCTGAAGACCAGCGCGGCCAGCAGCAGCAGACCCATGATGCCCAGCACCAGCAGTCGGGGCGGGAGTGACTTGAGTTTTTTCATGTGGGAGCGCGCAGGCTGCGCAGGTAGAGATCGAACACGCGGGGCGCTTCGGAGCGCAGGGTGGAGACATGGCCGCTGAGCATGGACTGCATGACCAGGCCCTGCACGATGCCGACGAACAGCGTTGCCGCCGCCGGGGCATCCAGATCGGGGGCGCACTGTCCCGCCTGGATAGCCTGCTTGATCAGGCTCAGCAGCAGCTGTCGGTAGCTTTTCATCAGGCCGCGCACGCTCTCCTTGAGGGGCGAGTCTGCCGGCTGCTGCAGTTCATGGAAGATCATGCGCGGCACGCCGGGATGGTGTGCCACAAAGCCCACATGCGCGTCGAACACCTTATGCAAGGCCTGCAGCGGCTCCGGGCTGGCGACGGCGGCGGCCTGGATTTCCTGCATCAGGTGCTCGCGCACCCACTCCATGGCGGCCAGCCAGATTGCCTCCTTGTTCTCAAAATGCTTGAACAAGGCCCCTTGGGTGACCCCGACCGACTGCGCAATGTCCGTGGTGGTGACCAGGGCCGGGCTTCGCTCCTGGGCCAGCCGCAAGGCGGCTGCGACGATTTCGGCCTGCCGCGATGCCGTTGCCAGCCTGGGGGTGGGAGAGACCATGGGATCAATCGATAAGTAATAGATTAATTACCAAGTATACATGTGTGACACCTCTGGAGGCAAGCGAGCTCTAAACTGGCTGCATGCGCGTCAAGGGGCCACACTCACACAAACCACATCGCAGCCCCTGGCGGCGGCGCATGGACCTGACGCGGCACCGCGCCGGCCGCTTGGACCCGGCCGTCCAGGGGCTGCTGTGGACGCTGGTGGCCGGTCTCTGCTTCGTGCTGCTCAACACCCTGTCGCGCTACCTGACGACGCAGATCGACCCCATGCAGTCGCAGTTTCTGCGTTACTTCTGTGGTCTGCTGGTCATGCTGCCGCTGGTCTGGCGCTCCGGGCTGGCGGCCTACAAGCCGCGGCACATCGGCGGGCAGTTCGTGCGCGGCCTGGTGCACACGGCGGCGCTGGGCCTATGGTTCGTGGCGCTGCCGCATATCTCGCTGGCCGACATGACGGCGCTCGGTTTCACGACGCCGATCTTCATCATGCTCGGTGCCTGGCTGTTCCTGCGCGAGCCGATGCGCTGGGAGCGCTGGCTGGCAGCGCTGGTGGGCTTCGCTGGCGTGTTGATCGTGGTCGGCCCCCAGTTCTCGGGCAGTGGCGGCTATTACAGCCTGGTGATGCTGGCTTCCTCGCCGGTGTTTGCTGCGTCCTTCCTGATCACCAAGGCGCTGACGCGCTACGAGAAGGCCGGTGTCATCGTGCTGTGGCAATCGATCACCGTCACGCTGCTCAGCCTGCCGCTGGCCCTGCTGCACTGGCAGGCGCCGACGCCGGCACAGTGGGTGGGTTACCTGGCGTGCGGCCTGCTCGGCAGCAGCGCGCACTATTGCCTGACACGCTCGTACGGTGTTGCTGATATTTCGGCGACCCAATCGTTGAAGTTTCTCGATCTGGTCTGGGCCACCTTGATGGGCTGGCTGGTGTTCTCCGACCAGCCCAGCCAGTACACCCTGATGGGGGGCTTGCTGATCTCGGCGTCCACGCTGTGGATCGCGCGGCGTGAGTCGCGCCGCAACGCATGACGGCCGATCAGTACAGCCAGGGAATGAAGCGCTTGGTCTGCTGCCGGTAGTCGGCATAGCCCGGATGTTGCGCCAGCATCCAGCGCTCCTCGTAACGCGACTTGAGCCACAGCACCAGCGTCAGCACGTACCAGGCCAGCCAGGCCTCGTCGCGCACGGCCGTGCGCGCCAGGGACCAGGCGCCGAGCAGGAAGGCGGTGTACATCGGGTGGCGGATCCAGCGGTAGGGG
>ERZ1292640.3388-Hain-H43-02um-R1-3388-length-12421-cov-5_pt1 | contig 12421 bp, 14 predicted proteins | sample MGYA00564404_ERZ1292640 | MGnify/ENA primary metagenome ERZ1292640 (study PRJEB36523, sample SAMEA6512636) | groundwater metagenome | collected 2019-01-08 | study: AquaDiva: Metagenomics assemblies of 32 groundwater samples | reverse complement strand
AGTTTTGGGCGGATGATAGCAGATGATAGCAGCCTGAGGAAGGCGGTAAACCAGATAACTTCTAAAATTGAGGTCTGACCCCTAAATGGATTTTCTCAAGAGACGCAAGAGATTTTCAAGGTAGGAGACAAAATAAATGAAACGCACAATAGGCCGTTGTATTTCGATTTTTAGCATCATCATAGGAATTTTCATAATTATAGGAGGATATTTTTTATGGGGTAAGAGAGGATTCCAGGAAGGTGCGCCTGGCTGGATTTTAGGAACTATAGGCGCACCTATCACTTTTTTAAGTTGGGTCGTAGAAAAATTAGGCTTAAGTCGAAGCATCACTTCTCAATATATATGGCTTAGTATATTTTATTTATTGCAATATCAGTTAATAGCAGTATTAATTTATAAAGGGGTTATCGATTTAACTTCTAAGAAAGGTATTATATGTATTATTGTAATAGTTGTAACTATTTTCTTAAGCGCAGTGACGATGTGGAATATTATAATGGGACGTTGGCTGTTATGATGAATCGATGAAACGCTTAAGGATTATATGTTTTGGCATTTTCTTCGCGCTTGCTTTTGTGGTGAACGCGGCATACGCTAAAGTAGTTTTTAAATCATCGAGTTTACTTAGTTTTTATCTTTTCACGCCTTCGGATTACAATCTAAAACAAAAATACCCTCTTATCATCGTTTTTCATTGGTCGTATGGCAAAGGTTCGGATATGATTGAGCGATGGAAAGAGCAGGGGGAAAAGAAAAAATACCTTATTGCCTGCCCTAATTCGTCGCGCAGTGGTTCCTGGGATACCGCGGAAGATGGCAATATTCTGCGGATGATCGATAGCCTGAAAAAACATTATAACATAGATGAATCGCGGATATATTTGGTGGGCTTTTCAGCCGGGGCTGTGTTTACCTATTATCTAGGTTTGAGTAACCCGGATAAATTCCGCGCCATTGCCGCGTTTGCCGGTTCGTTTAAATGCCTTAAGAGCGTTCCGTTGAGCAAGGATTCTGAAAAGCATATCCCGGTCTTAATTTTACATGGCTCGCGCGATAATGTAGTAGATATAAGCGAAAGCGAATATGCGCAACAACAGCTAAAAGATTACGGTTACCAGGTTAAGTTTATAGAATTAAAAGGGGAAAAGCATAATTATCCGGCATATGTAAGCTGGGCGATAATTAATTGGTTTGAGAAACTGGAGAAGCAGAAAGACTAATAACAACATATAAGTTGTTATATTGCTTGACAAAACAGCTTATATGTTGTAAACTCGAGGCATGAGCCAAATAATAGAAAAATATCAGAAAAAAGTGCTAAAAATCTTATCCGGCAGGATGGGCGAGTTTTATCTTGTGGGCGGCACTGCCCTATCCTTGTATTATTTTGACCACAGGGAATCGCAAGATTTGGATTTTTTTACACAGAATTTTAGTAGGAAGGCGGTTGAGGAAATCGTTGGTTTTATTTCGGCGGCCTTGAAGAAGAAAATAACGTTAAGAGCACAACAGTCAAACATCCGCTTTATTAAAATGGCGGTATACGCTATTCCGATACGAGGAGAAAAAAGCTTGAAGGTTGATTTTGTGGAAGATTATACCAGGTTGATAAAACGGCTAAAAACAATAGACGGTATAAAGGTCGCGTCTTTGGAAGATATTTACATACGAAAGATTTACGCCATAACCGGCACTGTCGAGTCACAAGATTTTGTCGGTAGAAATATAACCATAGGCAGTAGGCAGGAGGCGAAGGATTTTTTTGATTTATACTGCCTTTCGCATACTTTTTTAAGGCTGTCCGAATTTTCTTTTAAGTATTGCGGCCCGACTGTGCGCGAAGGTGTCGTAAGGTGGTTTCGCACATACAGCCGCCTTGATATGAAAACAGGGCTTATGGAATTAAACTTAAGAAATCCCGCGGATTATAACTTGATAGAAAGGCATTTTAACAGAGAAATTAACCGTATTATTGATAGAGAGGTTGATATCAAATGAAATTACAGCGAGATTGGCTTTGGGATAAAAGGATATCTATAAAAAAGGCTCAAGCGGTATTAAGGAATCCCGAGGATGGACATTTTTTGTCTTTGGCAGGCGCCCTGCTTTCACGTAAGAATACGCCTAAAGAGGTGTTTCGGTATTATCTGAAGCCTTTGATTTTTATACAGAACTGGCGGCAGATCAAAAGGCAGATGCGTAAGGATAATTGGAATGACCCACGCATAGAATATTGGCAGGCCATATATGAAAATCTAAAAGAAAGGCCTAAGTTTAAAAAACAAGCCGTTTTTAAAAAGGATTTACCACGCGAAGCAGGAAAGGAAAGCGATTTTTGCAGAGAAGTAGCGGATAAGATTAAAATAGCGCGTAAGATGAAAGGGTTGACGCAGGCGGGCATAGCCAAGAGATTAAATATTTCCCAGCAGGTTATATCTCGCATAGAACGAGGCAGGGAAAACATTTCTTTGCGGACGCTTAAGAAAATATTGGATGTTTTGGGTATGCGGGTAAACTTTGAAAGTATTTGATGGGTAGAGGAAATAAGGGGTCAGAGTGAATTTTCTTGATAGCAATTGTGTCCCTGGATTTCCGAGTGGCTCTTGACTATTAGTATACTTTGGAGTATACTAATCGTGAGTATACTAATTAGGAGGGGTGAAATATGAAGTTTATTAACCGGGAAATCGAGATAAAGGCATTAAAAGATAGGTGGGCTAAGGGCTCATCGCAGTTTATTATCGTCTATGGGAAACGCAGAATCGGGAAAACCGAGCTCATTAAGCAATTTATCAAAGGTAAAGAAGCTGTCTATTTTCTTGCCGATAAGCGGACGTCATTAGAACAACTAAGAGAGCTCGGTCAAATCATCGGTGATATGTTTAATGACGATATATTAAAAAGCCGCGGATTTGAAAACTGGCTCGAGGTTTTTAATTATATAAAGAAGCACAAGAAAGGCAAATTCATTTTCGCGATCGATGAGTATCCCTATCTTGTCGAAGCCGACAGATCAATAAGCTCGGTTTTTCAAAAAGGATGGGATGAAAGCTTGAAGGACACCGGGATATTCCTTATTTTATCCGGTTCAAGCATTGGCATGATGGAGTCGGAAGCCCTTACATACAAGGCGCCTCTCTATGGCAGGCGGACAGGCCAGATCCTTATTAAACCACTTCTTTTCAAGGAAGCGCGGAAGTTTTTCCCAAAAAAGGATTTTGACGAAGCCTTAAGTATCTATACTATCGTTGGAGGAATTCCGGCCTATATTTTACAGTGGGATCCTGCCCTTTCCGTAGATGATAATATAAAAGAGAAGGTATTCTTGAATACCGAATTCCTTCATAATGAGGTTGAGTTTATACTGAAAGAGGAGTTCAGGGAACCGAAAAATTATCTGTCGATCCTCCGTGCTGTTTCATGGGGGAAGCGAAAATTCGGCGAGATCGTGAACGAAACGGGCCTTGAGAAGAGCTTCCTTACAAAGTACCTGATGACGCTTGAGCGGCTTCAAATTATCGAGAGAGAGGTGCCTGTTACCGAAGACGCGCCGCAAAAGTCGCGGAAAGGGTTTTACGCCATAACGGATAACTTTTTCCGGTTCTGGTTTCAATATGTGTTTCCATATAAGAGCGATCTCGAGATACAGAGATACGATGAAGTTTTAAGGAAGATGAAAGAGAGCTTTAAAATGCTAGAAGGCTGGACGTATGAAGCGGTATGCCGTCAAATGATAAATGATTTTAGGGATGAGTTATTCACATTCGAGCGGGTCGGAAAATGGTGGGAGGACAATGAAGAGATCGATGTAGTCGCTCTCAACTCCCAGACAAAAGACATCTTGTTTGGAGAAGCAAAATGGTCGCAGAAGCAAGTCGGCACGAATATCTATGCGGAGTTAAAAGAAAAGGCAGCGCGCGTTGATTGGAAGAAGGGATCGCGAAAGGAGCACTATATCCTTTTCAGCAAAAGTGGTTTTACGAAGGATATGGTCGAGCTGGCTAGAAGAGACGGTGTGTATCTTATTCACAAAGATAAGCTTGTCAAGTAAGGTTTTTCTAATTAGTTATAATAGTAGAAGAAAGGCATATGAAAAAGATACCGCGGGGCCTTCTTAAGCATGGTATTCTATATTATCTTGGGGTGTTAGCTTCATTCCTGGCGTTGCTAAAAATCCCTTTTAATATTCATCTTTTGCTGATAATTGTCATAATCGCTGTCGGTGCTTACGGAGCATATCTAAATTATTATCTTGGCAGAAAGGTTTGGGCGATAATTTTGGGATGTATCGCTGTATTTTTTCTTCCTTGCATAGGGTTTTCTAATCAAGCGGCTTGGAAATTGTATTATCTTATTGCAGGGCTTGTATTTGCGTTTTTTTTAGTCAGCACTCTTATTGCAATTATAAAAAGAGCCAGCCAGTAAATGCGATTCCAAAATATCCTTAAAATTTACGTTGCATTTTATTAACATATATGTTAAACTTCTACTATGAAACTAGAAGCCTTCATTAATCGAGTTAGGGGCCTGCCGGTAATTGACGCGGAAGGCCTGCTTGTTGGAGTGGCTAATCCCGGCCCGGTGAAAGTGCGGTTGAGCCGTTGGTGTAAGTCCGGGAAACTGCTCAAACTTAAGAATAATATCTATGTCTTAGCCGAGACGTTCCGCAAAGCGGATATTTATGAGCCTTATCTTGCGATGGCGCTAAAGAAGCCGTCATATATCAGCCTGGAAAAGGCATTTGAATACCACGGGCTTATTCCGGAAGGGGTTCCGGTTTATACTTGCGTTACTACTAAAAGGCCGGAAAAAATCGTAACTGCCTTTGGCACGTTTGCCTACCGCCATATTAGGAATGGGCTTTTTTGGGGTTATGACGCGATTAGCGTAAATAAACAAACTGCGTTTATCGCTCGCCCCGAGAAAGCACTGCTTGATTTTTTCTATCTAAATGGCCTGAAGATTGACGAAGATTATCTGGCTGAAATGCGCCTGCAAAACTTTAAAAGAATTAATTTCACTAAACTAATCGAATTTGCCCAAAGGTTTGAAAGTCCCGGTGTTTTAAGAGTAGCGCGGGTCATCAAAGAATATGCCGCTAAGCATAAGAAAGAAGAAAGGCGCTTATGAAGGATTATTTGTTGGAATTAGTATCAGGAAAAACCGGATACAATTCTAAGCTAAATGCGATGCGGGAGTATTTACAGGCGTATATCCTAAGGGTAATGCACGATGAAGGAGTATTTCGTTCTGTGGCTTTTTTAGGCGGCACCGCGCTTAGATTTTTGTATGGCCTGCCGCGGTTTTCCGAAGGCCTTGATTTTTCTTTAACCAAAAAGCCGCCTGTCGCCTTTGCCGCGTTAGTAAAGAAAATTACGTCTGAACTTTCCGCGGCAGGGTATAACGCCGCGGCTGTTTACAGCGATAAAAAAACCGTTAATTCAGCTTTTATTAAATTTTCCGGCTTAATGTTAGAAGCGGGGATTTCGCCTTTAAAAAGCCAGATTTTCTCCGTTAAAATTGAAATAGACAATAATCCTCCCAAAGGCGCTGCCCTCGAAACACAGATTGTAAATAAATATTTTCCTATTTCGTTTTTGTCTTATGATATTGAATCGCTTTTTGCCGGCAAGCTCCACGCCTTGTTAAGTAGAAGATATGCCAAGGGAAGAGATTACTTTGACCTTGGTTGGTATTTATCGAGATGGAAGGGGATAGAACCGAACTTCAAACTTCTTAAGAATTCCCTTCAACAGACAAAGTGGAATAAGGATTATCCTCAAAAAAGCAGCTGGAGGGCTTTGATTCGCGGAGTGGTTGAGCGTACGGATTGGAAAAAGGTTAAAGCTGATGTGGGGCAGTTTCTTGAAAATCCAGGCGATTTAAATATCTTTACCAAGGAAAATATCGCGCGCCTCCTATAAAAAATATAACCGTATGAAAGAATTACTTAAAACAATCGAGGATATGAGGATCGGTTATTTAGCTAAAGAAAGGGACCAGAAAACCAAGCCGAATGATTATGTGGAACTGGATAAAATCCATAAAAAGCGCAAAGCCAGAAAGCGATTACAGGGTTAAGAAATTGCGTGATATGTGTTTTTCATAGTAAGAAGCCTTGTTTTTCTTGGATTTATATGGTATATTTAACTTAATTAACTAAAATAAGAAGGGTCAACCGAATAAAAATGAGCATTTTAGGAGGTTGGCCCTTTTTTAGTCATTTACTATGAATCTATTTACTATTATCGTCAAAAATCTTTGGCATCAAAAAATACGCAGTTTACTTACTGTTTTGGGAGTAGGTATAAGCATTTCCGCGTATGTTTCTTTGCGGGGGCTTACTTATAATCTTGAAAAAGCCCTCCAAACTACCTATAAAACCAGAGGGACGGATTTAGTTGTAATGGAAAAGTCTACCCTCGACATATTCTCTAGCACAATTGACCAATCTTATGTTGCGCGTTTAAAACTCATGCCTCGCGTACAGCAAGCAAGTCCAATACTTTTTTATTTTTACGCCATACAATTTAAGCAATATTTTCTGATAATAGGATGGGAACCCGGTTGTTATCTTCTGGAAGATCTTAAAATAGACGGTTCTTCCCTGCAGGGTGAGCATGACGCGCTTCTAGGCTCTATCGCTGCCAGGCGTTTAAAAAAGTCTAAGGGCGATAAAATCAATATTAGAGGAGAAGAGTTTTATATACGAGGTATATTTCAAAGCATGAACATGCTTGAAGATGGGACAATTATTGTTCCATTAAGCGCTTTGCAGAAAATAAAGAATACTCCCGGAAAGATTACGGCTATTAATTTAAGGCTCGATTTTGGAGATTCCTTAAAAATGAGCCTAAAACAGCGTAAATATATAGCTCAAGATGTGCAAAATAGCATCAATGCGGGGTTTGGTGATTTAGAGGTTAAAGATGTGCAAAACTTTATCGCGACTCCATTTTCAACGATTTTCAGTTTCACTTGGGCTATCTCTATGGTGGCATTGCTTATTGCGATTATGGGTATTATTAACACTATGACTACTGCTGTATTGGAAAGGACAAAAGAAATTGGAGTCCTTTTGGCTATTGGTTGGCGGAAATTACGGATTATCAAACTTGTTATTTTAGAATCAATTATATACGGAATATTAGGAGGGATTACCGGCGTAATCCTTGGTTACGTAATTATGCGAATATTGGTTACTTTGCCTCAAATCCAAGGTTTTATCGTTATGACGTATGATCCTTCCTTTATAGCCAATACATTTGGCCTTTCTGTTTTAGTCGGTATGCTCGCCGGAATATATCCCGCGGTTAAGGCTGTTTCCATACAGCCTATAGAGGTATTGCGGTATGAATAATTCAATAATATTGGAAGCTATAAATATTTCCAAGTTTTACGAGGATGGACAGGTAAAAGCCGTTGATGATATTTCTCTACAAGTTTATACAGGAGAAGTATTAATTATAGGCGGCCCCAGTGGCAGTGGAAAATCCACGCTTTTGCATCTGTTGGGCGGGTTAGATTTACCGTCAAGCGGAAAGGTTTATTTTAAAGGAAAATCTATTCAAGATGTATATGGCAGTAAAGGATTTAGAGTGAAAAATATAGGTTTTGTTTTTCAGGCATTTTATCTTTGGCAGAATCTCAATGTTATGGAAAATGTTATGCTGCCATTAATGGAATTGCCTCTAACCCGCAGGCAGCGAATATCGAGAACCAAAGAAATTATTGAAGAGGTAGGCTTAACGGATAAGATAAAAGCGCAGGTCAAGCTTATTTCAATGGGGCAACGGCAGAGAGTTGCAGTGGCGAGGGCTTTAGTGGCTAATCCTTCGGTAATCTTCGCGGATGAGCCGACCGGAAGCCTTGATTCCTGTAATAAAGAGAATATCCTGCAGCTGTTGCGCCGTTTTAACCGTCAGAATAAAGTAACAGTGGTGATGGTTACTCACGAAAGCCCTGCTGTGGAATACTTTGACCGGAAAATTCAGCTTTTAGACGGCAGGATTTGTGTGTAGGATTATCTATAAGGGAGGATGAAGATGAAGAGAAAAGTTTTATTGTTTGTTTTAGTTTTACTTTTGTCTGGATGCGCATTCGGGACAAGAAGGCCTATGCTGACATATTCTACGATACTTCCAGCTGCGCCAAAGAATAATATAACTATTAAAGTTGCCCCATTTAAAGACGAAAGGACATGGAGCACTGAGAAAATCGGGGATGTAAGAAATGGCTATGGCATGAGGTGTGCTGACATAATACCTCAAAATAGTGAAGAGGAATGGTTAGCAGATGCTTTTAGAAAAGAGCTGACAAACGCGGGATACGTTATTTCGGATGACACAAATACTGCCGTTACTCTCGAAGGCACAGCGCTTGATATATATGTCAATGCTTATATGAATTATGGGGGCAGATTAAAATTGAATATAGTCTTGAAAAAAAGTGATAAAGTTATTCTGTCTAAGGAATATTCTGCAGAAAGAAATTGTGGAATGGCTTGGGCATCTACTGCTGCATCATTTGGGAAAACGCTAGAAATAACTTTACAGGATATTATGAAGAAAATCATTCCAGATATAAATAAAGTTCTACTGGAGAAGACAAATGCGGCTAATTGAAATATTTATTCTTTCTCTGTTGTTAATTTTGAGTCTATTTATTTCGTCTCCTATTTTCCTTGTGATAGCCATTTTATGGTTTATATTCGTTAGATTTATAAAGAAAGGAACAGCAATGAGATTTTTAACGATTTTAATTTCACTTTTCATGCTTACAGGATGCGCGGGTGTTCAATATAACCGTTTAACAAAAGAACCGTCACCAAAACTGGATTCGTCCAGTTCCGCGTATATATTGGTTCCGGCTAATGCTATGTATTTTTCAAAGGAATGCGTAGGCACAGGGAAAATAATTGGGACCTTAATCTATTCGGATTTTACCAAACATTTGAAACGTGTTGAGATAGCGCCGGAAGGAGAAAGGCTTGATGAAGGCCTTAAAAAAGCAAAAAATTCTGGTTTTACTTATTTAGTTGATTCAAAAATATCACGCTGGGAAGATCATGTCACCGAGTGGAATAATCAAGTAGATCAAATTGATATGCAAATGGATATTTACGATGTCGAGGTCAGTAAGCTTATTGATTCCGTAGAATTTGTAGGCCATGGCACTTTGAATACCTTGGGCGGTTATCATCCACAGCACATACTGACAAAAGCAATGGATGAATACATTGCGAATTTATTTTAAACTATTTTAAATACAAAAAGACGATGGGAAATGCATTTTCAGCGGATACATATTGAACTAACTAATAACTGCAATTTTTCCTGCGCGTTTTGTCCTGATTCCCTTATGACTAGGGCGCGGGGAAATATTGATTTTAGCCTCTTGTGCAAAGTTCTGGACGAAGTATCGCGCGAAAAGTTGACTGATTTGGTCTTGTTTCATGTTATGGGGGAGCCGGCTCTATATCCTGAACTATACAGGGCCGTAGAATATGCGAAAAATAAAGGGTTAAAAGTCCACCTTACTACGAATGGTTCGATTTTGACAGAAGAGCTGTTTGATGGGTTATTAGGAGCAAATATTGATCATATTTTGTTTTCCGTGCAGACCCCAGATGAAAAGTCTTTTGAATTAAGAAATAGTCAAATAAAATTTGACGAATATAAAAAACATATTTCTTTTTTAATCGCGAAAGCTTTGACAAGAAAAGCTAATACAAAAATTACCCTTTCATTTTTAACTACCCCATTTAAGAAGATTTTGCTTCCTACCCAAGCATTTACCATTGTCGATAACAATAAGAGTTTGGTTAAACATGTTGATTCTTGGTTGAGCGCAATCCTTGCGGAATTATTGGATGAAAAGGCGCGAAATAGCATGGAATCAAATATGCGCAGGTTTAGGGATCAGTTATTAGGATTGAATATGTTAGTTTGGAATAAATTAAAAATAACGGACAGCCTTTTCCTGGAAACCCGGGTCCTTGGCGATTGGGTTCATCGCGGTTTAATCGCCAGAAATATCCATAGGGCTTTTATCGGCTGTTGTGAAGGGCTGACAAAGCATTTCGGGATACTTTGGAACGGAGATATAGTTTTCTGCTGTGTAGACTTCGATGGGAACACAAAGTTCGGGAATATAAAACAAAATACTATTAAAGAGGTATTTGCTCAAGAAAACATACAAGATTATATTAGAGCTTTTAAGGGGTTGCGTATTAAGCATCCTTATTGCCAGGCGTGTTTAGGCGATTCTTCTTTTTTAAGCGCTTTAGCGCGTCAAGTAGGCTCAATTGTATATTTTAAATACCTTCGTGAACATTGGAATAAAAAGTGGGCGAAGGAATAATCGTTGGCTTGTTGAGTGTGGATTGATAAATATGGGCAGAGAAGTTGTTGTTACCGGGTTAGGCATTGTTACTCCCCTTGATTGCGGAGAAGGGATAGATGCGTTTTGGAAAAAGCTTTGTAAGGGCGAAAATTCAATAAGGCCGATAAAATCATTTAGTACCAGCGGGCATAAATGCAATGTTGGCGGAGAGGTCGCAGGGTTTGAGTCATATCTAAACGATCCTTTTTTTAAAGAGCATGATCGGTGTTTAAAACTCTTTGCATTAGCTTGTAAACAGGCATTGGAGGCGTCAAAATTAAATCCTAGCTCTGAAAGAATTGGAATCACTTTTGGGACCATTCTTGGCGGAATTGAGTCCGGGGAAGAATATCTGGATAGCCTTTTTTTAAACAAAACAAGCCGTAAAAAGAACCTTTTAAACGATTATTCAGTTAACTCTATTCCTGCTTATATCGCTAAACGATGGCATTTAAGCGGCCCAAATATTTCTGTTAATACAGCATGTTCTTCAAGCGCGGACGCCTTAGGCATAGCGCTTAATGAAATTAAGCAAGGGCGGATTGATGTAATGCTTGCCGGCGGCGCTGATGTGCTTAGTGAGTTTGTTTTTCAGGGTTTTAGCGCTTTAGACGCGCTTACTAAGGATGGGTTAGTGCGGCCGTTTGATAAAAATCGAACAGGTTTGGCATTAAGTGAAGGGGCAGGCGTAATGTTATTAGAGGAAAGGGAACACGCGCTAAAACGCAAGGCAAATATTTACGCTCAATTAATAGGTTTTTCATCGTCTATCGATGCTTATAATTTAGTTAGGCCGCGAGGTGACGGCGAGGGGTTATCTTTAGCGATTAATAAGGCGGTAACCGAATCAGGGATTAAGTTGGATGAGCTTGATTATATCAATGCCCACGGGACAGGAACGGTTTATAATGATTCGATAGAAACCAAGGCAATTAAACGGTCGCTTGGCAAAAAAGCCTACGGTTTAAAAATCAGCTCTATTAAATCAATGATTGGCCATACATTAGGCGCCTCCGCGGTTATTGAAGCGATAAGCTGTGTTATGACTATGCTGACAGGAATAATCCCTCCGACAATAAACCATGAAACGGCAGATCCTGAATGCGATCTAGATTATGTTTTTAACAAAGCTTGCGAAAAAGAAGTTAATGTTAGTTTATCCTTATCGGCTGGATTCGGTGGGCAGAATGGAGTTGTTCTGTTGGGAAAAGGATCAAAATGAGTTTAGATGTAGCAGTCAGCGGTATAAGCGTGATTACCGGTTTAGGGGATGGGATAGAGGCTATTTTAGATGGTTTAAATAAGGAAAGAGGGAAAAACCCTGAAATAGACGCATCGTTATATACCGATATTATTAGTGATATTGATAAAGGCCCTTATGAATTGCATCGCATACAAAAATTAACCGCGATCGCATTTATGAAGGCGTTGTCTATGTCGAAAACCTGTATTTCTGAATATGATAGTGAAAAGATAGCTGTTATTCTTGGTAATTCCTATGGGGTGGAAGAGTTTAAAACAGAGTTTTTCCGCAAATACAAGACCAGCCCGCCTTTATTAGTCAACCCCTCGTTATTTCCTTATACAACAGCTAATTCTATCGCCGCATGGTTAGCTATACAGTTTAAAGTAAAAGGATTTAATTTAACTTTCACAAACGGATGTATATCCGGGTCTAGCGCGATTATATCTGGGTGCGATTGTATTATTTCAGGCAAGGCAGATATCGCAATAATAGTCGGAATCAGTTTTCTTTGCGATGATTTAAAAGAAGATTTTTATAGGAGCGGTTTTAAGCAAGAGGTATCGGGAGCGATTATTTTAGAGAAAAGAGAAAAAGTTGTCAGTTCAGGCAGGAAACCACTGGTGCTAATAAAAGATTTTAAACATGGTTTCTTGTTTGAAGAAGATATTCAGAGTTTAAATGGCTTAACTTTACCCGGAGTGCTAAAAGGTGATGGCACAGAAATTACCGTTACTCATCTTGGCAATAGCCTTGGAGAGGTGAAATTTGAATATCATGAAAAGCAGGGTG
>ERZ1292640.3387-Hain-H43-02um-R1-3387-length-12421-cov-12_pt1 | contig 12421 bp, 14 predicted proteins | sample MGYA00564404_ERZ1292640 | MGnify/ENA primary metagenome ERZ1292640 (study PRJEB36523, sample SAMEA6512636) | groundwater metagenome | collected 2019-01-08 | study: AquaDiva: Metagenomics assemblies of 32 groundwater samples | reverse complement strand
GACAGGATCAGGTGAGGGGCGATCTGGTAGATCAGAAAGATCCCCAGGCAGAGGCTGACGGCGCCGGTTGCACCGGCCAGGGCGCGGTTGAGCCAAGCGAAGCGGTTCACCGTCAGCGTGAAGGGAACCGTCATCGCCGCCGTGATTCCCATCATCCCCAGAACCGTCCCCGCCCCAAAGACCAGCAGGTAGGCCGCGGCCCAATACGGATTGTGAATCGTGCTCAGCACCAGCAGGGCCACGGCGGCGCTCCCCGCCAGGCCGTGCACGATCCCGATGCCGACCGACCTGAGCGCCTGGGCAACGCCCACGGATTGGAGGGCTTCCAGCAGGTGCCGCGACGGGTGAAGGTGGGGATGGGTGTGCGCGATCCCGTCGTGGGTGTGCGTGTGACTGTGAAACGCCGCCCCGGCCGCATGGTCGTGGGCGCCCTGCAGATGCTCGGGATGGACGTGATCGCGCCCCTTGAACGTCCAGACCAGCCTGAGCGAGCCTAGCAGCACCAGCATCACGGCTACGGCCAGTTCCAGCGACAGCCCCACGGTGTGGCTGATCGTCAGGTTCAGGAGGATGATGGCACCGCCCACTCCCACGATCGTCAGCGTGTGCCCGACTCCCCAGAAGGCGCCGATCAGGGCGCCGGATGAGAAGCGGGGGCGCCGGCTCACGATGGTGGCAACGGCGGCCACGTGATCGGGATCGGTCGCGTGCTGGAGCCCCAGCAGGAGCCCCAGCAGGATTACCGAGAGGATGGCGTCCATTCGTAGATCTCCGTCTTGGGCTGAAAAGCCGCCCACGCGAACCAGAAAGCGTCCACGTGGATAATGGGGCGGAGGGCCCTGCCCGCCAGCGGCCCCTGGTAGCACCGCCCGAGGAGCGACCAGAGGCTCTTCGTCTCCATGTCTCTGAAGCCCGTATCGGTGGCCTCGAAGCTGAGCGCCTTGCCATCCACCAGGGGACTGAACACCGCCGTCGCGCCGATTTCCCTGCCCTGCGCGATAAGCGAGTGGTCCAGCGCAGAAAGCGTCCCCGCGCGATAAAACACGACCAGGGGCTGGCCCGCGAGGGTGTCGGCCACGACCTTCCGCATCGCCAGGAGCCCGAACGGGTATGCCCGCGCCCGGTCCCCGATCAGCACCCCCGCCACCCGTTCCTTCGGCGAAAGGCGCCTGTCAATCCTATCAAAGAAGAGGAAGGGGTGGCTGGTCGGCTCGTCGTAGCCCTCGTAGGGGTTCCGGCCGTACCTGCGCCCGTGGCCCGTGTCCTTGGAGAGTACCTTGCCGTTCAGGTGGAGCCGCTTCCACTCGCCGTAGGCCAGCGTGTTGGCGGGGAGCATGGCCAGCCGGGCGCCGGCCAGGTCTCCCACGATGGCCCGTCCCTCCATCTGGGACCAGAGGGAATGGGTCTGGCGGTCGTACATGACCAGATCCGACTTGTAGAGCATTCCCGAGGTGCCGAAGTCGTAGGTCGTGTCGCCCATTCGGCGGTCGAAGACGATCCCCGAGTTGCAGAGCGGGCAGTAGGTGACGCTCACCGCCCGCCCCCCGACCGTGTCGTTGACGATCTCGTGAAACATCAGAATCTGGAGCGGGTACGCCCGCGCGTCGCCGTTCACCTCCAGAGCAAGCACGGGCTCCCTGGCGTGAAGCCAGGCATCCGCCTCTTTGGGGGTCACGAACTTGGGATGATCGACCGCCGGGATCCCGTCGGGGGGCGGCCCGCCGGGCACGATCTCGTCCAGCGGGACGAGGGCCTTCGACCGATTGGTCTTGAGCTCGACCGCGGCGGCGGCGGCGGGAAAGACGAGCAGAAAAACCAGGAGGATGACGAGAAGTCTTCCGAATCGCTCCCGCATGGCCGTCACTCCCAGAGCGGAGCCTGGTCGTCCGGAATATACTCCGCACCCGCGGCTTTGGCGACGAGCACCTCGACGCTGTGGCGATGCCGCGTCCCGTCCTGGGCGCAGGGAATCATCCGCGCCTCCCGCCGGAGGATCCGCCAGTTGGCGTACGCGTCGGCCAGCTCTCCCCGCACGAAGTAGTCGATCACCTCGCCCTTCTCCCGGTACACGGCCCGGTCGGTGAACACGACGCAGGCGTGATACCCGCCCGGCGGCGTCAGCGCCTTGAGCCGGGGAACAAGCCGGGCCCGCTCGCGGCGGGGCACGTAATGGATGGCCCCGCAGGAATAGACCAGGTCGAAGGCCCCGTCGAACGGCAGGTGGGCCATGTCGCCGTGGAGCCAGCGCACTTCGAGCTCCCGTTCCCGCGCGAGCCGCTCCGCCTTGCGGAGCCCCGCCAGGGAGGCGTCCACCCCGGTCACCTCGAAGCCGCGGGAGGCGAAGAAGACGCTGTCCCGCCCTTCCCCACACCCGAGGTCGAGCACACGCGCCGCGGGCGGCAGCAGGTCGCTCACCTCCCGGGCGAGCGACGACGGCTCCGTCCCCCAGATATAATCCTTGGGCCGCCGGACGTATTCCCGGGCCCACGGGCTCCGCATGGCCGCTACTCCGACAGCTTGAGGAGGAGGCCGGTGCGGCGGCAGCGGGTGACGGCGGCGGCCAGCGCCCAGTGAGCCAAGCCAATATAGAGCGCCGACAGGATGAATCCCATGAGGAGTGGGTGGCTGAACTCCGGCGCGAAGCCGTAGTGGGAACGAAACGCGTCCAGGACGTAGGTGAGAGGGAAAAGGGCAGCGAGCGAGGAGGCCGGCGCCGGCAGGATGGAGGTTGGATAATAGATGCCGCAGAAGACCATGACCAAATTTACCGTCGCCCACGCCGAGACCTCGGCCCGCGTGCCGAACAGCAGCACCAGCGAGCAGACCAGGAGCCCCACGATGGCCGAGGTGAGGAAGCACCCCAGGAGGAACGCCCCCAGCGCGAGGACTCCCGGCTCGAAGAAGTCGAAGTCGAACGCCCACCAGGAGAGGAGCGCCTGGAGCCCGAACACCGTGAGCCCGCGCCCGATCCCCACCAGCCACGACCCGAGCGCCATGTGGCGGATCTCCACCGGAGCCAGGAACTGATGCTTGACGGACTTCGACCAGACATCGAAGAGGAGCGCATAGGACACGTCCAGCTGGCAGACCTGGACCGTCGAGAGCGCCATGGTGCCGACCAGGAGGAACGCGGTCATCTCCGGCGTCAGCTCCAGGAAGCGCGTCATCAACCCGATCGACAGCACACCTACCGACGGCCAGAAGGCCAGCTCGAAGACGAAGAAGACGTTCCGGGCGGCCATCAATACGTTGCGCTTGGCGAAGGCGTACACCCGCCCCGCCTCACCTCGCCAGCTCAACGAAGACCTCCTCCAGGTCGGGTTCGTGCACGTCCACGTCCCGGACCACGACGCCCTGCTCGTGGAGCCAGCTCAGGATCTGCGCCAGACGCTTCTCCGCGGAATCCACCGTGCACTCCACCCGCCCGTCCTGGAACACACAGCGGAGAACGCCGGGCAGCTCAGCCAGGCCCTCGCCCGAGGCGGGATCCAGGCGCAGGGCGATCACATCCCCGATCCTGATCTGCCGTTTGAGGGCGTCCGCCGTGCCGCGGGCGGGAATCTCGCCGTTCTTGATGAAGGCGATCTCGTCGCACAGCTCCTCCGCCTCGCGCATGTAATGGGTCGTGAGCAGGATGGTCGTCCCGCGCTCCCGGCGCAGCCCGGCGATCTGGGCCCGCATCCTCACGGAGATGTCGGGATCGAGGCCGAGCGTGGGCTCGTCGAGGAAGAGCAGCTCCGGATCGTTCACCAGCGACTTGGCCAGCGCCAAGCGCTGCTTGAGCCCCGTCGAGAGCTCCTGGTAGGGCACCTTGCGGTGCTCCTCCAGCTCGCAGAGCGCCACCAGCTCGTCCACCTTCCGCGCCAGGGCCTTGCCGTGAAGCCCGTAGAGGCGGCCGTAAAAGGCGAGGATCTCCGGCGCCCGGAGGCTCCAGATGAAGCTGGAGTTGCCGCTGGCCATGTTGAGCCGCGGGCGAATGGCCCGGGCCTCCCGCACCACGTCGTGGCCGAGGACTTTCGCCTCCCCGGCGTCGGGCAGCAGCAGCGTCGCCAGGATCGACAGCAGAGTCGTCTTCCCCGCCCCGTTGGGGCCGAGGAGGCCGAAAATGACTCCGCGGGGAATTGAAAGGTTCACCCCCCGGAGCGCGCGGGTCAGCCGGCGCGGATACCAGCCGCTCCGGAATGTCTTCGCGAGATCGCGCACCTCGACGGCCAGCATGACCGGCCTATGATATCATCCCTCACACTCGGGAGGACGACGCCGTGGACGAGAGCGCGCCCGGATCCAGCTGGAGCTGCCCCACGTCCCTCCTCGCTCCGGGCCGGTCGGCCAGGTTCCGCCTCCGCTGCGGCGACCGGAACGTGGAGGGCTTCGTCGTCAATCACGAGGGCCGCTTCTTCGCCTACGTGAACCGCTGCGCTCACACCGGAACGACGCTGGACTGGTGGCCCAACGAGTTCTTCACCGAGGACGGCCGGCACCTGATCTGCGCCACCCACGGCGCGGTGTACGTTCCGGACACGGGCCTCTGCATCTCCGGCCCCTGCCCCGGGGCCTCGCTCACGCCGCTCCCCATCGCCCACCAGGGAAACACCCTCGTCATCGCGTGTCCGGACGACGCCCGTGAGCCTCGACGACGACATCGCTGAGGTCGAGGAGGCCAACGCGCGCTTCTACCGCGCGTTCGAGGGACTGGACCTCCAGGAGATGGAGGCGGTCTGGGCCAGGGGCGAACACGTCCGCTGCATCCACCCCGGGTGGGGGCTCCTGGTCGGCTGGGAGACGGTGCGCGCCTCCTGGGAGACCATCTTCAAGAACACGGCGGAGATCCGCTTCAGCCTCAGCGACGTCGCCGTCCAGGTGGAGGGCAACCTCGCGTGGGTCACCTGCTCCGAGAACATCCTCTCGCAGGTCCGCGGCAATATCTCGGTGACCTCTCTCCTCGCCACCAATCTCTTCGAGCGCCAGGGCGATGCCTGGCTCATGATCCACCACCATTCCTCGCACGTCTTCTCCCCCGAGTCCCCGCCCGAGACCGACGTCGCCTGACCTTGACTTCATTTGCGCCCGGGGCGGACAATCGACGTGTGATGGCGAAGCTGATCGGGCTCAACGAGGTCGGCCGCTACATCCAGAGCGGGATGACCCTCGGGATCGGGGGCGGCCCCATGCTGGCGGCGCCGATGGCGCTCGTCCGCGAAGTGATCCGGAGCGGGGCCCGCGACCTCCACCTCGTGGCCTCCTCCACCGGTGGGGTCCCGTTCGACCTGCTGATCGGCGCCGGCTGCGCGGCGTCCGTGGAGTTCGCCCAGATCGTCTTCAACGAGTACGGGCCCGCCCCTAACTTCCGTCGCCACGCTGAGTCCGACCGCCTGACTTGCAAGGACCACACCTGACCCGGCCTCCTCGCCGGGCTCCAGGCTGGAGCCTCGGGGCTGCCGTTCCTGCCGGTGCCGGGCCACGTCGGCTCCGACTACGAGAAGCTCCGGCCGGAGTTCAAAGTGATCCCTGACCCGTACTCGGATAAGGACGTCCTCCTCGTCCCGGCGATCGTCCCCGACGTGTCACTGATCCACGCGCTCCAGGCCGACGCCGAGGGAAACCTCCTCCTCGACGAGAAGGAGGACGACTTCCTCCTGGCCCAGGCCTCCCGCGTCGTGGTGGCCTCGACCGAGGAGATCGTGGACCCCGACACGCTCCGCCGCGCGCCGTACGGCGTCAGGCTGTCGGCGATCTACGTGAGCGCGCTCGTTCACATCCCGGGCGGAGCGCACCCGACGGCCTGCCGCGGACGCTACGGCATCGACGCGGCCCACCTCGAGGAATACCTGAGGCTGGCCCGCAGCGACACCGCGTTCCGCGACTATCTCCAGCGATACGTCTTCGACCTGAAGGACCACGCCGCCTACCTCGCTGAGGTCGGCCTCGGCGTCCCCGCGTGAACTATACGCCCGAGGAGTTCATGGCCGCGATCATCGCCCGCGAGGTGCGGGACGGCGAAACCGTGGCCGTCGGCACCCTCTCCCCCATTCCGGCCGCCGGCGTGCTCCTCGCACGCGCCCGCCACGCCCCGCGGGCCACCGTGATCATCATCAACCACGAGGACTACTGGCCCTTCCACAACGGGTCTAAGGAGTTCTACGACTTCGCCCAGCGGGGGAAGTTCGACCTGTTCTTCCTCTCGGGAGGCCAGATCGACCAGTTCGGCAACCTGAACCTGATCGCGATCGGCGACCACGACCATCCGGCCATCCGCCTCCCCGGCGGCGCCGGCTCGGCCATGCTCTACTACCTCGCCCGCCGGGTGATCCTCTTCCGCGGCGACCACACGCGGCGGACGTTCGTCGAACGAGTGGACTGCGTGACGAGCCCGGGATCAAGCCCGCCGCGCGTCTTTCGTCCCGGCGGCCCCTGGAAGGTGGTGACGCCGCTCGCGGTGCTCGCCTTCAACCGCGAGACGAAGCGGCTGGAGCTCGAATCCGTTCACCCCGGAGTCTCGCGCGAGCAGGTCCAGCAGGCCACCGGATTCCCCCTGGTGGCCCAGCGCGAGGGAACTGTCACTCCGCTTCCCACGGACGAGGACCTGGCCGCCCTCCGCGGCCCGATCCGTGAGGCCGTCGCCAAGGTCTACCCCGTCTTCTGCCGCACCGCCTTCCTCGCCGCCTGACCGCTTCCCTCAGCTCCGCAAGCGACGCAGCAGCAGGTACCCTTCCGCCTCGCGAACGACCTCGTACCGGTACTGCGCCGGCCCGTCCCGGCCCGACACGGTGAGCGTGACCTCCTTCCCCCGGCGGTCCAGGCCGAGGTTTGGATCCCGCCCTGGGACGGTCGTCGCATCGAGCAGCACGTACTCGCTCTGCTCGATCCCCACGGGAAAGACGAACACCTTCGGGCGCGTGGCCACGTGGGCGACGAACCGGTCCCAGGCCGAGACGGAGGCGGCGGGCGGAATCTGCGCGAGCACAGCATGGGCCGCCCGCTGGCGCTCGCCGGGCCACCACTGCTTGACGGCGAGATCGTTCAGGGTGCGGGAGGTCAGCGCGAGGCTCGCGAGGAACGCCAGGCCCAGGACGAGCCCCCGCGCCGGGCGGCCGGCGAGCGACAGGCGCGGGGACAGCCGCGCGTAGCCCGAGACCGCCGCCAGAAGCAGGAACGGAAGGATAAAGGAGTTGTACTGGGTGCGGTGGGAGAAGAGCACCGGGTCCTGGCTGACCAGGTTGTGGGCCAGCGTCGGCAGGGCGGGGATGAGATCCCACGGCGCGAGCAGCGGCAGGAACCCCAGGGGGACGAGCAGGGCGAGCAGGTAGCGCAGCTTCTCGACGCTGACCATGAAGCCCAGGGTCGTCAGCGGGTGCAGGACCATGTTGAGGAGGATTTCTCCCAGCGACTTCCCCAGGTGGGCGTAGCGACCGAGGTGGGAATAGGGCTCGCCGCGGAAATAGGGCATGAGGACCCGGATGTCGAAGAACAGCAGCGCGAGGCTCCCCGCCGCCAGCCCGAGCCCCCAGAGCCAGCGGCGCCGGGCCTGCGCGATCCAGAGCCCCAGGCCCATCACCGCCAGCGCCGCGTCCTCGCGGGTGCCCAGGGTGAGGATCACGGAGACCAGGAACCAGCCCGTCCGCCCGCTCTCGAAGCAGTACACCGCCGCGAGCAGGAGGGGAATCGCGAAGGCCGCGATGTGGAAGTCCCGGATGTTGATCCCGTGAAGCGTCGGGCTCACCAGGTAGAGGAGGGCGAAGGCGGCCGCAGGGGGGTCGCTGCCGAGGCGGCGGCGGGCCAGGGCGAAGAGGGGAAGCGCCCCCAGGCTGAACGCCACCGACTGGGCGATCAGGAGAACGACCGCGCCGGGGAAGAGGGCGAAGAGCGGGACCAGGAGATACAGCGTGGGCGAGAAGTGATCGCCCCAGGCGTGCATCTCGGGGAGGCTCACGTAGGGGCCGAGCCCCCGGCTCATGCTCCAGAGAACCTGGACGTAGTAGCCCAGGTCCAGGGCGTGGGTGCGGAAGGCCCAGTGGCGGGTCACGGTGATGAAGGAGAAGACCACGGCGTAGACGGCCACCCCGGCGGCGACGATGCGGGCCGGGCTCCAGGCCGGCAGGGCGAAGGGGCGGAGGAGCGCGCGCACGGCGACCACCAGGAGCAGGGGGAGGAAGAGCTCCTCGGGGCGCCACCACCAGAGGAGGAGATCGGAGACGACGAGGGCCGCCAGGACGAGGGCCAGGCCGTCGAGGACCCGGATCACGGCGATCGGTCGTCCTCGGGGGTGAGACGCGAGTACCGGGCGCGGAGGCTCTGGAAGCGACGGGAGCGGTAGAGCCCCGACCGGTAGAGCGCAAAGCGCGCGAGGAGAAGAAGGATCCGGAGCCCGTAGACCACCGAATCCACGAAGCCGGCCGACGAGGCCTCGGGGAAGTAGCGGACGGGCACCGCGATCTCGGCGATCCGGAACCGCGCGGCCACCATCTGGGCGATGATCTGCTGGTCGAAGACGAACCCGTCGGAGTTCATGGCGTAGTTCACCGTTTCGAGCACCTCGCGGCGGAAGGCCCGGTACCCGGTGTGGAACTCGGAGAGGGAGAGACCGAACACCAGGTTCTCCAGGCGGCTCAGGGCCCGGTTGCCCAGGTACTTCCACCAGGGCATCCCCTGGCGGATCGCCGAGCCCCCCATGAGCCGCGATCCCAGCACGAGATCGGCTTCGCCCTTCACGATAGGTTCGATGATCTGGGGGAGCAGGGTCGGGTCGTACTGGTAGTCCGGGTGGACCATGACGACGATGTCGGCCCCCGCCTTGAGCGCTTCCGCGTAGCAGGTCTTCTGGTTCGCCCCGTAGCCGTAGTTCCGGTTGTGGACGAAGATCTCAAGGTTCAGCCCGCGGGCGACCTCGAGGGTCTCGTCGGTGGAGCCGTCGTCCACGAGGATGACGAGGTTCACCGAGTCCTTCGGCAGCTCCTCGTACGTCAGCCGGAGGGTGCGCCCGGCATTGTAGGCGGGCATGACCACCACGACCTTCGGCGTCACGGCGCGCCCCCTCGCCGCGCGACGGCGACGAACTGGTAGGCGAAGAGGCTCTTCCAGCAGCGCGCCGTGAGGGCGTTGAGGGCGTGGAGGCCCCTGAGCCAGGCGCCGTGGAGCCGCTCCGGCACCAGGAGGGGGAGCGGCACGGGCGTCGGAATCAGCGCGACCACGGCGAGCTTGGACTCGGCCAGGAGCCGGAGGAAGCTCTGGCGCGTGAAGAAGCGCACGTGGGTCCGGTCGAGGATCCCGCGATCGGCGTAGTCGAAGCGCCCGAGGAGGAGCTGGAGGCGCACCCAGAGATGGGCGACGTTCGGCACGGAGATGATGATGCGGCCATCGCCGGCGAGATGGTGCGTGAGCGCCGCGAGGATCCGCCCGGGATCGCTCAGGTGCTCCAGGATGTCCCCGCACACGATGACGTCGAAGGGCCCGTCGAGCGGCGGCAGCTCGCGCTCCAGATCGGCGACGAGGACGCGGCGGCACTTCCCGGCGGCGGCGGCCGCCAGCCCCGGATCGCGCTCCAGGCACGTCACCTCGAAGCCGCGCCCCGTCAGGATCTCGGCCAGGTAGCCCCCGGCGGCTCCCACGTCCAGCACCTTCTTCCCCTGCCCCGCCGGCAGGTGGCGGAGGATCACCGAATGGCTGCTGTACGGATCCGCCTTGAGACGATAGGGAGAGCCCGTCACGCCAAAGAGGATAACAGAGTCAGGGCTTGTTCGAGTAAAGCCAGCGGCCGCCGTTCTGCAGGAGCAGGTGCACGCTCGCGCGGTCGAGGTCGCGGACGACGCTCTTCTCGGGGTTCACCACCGAGACGAGGAAGAGCCGCTCGCGCCCGCCCCAGCGCTCCCGGAGCCGCTCCCGGTCCCAGAACACCTCGCGCGCCTCCGGGAACGTGGCGCCGAAGGCCAGGGTGGACTGTATGCCATCCACCACCTTCACCGGCCGTCCCAGGTAGAGGAGAAGCGACCCGCTGTTCTCGAGGGGGCCCTCGTGGACGACGACGTCCGTCGCCCCCGCGCGGGCCAGCACCACCTCCGCCATCACCTTGACCGACCGGCTCTTCGAAAAGAGCGCGAGGCCCTCCACGGTCACGGGCAGGAAGGCCAGCATGACCGCCAGGAGCATGCCCAGGCCGACGCGGGGAAGCCTCCGCCACACCGCCACCGCGAGGCCCAGAGCCCCCGCTCCGAAGATGAGCGTCAGTGTCCCGAACAGCGGCTGGAGCTGGCCATAGGACGGAAAGGGAGCGCTCTGCCCCCGCGCCTCGAGGTTCCGCGTGGCCACGTCAACCAGCGAGAGCGTTCCCGATGGGAGCCGCACCTCTCCGCGCCACGCGACGAACCCGACGGCGGCGAGGCCCGCCAGGACGATCATGGGCAGGATCAGCAGCGCTCGCGCCGAGGGGGCGCCCGGCGCCCGATCCAGGACGTCCTCCCAGAGCTTGGCGACCAGGAGCGCCAGGGCCGGGAAGGCCGGCAGCGCGTAGTGCGGGAACTTGACGGGGGACAGCGTGAAAAAGCCCACGACGAGGACGCTCCAGAGTCCCAGCAGCAGCCAGATCCGCGCCTCCACCGTGTCCCAAGGGCGCCGGAGCGCCCGCGCGACCGCCCACGGCACCATGAGGCTCCACGGGAAAAACCCGATGGCCGTCACCCCGAGGAACTCCTGGGGCGTCAGCGGGATGTCCTCGTCGGGAAAGAGCCGCTGCCGGGTGAAGTTCAGAAGGTGGTTGTCCACGACGGTGTACCAGAGGAACCCGCGGTTCTGGAATTCGACGGCCAGGTACCAAGGCACGGCGATGATCAGAAACAGGCCGAGGCCGGCCCACGGAACCCACTGCGCGCTCACCTGTCGTTCCCGGGTCAGCAAGAAGAAGAGCGCAATAGCCAGCGCGGGCCCCACGGCGCCCAGAATGTCCTTGGCGAGCACCGCCAAGCCGAGGGCCGCGTAGGTGAAGAGCAGCGCCCACCGGCCCGCCCCCCGGTACGCCAGGATGAAGCCAGTGAACGCCACCAGGATCAGGAAGATGAAGAGGAGGTCGGGCTTCACGTAGCGGGCAAAGAGGAAGAGCTCGAGGTTCGCGGCGAGGACGAGCCCCGCAATCAACCCCAGGCGCGGGGACCCCAGGACGATCCCGAGGCGCGCGGTGAGGAGCGCCACGCCCAGGGCCGCCAGGGCCGACCAGAAACGGGCCGTCCATTCCGACAGGCCCGCGAGCCTGAAGGCCAGGGCTTGAAGCCAGTAGAGCAACGGCGGTTTATCGAAGTAGCGGACGCCGTTGAAGTGAGGGGTGACCCAGTCCCCGCCGAGCCCCATCTCGCGGGCGATCTCCGCGTGCATGCCCTCGGAGGGATCCACGAAGGGCGCCTGGCCCAGGCTCATGAAGAAGAGCACCGCCGCCACCAGCGCGACCCCCCACAGCACGCCGCGGCCCGGGTCGCTCATGCGCTACAATGGCTGAGCATGAAGCTCGCGCTCCTTTTCCTGGCGGTCGCGCTTCTGACCTGGGGGTGCCGGGAGAGGGTGGACCGCGCCTTCATTTACTTTCCCGTGCGCGAGCTGGCCGGCACGCCCGCGAGCCTGGGGCTCGCGTACCAGGACGTGTGGTTCCAGGCCGACGACGGCGTCCGCCTTCACGGCTGGCTGATTCCCGGGACGCGGCCCACGACCCTCCTCTGGTCCCACGGCAACGCCGGCAACATCAGCCACCGGCTGGACAACATTCGCGACATCCACCAGCGACTCGGCATCGGCGTGTTCATCTTCGACTACCGGGGCTACGGGCGGAGTGATGGCAGTCCGACGGAGGCGGGACTGTACCTGGACGCGCGGGCAGCCCGCGAGGCGCTGGTCCGCAACCTGGGCGTCCCCTCCGAGCGGATCGTCTACTTCGGCCGGTCGCTGGGCGGCGCCGTAGCCCTCGAGCTGGCCCTCGCCCATCCGCCGCCCGGGCTGATCCTCGAATCGCCGTTCCTGTCGGTCCAGGCGATGGCGAACCGGACGCTGCCGGGGAGCGGGTTCCTCTTCAAGAGCCGCTTCGACTCGCTCGCGAAGATCCGCCGGCTCCGGGCCCCTCTCCTGATCCTCCACGGCGACGCCGACGAGGTCGTTCCCTATGAACACGGACGCCGCCTCTGGGAGGCGGCATCCGAGCCGAAGGCATTCTACACCATCGCCCGCGCCCGTCACAACGACACCTACCTCGTGGGCGGTCGCGAGTACTGGGAGGCCTGGCGGAAGTTCCTGGACCGGTTACCCCCCTCACCTTCATCCTCTCCCCCACGGGGGGAGAGGGCAGGGTGAGGGGGAGTCAACAGCCCGTCCCCAACGTCGCGCTTGACTCCGCCATCATCCGCGCTGTATCAGGGAATGAGCAGATGGTGACCCCCTCCGGCTCGTGTCC
>ERZ1292640.3384-Hain-H43-02um-R1-3384-length-12424-cov-8_pt1 | contig 12424 bp, 9 predicted proteins | sample MGYA00564404_ERZ1292640 | MGnify/ENA primary metagenome ERZ1292640 (study PRJEB36523, sample SAMEA6512636) | groundwater metagenome | collected 2019-01-08 | study: AquaDiva: Metagenomics assemblies of 32 groundwater samples | reverse complement strand
GCTGTCCCCTCGAAAAATTCCTGAATTCCACCGCGAGTTGCGAAAGTTCGGCTAACAACAAATTGTCTCCTTTTGCTCGCACCGCGACAGAGAGTAATGGAGGGTTCGAACAGGTTCTTTTTCAATCTCGAGCCACGGTGAGCACCGAAATTGCTTATTTTGGGAGGACATGAACAGTCGTTGGGAAAACGAGATTGGCAGCGCAATCTGCCGCCAACCGCGCTGGCTTGACCTGAGTTGCGGCCCTGCCGGTGACCCGGAGCGGCGGCTTTCCAGCCGCCGGGTGCGTGAGCGGCTGGAACGCCGCCCCTCCAAAGGGAGGTTCGTGGGAAGCCTTCACGGTACGAGAATCGCGCAGCGGGACCGTGAACCACCGGGGCGCCACGTTTGGAGTCCCGGCTTTAGCCGGTTCGGAACGGCCTGGCCGCCTAAAGGCGGGACTACAAACCAAGGATGGTTCATGGAGAGCCTCGACGAATCTGAAATCGCGCATGGGGACCATGAACCCGGCGCGCGGACATTCTTGTCCGCCTGGCCGCTCCCCAACGCATCCGCGGACAAGAATGGCCGCGCTCCGAACGGCAGGTTCATGGAGAGCGCCCAGAACTCTGCGAACAAGCATCACGGCCTTGATTTCTTTGTCGGCGGGGTGGCGCTGCTGCGCCGCCCAGATTTCAGGGCGGAGCGGCAGCTCCGCCCTACCGGTTTCATGGAAAGGACGGTCCTGCTATGCTGAAACTTGTGGCCCAGGCCATTTTCCGCTACGGTGTCGGCGTGAGCTTATTTGGTCTTACGTTCTGGCAGCGAAGGTTTTGCCTGGGAGCCGTTCTGTTCCTGGGCTGCTGGATGGCGGAAGCTCAGACCAAGTTCATCCGCATGCGCAACGAGGTCATCGCCACCACTCCGGCTCCAAAAACGCCGGGCAGTCTTCAACGCCAGGCCGTTGAAGCGCCCGCTTCGGGGCTGTTTCTGATCCAATTCGAGGACCGTCTCCAATCCGTCTGGCAGGAGCAACTCCGCCACGCCGGGGTGGCCTTGCTGCGCTCGGTGCCGGACGACGCTTTTGTCGCGCAACTTGACCAAGCCAAGCTCAGTGGCGTCAGGGCCATGCCATTTGTGCGGTGGGTGGGTGAATATCACGTCGTTTACAAGCTCCATGAGGCTTTGCATGGCTCCTTGACGAATCCTCAGCCGGGCAAAATGGCGCCGGTCAGCGTCCTGCTTTCGCCCAGGGCCACAGCTTGGGACACTGCCCTGGCCCGCCGCCTCTTGCGCAACATCCGGCACTCTTCCCAGTCGGGTTTCGGGAAGGTGCTGCAAGGAGAAATCAATTTCGCGCAGTTGCCTGCTTTGGCCCGGTCTTCGGGCGTGTTATGGGTTGAACCGGCCCCCAGGTTCAGGCTCCTGGATGAGGTCGCTTCCAAAATCGTCGGCGGCGATGCCGAAGGACATCCCACGGCGGTGCAGAAACTCGGATTTGATGGCGAGGGGGTGACGGTCGCCGTAGCCGACAGTGGATTGCAGAACGGCAATAAAGAGACCATGCACCCGGATTTGGCGGGGAGGGTTGATGAGTTCTTCTATTATGGTGCCTTGACGGATGCGTCGGACGAACACAGCCACGGCACCCATGTCACCGGCATCATCGCCGGCGATGGCGCCGTGGGCGAAACCGATGAAAACGATTTTCTCTACGGATTGGGTGTCGCTCCCAAAGCCCATATTGTCGCCCAGCGAATCTTCGATGGAGCAGGAGGTTATGAAGCCCCGGATTCCTATGGGCAATTGACCCGCGATGCCGTGAGTGCCGGGGCCGCCATCGGCTCCAACAGTTGGGGCGACGAAGCAGAGGGCCGATATGATATCAGCGCCATGGAATTCGACGCCTTGGTGCGCGATGCGGACATCCAGACGCCGGGCGATCAACCGTATATTCTGGAGTTTTCCGCCGGCAACGCCGGTCCGCGCGCGCGCAGCATTTACAGCCCGGCTGTGGGCAAGAACGTGATTGCCACCGGCGCCTCCCAAAACAACCGCCTCGATCTTTTCATTTGGGACAGCGGCCAGGAAGCGATGGCTGATTTTTCCAGCCGCGGCCCGTGTGAGGACGGGCGCATCAAGCCGGACGTGGTCGCGCCGGGCACCTGGATCGCTTCGCTGCAATCGGCCTCGGCCAGCGATGAAAATGCCTGGTTGCCCATTTCCAGCAGTTACCAGTATCAAGGCGGCACGAGCCAGGCTGGGCCTCATGTTTCTGGCGCGGCGGCGGTGTTCGTCCAATATTATCGGGAAACGCATGCCAATGCCACGCCCTCGCCGGCGCTGGTCAAGGCGGCTCTGATCAACTCGGCGGTCGATATGGACAACGACTTGGGCGATCCATTTTTCGGCACGGGGCCTGTTCCCAACGATGATGAAGGCTGGGGAAGAGTTGATTTGACGGAGTTGATTGGATCGGACCGGCGGTTTGAGTTTGTCGATCAGACCGAAGCGCTGGCCACGGGGCAGACCTATCAGAAGCGCTTTTTCCTGGCCAGCTCGCTTCTGCCTTTGAAAGTGACGCTGGCCTATACGGACGTGCCCGGATTCCCGCCGGCGGCCATACCCGCGCTGATCAACGACCTCGATTTGGAAGTGATCGCTCCCAATGGGACCACCTATCGCGGCAACCAATTCTTGGAGGGCGAGTCAGTGACTATCTCTTCCGGGACGGATGCGATCAACAATGTCGAGGCTGTGCATCTAAGCGAGCCGGATGCCGGCGAGTATCTGGTTCGAGTCCATGCCCGAAATGTTGTTGAAGACGCGCGCAAAGACACCGGCGCCATTGATCAGGACTTTGCCCTGGTTATTTCCGGAGATGTGCCCTTGCCGGGCAAAGGCGTCGTGATCCTGGATCGCAAGGCTTACACAGTGCCCAGTTTGATTCGTATGAAGCTGATTGATTTCGACCTGGCCGGGCAGCCTTCGGCCACTGTGCTGGTCAAGAGCAGCAGCGAACCGAACGGGGAGGTGGTCAGGCTGGACCCGGCCGGAGTATTCGGCGTCTTTGACGGCAGCGTTGCGACTGCGATTGGTTTGGCCGCGGCGGATGCCCTGCTGCAAGTTCAACATGGCGATACGATTGAAGCGATTTACCAGGACGCGTCTCCCGCGGGTTTGGTGAGCACGCTGGCCCGGGCTGATTTGATGCCTCCTGTCGTGACGGACGTGAGCGCCACGAACCGCTTTGGCAAAGAACTCATTTCCTGGCTCACCGATGAGCGGGCCAATGCCGTGGTGCGTTATGGAACCAACGGGGCTTTCTCGCTGGCCGTGACCAATCTAGCCTGGAAAACGGTCCATGAACTTATTCTGCCGGGTTTGGTGGACGGCGTGACCTACCAATTCATCGTGGTCTCGGCGGACGAGGCGGGCAACGTGTCCACGAATGACAATAACGGGAATTATTTCAGCTTTGTCGCCATGCCGGCTGCGACCGTTCTTTTGGTGGACGCTTATGAGCATGCGCCGGACGACGAGAGTGAGGTAATTCCGATTCAGACCTATACCGAGGCCCTGGATGAAACCGGGGTGAGCTATGAAATCTGGAACGTGAGCCAAAACGGTTCGCCCAAGACTTCCGACCTGCGCCCGTTTCGAGTGGTGATGTGGCGCATCAACGACAGCTTCTACGACAGCACCACCCTTTCCGTGGCCCAGCAGACGGTGCTGCAGGAGTATTTGAAAAGCGGCGGTTCCTTTTTCATGGCCTCGATGGAAATCCTGTCTCGTCTGGGCGATTCGGCTTTCCGCACGAACGTTCTGCAAGTGCAGGAGTTTACTGCTCCGACTTCAATATTTGAAGAATGTCCGACCTGCGACCAGGACCATGGAGTGCCGTCGATTGTCGGGACAGACTTCGATCCGGTGGCCAGCGGCATCGATTTGACCCTGGATTATTCGCTCTATCCCGTCTTGTGGCTGGAGCCGATCCTCCCCAACATAGGCCCCGACCTCGGCGATACATTCACGACCACCACCAACGCGGCGCCCATCCTGGTGGAACCGGTCTCCGGCAAGCCGGTGGGCATTCGGTATCCGCGCACGGGCCAGGACAGCAGCGGGCGGGTCGTTTTTCTGGCGTTCCCGCTCGATGCGGTTCCGAGCGACGGCCCGGCGCCGAACAACCGCGCCAATTTGCTGCGCAACATCCTCAGTTTTCTCGCGCCGGGTTTCAGCGGCCTGGGCACGATCGCTTTGGACAATATCGCTTACACTATTCCGTCCCGGCTGACGGTGGAAGTGGCGGATTCGGATCTGGCCGGAAAAAGGGAAACAACCACTCAAGTTTACAGCGACTCGGCGACCAACGGCCAGCCAGTCAAGTTGATGGAGACCATCCGCCCCGGGCTTTTTCGAGGCTTCTTCGTTCTCGTTTCGACCAATAATCCGCCCGCCGAAGGTGAATTGCGCGCGCAGGAAGGCGATTCGATCTGGGCAGAGTATTTTGATGCTTCGGCCAATGGCATTGTCCGGGCTTTTGCCCATGTCGATACGCAACCGGTCACGATCACCAATCTGACCGTGGAACCGCAATATGAAGAAGCGGTCGTCAAGTGGGAAACTTCCGAACTGGCCGATGCGCTCGTGCAGTTTGGCGAATCGACTTTTCTGGGACGCACAGCGTATCGCGCTTCTTTGAAAGGAAGCCATGAATTGAGGCTGGTCGGCCTGCAACCTGACCGATCTTATTATTTCCAGGTCGCCAGCCACGATCTGGCCGGAAACACCACCGTCGATGACAACAACGGGAAGTTGTACACCTTCCAGACCTTGAAGCCTGCTATCCCACCGTGGTTCGAGGACTTTGAACAAGGCGTCACCAATTGGACGGTCTTTAACGGAGACGAAACCCAGGGCGGCTGGCAAATGGGCGTCCCCAACAACGGCCTTGAAACTGCCGCGCATTCCCCCACCAACGCCTGGGGCAGCAACCTGAACGGAGACTCGATCGATTTTGCGCAGACGTTCCTCATCAGCCCGGCCATCGAACTCACCGGCGGCAACACCGCCACGCTGCGCTTCTGGCACAGCTACGATTTCACGGGCGACGCCATTTCCGAAGTGGGACGGGTCATGGTTTTTACGAACCAGCAAAGCCAGCCGGCGAATCTGGCCGAGTTTGGCGATCTGACGTTTGGCTGGGAAGAGGCCGAAATCGATCTCGCCCCCTACCTCGGCAGTGTGGTGCAACTGGTCTGGTATTACGAGTTGCTTGACTTTGGTTTCGACCAGCTCAATCGCCCGGGCTGGCTGGTGGACGATATCGCGGTCGAGGTCACCAACATCTTCCGGAGCACGATCCAAGTCACCAACAACCTGGCCCAGGCGCATTTCACGATGACGGGTCCGACGCCCATCGTGGGTGAAGGCTGGAGCTTCACCACCAGCAATGCGCTGACGGGCGAGTACGTGATCACTTTCGGCGAGGTGCCGTACTACCAAACGCCGGCTCCGCAAACCAATCTCCTGACCGCCACAAACATGCTCCTATTCCGGGGCCATTACCTGATGCCGGACCTTGACAACAATGGCCTTTCTGACCCGTGGGAACTGGTGTTCTTCGGCGGGCTCTCCGGCGACCGTACCGCATCATCTGACTCGGACGGCGATGGCGCAACGGATTACGCCGAGTTTATCACCGGGACCGATCCAACGAAAACCGACTCGTTTTTCGGATTGGACATTCCCGTGACGTTGTCCGCCGGTCGCATGCGCCTGCAATGGCCCTCCTCGCCGGGCTTGGCTTACCGTGTCCTGGGCAGCACGAATACTGTGGATTGGACGCCGTTCTCCGATTGGCTGCGCGCCATCACAACCACGTCCTCTTATATCATTCCCGCATTAAACAGCAGCCATACCTACTTCTTCCGTCTCGAAGTTCGACCGTAAGCATGCACCCGAGTGCGTGCCCCGGATGAACAGCACGGTTACAGCGGGATGCAGGCGCTGTCCAAGGACCGTAGGGCGAGACTTATTCCACGCTCGGACTGTGAAAATGGCCACCGCGCCACCGGAAGCTGCCCAAACCGCAAAAAACCGACCTTGACCACCCTCTACGGAAGTATAAGATGGCCAAGAAGAGCAATTTCCTATCAGTCTCTGAGTGCCGGTAGGGATGCAGGACATTGGTGAAAAGACTTGATCATCGAGAGGACGGATGAAGGTGATGCGTGCCTTCATGCTCACGGACTGGGCGCACTGGCCTTGGCTGGTGTGTTTAATCTGGATCTGTGCATCCACAGTTGCCACGAATGCCGCCACCCGCTTGGAGCCTATCGATCTGGATTACGTCGTCAAAGTGTGGGAAGACGATGACGGCCCGGGGCATGTTTCTGTCACCGCGTTTTCCCAAACCCCGGATGGGTACTTGTGGCTGGGGACTTTTCAAAACCTGGTCCGATTTGACGGCGCCCGTTTCCTTCCCTGGGATCCTCCGGGAAATCCGCTCTCCAACCAGGGTGTGCTTAGCCTGTGCATGGATAACCAGGGGACCCTGTGGGTGGGAAGTACCCGAGGCATTGGGCGATTGAACGGTGGGCAGTGGCAGGCCTTTACCACCAATAATAACGCCTATCCGGGCGGCTTCGTCAGGTCCATCAGGACGGATGGAGGCGGCAGGTTGGTTGCCACTGCCGGCAGCCGCCTGACCGAGTTTAACGGCCGTCAGTTCTTCAGTTTGCCACTGCCGCAAGGCGGAGAGACGAACTATGAAATGAACTGCGTGATGGAAACGAATGGCACCGTTTGGGCCTACACCCCTTATTACCTGGGGCGCTGCGCAGAAGGAAAATGGACAACCGTTTTGAACTCGGCAGAGTTGCGCTCGCGCCCGGTGCAGGGGATGACTCTCAGCCGGGATGGCGGGCTCTGGGTGGCGCATGAACGGCAAATTCGCAAGTTCAAGGAGGGCCGTTGGATTCAAGAAATCGACCGTCCGGAAGGATTTGCCGGAGACGCCGTTTGCCTGTTCGAGGATTCGCGGGGCAACCTCTGGGCCGGCGGCTACACTCGCGGAGTCATCCTGTTCAAGAAAAACGGCCAGGTGCTCCGCTGTACTTTGGACGAAGGCCTTGGCAACAATGCCACGCTGGCGATCTTCGAGGACAACGAGGGCAATATCTGGATTGGCTCCAACGGCGGAGGGGTCGCGCGGCTCAAGCCCAGGACTTTTACGGTCTTTGAGCGACAGGCCGGCTTGCCGCAGCCGGTCATCAATTCGGTGATCGTAACCTCGGCCGGAATGATCCTGGTCGGAACTCATGGGAGCGGTCTGCTGCCCTTCGATGGCCAACGTTTTGGCAGAGCTATCGAATCTGCGGATGGCAAACTCACCGCTAATTCATGGGTCCAGGCGCTGGCACAGGATAGATCTGGCACAATCTGGGTGGGCACCTACCGCGAGGGCTTGTTCCGAATTCAAGGACCAGAGGTCCTGAGAATTCCCCTGCAGGAGATTGGGAATACCGTCATCTCTTTATTTGTGGACTCGCGAGACCGGCTTTGGATCGGAACGCCCAGCGGCCTGGCCAGTATGGATAAGAACTCCTTGGTTCGCTATGGGCCGGAAGTGGGCGTGCCGCAAGGAATGGTCCCGGCCATCGCAGAAGATGGCACCGGCCGAATCTGGATTGCAGACATGGGAAACCTCTTGAAAAAGGAAGGCGACCGTTTCGTTGCTTTCGAGTCGCCGGGTGAGCCGCTGGACAGGGTGGTCTCGCTCTACGGAGACAAGAGCGGCAGTTTGTGGGTCGGAACATTTTCTGGAAAGCTGGGGCGGTTATCGGGCGAAAAATGGCACGTCTTTTCCTGGAAAGACGGTTTGCCCATCTGGAACACGTTCGGAATTCAAGAAGATGACAACGGCGATCTCTGGCTCGCCGCCGTGGAGGGCATCTGCCGGGTGACGAGGTCCTCTTTGGACGCGGTGGCGGCGAAGCACCAAGCCCGCTGCGATTCGCTTCGTTTTGACAAAACGGATGGTTTGCTCACGGTCGCGGCCCGGGCCCTGTTCCAACCAATCTGTGCCAAGGGTCAGGACGGCCGGCTTTGGTTCGCCATGATCAAGGGTTTGGCGGTCACCGACCCGAAACAAGTCCGCGTCGTCTCCCGGGCGCCTCCGACGTGGATTGAGGAATGTCTCGCGGATGGAAAGCCGTTGGACTTCTCTCCCGGCACAAAGGCACAAGTCCCCCCAGGCACCCGGCGGCTGAGAATCCGCTATACCGGAGTCAGTCTGGGAGCGCCGGAAGGCGTGCGTTTTGCCTATCGCGTCGATGGTTTGGATAAAGATTGGATTGATGGTGGCGCCGAGAGAACAGTCCAGTTCGAGAATTTGCGCCCAGGTGATTACAGATTTCGCGTTCAGGCCTCGAATCGCGAGGGCCAGCGGCTCCCGGAAGAGACTGCGTTGGCTTTTGCCGTGCTGCCGTTTTTCTGGCAAACGGCTTGGTTCCAGTTGCTCGTGCGATTGGTGCTGGCCGGTTTGGCTGGGCTGAGTGTCTGGCGAGTTTTAAGCGCCCGTCACAAACGGGAACGGAAGCGGCTCGATCAGGAGCGAGCGCTGGCCCAGGAGCGAGCGCACTCGGCAGCGCTGCACCAGGCGAAGCAAGCAGCCGATGCCGCCAACCAGGAAAGGAGCGACTTCCTCGCAGCGATGAGCCGGGAGATTCGGACGCCGATCAACAGTGTCATCGACTCTGCCAAGTTGCTTTTGGAGAGCGCGTCGAATCCTCGACAGCGAGAGAGGGCCAGCGCCGTCCGGCAGTCCGCCGAAACGTTGCTCTGCGTCATTAACACCCTGGTTGACGTTTCAAAGCTTGAGACCGGCAAACTGGAACTCGACCGGGTCTCCTTTGACCTGCGTGATGCCGTCGCCTACGCGTCCGAGTTATTGGCGACGAAAGCGGCCGAGAAACAAGTTGAACTGGTCCCCCGATTCGCGCCTTCCATACCGAAGCTTGTAAAGGGAGATCCGGCGCGCGTGCGCCAAATCCTGCTGATCCTGGTCGCCCATGCCATCCAATCGGCCGCCAAAGGACAAATAATTGTTTCTGTCGAACTGCGCCCTGCTGCCGCAAACAGCCACCTGGTTATCGAGTTTTCCGTGGCCAACACCAGTATGGCGGCTCCTTCGGAGCGATCAGGCACGCTCTTGGAAAAACCGGCGCCAGTCGATTCTGCTCCGGCCGGCTTTTCAGGAGAGACGGGCCTCGGGCTCACGATTGCCAAGAGGCTGGTCGATCGCATGCACGGAGAAATGGGTGTGGTCAGCCAGCCAGGAAACGGCTCGACGATCTGGTTCAGTATGCCGCACGTGCCCGACACGGCGGTCCCGGAAAGGCTGCAGCCGATGCAGCCCGTCAAGGGGGCATAAAGGGGTTCCACAGAATCATTTGCGAACTCTGGCCGCTTTGCCAACAGGGCTTCTTTGACATAAAAAAAGCCGCATGCTGAATGGGAATGCGCAACCGCTATCTTCCAGGAATGGCAGGCCTGTCTTCCTCCGTTTCACCGCTCTGATGCTCGCGCTTGTGGTCATAACGGCCCCTGCCATCGCCGCCGAGCGCTTGCGCGTCATGATCGAAACCGACGCCGGCGGCAATCCGGATGACGGACAATCGCTGGTTCGTTTCCTTCTCTCTCATCGGTTCTGTGTGGATGAAGCGCTGAGGGTCAAGGTCGCAAGCCTGACCGCATCTGGATCGTGGCGGTGGCTCACCTGAGCCGAAGGCCGGGCTACTGGGCGAGGAGACTGGAATGATGGCTGACGCGATGATGACATTTCCGGGCGAAGGCTTCAAACGCCCCTGGCTGCCGCTGATCCGAATGAGCGAAGAAGTCCGGCGAAAAATTGAGGCGGCTCGGAAACTCACACAAAGTTCGCCACGCGCAACGATTCCCGCTTCACCGGCTTTGGCTTTTCCCGTGTCTGGAATCCGCTGCCGGGCGGATTGGCCTGAATCACTGCTCTCTGTCACCGCTGACTGGGAACACATCCCGCCCCCCGCTGGCGGAGAGCCCCTCCCAACAAACCCGCATGAGACTTTGGAAGCACCCAAATGTTACCAATGGCCGGGACGCCTTTTCGCGGTCAAAGCTATAGTTTGACCCCTTTTTCCGACCGGGCGGATTCTTCAACGCAAAGACGCCAAGCCGCCAAGGTGCAGAGAAAACTGGCGAGCTTTCTTGCGTCTGCGCGCCTGGGCCACTTGGCGTGAAGAACTCGTCGCGGGCGGAGTGCGATGGCTTCTCGCAGTCAGAGAATGGCTCGCGAAACTCTTTGCGCTTAGACGGCAGAACGGCTTCTACGAACCGCGGAAAGAAAGGCGCGCGGCGTCACGCAGGCAATGCCGGCAACCACCACTGAAGAATCAAGAACGGCGACAGGCTTCACGCCGCTCCCTTTTCACCTTGCGCACGATGGATACGACTGCCGACACCGGCTCGCGTCCTTTGGTGCCGTCCGCGTCCAGCGTTTCAAACGACACCAACGTTTCTTGAATCCATTCGGCCAGCTTCCACTGCTCGCGTTCGGGCAATTGTTTAAATGCCGTTTTGATTTCAGCCACCGTGCTCATGGCGGCAAGATAACCAACCGACCGCTGTTTGCAAAGCCTGTGTTTCTGGTTCAACACAAAAGCGCAAAGACGCCAAGGCGCAGGGAAAACTGGAGAGCTTCTTTGCAGTGCCTTGGCGACTTGGCGTTAAGATTTGTCGCGGGTTGGGCGTGAGGCCAGTGCGCCGCCATTGGTAATCGGTTGAAACAAGAATATGTCATTCCCATTGACTGACACCTTTCGGCTCGCGCTCACGCTGCGGCATCATGGCGTAAACGAGTTCGCCACGCGCAACGACGCCCGCTTCACCGGCTTCGGCTTCTCCCGTGTCTGGAATCCGCTGCCCGGCGGATTGGCCTGAATCACTGCTCGCTGTCGCCGCTGACTGGCAACACACCCCGCCCGTCCGCCGACGGAGAGAAACCACCCCCAACAAACCCGCCTGAGACTTCGGAAGGTCCAAAAGTTACCAATAGCCGGGACTGCCGTCTTTTCGTCCTTTACGGTCAAAACTATAGTTTGACTAAATCAGACCTTTGAAAGCAAATTCCGCCATGACTCAGACCATCAGCGCAGTCAAAGAGAATCTTGACGAGGTGCTCGACAATGCATTGGACGGCAAGCCAACGCTCGTCGAGTGCCGGGGCCGTTTCGTCATCATCCAGGCCTGCCCTACGCTGGAGCCGATTCCTGATCGACCTCCTGGCTCATTCCTGAATCTCTACACGGCAGAAGAGGTGGCGCGCGAAACCCGACTGGCCAAGGACTGCATCCGCCAAGCGGAGATCGAATGAAGCAGTGGGACATTTACCTGTTCCCCTTCACGCAAGAGCGACCGCACCCGACCGTGGTAGTCAGCCATGACGACCGTTGTGAGCGCTGCGAACAGATCAATGTGCTGATTTGCAGTTTCGCGCAGTTGAACCGCGCCCCGGCTGATCACGAGATCGTGCTGGATGAAGCCGACGGACTGGACTGGAAAACCGCCTGCCGGTGCGACGTGATCTATCTCCTGCCCAAGGCCGAGCTTCGGGAAATGCGCGGCCACGCAAGTCGGGAGCGCCAGCGGCAGATCGCCCGTAAGCTCAATGAATGTCTGCGGTTCAAGCCTTGGTAACGGCTGGTTCAAGCGCCGCGTGTTCGTCGAGGAATTCACGCGACTGCCTCTTTTCAATCTTTTCAACCAATGCCTTTAAACCGGAGTTTGCCTGGCCGCATACACAGGGTCACATCAGGGGCATGCCTGACACCGCCTAGAATATGCGACGCGCTACGAAACCGTTCGAAGGAATTGCGGATTGGGCGCGCCGGCACACCCGCCAATGGTGCGAGATACTGATAGGAAATTGTTTTTTTGACGCTCCGCGGTTCACACCAGACGCATTTGCTTAATCGGCACGACCGGAAGATCGCAGAACGAGAACATGCCAATACCATTGACTGACACCTATTTGCTCGCGCGCTGGCTGGACACCGAGCCGGAAGTCCCAGAAAGCAACTGGTTCAGGAGCTTTCCCGGCTTTACCGTCTGTGGCGGAGGAGCGTTCATCCTGGAAAAAGCAGTTGGAACCGCGGAATACGCGAAACACGCGAAAGCAGAACGGGTTGGAGAAGAGGACCGATTCACCCAGCGGGTGAACGACCTGGTTAGCTTAACTCCTTTCCCTTTGGCGTATTTGGCGTATTTCGCGGTTTGAATTGCCGGATCCAGGTTCATCAAAACGTTCCTGCTTCCGGGTCAAGCGCCGGACGGGCGGGAGATAGTGTGGATTCTGCTGAAAAACCCGCTGACTACTTTTCAGCCCTTGAAGAGGTCGGGGGCG
>ERZ1292640.3383-Hain-H43-02um-R1-3383-length-12424-cov-21_pt1 | contig 12424 bp, 10 predicted proteins | sample MGYA00564404_ERZ1292640 | MGnify/ENA primary metagenome ERZ1292640 (study PRJEB36523, sample SAMEA6512636) | groundwater metagenome | collected 2019-01-08 | study: AquaDiva: Metagenomics assemblies of 32 groundwater samples | reverse complement strand
TATCGGCTCTTTATATTTTTTAGGTATGCTCGTAAGCGCGCTGAATCCTCCAATGCCGCATATCACTTCTTTGCGCCTTGTAGACCTGGCAAGGCGGCTGACATCATTTACAAAATCATCAGCCCTATCTATATTAACTCCTGATTTCTTATAATCGATCATAACAACTTTTCCTTTACATAATCTATGCCATTTTTAAAAATCCGAAACCCATCGCCATGCTCTTTTAAACCCTCACGCGTCCATCTTGGATGCTGCGTGCCTAAAACATGCCTCTCAGGATGCGGCATCATGCCCAGGATCCTGCCTGTGGTATCGCATATGCCAGCAATATCATCAATAGAACCATTCGGGTTATCAGCATATTTAAACACTATCTGCCCGTTTTTTCTCAATTGAGCCAAAGCTTTCTTGTCCCTTGGTATAAATTTCCCTTCTCCATGAGCAATGGGAAGATAAACAGTGTCTTCTATATCTTTTGTCCATACGCACAAACCCCTTGAGCCTTGAGCCTTGAGCCTTGAGCCCAAGTACACCCATTTATCAATAAAACTTCCTGAATCATTAAAACTAAGAGTTGCCTCTATCATACCTGTATTTACGCCCGGCAGGATTCCTGCTTTTACAAGAACCTGGAAACCATTGCATATGCCTATAATAAGCTTACCGCTGTTTATAAAATTTTTCAGGTCTTTGTTAAGTTTATATTTAATTTCATTGGCAAGAATTTTGCCTGAAGCTATATCGTCTCCGTATGTAAATCCTCCTGGTATGGCCAGTATCTGATAATCCTTTAAGAATTTTTCATCTCTTGCCAGTTCGTTTATATGGACAAGATCAGCTTCTCCGCCTGCCATCTTAAACGCAAACGCAGTCTCTTTGTCGCAATTCGTCCCTGCGGTGCGCAATACAATTACTTTTGGTTTTTTCATTTTTACCATCTTAGAGGTTTCTGCCATGCTTCCTTTAATTTTTCTATGTTTATATCTATTATCTTTTTATTTTCAAGGCCGTAAACAATAAAACTCTTTTGGCTTGTAACCTCTCCTGCAAGCCCTATTTTCGCGCCTTTCATGACCTCTTCAAATCTCTTTTTATCAGCTTTTCTTACTTCAGCTATAAACCTCGTATTCGACTCAGAAAATAAAATAACATCGTTTCTCCTTACCCCTTCAGCCTTGAGCCTTGAACCTTGCGCCACATATGGCACTTTTTCAAGGTTTGCTTTCACCCCTAATCCCCCTGCAAATGCCATCTCAGCCAAAGCCACTCCTATGCCGCCCTCTGAACAATCATGACATGCCCTTAATAACCCTTTCTGGGTTGCCTCGCTGATTTTATTAAAAATCTCAAGGCCCTTTTCAGGATCCACAATCGGAACCCTGTTACCTATGCAGTTATTTATAAGATTGTAATGCGAGCTGCCCATTTCATCTTTTGTCTCGCCTATAACATATACAAGGTTCCCCTGCTCTTTAAAGTCCATTGTAACAACCTTCTCTACATCATCCATAACTGATATCGCAGAGATTAAAAGCGTGGGTGGTATTGAGATAGATTTGCCATGCACAGAATATTCATTGTTAAGGCTGTCTTTGCCTGAAATAAATGGGACGCCATATGCTTTTGCAATATCATAACATCCGAAACTCGCCCTTACTAAACTCCCAAGCCTGTCAGGCTTATCAGTATTCCCCCAGCAGAAATTATCCAGAATCGCTGTCTTTTTTAAAGACCCGCCAACTGCTATTACCTGGCGGAGCGCCTCGTCTATGCATGAAGCAGCCATCCAGTAAGGATCTATAAAACCATACCTGGGATTTATGCCGTTGGAAATGATTATTCCTTTTTTCGATTCAAATTTAGGCCTTATTACAGCTGCGTCCCCTGGCCCGTCATTTTTTATCCCAACAAGCGGTTTTAAAACGCTCTGGCCCTGCACCTCGTGGTCATACTGCCTTATAACCCACTCCTTGCTAGCCACATTCCAGCTGGATAGAATTTTTAATAACGCCTGGGTTAAGTTTGCATGCTTCTTCTTGCATTCTTTATGCGCAGGCCTGAACCATTCTGCTTTGCGCTCAAACCTTGGAATGCCGTCATGAAGAAATTCCATATCCAGGTCGCAGACAATGTTTCCATTATACCTTAATTTAAGGCGCTTATTCGACGTAAAACACCCTATTACAACTGCCTCTACATCCTCTTTCTTAAAGACCTCCAGAAGTTCCTTAATATTTTCCCTGGGCGCTGCCATGACCATTCTTTCCTGCGCCTCTGATATCCATATTTCTGTATAACTCAGGCCCTGATATTTAAGAGGCGCTTTTTCCAGATCAACCTCTGCGCCAAGATCTTTACCCATCTCTCCTACAGCGCTTGAAAGCCCCCCTGCCCCGCAATCAGTAATTGATGTATATAAATTTCTATCCCTGGCTTTTAAAAGGGTGTCTGTAAGTTTTTTCTCGGTAATAGGATTCCCTATCTGCACTGCGCCACCTGAAACAGTTTCTGATTCATGCGTAAGCTCTCCCGAAGAAAATGTAGCGCCGTGTATGCCGTCCCTGCCGGTCCTGCCGCCCGCAACAACAATCAGGTCTCCGCTCCCTGCTTTATTAAATGATTTATCCTTCGGCATTATGCCTACTGTGCCGCAATATACAAGCGGGTTGCCTGTATACCGTTCGTCAAATAATACAGCCCCGTTTGAGGTAGGGATGCCCATGCGGTTGCCGTAATCACGCACGCCGCTCACAACGCCTTTCATAATACGTTTCGGATGAAGCATGCCCTTTGGAACTTTCTTATGAGGCGTATCAGGAAGGCCGAAACAAAAAATATCTGTATTCATGATCGGCTTTGCGCCAAGCCCAACGCCCAGTATATCCCTTATAACCCCGCCTATGCCGGTGCCTGCTCCGCCGTAAGGCTCCAATGCAGACGGATGATTATGCGTCTCTACCTTGAAACATATATTGTCTTCGTCATCAAACCTTATAATGCCTGCATTATCTTTAAACACTGAAACGCACCACGGCTTCTTAAGATCGTTTGTAGCTTTCATTATCGTGCTTTTCAACAAATTATCTATCTTCTTTACCCTCCACCCTCCACCCTCCACCCTTTCCTTGTATTCTATGAACCCGCGGAAAGTTTTATGGCCGCAGTGCTCTGACCATGTCTGCGCGATTGTCTCAAGTTCGCAATCAGTAGGATTCCTGCCCAGTTTCTTAAAATATTTCTTTATCTCCTGCATCTCTTTGATATTCAAAAACAACTGTCCGTCCTTACTGATTTTTATTAGTTTTTTATCATCAGCTCCAAGGATTTCTACTGTTATCAATTTAAACTTATACCCGTCGTCCTGCCCTTTGCTCTCTGCCGTCTGCCCTTTTACCACATGCTGTATTACTTTATTATAAAGCAGCTTTTCGCATATAGCCTTAAAATCCTGCTCTTTGATTTTCCCTTCTATAAAATATTTTTTTTCTGTCTTAATGGATTTTACTCCATAAATCCCCATATCCCTTATTGCTTTTCTTGCGCTGTCTTCCACAGGGTCCATTACGCCCTGATTATACGCAATCTCTACAATTCTTACCCTTGAGCCTTGCCTGTCCCGAGCGAAGCCGAGGGAAGCCTTGAGCCTTGAGCCAATCGCATACTCTTCAGTAATAGGATCTGCCAGCAATTCTTCTGCTATCCTTTTCGCATCAGACTCATTAATATCCCCTGAAATAATAAAAACATGGCTGACATTAACTTTTTTAACGCCTCTTATGCCCAGGTCTAATATATCTTTTTTGACCCCATTTCCCAGAGGGTCAAAAACACCTTTTTTATTTCTTATTTCTATTTTCCATTCCACGTTGTTCTAATCCTTCTATATATTCCCTCTCCCCTCTAGGGGAGGGGGTTAGGGTGAGGGGAAATTATGTTTTTATCCTCTTAAGAACTTCCTGGTAGGCTTCCTCAATCCTTCCTAAATCCCTTCTGAAACGGTCCTTGTCCAGCTTCTCATTTGTGATCTTGTCCCACAGCCTGCATGTATCAGGAGAGACCTCGTCTCCCAGCAGAATCTTGCCCTTATGCCTCCCGAATTCCAGCTTAAAATCAACCAGCTTCAGGTTTACTTTGTCAAAAAAATCCCTCATTATCTGGTTTACGCTGAATGAGTAATCTTTTATTTTCTTCATCTCCTGGGACGTTGCAAGTTTCAGGATTTCTATGTGGTAATCGTTTATAAGAGGATCGTGCAAGGAATCATTTTTATAATGATATTCCAGGACAGGCGTTTTTAAAACAATGCCTTCTTCTATCCCGAGCGCTTTTGAAAGCCCGCCTGCTGATATATTTCTTATAGTAACTTCAACCATCACTATCTGCAGTCTTTTAACAAGCATCTCCCTGTCGCTTAATTTTTTTACAAAATGCGTGGGTATGCCTTTTGATTCCAGGAGCTGGAACACTGCGCAGGATATCTCGTTATTTATAACGCCTTTTCCCTTTATCGTGCCTTTTTTTGTCGCGTCAAACGCAGTTGCATCATCTTTAAATTCCTGTATCACGAGATCAGGATTATCTGTCTCATATAAAATCTTTGCCTTTCCCTCATAAATTTTATTTCCCTTTTCCATATCCTTCCCTCTTCCGTTAATTCACAAAACAAGTCATACTCATTTTGTGAATTAACGTCAAATACCGACTTTTTTGAAAATCTTGTCCACGTGTTTTGTATAGTAGCCTAGGTCAAAAAACCTCTCGATTTCCTTAGGTTTTACGACTTTCATAAAATCGCTGTCGTTCCATAGCGCCTCTTTAAAATTAATATCTTTCTCCCACACCTTCATAGCGCATCTCTGGATAATATCATACGCCTTTCTTCTTTCAATGCCTTTTTTCTCAAGTTCTACCAGTATCCTAGCAGAAAATACCAGCCCTTTTGTCTTTGCTATATTATTCACCATGTTTTCCGGATACACCAGAAGCCCCTTTATAATCTCAATCATCTGATTCAACATATAGTCAAGCAGCATAGTGCTGTCAGGGATAATAATACGCTCTACTGACGAATGGCTTATGTCCCTTTCGTGCCATAGCGCAACATTCTCCATGGCAGCCATTGCATTTGAGCGCAAAACCCTTGCCAGGCCGGATATCCTTTCGCACATAACAGGATTTCTTTTGTGAGGCATTGCGCTGGAGCCTTTCTGGCCTTTTCCAAAAGGCTCTTCCACTTCCCTTACTTCTGTCTTCTGAAGATTCCTGAATTCAGTGGCTATTTTTTCAAGAGTAGCACCCACAATAGCAATCTCTGACATATATTCCGCATGCCTGTCTCTCTGTAAAATCTGCGTGGATATATTAGCCGGCTTAAGGCCTGATTTTTTACAGACATAGCTCTCAACATAAGGCTCTATATTGGAATATGTGCCTACAGGCCCTGAGATTTTACCTACGGATATAATCTCTTTTGCCCTTTTTATCCTTTCAATGCCTCTGTTTATTTCGTCAAAAAATAAGGCTAATTTTAACCCGAACGTAGTCGGCTCAGCATGCACGCCATGGCTTCTGCCAACCATAATAGTATGCCTGTATTTTTTAGCCTTTTTTCGTAATTCTTCTTTCAGGGTTTTAAGGTCTTCCAGAATAATATCCGCTGATTCCTTCATCATTATAGACAGGCCTGTATCCAGGACATCGCTCGAAGTAAGGCCCTGGTGCACAAACCTTGAAGAATCGCCTATATATTCTGCTATATTATGCAGGAATGCTATTACATCGTGGCGGGTGGTTTTTTCTATTTTCTCTATGCGTTTTACATTGAATTTTGCTTTGGATTTTATCTTTTTAAGCTCTTTCTGAGGTATTTTGCCTAAATCAGCTAGGGCTTCGCAGGCGAGAATTTCAACATCCAGCATTTTCTGGAATTTATTCTCATCAGACCATATGGCTGACATCCTGGGAAGAGAGTATCTTGGTATCATAAGGATTATAATATACCATATATAGATTATACGCGTCAATTAAAAAACCCTCTTCCTTTTTAAGGGAGAGGGCAGGGTGAGGGTACTCTTACCTATTTTTTCTTAGAAGAATAAAGTATAAGGGCTAGTATAAAAACAGCTACCAATAGGAGCAATAATGTTATGCTTTGCATAAAATGCGTTGAAAGCTTTCCTGTTTTTTCTTTTATAATAACTGAGCCGTCTGTTTCCGATGCTGGCAGGCCTTGTTTCAATCTGAGATTGCCCAATGTATCTACCCATAAATAATATTCCCTGCCCTGCATGTCAGCCAGGACAATCTTGCTAGGTCCAACCGGGCTGCCCTTTAAAACAAGGTCTTTTTTAAGAGTAAGCGACCCTGACATTACAGAATCTACATCGTTTCTCAATAGCTGGCTTGAGCTTATCATGTCTATTGATTTAGCATTCAGGGCATAAACAGAACTTGCAAGTTTGATGCGCGGTGTCATTTCTCCGTCGCTCGCAACCTCCATGCCAAGCCACAGGTCTTTATTAAAATCTATTTCCAGAGGCTTTACAGAACCCATAGAAACGTTGAATACGCCATTTTTTATATTCAGTATATGGCCTTCTTCCCACATAGCCTGTCCTGCCTTTTCTACATCATAAAACCTGAACGTGACCAAGAAATTGCCTGACAATGGATTGTCATCTTTATCAGTAAGTTTGCCCTGGTAGTTTATAACGCGCGGGATAGCGGCATAGACAAGAGCGGTTAAACACAAGATCCCGATTACAACAAAAAAGCCTATGCGGAATTTTCTCATTTACTGCCTCCTGTTAAGTTTTTCATCACATTTTTTCTGGCTTAATTTATTTTTTATCATATCATAACACCCTTGTTACTGCAAGAACTTTATTCTGCCCTGTCAAGCCAAAAACTGGATGCTTTACAAGCTTAGTCTATTTATGTAGAATAATAGTTTAAGACTATGAAAAGAGACTCGAAATGAAAAATCCTCTTGTTTCAGTTATTGTAGTAAATTGGAATGGGAAAGGGTATTTAGATGCGTGCCTATCCTCTCTTAAAAGCCAGAGCTTTTCTGATATTGAAATCGTAGTAGTGGATAATGGTTCTGTAGACGGCTCTATAGAATTTATTGAGAAAAAGTACTCTGACATCAGGGTCATAAAAAATATAAAAAATTATGGCTTTGCAACTGGTAATAATATCGGTATCAGAGCTTCGAAGGGTAAATATATAGCCACATTGAATAATGATGCCATGGCTGAGCGTGATTGGATTAAAAATTTAATAAGCGTTGCTGAAAAAAGAGAAGATATAGCGATGTTCGCTCCCAAAATTTTATCTTACAGCAATGCAGGTTTGATAGAATCAAGCGGCATGCTTGTCTATCCAGACGCTATAGCCAAATGCAGAGGGTATTTAGAAAAAGACGGGGAAAAATATAACAGGATGGAAAAGATTTTATTGCCCAGCGCCTGCGCTGCCTTATACAGGAAAGATATATTATTCACCGCAGGTCTATTTGATGATGATTATTTTGCCTATTGTGAAGACATCGACCTGGGTTTGAGGATACGGATGCTTGGTTTCGGTTGTATTTACGTGCCAGAGGCAAAGGTTTATCATCACTATTCAGCAACGAGCAGAAATAATATGCCGTTCAAGATTTATTTAATAGAGAGGAACAGGCTTTGGACCCTGATAAAGATTTTCCCATGGGCTAATTTAATATTATCTCCGATCTACACGCTTAAAAGGTATTTATCTTATTGTTGCGCTGTTATATCGCACAAGGATCCGCCAAGTCAACTCTATAAAAAGATGTCAGGGTTTACAATAGCATTTATTTTATTAAAGATATGCGGCTCAACTTCGTTAAATTTGATAAAATTATCCAAGAAAAGATCTCAAATCATGCATAACAAAAAAATGAACAAAAAAATTATAGTTAAACTGCTTCAATACGATAAATGAAAAAAATAAAAGAATTTTTAAGAATGTATTTTGCAAGTTTTCCATTATGGGATACCAAAAAATTTAAAGACAAGGTTTTAGATTTGGGTTGCGGCCGAGGTTTTTACTTTAAAATAAATCCTCTTGCTTATGGAGTTGATGTTGACGCAGAATGCATAACTTATTTACAGGATAAGGGATATAAGGTTATTCAAAAAGATATCAGGAAGGGGCTGCCCTTTAGTAGTAATTTTTTCAAGTGTGTCATCTGTCATGACGTATTAGAGCACTTGGAATTGGAAGAGGTAAAAAAAGCATTCCTTAATGTTCATAGGATTTTAGAAACAGACGGCATCTTTTTAATATTGATCCCTAACTTAAAAGGCTTTGAATACGGCTTGAAAACCAATGTTTCTCACAAATATTTTATTACACCAAAAGAAATTTTTTCTATCGGTAAGGGCGTCTTTTTCGTTGAAAGACATTGTTCGTATCCTTTACCAAGGTTTATAGGCAATTACTTTACCCACAATAAAGAATTGATTATATTGAAGAAATGCTAATATAATGGTAAAATCTGTAATTGAAATGAAGCATATCAACATTACGCTATTTGCGATTCTTGTATTTTCATTAGCGCTCCATCTCGGCGCTTTATTTTTAAATCACATAGAAGGTGACGAAGTCATATACCAGACCCTTGCTGAAAAACTGTCAAAAAATCCGCTTGATTATACCCTCCAGGGCACTTATATAATTAATCAGTTGCCAGAAACTCATAATAAGCCGCTTTATGTTTTTCATCCCCCTCTTTTTTGCCTATTACTTGCATTTATTAAAGTTATTTTAGGCGCAAGACTGGAAATTCTGATCCCTATAATCTCTGCGTTATTGACTACATTTTTAGTTTTTTTAATAGCGGGTGAGCTATATGATAAAAAAGTTGCTCTATGGGCTGCTGCGATAAATGCCATCTGCCCTGTATTCCTTCAGGCCTCTACGAAGATCTGGATGGATGCCACCGTTACTCTTTTTATAACAGCCAGCGTGTACATGGCGCTAATCGCTATTAAAAAAGAGAGATTGATATATTATGTTTTTCTTGGGTGTTTTATTGGATTTTCGCTTTGGATAAAGCTCACAGCCACCATTATATTACCTGTTATAATATTAATTCTTTTATATAAAAACAGGCCGAGAAAAAATATTATATATGCCTTATGCGCCCTGGGGTTGGCATTTTTATTAATATCTCCGTGGTTTTACTGGTTATACGCGGTATTCGGCAGCATTAGTTTCAGCTGGCTGAAGGTAAACCAAGAGTTTTTGGAAATGTTTCCTTTTGCAAAAATGGTAAAAGAGCGGCCTTTTTATTTTTATATCACTAATTTTATAGTAGTGGCGCCCATATATTTATTTTCTTTTGTTTATCTGGTGACAGGCCTCAAAAAGGGCATTAGGCTTATAGAATCAATTTGGGTAATATGTTTTATCGGCGTATTTACATTTTCTGGGTATGTAATGAATTTTGGTTACATCATGAGATATACACTGCCAGCTACGCCTGCAATGGCAATATTAGCCGCCAGCTTCATAACAGAAAAAAATAAGCCTATCGTTTATATTATTTCAATAATATTTCTCGGCTATGGCCTTTTAGTAGGAATATTGAATTCTTACGTCTTTCAGTTAGCTGATACTTTTCCGTTACAGTATTTTCTAAGGCCAAATTAAGAAGGGCGCAAATTAATACACCTATGAAAATATTCACGCACAAGCTGCGCAGTTACTTTTGGTATATATTTAAAATAAGGGTGCCTGGTTATACCTATAATACTTTTTAGCAAACACAAGCGTCTTATTTTTTTATATAACCTTTCTATTTCACCTCTACTCAAGACCTCGGAAAGCACAACCACTTTTTTACTGTTAGGCCCAAAGTTTACATTCAACTTTTCCCAATCCATCTGCTCGGATACAAAACCCCTTGATTTAGCATAATCCCACACCGGGGTCCCAGGATAAGGAGTCAACACGTATATGTCTATCAAGTTCAAGCGAACCTTTTTGATAAATCGATATGTTTGTAAAATCTCTTCCCTGGTTTCAGAAGGGCTGCCGATTATAAATGAGCCCTGGCAGGCTATTTTATGCTTTCTTATTATCTTAATGGCGTTCAGGTTCTGTTCCACTGTAACATTCCCTTTGAGATAATGCAAAGTCCTCTCGCAACCAGATTCCAGGCCTAAATTTACAGAAGCAACCTTCATCTCTTTTAGTAAAGCTGCAACTTCATCATCTACAATATTTGCCCGGGCATTACAGGTAAAACGTATATTTTTTAATTCTCTGTTATTCCTTGTTAAAGAAACAATACTCTTTAATCTCTCCCGATGCGCGATAAAAAGGTCATCATAGAAACTAATCAATTTCACATTATAATTTCTTACTAAATCCATTATTTCTCTTATTACATACTCGGCACTGAAAAATCTCGCCTTGGGCCAAAATCTTGTAGAGGCGCAAAATTCGCATTTATATGGGCAACCCCGAGAAGTAAACATATAGGTATGCCTATCAATTTTTAGAAGGTCTCTTGCAGGTGGATCAATAAAATCCAAATGCTCTATGGGAAGCCTGGGCTTCGTAGAATGAATGGAATCCCCTTCTTTGAACAGAATTCCTTTTATATCGATGAGGTCTTGAGCTAAAAATTTCTCTTTCTGTAAAAATAACTCTATAAGTTCAACTATTGTTTGTTCTCCTTCGCCTATAACGCCGACATCAAAACAAGGATCTAGGCTGGAAAACATCATGCTGATATGTATACCTCCGATAATAACCGGGATATGCTCCTGTTTTAGCAAACGAGCATAATTGATAGCGACATTGAAATTCTGGGTCACAGAACTCATCAAGACAATATCCGGCCTAAATTTTTTGGCTTCTTTTTCGATATCTCTATCAATTATGCGAAAATCAAAAAACTCCCAGCCGAAACGTTTCCGCAATGCGCTTACTAAATATCCCAGGCCTAAACAAGGCTGACGCTGTTCTACCTCAACATCAGGGTGGATAACATTTATGAGCAAAAGTTTGAGTTTCATTTTTTAAAAGTCAGCTTAGCCTGTTAGGTGAATATATAGGCTTGGCAGGTGTTTGAGGACTTTATAAGAGGTTTTGACGCGCTCCCCTAACAAAAACTGGTGCCGAGGAGAAGAATCGAACTTCCTACGCCGGCCTTTTCAGGGCCGCGCTCTACCAATGAGCTACCTCGGCGCATAGAGATTTAAACTATTTTATCAAACCGTCCTATTATGTCAACTCAAATTAAGGATATGCTATTATTTCGCCTTCTTCTGTTAAAATCAAAACCTCTATATCTTTAATAGACTTAGCAAGGTTGATACCTTTTTCCTCTCCCAGCACGAATATAACTGTAGACAACGCATCTGCTTCTTCTGCTGAATCAGCTGCTACTGTAACGCTTATAATACCCTGGCAGGGCTCCCCGCTCACAGGGTTTATTATATGCGAATATCTCTTGCCTCCTATTTCAAAAAATCTCTCGTAATTTCCAGATGTGCTTATAGCTTTATTGGTTAACTCAAAACTTTTGAGCAGCTTGCCTTTATTCCTTGGGTCCTGAACTCCTATATTCCAGCTTCTACCCCCAGACGCTTTGCCTAATGCATAAATATTGCCGCCAAGATTCACAAGCCCGTTTTTAATGCCATGGGACACAAGTATATCCTTTGCCCTGTCAGCCGCATAACCTTTGGCAATACCCCCCAAATCTATCTTTGCGCCTCTATTCAAGAATCTTATTGATAATTCGCCAAGATTCAATTCTATATTATGATATCCTACGGATTTCAGGGTATTTTCTATTGCACCTCTATCCGGTATAGATTGATGTTTGCGGACAAACCCCCATATTTCCATAAGCGGCGCTACTGTTATATCAAAAGCGCCATCTGAGATTTTGCTGTAATAGATAGACCTCTCTATCAGGCTAAGCACCTCTTCATTTGCATTTACTTTTTCCAGACCTGCTAATCTATTTATCTTCGACACCTCGCTATCTTCATCAAATTTGCTGAAAACTTTCTCTATGCGCTTCGTTTCTTTAAATGCGGCGTCAATTGCATTGATAGCATTATTTCTATCTGAACTGTAACAGGAAATCTCAGCGTATGTATCCATCAGGACTCTGGTTTCCTTTACCAGCAACTCCTGGCTGCACCCTGTTAAAACAAATACCAGAAAATAGAGACCCCCGCACCTTTTAAGAAAAAGTTGCGGGGTTGATTTTAAGATCATGGCATTTAAAATAAAAATACAGCAGCTGCCACTACCGTGGACCAGTTGCCGTTAGGATCAATTATGGTAGACTGGGTTATATTCATGGTTTTGACTATCTTATCCTTAACCTGATATACCTTTTTTATTTCATCCCAGTCTTTGGAATCAT
>ERZ1292640.3381-Hain-H43-02um-R1-3381-length-12435-cov-8_pt1 | contig 12435 bp, 8 predicted proteins | sample MGYA00564404_ERZ1292640 | MGnify/ENA primary metagenome ERZ1292640 (study PRJEB36523, sample SAMEA6512636) | groundwater metagenome | collected 2019-01-08 | study: AquaDiva: Metagenomics assemblies of 32 groundwater samples | reverse complement strand
CGCAGCCACCCGCGGCAAGCGCGCCTGCAAGCGCTCCACCTTCCACCAGCCCGGAAACAGCTCGCGCACCTGCGCCTGCGCATAACGGTCGTCAATCAGGTAGACCACGCCGCTGTCGGACTCGGTGCGGATCACCCGGCCCGCGGCCTGCACCACCTTTTGCAGGCCCGGGTAGAGGTAGGTGTAGTCGTAACCCTTGCCGAAGCTGGCCTCCATGCGGTGGCGGATCTGCTCCGTCACGGGATTGATCTGCGGCAGCCCCAGCGTGGCGATGAAGGCGCCGATCAGGCGTTTGCCCGGCAGGTCGATGCCCTCGGCAAACGCGCCCCCGAGCACGGCAAAACCGATGCCACGCGTCTCAGTCGTGAAGCGTTCGAGAAAGCCGCGCTTGGCGCTTTCCTCCATGCCGCGCGACTGCTCCCAGACCGGAATGGCCGGGTAACGCGCCTTGAACAACTCGGCCAGTTGCTGCAGGTAGTCGAAGCTGCTGACAAAACTCAGGTAGTTGCCGGGCGCCGCCGCGTATTGCCGGGCCATCAGCTCGACCATGGGTGACAGCGAATGCCCGCGATGCTGGAAACGCGTGGACACGTCGTCCACCACCTGCACCGACAGCTGTTCAGCCCGGAACGGCGAGGCCACATCGATCCAGACCGTGTCCTCGGGCAGGCCCAGCATGTCGCCGTAGTAGTGCGCCGGGCTCAGGGTGGCAGAGAACAGCGCCGCCGAACGTGCCGCCGCAAACCGCTGCGACAGAAAACCCGCCGGCACGACGTTTCGCAGGCACAACACGGCGCCGCCCCCACTGCCCGCGACATCGGTGATGTCGAACAGCGAATGGGTGTCGAGCAGCTCGGCCATGCGCGAGAAATGCAGCACCTCGAAGAAAAAGTCCTGCAGGCTGGCGGCTATGCCGGCCGGGTGATCGGCCAAGTGGTCCAGGATGGCGCTGGCCGTCTGCTGCAGCGCGCCGCGAAAGGCCTGCGGCACCTCGTCGTACACCTGGTAGGCCTCGGCCTGCTCCTGGTGCAGCTCGTACCAGCTGCGCTGGAGGCGGTCCAGCACACGTTTGATGGCGACGGGCGCACCCTGCCGCGCCAGCGCCAGGCGGGCCGGGTCCAGTTCGGCCGAATACATCTTGCGCGCGCGTTCGACCAGGTTGTGCGCCTCGTCGACCAGCACGCTGACGCGCCACTGGTTGGCCAGCGTCTGCGCATACAGCATGGCATTGATGTCGAAGTAGTAGTTGTAGTCGCCGATGACCACATCGCTCCAGTGCAGCAGGTCCTGGCCGAGGTAATACGGACAGACCCCGTGCGCCAGCGCCACCTCGCGCAGCGCGGCCTGGTCGAGCGGACCGGACGTAGCCACGGCGGCACGGCGCGCTGCCGGCAGGCGGTCGTAAAAACCCTGGGCCAGCGGGCAGGCTTCGCCGTGGCAGGCCTTGTCCGGGTGTTCGCAGGCCTTGCCCTTGGCCACCAGCTCCAGCACACGCAGCGGCAGCGCCGGCGCCGGCGCACTGCGCTGGATGCGGGCCACGGCGTCCAGCGCGAGCTGGCGGCCCGGCGTCTTGGCCGCGAGGAAAAACACCTTGTCGAGCTGCTGCGTCGGGCAGGCCTTGAGCAGCGGAAACAGCGTGCCCACGGTTTTGCCAATGCCGGTGGGCGCCTGCGCCATCAGGCAGCGCCCGCTGCTGGCCGACTTGTAGACGGCTTCGGCCAGGTCACGCTGGCCGGGGCGAAAACGCTCGTGCGGAAACGCCAGGGTCTGCAGCGCCTCGTTTCGCGCGGCGCGGTGGGCCATCTCCTGGCGGGCCCAGTCGAGGAACCGATCGCACTGTTCTTCAAAGAACACTTCCAGCCCGGCGGCGCTGAAGGCTTCGGTCAGCAGGGTTTCGTCCTGCGTGGCGATGTTGAAATACACCAGCGCCAGCTTGACCTGGGACAAGCCTTCCTTCTGGCAAAGCAGGTGGCCGTAGACCTTGAGCTGTGCCCAGTGCAGATGCCGGTGGTTGGCGCGCATGGCCTCCAGGTCGCCGCGGAAGGTCTTGACCTCTTCGAGCTGGCCGAGTTCGGGGTCGTAGCCGTCGGCGCGGCCACGCACCAGCAAGTCCTTGTAGACGCCGCTCAGGCTGACTTCGGTCTGGTAATGCGCCGGCCGCCGCATCGCCACCATGCGGTGGCCCGCCATGCCTTCGAGGGCCGACGGCGAGGGCGTGAAGCGCACATCGAGGTCGCCGAGTTTGGCCGTGAATTCACACAGCGCACGCACGGCGACAACGTAGGGCTTGTCCTTGTCGATGGCGGTCGTCATGGAAGGCGGTCTGGGTCGGGCTGGAAGGCTGTATGAATAACCAGTATTGTAGCCAGCAAGCCCCATGGCACCCCGGAGGCGCGCCTTCGGGAACTACTTCGAGTTCCAGAACTTCTGCATCTCGACAAAAAGAAAGGACGCCGTCCAGGTGATCAGCACCAGGCCGGTCAAGGACTCGATGCCCGTCAGGAAGCGCAGGTCACCGGTGGGCTGGATGTCGCCGAAGCCCAGCGTGGTGAAGGTCGTGAAGGAAAAATACACGCAGTCCATCAGGCTGCCATCGAAGCTTCCCGTCAGGCCGCCCCAGGCCTTGGCGTGGTGCATGAAATAGTAGGCGAAGGCAAACACCCAGACCTCCACCGCGTGGGCCAGCAGCGCACCGCCGACGCCCAGCAGGATGCGCAGGCGGTGCCGGATTTTCACCCGGGCCAACAGCAGGGTCAGCCGCAGCAGGGATTCGTAGTGAATGATCACGGCGATGGACACGACGGCAATATTGGCCAGGACCACAGTGAGCACGGTTACCCTTTGAACGCTTGGTGGAAAACGCGGAAGCCTTCATGCCGCCGGAGCGCGGAAGGCGGTGCACCGCAGCTGGTCGAACTATAAGCTCCCCGCGCAGCGGCCCGTCAGGCGGCGCGCCCGGGCGCGGGTGCGATCAGCGCGTCCAGCACCCCCGCTTCGAAATGCCGCCCGATGTAGTCGGCCAGCCCCTCAAACACCGACTCCAGCGTCGGCGTGCTGGCCCCGAACAGCGCGTGCAACACGGCAGGGTCTTCAAACAGGCCGTGCAGGTAAACGCCCAGCACATTGCCGCTGCCGTTTTGCCAGGCCAGGCCGCCGGGCAACACGGCGTGCGCCACATCGCCGGCCGCCGCCATGGCGCTGTGCGGCGCGGTCTGCCCGTGGTGGATTTCGTAGCCCTGCACGTCCACCCCGGACAAGGCCGCCCACGGCCCACCGACCGACGCAAAACGCGCCTGCCGGTGCTGCACGGTCTTGTCGGTTTCAAACAGCGTGACCACCGGCAGCAGCCCCAGGCCCGGCCCGTTGCCGTCGATGCCGTGCGGATCGATCAGCGCCTCGCCCAGCATCTGCAGTCCGCCGCAAATGCCGAGCACCGCCCCGCCGCGCCCGGCGTGCACGGTGATCGCGCTGTCCAGCCCCTGCGCGCGCAGCCAGGCCAGGTCGCCACTCGTGTGTTTGGAGCCGGGCAGGATGATCCAGTCAGAAGCCGCCAGGCCAGCCAGCTCGCCCGGGCTGCGCACCCACTTCAGGTGAATGCCCGGCACATTCTTGAGCGGCTGGAACTCGTCGAGGTTGCTGATGCGCGGGTAGGCAATCACCGCCACCGTTCGGGTCACTGCGCCCGAGGCCTTGCTGCGATCATCAAAAACACCGTCTTCTTCGGGCAGGCCGTGTTGCCACCACATCGGCAAGGTCGCCACCGTGGGCACACCGGTCAGGTCCTGCAGCATCTGCGGGCCGGGCGCGAGCAGGCTGGCGTCGCCGCGGAACTTATTGAGCACGAAACCCCTGATCAATGAGCGCTCGGCTGCATCAAGCATGGCCCAGGTGCCGTACAGGTGCGCAAAGGCGCCGCCGCGGTCGATGTCGGTGACCAGCAGGCAGGCCGCGTTCGCGTGTTGCGCGACGCGCATGTTGACGATGTCGCTGTCCTTGAGATTGATCTCGGCCGGCGAGCCCGCGCCTTCGATCACCACCACGTCGTTTTCTTCCAGCAGCTCGTCGAGCGCCTGCGCAATCACCGGCCAGACCGAGGCACTGCGGCCTCGCCAGGCCATGCGCGAAAGTTCGGCGTTGACCTGGCCCATCAGGATCACCTGGCTGTGCGTGTCTTTCTCGGGCTTGAGCAGCAGCGGGTTCATACGAACTTCAGGTACAGCTTTTGCCGCCAGCGATTGAAAATATTGGGCGCTGCCGATTTCACCTTGGGTGACCACCCTTGCGTTGTTGCTCATGTTCTGCGCCTTGAAGGGCGCGACCTTGAGGCCCTGGTTGGCGTAGTAGCGGCACAGCGCGGTGGTCAGCCAGCTTTTGCCGGCGCCGCTGGTGGTGCCCAGAACCATCACGCTTTTGGCAGTCATGTTGCTTTCCTGATGATGTGTTGCCACGCATTGTGCAATGCGTCCTGCGCCGCCGGCGCCAGCACACCCAGCCGTACCTGCTCCGGCAAACCGAAGGACGTGGTGTCACGCAGCTTGATGCCCTGCCCCCGCAGTTCGGCGAGCAGCTGCGGCAGGCCCATGCCGTGCGGCAACAACGGCCTTGCGCAGAAAAAATTGGCGGCACTGGGCAAACAAGTCCAGCCTATCGCTTCGCACAGCGCGATCTGACGGGTTTTCCATTCGCGCAGCGTGGCCAGGCTGGCGGCCAGCCAGGCTTGCACCTCGGGCGATGTCCAGGCCTGCAGCATGGCCACGCCATGCGCACCCACCGGCCACGATGGCGCCAGCTTGTCGAGCTGCACCACGACATCGCCGGCATGGGGTGGCGCGATCACATAGGCAGCGCGCACGCCGGTCAGGCCCAGCGCCTTGTTTGGTGTCCAGAGCTGCCAGAAGTTTTGCAGCGCCGCATCAGACAGCGCGAGGGCACCTTCGAGCCGCAGCGGCTCGTACGCGCGGTCGAGCACACACAGCACCGCCCCTTCAGCGAGTTCCGCCAGCCGAGACTGGGCCGCACCCAGCGGACTCGACGGGTCGCAGGCCCAGCGCAGTTGCGCGAGGGCAGGCTGCGCCACCACCGGCAGCTTCCACGCCTGCGCCGCCTGCGCATAGTCGCCGTAGCTATATGGCGGCAACCAGACTGCTGTGGCGCCGCGCTGCACCGCCAGCGCGGTGATGCGGAAGATGAACTCGCTGGCGCTGCCGGCCAGCAGCACACGCTGCGCATCAACCTCATGGAAGGCGGCGAGTTGCCGGCGCAAGGCGCCATAACCGGCATCGGGGTAGCGGCTTGCATCGGCAAGCTGCACCGTCGCCAGCGCTGCCGGGCATGGACCGCAGGCGTTGCTGTTGGTGGAGAAGTCATGCAACGGCACGCCCTCGCTGTCGGGGCCGCCGTGACTGCGCGTCGGGAAGGCCGGGTTTTCAGCCATCAGGCGATTCCATATGCTATCAATACAGTAGCTGTAAGCGCAAACAAACAAAGGGCCAACACCACTTTTGATGCCATGCGAATGGCCTGCAGGGTGTCGGTGCCCTGCGGTTCCCTGCCCGCCTTGTTCAGGATGTAGACCCCCGGTTTGCGCAGCGACACCCCGAGGGCCAGCGCCATGGCCGCCATCGGCCAGCCGCTGTTGGGCGACGGGGTCAACACCGCTTCCCTGCGCAGGCCGGCCAGGCGAAAACCACCGGCCACCCGCCACAACAGAACCGCAGTCAAACGCGCAGGCAGCCAGGACAACACATCGTCGGCGCGCGCGGCCCACTTGCCCGCCCATTCCCATTGACCCCGGTAGCCCCACATCGCGTCGGCTGTGTTGGCAAAGCGGTAAACGGCCGCGCCGGGCAAGCCCAGCAGCACAAACCAGAAAACCGGCGCCACCACCGAGTCGTTGAGGTTTTCGGCGAGCGACTCGATCGCACTTTCGCGCACCTCGCCTTCCGTGAGGCGGCTGACATCGCGGCTGACCAGCCACGACAACCTTTCACGCCCCGCGGCAAGCGAGGTCTGCAAGGCGGCTTCCACGGCCCGCACTTCATCGCACAGCATGCGCCAGGCCAGCAGTGGTTTGAGCAGCAGGGCCAACAACAGCACCAGCGCGGCGCCTAGAAGCCCGTCCCCAACTGCAGCGATATCGAAGCGCAGCAACTGACGCACGAACAGCCATTGCAGCCCGAACGCGAGCCCGCCCACGACAGCCGCGCCCGCGCACCAGGCCAGCGCGCCGCCGGCAAAAGCCGCGGCCGGCGGCAAAACTGTCAGACGCTTGCCGCAGGCGCCGAGGTAACGCCCCATCCAGACCACCGGGTGCCAGGCCGCAGCGGGCTCGCCCCAGCGCCAATCGATGCCCAGCGCCAGCCACAGGGCAACCAGCAAAGCGGCGGCCAGAACAAGCAGGCCCATCGGGTCGTGCGGGGCAGACAGGGCGAACAGCATCAGCGAGCCTGCAGCAGCACCGGACCGGCGGTACGGGCATGGGTACGGCGCGACTGGCGCCAGGCACCCAGCGCCATCAACACCGCCGTGCCAAACAGCGCCGCCAGGCTGAACACCACCGGCGTCACCGGTGGCGCAGCCGGCGTGGACTGCGGTTCGAGTTTCAGGCCCTGCACCGGCACGGGTGCGTCCGGATCAACGGGCGCCTGCGCCGGCCGGGCCTGGCCCGGCGCAGCAGGGCTGGCGGCCTGTGCCTGTGCGGCTGCAAACCGCTTCACCGCAGAATTGCTTTCGCGCAGGCCGGTGGCTTTGAGCGCTTCCTGGTAGGCCTGCACCAGTTCCTTTTTGGTCGCATCGTCGGGCTGCCAGTAATTGAGACGCACCGCGTCCAGCATGCGCTCCAGCGTCTGCGCGAAAGCGGCACGGTTGTCGCCCTCCAGCCACTCGCGCGTACCGAGCTTGTACTGGTCGCGTACATACACGTTGTGCAGCGACTGCCAGTGATCCTGCCGCACGGCCTGCGGCGCAGTCACCTGCCAGCCCCAGAGGAACTGCGCGGTCTTGAGCACCTGCAGGGTACCGCTGTAGCCTTCGGCCTTTTGCGCATTGATCCATTGCGGATGCAGGTAACGGGTGTGCATTTCCTTGGTCAGCGCGCTGGCCGCGCTTTCGGTTTTGACTTCGCTGTTGTCGCGCAGGTTCTGCACATAGAGCGACGGGTCCTTGCCGGTCAGCTGGCGCACCGCCTGTGCGATGCCGCCCAGGTACTGGAAAGGGTCGTCGCTGGTCAGCATGCCGTAGGTGTTGGACGTGCGCGAAAGCAGGGCAGCATCGACCTGCACCAGGTTGTTCGCATAGGCCTTGCTCCGCATTTTTTCCAGTACCTGCCCCTGGCCCGGATTGTCACCCAGACCGTCACCATAGGCGTGGCCCATGCGCACCATGTACAGGCTGGCCATCTCCGCGTCGCCGCCGCCCTTGCCGGCGGTTTTCCAGAGATCGGTGGAACGCGCCGCATCGGACAGGCCGGTGCTGTACGTGCCCTGTTCGTTGGAGAACACCCGCGCGGTGGACCAGCGCTGCGCCTGCGCGGCGCTGGCGCCGCCGGCCAGCATGGTTTTGGCAATGGCCTGCGAGTTGCGTGCGACGAAGTTGTCGCCCTCATGCAAGGCGGCCACCTGCTGCACGCCTTCATCGAGCCAGCGCATCACGGTCGGGAACTGGTCGCGGTAGGAGCCGGTCACGCTGAGCAGCACGTCGAGCCGCGGGCGTTTCAGCGTGCCTGCAGGCACGGTGTCCAAGCCCACCACGCGCCCGGCGTCATCCCAGCGCGGGCGCAGGCCCATGGCATGCAGGGCCTGGCTTTCCATCACGCCCTGGTGCCGCATGGTTTCGCCGGCCCACAGGGTAAAGGCAATTTTCTCTGGCCACTGGCCCTTGTTCTCTGCGCGGTGCTGCGCCATCCAGGCATCAAAGGCGGCCACGCCGGTGTCCCAGGCCTGGCGGGTCGGCACGCGGCTGGGGTCGAAGCCGTAGAGGTTGCGGCCGGTCGGCAGGCTTTCCGGGTTGCGCACCGGATCGCCGCCGTAGCTGGCGGCCAGGTGCTGGCCGTCCAGCGCTTTCAGGAAACCGCTGATTTCCTCGTTGCCGGCCAGCGCGGCCTCGAGCTGCACCGCGCGTTGCGCCAGCGCCAGCAGCACCTGCGGATCCAGCAGCTTGGCCTCGGCGCGGTTCGGCACCGAGGTTTTGGCCTTCTTCGCGTCTTCGGCACGCAGGTCCAGCCGGCTTGCGGCTTGCGGGTCTTTCAATGCCACCTGCAGCCAGCGCGCGGGGCGCGACTGCATCAGGAGCGCGCCGTCGAGCAGGAACACCTCGTCGATGTCTTCACCGAGCGCCTCGATCAGCGGTTTGCGCAGGGTCTGCAGCACGGTCAGCAGGCGGCGCTGCGCGTCCGGTACCTCGCCGAACGCCGCCAGGCCCAGCGGCTGGGCGGCCTGCGCCAGATCGTCCAGGAAGGGATGCAGCACTTCCATGAAGCCGGCAAAGTCTGTGCGGATTTTTTCCCGGCTCCACTTCAGGTCCAGGTGATATTTGTGCTCGACAAAATGGGCGATCAGGCGCGCTTCCAGTTCGGCCTTCACCGGCCCCGGGGCCACGGTTTCCCAGTCGTGCATCAGGTCGTGCATCTCGTGCACCTGCGGACGGAAACCGGCCGGCGAAAACATCGGCGTCGAGTGGCTGACCAGCACGGCGCGGCCACGCCGCTTGGCGGTCAGCGCCTCGCCGAGGTTGTCCATGATGTAGGGGTAGACATTGGGCATATCGCCCAGCGCCAGCAGCGGGTCGTCCTGCGCCGACAGGCCGCGCTCCTTGCCGGGCGCCCATTCGACCGTGCCGTGCGTGCCCACATGCACCAGCGCATGCGCGCCCAGCTGGGTGCGCAGCCACAGGTAGGTCGCCAGGTAGTTGTGGCTCAGCGGCACCTGCGTGCGGTGGCCTATGCGTTTCTTGCGCAGCTCTGCCGACGTACCGGCCGTCACCTCATGGCGCAGCGGCTGCGGCAGGATGACGACGTTGCCCAGTTGCAGGCGCGGGATGATGAAGGCCGCCTCCAGCTGCCCGGGCTGGCCTGCCGCGCCGGATGTGCGCACCATGACCGCCTTCTCGGCAGGGCCCCAGTAATCTTCAATGCGCTTTTGTGTCGCCGGCGGCAGGCTGCGAAACCACGCCAGGTAGCGGGACAGCGGCAAGGCCTCGGCCAGCCCCTGGGCCTGCAGGCCCTGCACCACTTCCGGTTTGTAAAACGCTGCCATGGTGGCCTGCACCTGCGGCGTGATCTGCTCCGCGGCCGGTGCCTCGGTCTGGTAGCCGGCGGCTTTCATGGCTGCCAGCATGTTGTGCAGACTCTTCGGCACATTCAGGAAGGACGCACCGAAGTTGCCTTCCCCCAGCGGGTAGTTGTAGACCATCATCGCCACGCGGCGCTGTGCCGGTGGCGCCTGCTGCAGCCGCACCAGGGCTGCCGCCTTGTCGGCCACGGCGTTGATCTGGCCGGCGATCGGCAGCAGCGAGCCGCTGGCGGTGTCGCGCGCGGTGATCAGCATGGCATCAACCATGCCGGAGAGTTCGCTCGGCGTGTAGTAATAGGAAACGTCGCTGAGCGCCAGCCCGTCCCGGCTCTGCGCCCATTCGGCCGGGTTCTTCGCCAGCGCCGGCATGGTTTGCAGCACCGGCACGCCGATGCGCTCGAGCTCGGCCTTGCGTTCGGTCGGGTTGAAGACCAGCGCGGCGTTGATGATGACGTCGGCCACGCGCCGCCGGCCCGCAGCGGTGGAAATATGCGTGGCCTGGAAGAACAGGTCTTTCTGCTGGCGCGGGCCGTAGAAGGCATAGGCGCGCAGGCCGCGCTGCTCGAGCGCGGCAATCAGCGTGTCCAGCCAGCCGGTGTCGGCCCCGGTGAAAACCGCGTTGTTGACGGCGATTGCTACTGTTTCAGGAGCAGCTTTCTCCCGTCCCGTCTTGGCCAACTTCACATTTGATGCATCAAACGGGAGTTTGTCGAGCGCGCCGGCCTGGCCTTCAATCTGCGGCCAGCGCGGGTGGTAAAACCCGGCCAGTGGCAGTTGCGCGGCCGGCGGCAGGCTCGCCGCATCTGCCGTGCCGGCCTGCTTGAGCGCATCCATCGCCAGGGCGATGTTGGCCGTGCCGCCAAAACGCCAGTATTCGCGCAGGCGCTGCGCCCATGCGGCGCTGACGCCGCGTTCGGCCGCCAGCAGTGCAGCCGCGGACGACAGGTTTTTTGCCACCGTGCTGAACTCGCCGACCAGCACATAGGGCGTGTTGCCGCTGGCCAGCACCTCGCCAAACCGGGCCGCTGCGTTTTGCGCCACGCTGCCGTGCGGCGCGTCGATCACCAGCAGCTGCGCGCCGCGCAACGCCTGTTCAAGAGCCTCGGGCGTGTCCCGCTCGGCGGACAAGACCTTCAAAGGCACCCCGGCCTGCCGCGCTGCCGCAACCAGTTGCGCCAGGCGCGGCGGCGTCACGACGTAGGTCGTCAACAACACGGTGGAAGCTGTCGAAGGCTGGGCTGCGACCAGTCCCACGCATGCCCCCAGCAAAAGAAGCAGGCGAAGCAGGAAACTCATGGCCGGGCCGCGGGCACGGCTGCCGGTACCTTTGCATCAGGTATGGCGGGCACATACACCATGGTGCCGTCTTTCATGCGGTAGGCGGTGCCGGCTTTTTCGCCATCCCCCTCGCCCGAAGCGCCACTGGCCTTGAAGCGCGTGACCTCCTGGCCTTCCTTGGTGATGATTTCCATGTTGGGCTGACCCTCGTTGCGGATGATGGTCAGCTTGTCCTGCGCAAATGGATTCATCGGGTTGTTGATGACCGCAATCATCAGCATGCCGATGACGACCATGAACACGTCGATCAGGTTGATGGTGGACAACACCGGGTCGTCATCGTCCGCGTCCAGGCTGTTGAGAATCGAAAATTGCCTTTTACTCATACCTTCTCCTGCACGGTTTGCGCGTCCAGGATCATCACCAGCTCGCGCATCAGCCAGCGGCGGCGCACGGTGTAGACCACGAAGGTGATGGACGCGGAAGCCAGCGCCACGATGACGCTGGCAAAGGCCGGCGCCAGGCTTTGCGCCACGCCCTGCGACTCGCCCGAAGCGACGGCCACCAGCGCCGGGCCCATGGGAATCATGGTCGCGATCAGGCCCAGCATGGGTGCGACGCGGCTGCACAGGCGCACACCTTCCAGGTCCTTCAGCAGCGCCAGCTCCATCTGGTCCTGGTCGTTGCCGTGCGAATGCAGCACCAGCGGCCGCATCGGGTAGCGCCTGCGCTGCACAAACTCGACGCCGAAAGCACCCAGGCTGTAAAGCGCGTAGACAAAGGAGAGCAGCACGCCCAGGGTGACGGGCCACAGGAACAGCCGGGCCAGCTCGAACAGAATGGTTTCAAACGCAAACATGAGGACGGTCTTTCTTCAAATCAAAATTTGGGGCTGGCGGCCCGGTCGTGCCAGGCTCAGGCTGGCACCATGGGCTGGCCCCAGCTGTTTTCGAAAATCAGGTCGTCAAGCGGGCAGCGTTGTGCCCAGCGCTGTTGCTGCAGCATCGGCTCTTCGTAAAAATCGCTCACCGGCCCGAGGCACAGCAAGGCAATCGGCTCGGCACCGGCCGGCATCTGCAGCAGCGCACTGACGGCGCTCGGCTCAAACAGCGACACCCAACCCATGCCCAGCCCTTCGGCGCGGGCCGCCAGCCAGAGGTTCTGGATGGCGCAGGCGGCGGAAGCCAGGTCCATCTGCGGCAGGGTGCGGCGGCCAAACACGTGTTTCTCGCGGCCGTCGGCCAGCGCCACTGCCCAGACCTCCGCCGCGCTGAGCAGGCCTTCCACCTTGAGCCGCATGAACTCGTCCTCGCGCTCGCCGAGGGCGCGCGCCGTCAATACACGTTCCTGTTCCACCAGTGCATGCAGCGCCTCGCGCAGCGGACGAGTCGATATGCGAATGAAACGCCAGGGTTGCATGAAACCCACGCTGGGCGCGTGGTGCGCCGCCTGCAGCAAACGCCGCATCAGCGCAGGCGCCACCTCGCCGCCCGAGAAATGCCGCATGTCACGCCGCTCGTCAATGGCGCGGTAAACCGCAGCGATCTCGGGCGCAGAAAAGGCGTGACTGGAAGGCAGGTTGCTCAATCTTCAATCCCGCGTTGCGCCGGAACACCTGCGTTGAAGGCATGTTTGACCTTGGTCATCTCGGTCACGGTGTCGGCCAGTTCGATAATTTCGGGCGGGCAGCGCCGGCCGGTGATGACCACATGCACGTCCCTGGGCCGGTCCTTCAAGGTCTGCAGCACATCGTCCAGCGGCATCCAGCCGTAGATCAGCGGGTAGGTCAGCTCGTCGAGCACCACCATGAAATTCTCGCCGCTCAAAATGGCGGCTTTGGCTTTTTCCCAGCCCTGGCGCGCCAGCTGGG
>ERZ1292640.3380-Hain-H43-02um-R1-3380-length-12436-cov-3_pt1 | contig 12436 bp, 10 predicted proteins | sample MGYA00564404_ERZ1292640 | MGnify/ENA primary metagenome ERZ1292640 (study PRJEB36523, sample SAMEA6512636) | groundwater metagenome | collected 2019-01-08 | study: AquaDiva: Metagenomics assemblies of 32 groundwater samples | reverse complement strand
CGTGCCCACTGCCACCAAAGCTCCCACGGCAACTCCAACCGCGGCACCGGCGGCGACCCCCACGCCCACGCGGGTAGGCCCGGCAGCTACGTCAACACCTACTCCCGCTGTGGGGCCAGTCGCAACACCTACGCCTACCGTCGCGCCAATACCTTCCCCCTCTCCAACTGCCAAGAGAGGCGGCGCCCTGGTATTCGGGGCGGTGGCCCTGGCGGCAAATTATGATTCCCAAGTCATATCGAATCTTCCTGCATCTGGCAATATGGCGCCATTGTATACCAACCTGTTTTACAATCCCGGAGGAGATGTTATCGTTTGTGAGATATGTGTAGATCAGCAGTACCAGCTAGAGAACGCCGGCAAGACATTGGCGTTCAATATCAAACCTGGGATAAAGTTCCATAACGGTCAAGAGATGACCTCCGCAGACGTGAAATACTCCCTCGAGAAGATGATGGGGCAGATAGATGGTGTGGTTTCACCGCGCTGTGGAGTTATCAAGGAGTACGTTGATAACATCCAGGCGCCCAGCCGCTACGCGCTGCGAATCAATCTTGCGCGGCCGTCCCCCTTTGTTTCCAAGGCTCTCGCGATGTTTTTCTGCGTCATATACCCCGCTGGGACTACCCGGGAGCAACTCCAGGATCAGCCGAATGGATCTGGGCCATTCATACTCAAAGAGAAGCTGGTCGGCTCCCACATGAGGTTGGAGCGCAACCCGAACTACTTTAAACCTGGGCTGCCGTATCTGGATAGTATAACAGTACGTCAGGTAGCAGACAACGTTGCGTTAGCAGCGGCGTTCTTGGCTCACAGATTGGACATGACCGTCCCGCTGCGTGGCTTAGACTATAGGGAACAATTTGGGAAACTTGAGGCCCGAGGAGAAATCGTAAGGGTGGAGATAGCAGAAAAGAGGTTTATTGGCGTGGGAGCGTTGGTGTCAAAGCCTCCCTTTGACAATCTCAAGCTGCGGCAGGCCGTGGGTCTGGCGATAGACCGAAGCGAATTTGGGAAAGCCATTTTTGATAACCATTATCAGCCCACAGTTCTATTTGGCCCTGACACAGGTTGGGGTCGCCCGGAGAGCGAGATATGGGATGTGGTGCCAGGGTGGGGTAAGGGTGCCAAGAAGCAGCAGGAGATCGAGCAGGCAAAGAGATTGGTAGCCGAGGCTGGTTATTCGACGGGTATTGACGTGGAGATAATGTCATCATCAAACTCAGCCGGCGGCAATGTTGCTTCCGACGAATTGCTCGGCGCGATGCTGGGCAAAATCGGAATTCGAGCCAAGATAACATTCGTAACAGGCGCTGTCAGGGATCTCCGGCTAATAAACCACGAGTGGAACCTGGGTCAGGCAGCGGGCACGATGTCAACAGGGGACCCAGACGAGTTTCTAGGTGGTTACTTCATCACCGGGGCTGCCCGCAACTGGTACGCCTATAGCAGCAAGGAGATCGATCAACTTTTTGTACAGATGTCAAGTGAACTGGACCCGGTGAAACGCAAGCAGCTCGTGCGTCAGATGGAAGATATCACCATGGTGAAAGATGCAGTATCCGCACCCCTACCGCTCACATATACTAGTACCTACTGGTATACCTATGTTAGGGGATATGATCCCACAGGTTACGCGGGCACGTATGGTGGCGGAGTTACGCGGAGAGAGTCTGTATGGCTAGATGGGAAAGGGCAGTAGGTAGCGGCGGTTGAATGGGTGTGGCAAGGGCAAGGCCATCGTAGCGTCGTTCCATAGGCGCACTAACAGGCTGGTAAACAGAGGGACGAAACCCCTTTTACGGGGGTTTGGGGGTGTCCCCCAGATACAACTTTCACCCCCTTCCTGGCCAGGCCTGTCCTGAGTAGGCCGAGGGAAAGGGGGCCAGGGGGATGGTCGGAAAGGGTTTCCCATCGCCCTGCTAATCTTCGGGGAAGAGTGCGAGTCTGGCTCGGGTTCGAGCTATAGCCCAAGGGGAAAGCGGGAAAGACCGAGATGTACAAGTACACGGTCCGTAGATTGATTCTGGGACTCTTCACGCTTCTGCTGATGTCATTGCTTATTTTCGGCGCCATGCGCATCCTACCCGGGGATGTCGCAGAGTTCGTACTGAGCGGGCCAGGGGGAGGTGATAGTCTTGGTCGCACTATGACTCAGACCGGTGTAGATGTGATCCGAAAGGAGTTGGGGTTAGATCATCCGTTGCACATTCAGTACTTGATATGGATGTGGGACATCGTAAGAGGAGACTTGGGTAAGTCCCTATTCACCCATCAGCCAGTGATGGAGGCCTTGATGTACCGGTTGCCGTTAACCGCCCAGCTGGCACTGATGTCCGTTCTCTTAGGTCTTTTGATCGGTATTCCCATGGGGATCTTTTCTGCGCTCAAACATAACTCCTGGCTGGATCACACATTGCGCTTCTGGAGCGTGTTTTTCCTGGCGGCTCCCACATTCTGGTTGGGGCTTATGTTTCTGATGGGAACCATCCGCTTTTTCGAGTGGGGGCCTCCTATGGGCTATAACTTTATTTGGAGCAATCCAAAGGACAACCTATTACAACTGGGTTGGCCTGCGTTGATCATAGCATCCCACTTCATGGCGATTGTTGCACGCATGACTCGCTCGACCATGCTCGAAGTCCTGCGGGAGGACTACATTCGGACCGCACGTTCCAAGGGACTGAGCGAAAGAGTAGTCATCATCCGCCATGCACTAAAGAACACCCTCATACCAGTCCTCACCATAACGGGTAACTCTCTTGGAGCTCTACTGGGCGGTACAGTGATCATGGAACAAGTATTTAACATTCCTGGCATAGGGGTGTACTTTCTCCAAGCTCTGAACCTTCGGGACTACACCGTAATCCAAGGCGTAGTCATCATGATAGCTACGTTTTTCATACTCATAAACCTTACCGTGGACCTGCTATACGGGTGGCTCGACCCTCGGATTAGCTACAGTTAGCCAGGTGCGATTATGGCTAGAAAGGTTCTAATGCAATGAGGGAACGCCCAGTGATTGCGCAAGGTACACTTGTCGCCAGGACCGTTCGACGGGCTCTACGGATTGGTGTTGGGGCGGCGCAGTTCGCCCGGAAAGAGCCTGTGGGCGCATTAGCCCTGGCTTTTATCCTCGGTATGATTCTCATGGCACTATTCGCTGACCAGGTCGCTCCATATGAACCGAACACTCCGAATGTTGCGGTTCGACTCCAAGGGCCCAGTGCGGCCCACTGGTTCGGTACTGACGTACTTGGTCGAGACATGTACAGCCGTATTGTGCACGGAGCGAGAGTATCATTTATTGTGGCCTTTTTCTCCATAGGGATAGGCACAACTTCAGGATACATGCTAGGGCTTGTCGGCGGTTACGTGGGAGGACGTTTTGATCTGGCAGTTCAACGGGTAATGGATGTTCTTTTGGCATTGCCCGGCATCTTGAAGGCATTGGTTATAGTCACCCTTCTCGGAGCCGGGATAGACAAGGTGATTATAGCCATTGCTGTCGCACACATTCCGGGACCCGCGCGTATTGCTCGTGGTGTCGTACTTTCGACGAAAGAAAACGTTTACATCGAGGCGTCCAGGACCGTGGGTGCATCTGACATCAGGATCATGTTTGTACACCTCCTCCCAAACTGCATGGCGCCCTTCCTAATCCTTGTCTCGATAGGCCTGGCACAAGCCATCCTGACTGAAGCCTCGCTCAGCTATCTGGGGTTAGGTGTGCCGCCGCCCCATCCGTCTTGGGGGCGAATGCTCTCTACTGCTAGTATTTCACATTTCGCTGATGCGCCCTGGCTGGTGATCGCGCCCGGTTTGGCAATCATGAGCTTAGTGCTGGTCTTCAACATGTTTGGAGATACCCTTCGAGACCTTTGGGACCCCAAACTGCGCGGCCGCGGGGGCAGGTGATATGACGATGAGACGTGTTTGCCAGAGTGTTCATGGCAGAAATCGTGTCTTGCGCCGGAGCGAAACAAGGTGGACAGGCATCAAAGGCAGATGCTAAACTCCAACCACCCCATTCGGGCCCTGCTGACGGCATGGGGTCAGCCGAAATGAGGGAAGTATGCCAAAGCCTATTCCAGTACCTGATCAGCTAAGCAAGCCATTCTGGGATGCCTGCAACGAGCGGCGGCTGGTAGTGCAGAACTGCACAGCCTGCAACAGGAAGCAATACCCGCCGCAACAGACTTGCGCAGCATGTGGCTCCGCCGCTCATCTGGAGTGGCGCGAGGTGAAGGGGCGAGGCCACATACTTAGCTATCTCGTCATACGCGACTCCCGTCTCCGGCCAGTCCAGGCCGATCAACCAATCAACATGGCGTTGATAACACTGGACGAGGAGCCGCAACTCAACTTCTTGTCCAACCTTCCGGGGACGCCGGTGAACAAGGTCACGCTAGGGGCTGCGGTAGAGGTGGTGTTTGAGAGGGTGTCTCCGACCCAGCTTATTCATGAGTGGCGGGTGGTAGGCTAGCCCAACCGGTCCGTCCGGTTGGTGTGGCTATGCAAGATATATTAGAACAGGGGTGAACTATGACTATTCGGGACCCGAATTGGTGGAGGAGGGATAAGGATGGGCCGGGAGTCTGGGAGCACCGGGGGAAGGTCGCGGTCGCGGGAGTAGGTCACTCCCCTATGGACCGGCGTTGGGACGGAAAGTCGATGGATACCACCCTGGGCGCCTACGCCATCATCGCAGCCCAGAAGGCGATGGCGGAAGCAGGCGTGTCGCCGGACGACATTGACGGCGTCATCGCCTACACGCGCCTCGACGGAGCTCCCTGGGCGCCGCGGCCGTACTTTGCCCCGCCCTACGACTCCGAGGACGGCCTCACCATGGTGTCGGCGGAGTGGCTGGTCAAGCAGTTGGGGCTGAAGAACGTCAAGTATTTCAACTCCAAAGCTCCCGTGATATGGGAGGAGATGGGCTTGGCCGCCCAGGCTGTGGGTGACGGCCTCACCAAGAACTGCCTGATGCTGTACCAGATGGGCAATCTGGAAGGCCGGTACCTCCAGTCAGGGGACAACGCATCGGACAAAGCTCCAGGGAATCGCCAATGGACCACTCCCTGGGGAGCTGAGCCGGGGCCGATGCAGTATTTCGGCATGATGTTCGGCCAGTACTGCCGCAAGTACGGTGCTTCCCCCGACATGCTGGCCCCCTTCGCTGTGAACCAGCGGAGGAACGGCCTCATGGTTCCGTGGGGGTTTTACTCCCTGCACGAGCCGTATCAGATTACCGAAAAAGACTACCTAGACTCGCGGTTTGTCCAACAGCCCGTCAGGGTCTTAGATTGCGACAGGCCGGTCAACTCTGCTGCGTGCTACCTTTTCACCACCGCCGAACGGGCCAGGGATATGAAGCAGAAGCCGATCTACATCCTGAACCATTGCCAGGGCAGTGAGAGGGTGCGGAGCACCATGGCAACCCTGGCCGAGCACGAGGTGTGGGCCGACAGGATGGCACGGAGGATGTGGGAGGGATCAGGGCTGGGGCCCAAAGACCTGGACGTGTTTAACCCGTACGACGGCTACCTCCAACATTCTCAGACCGAGCTGGAGGCCTGCCAGTGGCATGGTGTGAAGCGGGGAGAGGCGGCCGACTTCTTCGCCGGCGATATCAGGGTAGAGGGGCCGCATCCATTTCTCTCCAGCGGTGGGAACAACGGAACCGGACGCAACCGCACCGCCATGTACACCGATTGCATTGAACAGCTTCGGGGAACGGCGGGGAAGCGGCAGATCCAGATTCGGTGTGAGACCGCTATGGCGGGATCCATTCCGCCCGGCAGTGGCGCCTGGATAATGTTCGGCAAGGATCCCAGTTAGTCACTGCCTTGAGAAGTAAACCGACGGGAGTAACCCACCTCGGGTAGCGCACCAAGCATTCTTGAAGCCGCATGGATATCGCCAACCCGCGGAGGAGCGGGATTCTGAAACGGAGGCACGAAATGAGCAGAGTAGGCAATCCTGGGCCCCTGGAGGGAGTGCGGGTTCTGGACATGGCTCGCTATCATGCCGGCCCGTATTGCGGCCTTATGCTGTCGCGCCTGGGGGCTGACGTCATCAAAGTAGAGCCTCCTGAAGGTGAGGATAGTCGCCATATCGGCCCGTTCGTTCGAGGGCAGAGTGTGTACTGGCCACAGTACAACAGCGGCAAGCGGAGCCTTGGATTGGACCTATATTCAGAAAAGGGGAAGGAGATTCTTCGCCGGCTCGTAGCGGTTTCCGACATCTTCCTCCAGAACTACCGCCCGGGCACTATCGAAGCTATGGGCTTTGACTACGAAACGTTGAAATCCTTGAACCCGAAAATCGTGATGGTGAACGTCTCAGCTTATGGCCAGTACGGCCCTTACTGGGAGAGGCCTGGCGACGATCGCGTAGCCTCGGCATTGGGCGGTTTCATGATGGGCTCTGAGCCCAAGGGTGCCCCCCCAGTGATAGTTGGCGAGACCGTTGTTGATCACATGACGGCAATGAGCGCTACCGTCGGCGCCCTCGCCGCGTGGTGGGAGGCGCAACAGTCTGGGGAGGGGCAATCCTTGGATGTGGCGCTTGCAGATTCTGCGTACTCGACGATGGCAATACCTATCAGCTACTGCAAGGCGATTGGAGATGAGCCACCGGTAAGGGAAGGAACTGCCTCAGGATTCACTAAGTCGTACAATTGCAAGGACGGGGTGGCTTATCTCCAATGCACTCAAGCCCACTTCCAGGCAATCCTGTGCGAAATGATGGGGCATGCCGAGTGGATAGAGGAAGGTGGAATAGCTCTTCGAGATGACCCCGAGGCTGTAGCTGAGCTGGAGAAAGGGTTAGCGGGATGGTTTGGCCAGCGAACAGTCCAAGAGGCAGTCGGCATCATCAGGGATATGGGCGCACCTATTGCGCCAGTCAACACGGTTGTTCAGGCGGCAGAGGACCCTCATCCTTGGGCCAGAGATGTGCTGCTTGAAGTTCCCGACCCCGTTGCCGGCAAGCTCCATGTAATCGGGGATGTCATGCACTATAGTAGGAGTGGCTACCACATCGGCCCAGGGCCTACACCCGGGCAGCATACGCACGAGATCCTGACGGAGCTTCTTGGCATGACAGAAGCAACCGTACGGCAACTCAAACGGGAAAAGGTGGTATAACGCCCATCCTGCCATCCCAAAGAGAAATGTTCCGAGATTTCTTGAAGGCATGTGGAGATGACAGGTCCTGGTAGCCCCGGAAAATCAACACGTAGGAGGCACACCATGGTTGGAGAAGGCAAACCTGGACCACTGAATGGAATACGCGTTTTAGACCTGGCTCGCCAGCATGCTGGCCCGTTCTGTGGCCTTTTGCTTTCGCGCTTGGGTGCTGACGTCATCAAAGTAGAACCTCCGGGGGGTGAATATAGCCGCGCTACCGGCCCGTGGGTTCGAGGGCAGAGCGCGTATTGGGTGCAGTACAACGCCGGCAAGCGGAGTCTCGCATTGGACCTGTATTCAGAAAAGGGCAAGGAGATTCTTCGCCGGCTCGTGGTGGTTTCCGACATCTTTCTCCAGAACTACCGCCCAGGCACCATAGAAACGATGGGCTTTGGTTACCCAGTTTTGAAATCATTGAACCCAAAAATCGTGGCCGTAAACGTCTCGTCTTATGGCCAGTACGGCCCTTACTGGGAGAGCCCTGGCATGGATCGAGTAGCCGCGGCATTGGCTGGTTTCATGATGAGCCCAGGAGCCGAGGGTGACCCCCCGAAGTTCGTTGGGCAGACCGTTATTGATCGCATGACAGCAATGACCGCTACCATCGGTGCGATCGCCGCTTTGGTGGAAGCGCGGCGGTCTGGGGAGGGACAATCGTTGGATGTGGCGCTTGCAGATACTGCGTACGCGAACATGGCAATACCTATCAGCTATTACAAGGCGACTGGGAAGGAGACACCTAGGAGGAAAGGACTTGGCTCAGGATTCTCCAAGGTGTACATGTGCAAGGACGGCATGGTATATCTCCAATGCACTCAACCCCACTTCCGTGCGCGCGTGTGCGAAACGATAGGACATCCCGAGTGGGTAGAGGAAGGCGGCATAGCCCTTCGAAACGATCTCGAGGCTGTATCTGGGGTGGAGAAAGTGTTGGCAAGGTGGTTTGGCCAGCGGACAGCCCATGAGGCAGTCAGCAGCATCAGTGAACTGGGTGTACCCATTGCGCCAGTCAACACGGTCGCTCAGGCGACAGATGACCCTCATCCTTGGGCCAGAAACGTGCTGATTGAGGCTCCAGACCCCCTTGCTGGGATGCTTGCTGTAAACGGGGATCTCATGCACTTTAGCAGGAGTGGCTACCACGTCGGCCCAGGGCCTATGCCTGGGCAACATACGCAAGAAATCCTGACGGAGATTCTTGGCATGTCGGAAGAGTCCATACGGCAACTCGAAAAAGAAAAGGTTCTAGCCGCCATGGCAAGTGGAGAAGTTCAGAAAGGTTTGAGAGATAGACGGGAAAACGTTAAAAGCGCCCTGGCAAGTGGGGAAGCTCAGAAGAAAGGGGCGAGCCGGAGACAGTAGCCTGGAAAAGCCGCAGCTTAGCTTGGGGCAAGCGTTGTTTTACAGAGAGCTATGTAATCACCCGTGAATGCTTGCTGTCGAAGGGCATGAGCGGCGTTCCTCCTCCATTCATCCATTCATCGTCATTGCGAGTCCCGATTTATCGGGACTCGCAATCTGGGGCACGGGCTGCTCACATCTCACATCTCCGGTATAAAGTCCCCCTGCAAAAACGGATTGCTCCGCTTCTCCTCCCCTATAGTGCTGTGCATACCGTGGCCCGGCAGCACCACAGTCTCCTCCGGCAGCGTCAGCAGCTTGCCAAAGATACTCTCGATAAGCTGGCGCCCGTTGCCTCCCTGCGTGTCGAACCGACCGATGCTCCCCTGGAACAGCGTGTCGCCTGTGAACACCAGCCCCTGCCCGTACAGGCATATGCTGCCCAGCGTATGTCCCGGCGTCTCCAGCACCTGGAACCTGAACTCCCCCACCTCCAGCACGTCGCCATCCAGCAAAAACCTGTCCGGCTCTGGAGGCGGCTGGTAGTCCGGCACCGCCTGGCGCACCCACGCAGAGGCGCCCTTCAGCAGCGGCACGTCCGCCTGATGTATCGCATACGGAGCGCCCGTGCCTGCCTGCACCCCCGCCACCGCCGACGTGTGGTCGCCGTGGCCGTGCGTGTTGATTATGAGCTTCACCGTAAGGCCCAGGCGGTTGACCTCATACAGGATGCGTTCCGGCTGCGCGCCTGGGTCCACCACGATGCACTCCTTGGCCGCCTGCGACCCCACGATGTACACGTTCTCCACAAATGGCGTCACCACCACCCGCCGGAGTATCAGGTCTTGGTCAGTCAACCGATTCCTCCTGAGCCTTATAGACTGTTTGGCCCTTTTCTGGGGGAGTCCAGAGGGGGTCTCCCCCTTTGGCGGGGGACTGGGGGTGCCCCCCAGATTCCTTCTCTCCTCCCCCTCTCCCGCGGGCGGGAGAGGGGGACCGAGGGGGTGAGGGTTTGCCGAGCAGCTTCAAGCTACTTCTCTATCGGAAACCCTTCCTTGTTCCCCCACTCGCCAAACGAGCCGTCGTAGTTCGTCGCCTTCTCGTACCCCAGCAGCTTCAGCGTGAACACACCGTGCGCCGCACGGATGCCGCCCTGTCAGTAGGTGTACACCTGCTTCTCCGGCGTTATCCCCTTCTCCTCCAGCATCTCCCGCATCTCATCCGCCGCCTTGAACGCGCCCGTGCCGTCCGGCTCCACCATGTCAATCCACTCCAGGTGGCAAGCGCCTGGCACGTGGCCCGTGTATTTGTTGCCCCGCGAGTTCTCCCCCGTATGCTCCTCCCGTGACCTCACGTCCCAGATAACCGACCCCTTCTTGCCTATCGCCGACTTCAGCCCCTCGCCGCTGATGATCAGCGACGGGTTAATCCTGGGACTGAACCTCCTCGGCTCCACCGACGGCACAACCGCCGTCACTGGACGCCCTTCCGCCATCCACTTGCGCACGCCGCCGTTCAGCACCTTCACGTTCGTGTGGCCGTAGTAGTTCAGCACCCACCAGAGCCGCGCTGCCCACGGCGCGTTGTGGCCCTCGTACGCCACCACCAGCGTATCATCCCCAATCCCCAGCTTGCCCATGAACTCCGCCACCTTATCCGGCGGCATCACGTAGACGCTGTTATCCGGGTCCTTCACATAGTGGTTCTCGCCCATGTTCACAGCGCCCGGTATGTGCGCTCTGAGATACGCATCCGGCAAATCGCAGTCCACGATGCGTATGTTGGCATCCGACAAGTGCTCCGCCAGCCACTCCGTCCCCGCCAGCAGCTCCGGAGGTGCATACCCTTTCGTGGACACGATTCGCCTCCTTGCCGTAAGGTGCAAGAACCCAGGGTTCTTGCCGGGGTTATAGGGGTGTCCCCTAAATCTTTTTTCTCTCCCCCTCTCCTAAAGGAAAGGAGAGGGGGACTAAGGGGGAGAGGTCTTATTGAACCACCATCCTAGCCGTGGCCGCAACCCGTGTCAACGACAGCCCCAACGTACGGCAGGAAAGCGGAAATACATTCATCTGAATGGGGTATAATTGCCACCATATCGTAGCGACACATTCCTAAGTTCGGGGGAGTGCAGAGGGGGCTTAGCCCCCTCTGACAGGGTTATAGGGGTGTCCCCTAAAATCTTTTTTCTCTCCCCCTCTCCCTTGAGGGAGAGGGGTCAGGGGTGAGGGTTTCATGCACGCAACCCTATTCTGGTGGATCCGCTGATCCACCTGCCGCAAGGTGCGAGCGTGGCTCCACGACCGTAACGTTACACTGGAAGAGCGCGACTTCTTTCAGAAGCCCTTCTCCGATGCCGAGTTGCGCGACATCATCGGCGTCAGGCCCGCCTCCGACCTCTTCTCCTGGAAAAGCCCCTCCTTCAAAGCCCTGGGCCTCTCCCCCGGCTCCCTGGACGCCGAAGCCCTCATCCGCCTCATGCTCCGCGAGCCTCGCCTCATCCGCCGTCCCATCGTCCGCATCGGCGACCGCCTCATCATCGGCGCCGACTGGCCGGCCCTGGAAGCCGCCCTGCGCTAACCATCCCCGTAGGGGCGCAACGGAGTACGACCTCTCCTCTGCGACTCCCGTCGCTGTCCCCTCTCCGCTACGGAGAGGGGACTACAGGGGTGAGGTGCCCTCGCCCGTGCCCCCTGTCCCCTCCCTGTCATGCTGAGGACTAGGTTCCTCAGGGTAAACTCCGTAAAGAATCCAAGGCATCTGGCTATGACTGCTCGTTTACTTTGGCCAAAGCGGCCTATATAATCGTGGCCATAATCATTGGGGGTAAGTATGGCTTCAGTCGCCTCTAGCCCGCCCTTAGACCAGATCATTTTCGGCAATTGCTTAGAGAAATTGAAACTCCTTCCAGATTCCTCGGTAGACCTAATCTTCACCTCTCCCCCCTACGCAGACAATCGTCGGAAAACCTACAACGGCACTCCCATCAAAGACTACGTGAAATGGTTTTTGCCCATATCCCAAGAGTTGTTCCGCGTTCTAAAGCCGCAAGGCTCGTTCGTGCTAAACATCAAAGAAAGAGCCGTCAATGGCGAGCGCCAGACTTATGTCTTGAGATTGATCTTGGAGATGCGAGAACAGCAGAAATGGTTATGGACAGAAGAATACATTTGGCACAAGAAGAATAGCTACCCTGGCAAGTGGCCTAACCGCTTCCGGGATGCTTGGGAACGGTGCCTTCATTTCACAAAGAACAAGAAGTTCAACATGTACCAAGAAGAAGTGATGGTTCCCATGGGAAAGTGGGCAGAGAAGCGCCTATCCAAGCTCAGCACAGAAGACCAGACCCGCCATGAGTCCAAGGTCTCAAGCGGACTGGGTAGAAACGTATCGAATTGGGTGGGGCGTGAAAAGGCATACCCTACTAACGTCCTTTATCTTCCTACCGAGTGCTCTAACAAAAACCACAGCGCCGCTTTCCCTGTGGACCTGCCGTTGTGGTTCATTCGCCTGTTCACCCAGGAGAATGATGTGGTTCTGGATCCATTCATGGGCTCAGGTACCACCGCCATAGCCTGTCTTCAAACCAACCGACATTTCCTTGGGGTTGAACTCAAAGAGGAATACTACCGTCTCGCCTGCGAAGCGATTGCTAAGTATAGAGAGACGTACTCCTTGCCTCTCTCCGCCGTGCCCCACCCTGCGCTCAACGGCCAAACGCTGACAAATGGTGTTTATCCCAGCAAACTTGAGAGAATCAGAGATGCCAATGACACCAAGCACTCGCGGGCTTGAGTTAACGAACTAAGTCGCGAACTAGGTAAGGAAGAGTCTTGAGCTAATTGGCTTCCAAGAATTTGGCGACGGGGCCAATCTCATGGTCGGAGGCTATCAGATGGACGCAA
>ERZ1292640.3376-Hain-H43-02um-R1-3376-length-12444-cov-13_pt1 | contig 12444 bp, 9 predicted proteins | sample MGYA00564404_ERZ1292640 | MGnify/ENA primary metagenome ERZ1292640 (study PRJEB36523, sample SAMEA6512636) | groundwater metagenome | collected 2019-01-08 | study: AquaDiva: Metagenomics assemblies of 32 groundwater samples | reverse complement strand
GGCGGCGCCGCGCAGTGCTGAGCCGTACTTCGAGCTGGGTCTGACTCACAATCGCGGCGGCAACACGCCGGCGGCCCTGGCGGAATACGAGCGCGCACTCGAGCTTGCGCCGGATCACGTCGCAGCCTGCACCAACGCCGGTCTGATTCAACTCGCGCAATTGGGGAATCCGGGCAGCGCGCAGCGGTATTTCGAGCGCGCGGTCGCACTGCAGCCTGATTCGGTAGCGGCGCAGGCCAATCTCGGGCTCGCGTTGCAGGAGCAGGGCGAATTCGAGGCAGCGCGCGCGCATTACGACCGGTTGATCGAGGCCTATCCCGGCGTCGCGGAATATCGGTGGAACCGCGGCATTGCGCGGCTGAGCGTGGGTGATTTTGCGCACGGCTGGGACGATTACGAGGCGCGCAACGAGCGGCCCGGCAAATCCGTCGCGCGCCATTTTCCGCTCGCGCCCTGGGCGGGCGGCGCGCTGGGCGGGCGCGACATTCTGATCTACGGCGAACAGGGCCTGGGCGACGAGGTCATGTTCGCCTCGTGCGTGCCCGACGTGTTGCGGCAGGCACGCGGCGTCGTGATCGAGTGCGATGCGCGGCTCGCTGCTCTGTTTCAGCGCTCATTCCCCACGGCGCACGTGCACGGCGCGCCGCGCGATGCCGGCCGCGTCTGGCTGAAGGCATTCCCCGAATTGAGCGTGCAGGTCGCGTGCGGCAGCCTGCCGCGCTTTCTGCGCCGCAATGCGGCCGATTTTCCGCAACACCGCGGCTATCTCGTTGCAGATCGCGCTCGCGTCACTGACTGGAAGTCACGTCTGGCGGGTAGTAGCGGCGCGCTCAATGTCGGGTTGAGCTGGCGCGGCGGCACGCGCAAAACGCGCGAGGAACTGCGCTCGCTGACATTCGCCCAGTGCCTGCCGTGGCTCACGGCGCGCAACTGCCGCTTCGTGTGCCTGCAGCGCGGTGATTGCGCGGAAGAGGTGGCGGCGGCGAAGCGGCTGGGCGTCGGGCTTGATTGGTGGCCTCAAGCGCTGCAAGACACGGATGAACTCGCGGCGTTGATCGCTGCACTTGATCTGGTAATCAGCGTTCCCAACACCAACGTGCACTTGGCCGGCGCGTTGGGACAACCGTGCTGGGTTCCGCTGTCACATGCGCCCGAGTGGCGCTACGCATGGCGCGGTGAAACGATGCCGTGGTATCCCTCGGTACGGCTGTTCCGTCAAGCGCATCCCGGTGATTGGCCGTCCGTCGTCGCATCCGTCATGGTCGAGCTGACATGAATTTCTCCCGGCACAACCCGAGCCCGCGCTATCTGGAACTGGTGCAGCTCTATCGCCGCCTGCATGACGAAGGCGAGCGGCGGCTCGGTCTCGCGCCCGCGGCCACTTATCCGGGCAAGAGTCTCTTTCCACACGTCAAACGCATAAAAAATCTGATCGCGAGCACGGGTGCCCAGACCCTGCTCGATTACGGCTGCGGCAAGGGGCACCAATACAATCCGGCGCAGATTGCCATCCCGGGAGAAGGAAACTGGGAAGGCGTGATGGAATACTGGGACGTGGACGAGGTGTGCTGCTACGATCCCTGCTACGAGCCCTACTGCAGGCTGCCGGAGGGCAAATTCGACGGCGTGATCTCGACCGATGTGCTTGAACATTGCCCGGAGCAGGATGTGCGGTGGATCGTGGCCGAGATCTTCAGCTATGCGACGCGCTTCGTGTTTGCCAACATTGCGTGCTATCCCGCCTTGACCACTTTGCCCAATGGCGAAAACGCGCACTGTACGGTGCGCCCCATGGTGTGGTGGCAGGCCATCTTCGAAGCAACCGCCAGGCACCATCCTGGAGTCATCTGGACGCTGGTGGTCGAGGATCACGGCAACCACGACAGTTGACTGCATTGCACACGCCGCCCTGCTGGGCCGGGTGCGGCGCCACGAGGAGAGCGCATCATGCTGGGCTCGCTACTGAAGACTGTCTGGCGCAGGTTGACGGAAAATGCCGCGGTCCAGTTGCCGCGTGACGCCCGCAGCCAGAGGGCGTCGCTGCAATCCGATATGCGTGCTGCGCTCGCCGCGTTGCTGCACGAACCGCTGGCTCATCCGAAGACCGTCGATTACGAGACGGTCGCGCACCTGATGGCGGCAACCAGCTCCGCCGATTACATGATCACCCACATGATGGGCGCGCAGAATCTCGTGCGCCGGTCCAGCCTGCTGGAGTTTGCCCTCGCCGAGTGCGCGATCGAAGGCCTGGTGCTGGAGTTCGGCGTCTATCGCGGCACGTCATTGCGCGCAATCGCCGAGCGCGCCGGGCGGGAGGTGCATGGATTCGATTCTTTCGAGGGACTGCCGCAGGACTGGACCTATTTCCAGAAGCGGGGCCGGTTTTCACTGCAGGGGGAGGCGCCTGCCATTGACATGCCCGGCGTCCGGATTCACAAAGGGTGGTTTGATCAGACCCTGCCTCAGTTTCTGGAGGATCATTCGGGGCCGGCACGATTCATTCATGTCGATTGCGATATCTACCACTCGGCGCGGACGGTGCTGCAGCTGTTGAACTCGCGCATCGTGAGCGGCAGCGTGATTTTGTTCGACGAATACCTGAATTACCCGGCCTGGCAGCAGCACGAATTCAGGGCATTTCAGGAGTTTGTCGCGCAATCCGGCAAGGGTTATCGCTATATCGGGTTTGCTTCATCCGAATGTGCGGTTGCGGTCAAAATGCTGTGATGGGGCTCAAGCGCGAGGCGGGCGCCGCTCGCCCGTCACGGGTCAGTGGATAATACGGTGCAATCACGCCATGGATTTCCGCACTGTTCTGAAAAGCTGGCGGGCGCGGCAGGGGGCGACCCCCGCCGCGTCTGAGCCGGCCGCCGTCGCCGCAGATCGCGCCGCCGCGGGAGAACTGCTGCGCCGCGGCGCTTTGCAGCGCCAGGGCGCGCAATACGATGAGGCGGCGCGTAACCTGACGCGCGCGATCGAGCTCTGGCATGGTTGCGGCGAGGCCCACCACCAACTGGGCCTGGTGCACCTTGAGCAGGGGCGCGTCGAGGACGCCGCCGACTGCTTTCAGCTGGCGACGCATTTCGCACCGGGTCTTGCCGCCGCCCATCTCGACCTTGGTAATTTCCACAAGTCACGGGGCGAGCTCGAGCAGGCGGCCGCATGCTATCGCGCGGCGATCAAGGCGGACCCCGCGCTTTGGGATGCGCATTGCCGGCTTGGATTTGTGCTGTACAAGCTGGGACGCTATGCGGAGTCGCAGGCAAGCCATGCAGCAGCGCTCGCCGCCAAGCCGGATTTCGCCGAGATGCACCACAACCTCGGTTTGCTGCTGCTCGAGACCGGTTATGCGGAAGAGGCGCTCAGGAGTTTTGAGCGTGCGCTTGCGCTGCGGCCTGCGACACCGGAGACGCTGGCCTGCATCGCGCATGCATTGCGCGATCTCGGCCGTCTCGATGAGGCGCTTGCGCAGTACAACAGCGTGCTAGCCAGACCCGAGCAATTCGGCGACGCCGTGATCAACCGCTGCTACGCGCTGTTGATGCGCGGGGATTACGCCGCCGGCTGGGCCGAGTACGAGCGTCGCTTCACGGCGACCGCCACCCCCGAGCGCGGTTTTCCTTTTCCCGCCTGGCGTGGCGAACCGCTGAGCGGCAAGCGCATCCTGGTTTACGCTGAGCAGGGCCTTGGCGACGAGATCATGTTCGCGTCCTGCCTGCCCGACGTGATGCAGCGCGCCGGGCATGTCGTCATCGAGTGCAACGCGCGTCTCGCGCGGCTGTTCGCGCGCTCGTTTCCGCTGGCGACGGTGCATGGCGGAAACAAAGACGACGACCGCGCGTGGCTGCGTGCGCTGCCGCCAGCCGACTTCCAGATTGCGATCGGGTCGCTGCCGCTGCATTTCCGGAGCGCGCGCTCGGCGTTTCCCGTGCACTGCGGCTATCTGCGCGCCGACGCGGCGCGTGTTGAGTTCTGGCGCGCGCGGCTTGGTGCATGCAACGGCAGGCTGCGCGTCGGCATCGCGTGGCGCGGCGGGTCGCTGCGCTCGCGCCAGTTCACGCGTTCGGTCACGCTGCCGTGCTGGCTGCCGCTGCTCGCGCAGTTGGACGTGGATTATGTGAGCCTGCAATACGGGGACGTTGCAGACGAACTCGCGCGGCTGCGTGACCAGCATGGCGTAATGGTGCGAAGCTTTGGCGATGATATCGCCGACATCAACGAGCTGGCAGCGGCGATTACCGCGCTCGATCTCGTCATCAGCGTCGACACCACGGTCGTCCACCTGGCCGGTGCGCTCGGGCACCCGGTGTGGGTGTTGCTGCCAAGCGCGCCCGAATGGCGTTACCCGCGCAGTGGCGCGACGATGCCGTGGTACCCGTCGGCGCGCTTGTTCCGCCAGGCGAAGCCGTGCGAGTGGGCACCGGTGATTTCCCGGGTGGGCGATGCGATGCAACAGCTTGCGCAGGTGCGTGATGCTTGAAATAGCCGCGCGCCGGAACCGTGCGGCGTCATGAACTGGCCGGGTTGGTTTTCCAGATTTCGGGCTGCTCGCGGCGCCGGCCGCGCGCCGGAGGCATCATCGGATGCCACGGCCAGACAGGATGAAGGCGGTGGCTCGCCCGCAGCCGAGAACTTGTTTGAAGCCGGGCGGGCAGCCTGCGTCGCCGGCGACTTCGATACGGCTGTGCGTCACCTCAATGCAACACTGGAGATCAAACACGATCATGCGCAAGCGCACTACTATCTCGGGCTGTCTCATCTCAACCAGAATCTTCCTGAGGACGCCGCGGATTGTTTCCTGTTGGCGTTGCATTTCAGGCCCGATTTTCCCGAGGCCCTGCATCAACTCGGGCTCGTGGCGCGGCAGCGGCGGGAATACGGCAAGGCGGTCGCGTATTTTGAGAAGGCGATCGCGCTTGCCCCCGAGCTTGCTTACGCGCACAACAACCTCGGCTACACGCTGTTCATCGATCTCGGCGAGCCCGAGCGCGGCGCCGCGCATATCGAGGCGGCGTTGCGGCTGCGGCCGCAGGATCCGGACATACGATGCAATTACTGCATGGTCCTCGCGCACCGGGGCCTGCTCGATGCCGAGATCGCGCTTTGCGATGATTTGCTTGCGGCGCATCCGGATCTGCATGAAGCGCGGCTTAACCGCGCGCTTGCCGCGCTCAAGCTGGGCCGCTTTGCCGAGGGCTGGCCTGATTATGAGGCCCGCAAATGCGCGTACGGCAGCTACGTAGCCAGAGATTTCGGTTTTCCGGAATGGCACGGGGAACCGCTGGCGGGGAAGTCGATCCTGGTATACGCCGAGCAAGGCCTCGGCGACCAGATCATGTTTGCGTCGTGTTTGCCGGACTTGCTGCAGCATGCCGGACGTTGCATCGTCGAATGCTCGCCGCAATTGGAAAAGCTGTTTCGGCGGTCGTTCCCGAGGGTAACGGTTCGCGCCGGCGATCAAACAGACCGCGATTCGAGCTGGATTTCGAGGCTCGGCGCAATCGATTATCAGGTTGCGATCGGCAGCCTGCCGCTTCACTTCCGCAGCGATTTATCCCGCTTTCCGCATCATGACGGTTATCTGCAAACAGATTCGGAGCGCTGTGCATATTGGCGAGAGCGACTGGAAGCGCTCGGCGCGGGCACCAAGATCGGCATATCCTGGCGCGGCGGAGCGGTATCCACACGCCGCGAGTTGCGCTCGATACCGCTGGAGCAGTGGCTGCCGCTGGTTTCGCAGGCATCGTGCCATTTCGTCAGCCTGCAATATGGTGACAATGGCGAGGAGTCCGGCAGGTTTACACGCGAGCACGGCGTTCCCGTTCATCATTGGCAGCAGGCGATCGACGATTTCGACGAAACAGCCGCGCTGATTGCGGGGCTTGACCTGGTCGTTTCGGTTCAAACCGCGGTAGCACATTTGAGCGGGGCTCTGGGCAAGCCTGCATGGGTGCTGATACCGGCGGTACCCGAGTGGCGTTATCTGCAAACCGGGGACGCGATGCCGTGGTATCCATCCGTCCGGCTTATCCGGCAGCAGCAGCGCGACGGGTGGATTCCGGTGATCACGGGGATCGCACAGCGCCTTTCGATGCGTTCATAACCGGAAATCGTGTGACGCCACGCGGCAGTTTCTGACGCGTTGGCGTCACGATTTATTGCTGCATTGCAATATAAGACTGTTACCGATTCCATCCAACTGGAAAGCAGTAATCAGGATTGCGGCCACCAAAATCAAAAAAATGTTGATCAAAATCGCTAATACAGGAAAATTTGGCACAACTCTTCAGTCTGGCGCTTACTTTGCGTGATTGGATGCAGTCTGCTATGCTTGATTTCAAAGTGCTGAAAACACAATTGAAAAGCAAAAATTTATTGGTACGGAATTTGCGTAAATAAAATGCGCTTTAAAAATGCGCGAAGTATAACCACTCTTTTTTTTGTCAACCGGGAGTTCATATGAAACGTATCCAGAGAGGTTTCACTCTGATCGAGCTGATGATCGTGGTGGCGATCATCGGCATTCTGGCAGCGGTCGCGTTGCCCGCCTATCAGGATTACACCATCCGCGCAAAGGTGTCGGAACTGGTGCTGGCTGCGAGTGGCTTCAAGACCTCGATTGCGGAAAAGGCCACCAACGACGCCACTTTGGCCAGCGCTGGTATAGGCCTGACGCTGACCCCCTTCAGTGGCAAGATTACCGCCGGCGCGGTCAGCGTCGCAGGTGTTATTACCGTCGCGGGCTCGAATACGTCGGTGGGGACAGCGGTAAGTATCGTCCTGAGGCCGTCGTTAAACGCCGGCCGGATAATCTGGGAATGCAGTGCCGGCCAAGCCGCGCCCGGCCTAGCCGCGCAGTTCAAGTACGTGCCGGCCGAATGCCGGCACTGATTCGTATTGCGAGCTGATTTAGCACCGGGCGCATCGACCGAGGCGCCCGCGGTAGGCGGGGGCGAGGCCATTTATAATAAGATTCGAAGAGGCTTTTCCATGGTTGAATTGATGGTCGTGGTGGCGATCATCGCGATTCTGACAGCCATGGCGGCACCCGCGTACCAGGATTACGCGATCCGCGCCAAGGTGTCGGAGCTGGTGGCGGCAGCAAGTGCTTTCAAGGGTGCGATCGCCTCGAAAGCCAACGCCGACACGACGCTGGCCAGCGCTGGTGTGGGCCTGACGTTGACCCCCTTCAGCGGCAGGATTACCGGCGGCTCGGTCACCGATGGCGGCGTTATCACCGTCCTCGGCTCGAATACGTCGGTGGGGACGGCGGTAAGCGTAGTCTTGACGCCGTCGTATGCGGCGGGCCGGGTGACTTGGGTATGCGGTACTGGTGGCACGACCGCGCAGTTCAAGTACGTGCCGGCCGAATGCCGGAACTGAATCCGACCTGCAATCATCGTCGAGGCGGTTCCGGGCCGTAAAGGCAGCGGTCGCTTCGGTTGCTGTCGACGCCGCAAGCGTACAGCTCGTATCCGCGGCCTGACCGTTCGCGCTTGCCGCGATGCCTTATAATCAAAGCTCTCACCATGATCGGTATCGCGCCTTGCTGCGATTGGCGAAAGCCATGCTTCGGAAGGCACTTCGGGGAAGCGGTGCCGACGAATCGGCAGGATCAGCGTTTGCCTCGCGCGGCGCTTCTATGGCACCCGCCGCTGCGGTCCTGGAGGTTCACGCGCTGATCGATGCCGGTGCTCTGGCGGAAGCCGAGCCGAAAATCACTCGTCTGGCGCAGGCTTACCCAAACGATGCCGATCTTGAATTTCTGCGCGGGCAGCTTGAGCGCAGGAAAGGCGATGACCGTACCGCAGCAGGCCATTTCGAGAACGCAGTTGCGCTGCGCCCTGATCTGGTTGCCGCGCACGTCGAGCTCGCCAGGCTCTACATGGCGTGGCGTGAGCCGGCACGTGCACAGGCGTGTTATCAGGCGGCGCTCGAATTCGCTCCCGACGTCGCGGCCCTGCATAACAACCTTGGTTTGATTCACCTCGACGCGGGGCAGTTGCCCGAGGCGGAACAGTGTTTCGAAAAAGCGTTGCAGCTTGAACCGGATTTCGCGGCTGCGAAGAACAATCTCGGACGCGTGTACAGCGAACGCAGGCAATATGAGACCGCAATCTCATATTTTCGCGCGGCGCTCGCGCTTGACCCGGGGCACATTCACGCGAGCATCAACATCGGGCTTGCGCTAAGCGAGCTAGGCCAGCACGAGCAGGCGCTTGCACAGCTGGAGACTTGCCATCGCGCGGCCCCCGGCCGCACCGAAATCATTTGCGGACTCGGGAAGTCAAATTTCGAGTTGGGGCGACTGCGCGAGGCGCGGCAATATTTTCGCGGGGCGCTGGCGCTCGACGCCGATTGTGCCGATGCGCATTTCGGGCTGGCCAATCTTGCCCTGTTGCAAGGCAATCTGGCGGCGGGCTGGGTTGATTACGAGTCGCGTACCCGAATGCCAAGATTCGCGCGACATTACAACGCGCCGGAACCGCGATGGGAAGGGGAGCGCCTGGACGGGAAAACGCTGCTGGTAAGCGCCGAGCAGGGCTATGGCGACGTACTGATGTTCGCGCGATTTCTTTCCCGCATCAACCAGCCAGGCGCCACGGTCGTTTTCCGATGTCGTCGGGCGCTGGTCCGCTTGCTGCGGGATTTTCCCGGTCTAAACCGCGTGGTCGACGCGGAAGCCGGGGAGACGGTCACGGCGGACTTTTCGATTCCGCTGCTCAGTCTCGGGCGTGTGCTCGGGATACGGCTCGCTGATTTGCCCGGGCCGATACCCTACCTGCGGGCGCTTCCGGACCTGGTTCAAACGTGGCGCATGAATCTCGCCGGCGATCTCCGATTGCGGGTGGGGCTTGCCTGGGGCGGGAATCCGTTGCGCACGCATCAACACGGACGCATCCCGGCGGTGGATGAATATTGCGCGCTTGCCGCGATTCCGGGTGTGGCGTTCTATAACCTCCAGCCGGGCGGCGGTGCGGACGATGCCGCGCGTTTCCCACTGCCGCTGATCGATCTTACTCCCCGCATCGAAGACTTCGCGGATACGGCAGCGCTCGTGGCCAACCTCGATCTGGTGATCTCGGTTGACACTTCAGTTGCCCACCTCTGTGGAGCGATGGGCAGGCCGACCTGGTTGTTACATCCCGGAATTCCGGATTGGCGCTGGGAGATCGCCGGCACTGAAAGTCCCTGGTATCCGACGGTTCGCCTGTTCCGTCGTGGCGACGGTCGTTGGACCCAGGCATTGACGGCCGTGGCCGACGCCCTGCACGGGATTCCGCACTCACGATTGAATTCTTGAGCAACAGGAAACGTCCGGACAGCTCATGCATCGGGCGGCGGCAGCGCATTCTCGTAAGTTGCACAAAAAGTATAGCGTCGAAACTGCTCCTGCGGCACGAGCTCGGCCGGGAGGGGAAAGTAATTGGTCTCCCTGAACTCCCGGTTCAGCAGATCCCGAATGTCGATGCCATCATTGGCCCAGCCGGCGTCTGTCGGAACGGCACGGTAGACGTTGTTGACGACGTGAAATTTCCCGCCGGGTTTGAGCGCGTGGCGTATCCGGCGGCTGTCGGTTTGCGGCTTGATGCAATGCTGCAGCACCCACACCGCAAACGCGGCATCGACCCGCAGGCCGCTGCCTGCTAGGTCGTCGAACGCGCGCGGACTGACACAAATGAACCGGTCGTCGTTGGAAACGTAATCCAGGGCGAACTGGCGCATGTTGCGGCTGATGTCCACGCCGATGACCATCACGCCGGCCCTGTTTATCAATTCGCGCGCGATTCTGCCGATTCCACAACCGTAGTCGAGTACCACCTGGCCCGGCGCGAGCTGGCATTCCCTGATGATCGTCTCGATGTGGGCGGGCGTTTCCCTGAGCCACCGTTCTTCCGTCGAGGCGTATTCGGGGGTGAGGATGATCCGTTTGGCGGTCTGAACGTCGGCAGCGTCAAAACAGGTCGGGTCGTAGATGGGCATCGGATTCGCGCTCGGGTGAAGACCGTTACTTTACGCAGCAAACGCGATATTGACCAGTCCCGCTTCCTAACACGCGATGGTTATGCGTAAAATTATAATTTGTGCGCTGACGCAGCAATGGACATCAGGCTTGCCGAGGGGCAGTTACAGCAAGTAATCGAGAAATTCCGTGCGGGCGACCTCGACGCTTCGGCCGCGCTGCTCGACCGCATACTGGCCGTCTCGGTAGATCATCCCGACCTGCTGCGTCTGGGCGCGATCATTGCGCTGCGGCGGCGGCGTCTTGACGCGGCCGAGCAGTTTTCGCTCCGCGCGATGGCCCTGCGTCCTGACAGCCCGGTGATCGGAAATACGCGGCAGCAGGTGCTGACCGCGTTACGGCAAAATGAGGAGAAACTTGCGGAGTTGCGCGAGGTTTTGCGCATCGATCCGGGCTGTCACAAGGCGCACACGGGAATCTGGAAAATCATGGGCGAATGCGGTCGCATTAGCGATGTGACCGCCCTGATCAAGCAGCGGCTCGTCGCGCTCGAGGCACAGAGCAGGGTCGAACCGCGGGCGGCCAGGGTGAAGATTCCCAATACCACCTTGTGCTGCGTCGACTGCAGCAATCATCCGCTTGCGATTCGCGCGCTGAAGCTGACATTGAACGGCTGCGAGTTCCCGCGCGCAATGTTTTTCACGGACCGCAAGCTCGACGCCGGACCGGTAGAAACAGTGATTATTGATCCCATCCAATCGCTGGACGATTACGCGCTGTTCGTCATGAAGCGTCTGCTGCCGTACATCGACACCGATTACGTGCTGCTGATCCAGTGGGATGGTTACGTCGTGGATCCTGACGCCTGGTCCGATCAGTTCCTGCTGTACGATTACATCGGCGCACGCTGGCCGCATGAGGCGTTGAACATTCCGGCCGATCATACGGTGGGCAATGGCGGATTCTCGCTGCGCTCAAAGGCCCTGCTGCAGGCATTGCAGGATCCCCGCGTGGTCGCTGCGGATCCGGAAGACAGGGCGATTTGTCTGACCCATCGCCGCTACCTGGAGGAGCAGTATGGTATTGCGTTCGCCCCGAACGCGATTGCTGAGCGCTTCTCCTTTGAGCATATCGAGCCCACGACACCCACGTTCGGGTTTCATGGGCAGATCAATATCACCCGCTTTGTCGACGACGATGCGATCCGGATGCTGCGGGTGCCCTGATCAGGCCATCGTTCGGCCGGTTGCCCGTCAGGCCAACCCCGGGTTGCCGCTGACGCCGGTCAGCCGGGGCAGGTTGAGCTTGGGCGGGCGGATCACTTTCCTGTTGCGCAAATACGCGGTCACGATTTCCCATACCGGCTGGCCGGATGCACCCTCGGCGACCGGCGCCCAGCTTGCGACTTTGTATTTCCTGCCGGCCTCGATCGGCTTGCCGCCGAGCATCATGCCGGAAATCCGGCGGTCCTTCGCTGCAGCCGGATTACACGTATAGGTCATGCCGCCGATGCGCGCCATGTCGCCGCCCTGCTGCTTGTAGGGGTCAGGATTGAACAGGTTGTCGCAGATGTCCTCGAGGATGCCCTTGATCGTCTCGCCGGTCATTTCGGTGAGCGTAGTGTAGGGGTAGGTAATTGCGGTCTGGTTCATCACGTCCTCGAGCGTGATCGGCTCGTTGGGCAGGATCGTGGTGCCCCAGCGGAAGCCGGGTGAGAACGCGATCTCGGCGCCTTTTGCTTCGAGCAGCGCGTCGAGGATAACCTGATCGAAGGTGCCATTGAAGTTGCCGCGCCGGTAGAGCAGGCCTTCGCTGACCGCAAGTTGTTCCGCCAGTTGCGTTTCGTATGGCGCGCGCAGTTTGCGGATCAACTGCGCCATTTCGGGGTCGGGTTCGAGCAGGTTCGCAAACACCGGCAGCAGCCGGTACTGGTAGCCGGCGACACGCTTGCCCTTGACGTCGAGATCGAGCACCGCGAGAAACTTGCCGTTGCAGCCGGCGTTGGTCACCAGCGTCACGCCGCCGCGATTTTTGACCGGCATCGGTTCCGGCACCGCGTCGTGGGTATGGCCGCCGAGAATGACATCGATGCCGCTCACGCGGCCCGCCAGCTTGAGGTCAACGTCCATGCCGTTGTGCGACAGCAGCACCACGGCGTGCGCGCCTTTGGCGCGCGCCTCGTCGACAGTCTTTTGCATGCTTTCTTCCTGGATGCCGAAGGTCCAGTCCGGCACCAGGTAGCGCGGATTGGCGATCGGCGTGTACGGAAACGCCTGGCCGATGATCGCCACCGGCACGCCCTTGATCTCGCGCATCACCCACGCCGGGAACACCGGGTCGCCGAAATCGGCGGTTTTCATGTTCTGGGCGAGGAATTCGATCTTGCCCTTGAGTTGCTTGTCGACGAGTTCCTTCACGCGCTCGGCACCGAGGGTGAACTCCCAGTGGCCGGTCATGAGGTCGACCCCGAGCAGCTTGGC
>ERZ1292640.2639-Hain-H43-02um-R1-2639-length-14244-cov-6_pt1 | contig 12451 bp, 12 predicted proteins | sample MGYA00564404_ERZ1292640 | MGnify/ENA primary metagenome ERZ1292640 (study PRJEB36523, sample SAMEA6512636) | groundwater metagenome | collected 2019-01-08 | study: AquaDiva: Metagenomics assemblies of 32 groundwater samples | reverse complement strand
TTATACGTAGGTGGGTTATCTTGCACCATACTCACGTATTTGAACGTCTGTTCCCTATACGCTTCGCCACAGAGCCCTTGCGAAACTGACAGCCGCAGATTCTGGTCTGGGTCACTCTCCATGTTCAACTGGTACTTGAAGTCAAAATAGTCCTCTTTCCATGGAAGGAGGCTTCTCTTCACGCCCATCACATTTACTCTTAGATTGACGTCATGGCCTCCGAAAAGTTTCGTACGCAGTTCTTCCAAGTACGGTCTGAATAGAGTTGAACATACTAGCTCCCGGTTTTGTTCCCATCGCTTTGCGGGCTTAATTATCTCGTAGTACGAAGCTATAATAACGGTCACTATTCCAGCGACAGAGACAGGAATTTTCCAAGCTGGATCAGACGGTGCAATTGCAATGATAAAAGCAATGATCGGAAGTAACGCTGAGATGAGAAAGGGACGTAGCTTTTTCAAGATTTCTGTTTCCCGTGGTTTCCTGCTAACATCCAAACCAACATATCAATTTCTGACCATAATGTCAACGAGGCAAACGAATAAGCACGATTTTGTTTGGTGCTCGGCGATAAGCAAGATCATCGAGTGGATCCTGGTCGTGCTTGGTAACGTCTGGTATTGCACCGGGACACCTCGCTCTCTGTTCTTGGCGAGACGCCTTCGAATTAGGTCTAGGGGACTGGTACGTGAACCTACTCACGCGATGGCATCCTGCTACGCGATCTTGACAAGTTCATGCCGCGCTAATAGTTGCTGTGGTGGAATTCTCGGCGGGACGCCTTCGAATCGACCATCGCCTAGTAATGGACGGGAGAGAATGGTTGATACGATAGCGCACGCGGGAAAGGCGGACCTACTGCATCATCGGCACTTTCACTCCCCAGAGCTTTGCGTTTTTGATCGCACGCTCATATCCGGCGTCGGCGTGCCGCATGATGCCGAAGCCTGGATCGTAGGTCAGAACTCGCTGCAACCGCTCTTCAGCTTCCTTGGTGCCGTCGGCGACCACAACCATGCCGGCATGAATTGATAAACCGATGCCGACGCCTCCGCCGTGATGCACACTCACCCAGCTGGCTCCACCGACTGCGTTGAGGAGAGCGTTCAAGATGGGCCAGTCAGCGATGGCATCGCTGCCATCTTTCATATTCTCTGTCTCGCGGTTGGGGGATGCGACGCTGCCGCAATCGAGATGGTCTCGCCCGATGACAACAGGAGCCTTCAGCTCTCCTCGGGCAACAAGCTCATTGAAGATCTTCCCCATCTTGGCGCGCTCGCCGTAGCCAAGCCAGCAGACGCGCGCGGGCAGGCCCTGGAAACTAACATGGTTCTGTGCCTTTTCGATCCAGTTGCAGAGTTGTTTGTTCTCGGGGAAGGTTTCCATCACCGCTCGGTCGGTCCGGTAGATATCTTCAGGATCACCGGAAAGGGCGGCCCACCGGAAGGGTCCTTTGCCGTCGCAAAAGAGTGGACGGATGTACTCGGGGACAAATCCCGGAATGTTGAACGCGTGTTTTGCGCCGTTTGCACACGCTTCGCCGCGAATGTTGTTGCCGTAATCGAAGACGACCGCGCGTTTCTTCTGCAGCTTCAGTAATCCCTTGACGTGTTCAACGATCGATGCCTTCGCCATCTGAACGTACTTCTGGGGATTCTTCTTTCGAAGCTCAAGCGCTTTGGCGTACGGAATTCCCGCGGGCACGTATCCGTTGAGCGTGTCGTGTGCGGAGGTCTGATCCGTCACAACGTCAGGCATGAACTTGCCGTTAGCGATCTCGGGAATGATATCCGCCGCGTTTCCAAGGAGTCCGACGGAGAGCGGGAGTTTCTTCTCTTTCGCCGCGCGGATCTGGATCAACGCATCGTCGAGACTGTCAGCCACCGTGTCAAGATATCCAGTCTTCAATCGTCTTTGGATGCGATCAGGATCGACTTCCACGACGAGGCACGCGGCGCCGTTCATTGTTGCAGCCAGCGGTTGAGCCCCGCCCATGCCTCCAAGTCCCGCCGTGAGGAGGAATCGACCCGCGAGGCTCCCGTGGAAATGCCGAATTGCACACGCTGCAAACGTCTCATAAGTCCCTTGGAGAATTCCCTGCGTGCCAATGTAGATCCAACTCCCCGCGGTCATCTGACCATACATCGTCAATCCGAGACCTTCAAGACGACGAAACTCATCCCACGTTGCCCATTTCGGGACAATCATAGCGTTGCTGATGAGTACGCGCGGGGCATCGGGGTGAGTTTTGAAGATGCCGACGGGTTTCCCCGACTGCACGAGCAACGTTTCATCGTTCTCGAGGTTTTTGAGGCAGGAGACGATTGCTTCATAACACGCCCAGTTGCGAGCAGCTTTTCCGGTGCCGCCGTACACGATCAGCTCCTGAGGCTTTTCAGCAACATCAGGGTCAAGGTTGTTCATTAACATACGCAGTGCAGCTTCCTGGAGCCACCCTTTGCATCTGAGCGTTGTGCCCCGTGGAGCACGAACTACAGGGTGAGATGAAGGCTTGTTCTCGGTTCTCATAGCACAAATCCGTTGAAAAGGGTTTTCTATCGGGTCTTGCAGGCTACGGCAGTGATCTCAATCTTTGCCTTGCGGGGAAGGTTGGCGACCTCGACGGTTGTCCGCGTGGGATACCGACCTTCAGCAAAGTAACTGCCGTAGATCTGATTCATCTTGGAGAAATCATTGATGTCTTTGAGGTACACGTTGCATTGCACAACATCGGTCAAATCATATCCAGCTTTGTTCAGGATCGACCTGATGTTCTCGAATACTTGCCGCACCTGACTCTCGATGTCGTCGCCGATCAACTCCGTCGTTCCGGGCTTTATAGCGATCTGTCCCGAGATGAAGAGGAAATCTCCCACCTTGATGGCGGGAGTGTAAGGTCCGATCACCTGAGTGTCTGTGAAATAGGTTCGACCGGCAGAACAGCCGACGAAGAGAGACGCCGCAAGCAGGCAGATAAGGGAAGGTTTCATACGATGCCTCTTCATGATAATCGTCGTGGTAAGTTCTTGATGAAGGAAATGCGAATCGCTCACTGTCTCAGAGCTTATAACCGATCTTCCTCAAAAACTCCTTTCGAGTCTTGATGTCCGTATCCGTCTCGATGCCCTTGCTCTTCATCCCGTCGATGACTCCCAGAATTCCGCGTCCGCCTTCCGTCTCCGCGACGATGACCTCAACGGGATTGGCCGTCGCGCAAAAGATCGTGCACACTTCACTGATGTTTTTGATCGTATTCAAGATATTGACCGGAAAGCCGTTCTCCATAAAGAGGATGAAGCAGTGACCGCAGGAAAGCGCCAGCGCACTTCTCTTGGCGAGCTCGATTAGGTTTGGATCGTTTCCACTCCAGCGCACCAGCGCGGGCCCCGAGGACTCACAAAAGCCGAGTCCAAATTTCATATGGGGACTTGTCTGAACGATTGCTTCGTGGATGTCCTCGACAGTCTTGATGAAGTGAGACTGTCCCAGGATGAAGTTGGTCGCTTCGGGTTTTTCGATCTTCACGGTTTTCAGGTCCATCGTTCTTCTCCTCTTGATGCGTATGAACGTCTCTGGACAATCTTACGACGTTTATGGCACGGAATCAACTACCTTGGCGGGAGCGTTTAATCTTCTCAACACCGAGGCTGCCATCGATCCTCACCGGCGAAGCGTTCGCTTTTATGCAGAGTGTCACCTCTAATCCGAATAGAAGGGAATGTCAAGATCAGGAAACAGGGCAGCACTGTTGGGAAGGAGGGGAGCAGACAGCGGCTTGCTAGAATGTGCCGGTCGTTGTTGAAGATGACCCCATTTGTTTGGCTGTAAGAAGCCAACTCAGTACGCCTTGCACGCGCCCCACCGGTGTAGATACCTCGAGGCACGCGAGGCTCCCCTTTTTCATCTCCACACATTGCACTTCGCTGCCAGAGATGAGAATGGAAATCGTCTTGCTTAAATGGGGTTCGTGGCCGACGAGCGCAACGCTCTGTGCGCTGAGCCTCCCAAGTTGTTCCACAATCTGGCGCGGGTCGCTTGAGGCGACTAGGTATTCCGACGTCGTCAAGGGGACGTCGCCAATCTCTTGCCTGACAGCCGCTGCCATCTGTTGGGCTCTGAGGAGCGGGCTGGCAAGAATGAGGCCAATGCTTGCGTTCAACGAGCGCAGGAAACGCCCGGCGACGGTACCCTGATGCTGGCCTAATTCGCTCAGCGGTCGTTCGCTGTCGTGAAGCGCTGTGCTCTCAACAGCATCACCGTGGCGAAGGAAGTAGAGGGTCATCATTCACGTCCAGATCGGAGAATGGCAGTTAACCGGGCGTTGGGGTGCGCGAGGCGGGTCACTCTCGGGTAAGATTGTACTGTTGGATCTTCGTGTATAGTGTCTTGAGGCTGATGCCGAGGATCTTCGCTGCCACGTTCTTGTTCCAATTGACCGATTTCAAGACGCCGTTGATGTGGACCTTCTCAATTTCAACCATAGCGAAAGCACCCCCCAGGCGGACCCCCGTGTTATTCTCGGCAAGTGAATCCAACATGGAGCGAGTTCCGATGGGAAGCGCAAGATCATCGACGCGGATAACATCATTCTGTGAAAGAATTGCTGCCCGCTCGATGACGTTTTCGAGCTCGCGAACGTTCCCCGGCCAATCGTACTTGGTGAGAAGTTCCAGCGCCTTCTCGTCGATTCGCTTCGGTTCTTTTGTACGGAGCCGCGTCTTGAGAAAATGATCGACAAGAAGGGGGATGTCCTCCCTGCGCTCACGCAAGGTAGGGAGCTGGAGCGTGATGACATTCAGGCGGTAGAGAAGATCTTCGCGAAATCGGCCGGTCGCAACTTCCTGGCGGAGGTCCTTGTTCGTTGCAGAGATGAGGCGCACATCGGACTTCAGGTTTTTATTGCCTCCGACACGCCGGTACTCGCCTGTCTGAAGGAAGCGAAGGAGCTTGGGTTGCATCATCATGGAGATCTCAGCAACTTCGTCAAGGAACAACGTGCCGCCGTTTGCGATCTCCACCAATCCCTGCTTCGTGGATGTGGCATCAGTGAAGGCTCCTTTTTCGTGACCGAAGAGCTCGCTCTCAATCAACGTTTCCGGAATGGAAGCACAGTTGATCGCCATCAGGGGCTGATCTTTCCGTGCGCTGTTGTTGTGCAGGAAGTTGGCAACCAGCTCTTTGCCCGTGCCGCTCGCTCCCTGGATGAGGACCGTCGAATCAGTCGGGGCGACGCGCGAGGCAAGACTCAGAACGTCGAGAAACTGCTTGCTTTGTCCGACAAAGTATGGAGAAAGAGCGTGGCGGGCGAGCTCGGATTTCAATGCCTTGTTCTGAATGAGCAGGCGCTTCCGTTCGAGAGCTCGATCGATGATCGTAAGCAACTCAGCCGTGGAGCATGGTTTTGCGATGTAGTTGTACGCGCCGAGCTGCATGCATTCCACAGCGATCTTGACATCGCTGACGCCCGTAAGCATAACGACCTGCGTATCGAGATAATGCTCCTTGACAAACCGGAGCACTTCAATCCCGTCCACGCGCGGCATTTTGACATCCAGCAGGATGAGGTCGAAGGGTAGTGTCTGCAGGACATTGATCGCCGCGACTCCATCGGTCGCCGTATGAACGTAGTATCCTTCCTCCTCCAGAATTGTCTTCAAGGCATTCAGGAAGGATTCTTCGTCATCAACGGCCAGGATGGAGATGGGTGAGTTCGTCATAGGAGATCACGGTACGCTCTGTTATCGGATAGGTAGTGCGAAGGAAAACGTTGCTCCTTTGTTGACTTCCGACTCGACCCAGATTTTTCCATTGTGTGCTTCAATGATACGCTGGCAAATGATCAGCCCAAGCCTCGCGGTTTTTTTGTCTTCTTTCGTGGATGTCACATTGCGATAGCGGTCGAAGATGAGCGGGAGTTCTTCCTTTGGTATGCCCGGCCCGCTGTTGAAGACAGAAGCCATGACGAAGTCCGTCGGTTGCTGTCCTTCCTCCATGACCATTGCAACCTTGCGAACGTGAATGACCACAGCACCCTGCTGCGGAGTGTATTTGACGGCGTTGCTCAGGAAGTTCTGCACTACTTGCTCGATCTTCTGCCTATCGAACTCGATTGCCGGCAGATCGGGCTGGATATGCGCCTCGAGGGAGATCTTGTTCGATTGAAGCGGGACGCGGAATTCCTGGGCAACTTCCTGGATCAGATCTGCGAGATTACTAATTCCCTTGTTGAGGCGGACGCGACCGGCTTCAAGCTTGGTTAGATCCATCATGTTATTCAAAAGCGCTATGACGCGGTCGATCGAGTTCGTCATGTAGCCCAGCAACTCCTTCTGATGGTCGCTCACGGTGCCTGCCATCCCCTTCACAAGGTAGCCGATGCTTTGCCGGAGGCCTGCAATCGGATTATGCAAATCGTACAGGAGGCGGGCGGTGTGTTCTGACTGAAGCTGACGGATTCGGTCTTCGGCGTCACGCATGCGAATGAGTGTACGCAGTTGTGGCACCAGCTGGTCCATATCAACCGGCTTGGTCAGATATTCCTTTGCGCCAAGCTTCATCGCCTCCACAGCCATGCTCACATCGCTCATGCCGGTCATCATCACGACCTCCGTTTCGACCGAATTTTTCTTGATGTACCGGAGCACTTCCAGGCCGTTCGCGCCCGGCATCTTGATGTCAAGCAGCGCAATATCGTAATCCTTTGACTGAACCAGCTTGATGGCATCAAGCCCATTCGAGGCTTGCTCCACGGCAAACCCCTCATCGACAAGCCAAGCGGAGACGGTTGTCCTCAGAGCGTCTTCATCATCAGCGACGAGAACATGGAGCTTTTTCTTGTCCATAGAGGTGGATTGCCGGTTCCGAAGTTGCCTTCCGCTCGGCGCCTCTCTTCAGGGTAGATTGTGATGGTGAACGGAGTACGTTCTCAAACGGGTGGACGAGAAGAATCTAGCAGAATGATTGAATCGCTCGTCTTCGTGAGCGCGTTACCGAAATTCGAGCCCATAATAGCGAGATTCACATGAAAAGTCAATCTCCCAGATCACAGACGCAAGCGGCTGTTGAATTTCAAGAAAGGCTGGGCTAAATTGCTTAAAAGTTGGCGATCGTGTTGACCATCGTCTACTTCAGTGAGTTGAAGGGAAGATGGGGAAGTTGGATTAGATTTGAACGGAAAGGAGAGGGATGAAATTCAGCCGAGAGTTGTTGCGCAGGGTGCCGAAAGTACTTCTTCACGACCACTTGGACGGCGGCGTGCGGCCGCAAACGGTGATCGAGCTTGCGAAGGAGGCACGCTACCGCAAGCTCCCAACGAATGACCCAGATGAGCTTGCGAACTGGTTTCATCGTGGGGCCGCGCGGGGGAGTCTCCCGCTCTTCCTTGAGGGTTTCGAGCACACCTGCGGCGTCATGCAAACCGAAGAGGCTCTAGAACGTGTCGCGTACGAGATGATGGAGGATATGAACGCTGATGGCGTTGTGTACGTCGAGACGAGGTTCGCTCCAGTCTTTCACACGCATAAAGGGCTCCACTCCGAGACGGTCGTGCGCTCAGTCCTGCGTGGACTTGATCGGGGCAAAAAAGATTTCGGTGTTGAGTATGGGGTGCTCCTCTGTGCGATGCGAAATATGAAACCAGATCTCTCGGAAGAAATTGCGGAACTGGCGGTTGATTTTCGCGATCACGGGGTGGTCGGATTCGATCTGGCGGGAGAGGAAGGGGGATACCCTCCGAAGAAGCACGTTGAGGCATTTCATTACATTCAGCGCGAGAACTTCAACATCACCATCCACGCCGGAGAGGCATTCGGCAAGGAATCCATCTGGCAGGCGATTCAGTGGTGTGGCGCCCATCGGATCGGTCATGCCACTCGGCTGATTGAAGACATGAAGGTAAAAGATGGCGAGGTCCTGAGCATGGGGACACTCGCTCAATACGTGCTCGATAAGCGTATACCACTCGAGATCTGCCTCACCAGCAACATGCACACGGGAGCGGTCAAATCGTTGAAGGAGCATCCGTTCGGCACGTACTTCCGTTACCGATTCCGGGTCACGCTCAACACTGACGATCGGTTGATGAGCAATATCACGTTGACCGATGAGTACCTCACGGCCGCCGAGGTCTTTGATCTGAAATTGGAAGACCTCGAGAAGCTCACGATCAACGCCATGAAGAGCGCGTTCGTGCCGTACAAGAAGCGGATTGCCGTCATCTACGATGTCATTAAACCAGGATTTGCAGCAGCGAGGGAACGACCAAAGACGGAGGCAACATAACATCAGTGGAGGGTTTCAATTCGTGAACGCTTCACGACGAGCAGCATTGGTTTTTCTCACTTTCTTCATCTGTTTTACCACCTGTGTCATTGCTCAGCGATCACAGAAAGGAGCCTCTATGAACCATCAACACATCCACTGGTTGGGTCACGCATCCTTCCGGATTGAGGATGGTGCAACGCAGATCTACATCGATCCGTGGAAGCTTCCCGCGAACGTGCCCAAGGCGGACGTCATTTTCATCACACACGCCCACTACGATCACTTTTCGATGGAAGACATCGCCAAGATCAAGAAGGAGGGGACCGCGGTTTTTGCTCCCAAAGACGTCGCGTATCAGATCAAGGGTGTGGTGATCGCGGTTACCCCTGGAGAGATCTATAATCTGGGAGAACTGAAGGTCAAGACCGTTCACGCGTACAACATCGGCAAGCAGTTCCATTCGAAAAGGAGCAACTGGGTGGGATACGTCATCGCACTTTCGACCGGGCAAAAGATCTACCACGCGGGAGACACGGACTTCACGCCGGAAATGCGAAGCGTTGTGACGGATTTTGCTCTCTTGCCGTGTGGTGGCACATACACGATGACCGCGAAGGAAGCAGGCAATGCGGCGAATGCCTTCAAACCCCACACCGTGATTCCGATGCACTGGGGCGACATTGTTGGATCGAGCAAGGATCCTGAAGAGCTGAAGAAGACGTTCTCGGGCGAGACGGTGATCAAGTCTCCCGAAAGGTGACACATGAGGTTTGGATGGCTAGTTGTCGCGGCGATGCTTGTGTTTTCTTCATGTACGAGCACTTATCCCTATCTCATTACGACGGAGGGGTGCAACTGCGAGCGGTACGTCTTCAAGGATGCCAACCGCAAGTTCGAGGTGGAATTCACGGCCACATATCACGTCACCGATCGCGTCGAATCAACGATCGACATAGTGTTTCGCAACAAAGGCCACGATACGCTGAGCCTTCGGCAGGCATACATCAAGGGAACTTCCGCGAACGTCCGGTATCAGTTCAATGATAGGTTCCAGCCCATGCCCTACGTTGCCATTCCTCCCGGGCAGGATTATGCGATGACGCTTCATGGAATCGATACCGAAGTTGTCGAAGAACCGTGGTATAAGGTTGCCGGCGAGCGTATAACATTGGAGATCAGCGGCATCCTCTTCGGTCAGACAGCTGTGAATCCCATCCTCGTAACGCTGGTTCCGATCAACCCGAAACTCCCCTCCTGATTGCGCCACAGATCGTCGATTGATCATGAACCGGTAGTCATACGGACGTGTTCAATTTACTTGCCTTCGACCACCGCTCCCAGTCGTTCTCGATCTTTCCGTTTGATCCTGATCCGTAGAATCACCTGGTTGTCCTCATACAGACGCTCCAGGACCTCACCGGTGGCGTGGAGGCGCGAGATCAGCTTTTGATTTTCCTGCGGTATACGGAAGGTCTCTTCAACGAACTCCTTTTCCAGCAGCGTCAAGACCTCGCCTTTCAATCCGAGTATGTTGATCCCTCGAGTTGCGGATATGAAGACGCGGTGGTGGTACTCTTCGGCCAGAGAGTGGAGAACTGTCCGGTCGGCAAGGCGATCAATCTTGTTGAACACCATGAGCGTCGGTTTCTCGCCGGCCCCCAATTCAGCCAGCGTATCGTTGGCGACGATGATCTGTTCCTTAAACCTGCTATTGGACACATCAACCAGGTGAAGCAAGAGGTCGGCCTCCGTAATCTCCTCCAACGTGCTCTTGAACGATGCAACAAGGTGATGCGGAAGCTTTCGGATGAAACCGACCGTATCGGTCATGAGGATTTGGATGGAGCTGTTAAGGGGAACAAGTCGCGTAGTCGGATCGAGCGTGGCGAACAGACGGTTCTCGACAAAGACATCAGAGCCGGAGAGCAGATTCAGAAGCGTCGACTTCCCCGCGTTCGTGTAGCCGACCAAGGCCGCGCGCGTATGCAGGGAACGAGACTTCCGCTGTGTGACGCGTTGCTGGGCGATTCGGGTGAGCTTTTCCTTCAAATGACTGATCCGTGCACGGATCATCCGGCGGTCCGTTTCAATTTGCGTTTCGCCGGGGCCCTTCGTGCCGATGCCGCCAAACTGCTTCGACAGGTGAGTCCACTGACGCGTGAGGCGTGGCAAAAGGTATTGAAGCTGGGCGAGTTCCACCTGGGTTTTGGCCTCGTTGGTTTTCGCTCGTGACGCGAAGATATCCAGAATGAGGGCGCTTCGGTCAAGCACCTTGCATTCGAGTACTCGCTCGAGATTCCTCACTTGTACCGCCGAGAGATCGTCATCGAATATCACCAGCGGAACCTTCTGCTCAACGACGAAGGAGTGGATTTCTTCCACCTTCCCCTTGCCGATGAAGGTCGCAGCGTCGATGCGGTCACGATCTTGTGTCAGCCGCCCGACGACTTCCGCTCCAGCCGTATCCGCAAGGAGGGCCAACTCGTCCAGATACTCCTCCGTCTCGCTCCGGCCGACCGTACGCGTGGAGACGCCAACGATGATACAACGCTCTTTCCCCGATTGCCCAAGTTCGATCATGTTATGAGGACACCAACGATTCCTTTCTTCCTGTCCGTGCGACAACCATCTCAGTCAGTGCGAGCAGCAGTGCAGCAGCCAGGAGGTGTTTCCACAGCTCCCATCCAAACCTTGATTCCAGCACGACCTGCCCAAGATCCAGGGGCTGGTCGGCATAGTGTACCGCTGCGCGGTCAATTCCAAGCTGCTGCAAGGTTGTTTCAATCTGACCGGTCGAGGCCTTTGCCAGTTTCGACTCGCGAGGATCCAGGTTCACCGCAAACTTCTGAAGCACAGAGTTGCGTGCGCTCACCGAGTACACGCCAACGAGATCGCTGTTTGAGAATCTGAGCGTCTGCTGCCAACCTGAGGACGAGGGGCTAAACGTCCTCTCCAGATTCGCAGGATCTCGGACTGTCCAGGGAGCCGTCGTGCGCATGATGCTCTTCACCAGAACGTCATCTCCCGCCAGCGTTCCCTCCGGCTGAGTATGTTGTCGATTCAAGTAGGAAACAGAGCGATGCAGCAGCGGAACAAACAGACCCTTGAGAGGAAAGTCAGACCACTCGAGGTCCGGTGCAACAGCGAACAGCAAGGCTTGTCCGCTCCCCACGCTTTGTTCCAACAAGAATGACGAACCGTTGGAAAGCGTGATGATGGCATTCGATTGTGGCGTCGGAGCATAGCGTACAGAAACTCGCACGCGCGGCGATTCCAAAGATCGCTGGACGGAAGCGGCGGACCGCGATGGCTGTCTGAGGTTGTTCAACTCTTCTTCTTCAAACATGCCTTGAAAGACCGGATGTCGGAGATCGACCTTCTCAAACTCGAGGAAGGACTCGCTCTGCGTATTCCCTGAAGAAGCCAGACCCTTGTCAATGTTGTTAATCGGTGGCAATCCGAGTGGTTTGGCGAATGAGCTATTGAACGAGGCTGCTTCAATGGAGGGTTCGGGGAAAAGGATCAATCCTCCGCCGTTCTTCACAAAGGAGAGGAGTTGAATAGCCTGTGTGGAGGAAAGGTCTTGAGTGCCCACAAGAACAACGACGTCGGATTGCTCATTTTGCGCCGAGCTCACCTGGCGTGCGTTGACCTCCTCGACCACAAAGGCGGATCCACCTGCAGAGCGACGCGTTGCGAGCGCAAGGTTGACGTATCGGGCATCGGAGGGCCTGCCAACGAGCAAGACCCGGATGCGTTCAGGGACATAGACGACGAAATATCGGCGGTTGTCGGCCTCAAAATCGTCATCCTCCAACTCAACAAAGCCCTCGATGTACCCGTACGAGTTGGATACAACCGAGAACTCAACCTCACTTGACGTCTCATGTTGAAGATCGATCCCTCGTTGGGCAACACGCGTCCCATTGAGGAAGACGCTCACGACGTGATCTCGAACATTATCTTTCGAGTTGTTGTCAATTCGAGCTCTTACGGTGAAGGGTTTGTTTTGCTCAAGAATGGTGGTAGGGATGGAGATGGATTCTACGCCAAGGTTGAGAACAGATCGCCTGCCAACAGGAGCCAAGAAAAAACGGGCCTCGGGAGGGAAAAGTCGCTCTTGCGATGCTGTCGCTGCTCTGACGTCAAATGCGCCGCTCTGGAAGTCGGAGAAAATGTAGACCTCTTT
>ERZ1292640.3374-Hain-H43-02um-R1-3374-length-12452-cov-9_pt1 | contig 12452 bp, 11 predicted proteins | sample MGYA00564404_ERZ1292640 | MGnify/ENA primary metagenome ERZ1292640 (study PRJEB36523, sample SAMEA6512636) | groundwater metagenome | collected 2019-01-08 | study: AquaDiva: Metagenomics assemblies of 32 groundwater samples | reverse complement strand
TGGCGTCGAACAGGATCAGCGGGTGCAGGTTGCCGTCGCCGGCGTGGAACACGTTAGCGCAGCGCAGGCCGTACTTGATTTCCATCTGCTGGATGGCCAGCAGGATGTCGGCCAGGCGCTTGCGCGGAATCGTCGAGTCCATGCACATGTAGTCGGGGCTGATGCGGCCGGAGGCGGGGAAGGCATTCTTGCGGCCGCTCCAGAAGCGCAGGCGTTCGGCCTCGTTCTGGCTGACCGCAATCGCCGTGGCGCCGTGGTTGCGCAACACGGCGCTCATCCGGCCGATTTCTTCCTCGACTTCTTCCGGCGTACCGTCGCTTTCGCACAGCAAAATCGCCTCGGCCGTCAGGTCGTAACCGGCGTGCACAAAGTCCTCGACCGCCGCGGTCATGGGTTTGTCCATCATCTCCAGACCGGCCGGGATGATGCCGGCTGCAATCACCGCCGCCACCGCATCTCCGGCCTTGCGCAGGTCGTCGAAGCTGGCCATGATGCAGCGCGCCAGCACCGGCCTGGGCACCAGTTTCACGGTGACTTCGGTGGTGACGGCCAGCATGCCCTCGCTGCCGATGACCACCGACAGCAGGTCGTAACCGGCGCAGTCCAGCGCGTCGCTGCCGAACTCGACTTCCTCGCCTTCAATCGTGAACCCCCTGACCTTGAGCACGTTGTGCAGGGTCAGGCCGTACTTCAGGCAATGCACGCCGCCCGAGTTCTCTGCCACGTTGCCGCCTATGGTGCAGGCGATCTGGCTGGATGGGTCGGGCGCGTAGTACAGGCCCAGCGGCGCGGCAGCTTCGCTGATGGCGAGATTGCGCACACCGCCCTGGACCACGGCCGTGCGGCTGGCCGCGTCGAGCTTCAAAATTTTGTTGAACTTGGCCAGCGACAGGGTGACGCCCAACTTGTGCGGCATGGCGCCGCCGGACAGGCCGGTGCCGGCACCGCGTGCCACCACGGGGACTTCCAACGCATGGCAGGTTTTCAGCACGGCCTGCACCTGCTCATAGGTTTCGGGCAGGGCGACCACCAGCGGACGCTGGCGGTAGGCGGTCAGACCGTCGCATTCGTAAGGCGTGGTGTCTTCGCTGTTCCATAGCAGCGCATGCGCCGGAAGCACGGCCTGCAGCGCGGCGACGACCTGGGCCTGGCGTTCGGAGCGTTCCAGCTGGTGCTGCTGCCGGGGGTCAACAAGTGCATTCATGAAATGCACTTTAATGCAAAGCGCGCGCGGGCGGCGTGAAGAAAATGACGGCCCTTTGTGAAAATCAGATCGCTATGAAATTGATAGCTATTTGCGCCCGTCCCTAAAGGGCTGGAGGCATAAAAAGCATGAAGGAGCCGGCGGAAAGGTTAAGCGACCGATTTTTTCAGCCAGTCGGCAAACGCCGCACACTCCCAGCGGTCCATCATGCCGGTGCGCCAGCACAGGTAGTGGGCGTGCGGGCTGGGCACATTGCGCTCGTACAGACGCACCAGGGAGCCGTGTTCCAGCCACGGTGCGCCCAGCTTGAGGCGCACCAGCGCCACACCCATGCCGGCGGCGGCGGCGTCGCACATCAGGCCGATGTCGTTGAACTGCGAGCCATCGACCGGCTCGGCCCAGTCCAGGCCATGCGCGGCAAACCAGGTGCGCCAGGGCTCCAGTGGCGAGCGCAGCAAGGCCTCGCCGTCGAGGTCTTCCGCCGCGTCGAACGGCCCGTGCTCGCGCACATAGGCCGGCGACGCCAGCGGCGTGACTTCGTCCTTCATCAGGCAGACGTGTTCGAGGTCGGCATAACGGCCGGTGCCGAAACGCACGATCAGGTCGGCGTCTTCGGCCACCACGTCGAGCAGCGGGATGGACACCTGCAGCGTCAGGTCGATCTCGGGGTAGGCGTCGGTGAACTGGCGCAGGCGCGGAATCAGGATGGAGCGGGCAAAGGTCGGCGTGACGGCCAGGCGCAGCTTGCGTTTGCCGGGGTTGCCGCTCTGGCCGGCCGTGCCGGGGAATTTCTGCAGCGTCGCCAGGCCCTCGCGCACGTGGGCCAGGTATTCGCTGCCTTCGGTGGTCAGCGAAAAGTCGGCCCGGCCGAACAGCTTGGTGCCGATGATCTGTTCGAGCTGCTTGACCCGGTGGCTGACCGCGCTGGGCGTGACATTGAGCTCTTCCGCCGCCTGCGTGACGCTGCGCAGCCGCGCCAGCGTCTCAAAGGTCAGCAGGCACTGGATGGGCGGAATCCTGGCGGCGCTCATTTGGCCCTGTCTTTACCAGCAGGGGCCGCGGGTCCGGCTTTGCCGGCCCGCAGGCGCAGCGGCCCCCTCGGGGGGCAGCGCAGTACACGCAGTGACAAGCGTGGGGGCCATATCTACTTGAAGATGACCGTCTTGTGGCCATTGAGCAGCACCCGGTGTTCGCTGTGCCACAACACGGCACGCGCCAGCACCTGGCTTTCGGTGTCGCGGCCCATGGCGGTCAGGGCTTCCACGGTTTTGCTGTGGTCGGCCCGGGCCACGTCCTGCTCGATGATCGGGCCTTCGTCGAGGTCGGCCGTCACGTAGTGTGCGGTGGCGCCTATCAGCTTCACGCCGCGGGCGTGAGCCTGGTAATAGGGCTTGGCGCCCTTGAAGCTGGGCAGAAAGGAGTGGTGGATGTTGATCGCACGGCCGGCCAGCTTTTTGCACAGGTCGTTGCTCAGGATCTGCATGTAACGCGCCAGCACTACCAGCTCGGCGCCTTCGGCCTCAATGATGTCGTACTGTTTCTTTTCTGCTTTTTCCTTGGTCGCGGCCGTGACCGGAATGTGGTGGAAAGGCACGTTGTAGCTGGCTGCCAGCTGGTAAAAATCGCGGTGGTTGGAGACGATGGCGCGGATGTCCAGCGGCAGCAGCCCCGACTTCCAGCGAAACAGCAGGTCGTTCAGGCAATGCCCTTCCTTGCTGACCATGAGCACGGTGCGCATGGGCTCGGTGGTCTGGTGCAGGCCCCAGCGCATGTCGAACAGCACACCGAGTACGCCGACCTGTTCCTTGAGTTCTTCATAGGTCAGCTGGTCGCAGGCAAAACTGACGCGCATGAAAAAGAGGCCCGTGGCGTCGGCCGCCGGGTCGTCGCGCTTGTCGTCGCTGAACTGTGCCGCTTCCAGGATGTTGCCGCCGCGTTCGAACAGAAAGCCGGAAACCGCATGAACAATGCCCGGGCGATCGGGGCAGGACAGGGTGAGGATATAAGTAGGGCTCATGGGGGATGAATTGTCGCAGGTGGCCGGCCGCCGGGTGCTTGCCGGAAAGCACATTGTCGCCGGGAGTGCCAGAATGCATGACTTAGTACTGCAACCCGAAAATATCGAAACATGAAAGCGCGCCTTCGCACCCATGGCGGCGTTGCAATCCTTGCGAAGGCGTACAGCCTTCGCTGCGGCTTGCGCCTTGCCCTGGAAACGAAGCCATCACTTTCATTTTGTTTCGCTACTTCCGTGCTGCAGTACTAGCGCCAAAACCCGGCTGCCCCATTTTCTAGCAGGAGATTTCGCCATGGCCTATCAAGATTTCAATATGGACCACCAGTGGTTGCCGTTCACGCCGAACCGCAGCTTCAAGAAAGACCCGCGGGTTTTTGTGAAAGCCGACGGCATGTTTTTCACGACGCACGACGGCAAACAGGTGCTCGACGGTATTTCCAGCCTGTGGTGCGTGGGCGCCGGCCATAACCGCAAGCCGATCAACGAAGCCATCAAGAAGCAGCTCGACACGCTGGACTACGCGACCGCCTTCCAGGCCAGCAACGACCAGGCCTTCAAGGCCGCCGACCTGATTGCCGGCATGGCGCCGGGCGATCTGAACCAGGTGCTGTTCTGCAATTCCGGCTCGGAAGCGGCCGACACCTCGCTCAAGGTGGCGCTGGCCTACCACCGCGCGCGCGGCGAGGGCCACCGCAATGTGTTCATCGGCCGCGAAAAGGGTTACCACGGCGTCGGTTTCGGCGGCATGAGCGTGGGCGGCATTCCGGCCAACCGCAAGGTGTACGGCTCGGCCTTGCTGCCCAGGGTGGACCACATGCGCTTCATCCACGACCCGGTCAAACACGCCTACATCCACGGTGCCGAGCCGGTCTGGGAAGAAGACATCCTGCTGGAGCTGGAGCAGCGCATTTTGCCGCTGCACGACGCCAGCAACATCGCGGCCGTGATTGTCGAGCCGGTGGCCGGCAGCGCCGGCTGGTACCTGCCGCCCAAGGGTTACCTCAAGCGCCTGCGCGAGATCTGTGACAAACACGGCATCCTGCTGATTTTTGACGAAGTCATTACCGGCTTCGGCCGCATGGGCACCAATTTCGGCGCCGACTACTACGGCGTGGTGCCCGACATGCTGAACTTCGCCAAATGCGTGACCAACGGCGTGATCCCGCTGGGCGGCGTGATCTGCTCCGACCGCATCTACAACACCATGATGGAAGCCAATGCCGACAGCCCGGCGCATGCGGTGGAGTTTTTCCACGGCTACACCTACTCGGGCCATCCGGTGGCCTGCGCCGCGGCGATTGCCACGCTGGGCCTGTTCAAGGAAGAAAAGCTGTTTGAACGCGCCGGACAGATGGGCACCGTGCTCGGTGATGCCATGCACAGCGGCTTCAAGGGTCTGCCCAATGTGGTCGGCATCCGCAGCCTGGGCCTGGCCGGTGCGGTGGAGCTGGCATCCATCGCCGGGGCACCGGGCAAACGCGCTTACGACATCTTCATGGACTGCTTCAAACACGGCGTGCTGGTGCGTCCGGCGGCCGACAACATCGTGATCTGCCCGCCCTACATCGTGGAAAAAGAGCACATCGAGCGCATCGTCAGTGTGGTGGCGGACTCCATCAAGAAGAACGCCTGAACTCCTGACCGTGGCCGGGGCTACTTCGCCCCGGGCTTTTCCTTCAAAGTTGCGCAATAGTCCTGCTCTGGCACGGCTGGTGTCGGCCACACGGCGTCAAACGCCGCCCTGCTTTCGGCCTCCTGGCGCGCATCCGGTGCGCTTGTTGCCGGGCCGGCGCGCAGCTGGACGGCCTTGACGGTGAGGCCGGGCGGCAGATGCTGGGGCACGCCCAGCGTGCGGTTGACGTGGCCGCTGCCAGCCAGCAACACCACGGTTTTTCCGGGCAAGGCCGCCTGCTGCACGGTACTTGCCATGCGGATGTCGCGCGCGATCTGGACGCGTGTCATCGGGGAGATGCGGTCTTCCGGCAACAAGCCGCAGTGGCCGATGCGTATCAGCTGCTGCTGGGCCTTGAGTGCGGGGCCGGGCAGGGGCTGGTCCAGCCGGCCGTCGGCCATGGCTTCGCGCATCTGCGCCGCCGGCAGGTTGGCGCCCAGCACCGGCACGCCGGCCTTGACAGCAGCCATCACCGCCGGACCATAGGCCGCCCAGGGCCAGCTCTTGTTGTTCCAGCCCAGGGCAGCCTGCACTTGCAGCTGGGTGCTGTTCGATTTCAGGGCCGCGGTGCTGGTGCCGGCTTCGGCCATCTCCAGCGCCACCGCCGCCAACTGGCCGCGCACAGCCAGGTACTCGATGACCTGCCGGTGAATGTCCTGGTGCTCGGCCGCATCGTGCTGCTCGCCGAGCAGGATCACGTCCGCAGGCAGCAGGGCCTCGGTGCGAGCCGTGATGTCATTGGGCGCATGCGGAAACAGCCGGGGCTCGGGCACTCTGGCGCAGGCGGCCAGCAGCACGAGCAGCAGCGGGACCAGAGTGGCAAGGCGCCGGCGTGTGTGTTGAAGGGACGGTGGGGCGGTGTTCATGGCATTCTCGGAGAGAGTCTCAGGGCGATACTAGCCCCATCTGAAAACCGGTGGCTGTCTGCCGGCCAAAACCCTGCCCCTCTTGCCTCTCACCTTTTTTTTGCCCCGGATGCGTCTGAAGCCTTTTCATGTTGTTTTCACCTTGTTGCTGGCGCTGGCCGGCGCCTGGCTTTGTGTCCGGATCGGCACGCCCCTGCCGTGGATGATCGGTCCGTTGCTGGCCACGGCCTGCGTCTCGATTGCCGGCGCGCCGACTGCCAGCTGGCGGCCGCTGAACAACACCGGGCAGTGGGTGATCGGTACGGCGCTGGGCCTGTACTTCACGCCGCAGGTGACCGCGCTGGTCGGCAGCCTGTGGTGGGCCATCGCCCTGGCGATTGCCTGGGCGCTGGGACTGGGCCTGGCCTTCGGCGGCTGGCTGCACCGCGTCAATGCACCGCGCATGCCCGGCGTTCCGGCGCCGGTGATGCGTGCCACCAGTTATTTCGCGGGGGCGATAGGCGGCGCTTCCGAGATGACCCTGCTGGCTGAACGTGCCCATGCGCGCACCGACCTGGTGGCGGCCTCGCACAGCCTGCGGCTGCTGATGGTCACGGTGACGATTCCTTTTGCGATGCAGTTCAGCGGGCTGCATGGCCTGGACCTGAACCCGCCGGTGCTGCGCGCGGTAAACGGGCCTGGCTTGGCCGCGCTGGCCGGGGCCACTGCCGCAGGTGCCTGGCTGATGCTGCGGCTGGGCCGGGCCAACCCGTGGTTCATGGGGCCACTGCTGGTGACCATGGGCCTGACGATGGCCAGCCTGCACCTGTCGGGCATTCCGCCCTGGCTGACCAATACAGCGCAACTGCTGATTGCCGTGGGGCTGGGCGTGCGGTTTTCCCCGACCTTTCTGCACGCCGCGCCGCGCTGGATGGCTTCTGTGGTGCTGGGTACCCTGGTCATGCTGGTGCTCTGCAGCGGCTTCGCCGCGCTGCTGGCATGGGCCACCGGCTTGCCGCTGGCCACGCTGATTCTGGGCACCTCCCCGGGCGGCATCGCCGAGATGGCCATCACCGCCAAGGTGCTGCAGCTCGGTGTGCCGGTGGTCACGGCGTTTCAGGTGTGCCGGCTCGTGGCGGTGCTCATTCTGGTGGCGCCGCTGTACCGCTGGCTTTACCCGGCGCCATGAGTTCCGGCGTCAATGCCGGAATTTGCCGTCGCGTGTGACGATGGCCAGATCCACCAACGTCAAGCCGGTGTGCGAACCCGGCAGGTAGCTGGCCCGCAGGCCGTTCAGGTCGATGCTGCCGGCATTGTGCAGGCCGCGCACAAAGCTGTCGCGGGTCGGTTCGTTGCCGGCCAGCCGCAGGGCGGCGATCAGGGCCTTGGCCGTGAGGTAGCCTTCCAGGCTGCCGTAGGAGAACTCCTGGCCGGGCTTCAGGCGCGCGAATTCTTCCTGGTACTCGCGCGTGATGCTTGTCTTGCGCTCCCACGGGCTGGGTACCACCTGGGAAAACACCATGCCGTGCGCGAGTTCACCCAGGTTTTTGGCGAGTTGCGTCGAGCCTGAATTCACGCCGCTGAAAGTGGCACGCACGCCCTGCTTGCGGGCCTGGCGAATCAGCCGTTCATACACGCCGGCGCCGCCATGGTTGATCACCACCTGGGCGTTGGTCGCGGCGATGCGCTGGGCCATCTGGCCAATCTGCACATCGCTCACATCGGATTTGAAGGGCAGGTCTGCCACCAGCTCCATGCCAAGGTCCCGGCACAGCAGCCTGACGGTTTCCAGGTGTTGCAGGCCGGTCTCGGAGTCGGAACGGACAAAGGCCACACGCGTGGTCCCGGTTTTCTTTGCATAGTCGAGCAGTGCGCGGAACTCTTCCCGATGCTCGGTGCGCACCGGAAAAACCAGCGGCTGATGCGGGCGGCGCAAGGTGGGGGAACCGGCGATGGGGCCGAAGAAAGGCACGTTCAGGTCCACCGCGGCTTTCATCACGGCGGTGGACGGGCCACCTTCGATCGAACCGAACAGGATGAACACCTTGTCCTGCCCCACAAGCTGCCGGGCATTGGCTTCGGCTTTGGTGGACTGGTTGTCATCGTCCAGCGTCTGGAGCACGACCTGCCGTCCGTTGACGCCACCGCGGGCGTTGACGGCCTGCAGGTAGGTCTGGATACCGTCCTGCACCGCCTTGCCGTAGTCGTTTTTTCCGCCCTGCAGCGTGATGTTCTGGCCAATCAGGATCTGGCGTGGTGACACGCCGTCAGCGGCCAGCGCCCAGTGCGTGCACAGCACAAGGCAACCGGCCAGCAGTCGGGGAAAAGAAAGAGTCATGGTCAGGTCCTGGGGCAGGGTGATGGCGAGGCACCAGTTGCCATCGCTTCGGCGGATGGCCGATGTAAACAAATGTTACATAGCGTCCCTTAACCCTGGCTTAAGGTCGTCAATGACCTTCAGGAAACGTCGGGGACCCGATCCGGGACCGACGGCTGCGCGGCAGTCTTCAGTGCAGTCCCACCGGCGTGTGCGCCAGCTCGGCATAACTTTCGAGCATGTCCTCAACTTCTTCCTGCGTCGGCGTGTTTTTCTGCCAGACGTTCAGGCGCTGCTGGAACAGTTCGGCCCAGGAGCCGTCCAGATAGACCTCCTTGCCGGAGCGTTTGTCGACAATTTCAAAGCCGTTGCGCACGAGCTGGGGCACGGCCGGGGCGGGCGCAGACTCTTCCGGGGCGTTGGCATGAATCTGTACCACCGCAAAGGATTCGGAGTCGTAAAGCATTTGCATGGTGTGGTTTCCTTCTTGTACACATATATCAACGGCCGGGCGGAGTTCAAGACCCACAGGGTTAATCCCTGAAAGGCATCCGAAATGCCAAAAAAATCACGTCGTGAAGGAAAACGATGCGCTGGCACCGGCGGAGGTCAGGGTTTCTCGACGACGCGCAGTTGCTGGTCGACGAAGTCGCCGTTCTGCTGGGTGATGCGGCTGCGCACCGGCAGGTAGCTCATGGAGGGCGCGAACCAGATTTCGACGGTCTGGTCGTAGTCGCGCTGCGGCTTGCGCGTGAGCTTGAGCGTGGCGGCCTCGCCAGCGGGCAACTGGAGGGTTTCCTCGGACTCGACCGTGAAGGTCCAGGTGTCGGCCTCGCGCGGGCCGGCGGTGTACAGCGACACGCTGCTGCCGACCGGGTAGCTGGCCGGTGCGCCGGCGAGCAGACTGCCGAGTTGCAGGAAAACACTCAGGCGGTCCTGCGCGCCGCGCAGCCAGGGGGCGTCAGGCGTGTTGGCACTGAAGCTGATCTTGCCCTTGTCTTCCTCGAAGTGCGCCGCGCGTTCGCTGCGCGACTTGTCCAGAAAACGCGTCGGCGCCAGGCCGTCGGCGGTGATGCGGCCGCTGCTGGTCATGCTGCGCGATCCCAGGAACAGGGCGCTGACCACCATCTTGGCGTCATAGGTCTGGCCGTCCTGCAGCCAGTCGAGCTGGGCAAAGGCGCTGTAGTCCATGTTTTTTGATCGACCCGTCATCGCGTATTTCAGGCGCACCGAGCCGGGGATGGTCAGGGCCGTGCTGGCGCCCGCCAGTGGCGGCGCCGCTTCGACGGGGGCGGTCGCGGTGGCCTCTGGCGGCGGGCTCTGCGGGTCGACCGGGGCTATGCTGTCAACGGTGGGGAATGCTATGGATTCGATAGCTGACGGCGCTTGCAGGCCGAGGGCTGGAGCCCGATTTTCCTGTGAAGCAGGGGCGCGGCGCCGGACCGGACGCGGGCGCACCGGGGCGGCTGCGGGCGCGCTGGCCACGGCCGGTTCCGGCTTGATCTCCAGCGTGCGCGTGATGAAGGGGCGTGGCGCCGTCGCCTGCGGGTCGGGCACCGGCCCCCATGCCAGCGGCGCCGCCTGCAGCAGCAGGACATGGGCCAGGGTCACCAGCGCGGTCAGGGCGATCAGGAGTCGCGCCGGCAGCGCTGGGGCCTGCCGGGCGGTCGGGGTGTTCATGCCCCTGTGAATCCCAGATCGGCGGAAAGTTGCCGTGCGGCCGCCGCCAGTGGCCGGGCCACGGCGCCGTCCCAGGCCGGGTCGAAATTGGCGAGTGAGCCCATCGCCACCATGCCCAGCACCAGGTGGCCGTCGGCGTCGAACACCGGGGCGCAGAATCCGGCCACCCCGGGCAGCAGGGTGTCCACCACGCGGGCCAGGCCGCGCCGGCGCACCTCTTCAAGCACCGCCGTGACCTCGGCCATGGTTTGGGGAACATCCTTGCGCGCGAGCTTTTGCATGCGTGCCAGTTCGTTTTTGAGCAAGGGGGCAAGACGGTCGTGGGGGTGCCGTCGCCCGGCAGACGGCTGGGCCATGAAGGCGGAGAAACACAGGCCGGTGGCCGAGGACAACAAAGGCATCACGTCGCCGAGGCGCAAATTGACGGTGACGGCCTGTGGAGATTCTTCCCAGTGCACGATGGTGGGCCCCTGGTTGCCCCACACCGCCAGCGCCAGGGTCTGGCCGATCTGCTCCATCAGCGGCGCGAGGCGCTGGCGCGCGAGCTTGACGCTGTCCAGCCTGGAGAGCGAAGCCAGGCCCAGCTTGAGGGCCGCTGGTCCGAGGTCATAGCGTGTGCTGCCCGGGTCCTGGGTCACCAGCTCGAGCCGCTGGAAACTCACGAGGTAGCGGTGCGCCTTCGCTGCACTCATGCCGGCTGCAGCGGCCAGGTCGCGCAGCATCAGCGCGCCCGGTGACGCGCCCAGCACCTGTAGCAGGCTGAAACCGACCTCCACGGACTGGATGCCTGCACGCTGGGCGGGCAGGCTGCCTGACGGGTTTTCGGACGGCGTTTTGCGCTCTTTCATGGAATTCGACTAAAATTAAAAATTACATTTAGGTAAATTGATTTCACTTATCGTAACTTTAGCGCAGAGTGTACGCAGTGTGTAATCAGCTTCACCCATCCGGCCCCCAGAACAGAGGAAACTGATGAAACTCGCTACCTACAAAGACGGCTCACGTGACGGCCAGCTCGTGGTTGTCTCGCGCGACCTGTCGACGGCCCATTATGCGACGGGCATCGCCACCAAATTGCAGCAGGTGCTCGATGACTGGAACTTCATCGCCCCGCAATTGCAGGACCTGTACGAGACCCTGAACAACGGCAAGGCGCGCCATGCGTTTCCGTTCGAGCCGGTGCGCTGCATGGCGCCGTTGCCGCGTGCCTACCAGTGGGCCGACGGCTCGGCCTACATCAACCATGTGGAGCTGGTGCGCAAGGCGCGCGACTCCGAGGTGCCCGACAGTTTCTACAAGGACCCGCTGATGTACCAGGGCGGCAGCGACGACTTCATCGGCCCCTGCGACGACGTGGTCTGCCCCAGCGAGGACTACGGCATCGACTTTGAAGCCGAAGTGGCGGTCATCACCGGCGACGTGCCCATGACCAGCACGCCCGAGCAGGCGCTCGAAGGCATACGCCTGGTGATGCTGGCCAACGACGTGAGCCTGCGCAACCTGATCCCCAACGAGCTGGCCAAGGGTTTCGGTTTTTTCCAGAGCAAGCCGGCCACGGCCTTCAGCCCGGTGGCGGTGACGCTGGACGAACTCGGCGACGCCTGGGACCACGGCCGCCTGAACCTGACCGTGCAAAGCACCTGGAATGGCCGCAAGGTCGGCATGTGTGACGCCGGGCCGGAGATGACCTTCCACTTCGGCCAGCTGATTGCCCACATCTGCAAGACCCGCAATGTGCGCGCCGGCTCCATCATCGGCTCCGGCACCGTCAGCAACAAGGGTGTCGAGGTCAAGGGCAAGACCGACTGGCCCAAGGGTTACAGCTGCATCGCAGAAAAGCGCGCCATCGAGACCATCCAGGACGGCAAGCCTTCGACGGCTTTCATGAAATACGGCGACACCATCCGCATTGAAATGAAGGGCAAGGATGGCGAGCTGATTTTCGGCGCGATCGAGCAGAAAATCGTTCCGGCCGCACCGGTCAAATAAAGGGCGAGGGCCGCGCGCCCTTCACTTGCCTTTCAGCCCGCAGCGCGCGTCTGGACGATGAACAGCTGGATGCCGCGCAGCAGCATCTCGACCGAAATCGCCACCAGGATCAGGCCCATCAGGCGTTCAAACGCCGTCACCAGCCTGTCGCCCAGCACCCGCTGGATGCGTTCGGCCAGCACCAGCACCACGGCGCACACCGCCATGGTCACGCACAGCGCCGCCACCCACTCCATGCGCCGGGCCGGTGCCTGCGACACCAGCAGCAGCACGGTGGCCAGCGCCGACGGCCCGGCCAGTGCGGGAATGGCCAGCGGCACGATCAGGGGTTCGCCCTGCAGGGGCTCCGCCACCGGATGGCCGCCGGGAAAAATCATGCGCAGGGCGATCAGGAACAGGATGACCGCGCCGGCGATCTGCAGCGACAGCTCGCTGAGGTTCATCACGCGCAGGAAGCGGTCGCCGACAAACATGAAGGCCAGCAGCAGCAAAAAGGCGATCAGCACCTCGCGCAGGATCACGAAGGCGCGCCGCTCGGGCGCGACGTGGCGCAGCGCATTGGCAAAAATCGGGATGTTGCCGAGCGGATCAGTGATCAAGAGCAGCAGGATGGTGGCCGAGGCAAAGGTATAGGTCATGTCAGCCCCCACGGTCGCTCACTGCGTGTAGCTCCCGAGGCCTTGCAGGCCGCGGCTCGCGGGACGCTTCGCCTCTGTCGCCTGTCCAAA
>ERZ1292640.2177-Hain-H43-02um-R1-2177-length-15869-cov-13_pt3 | contig 12453 bp, 10 predicted proteins | sample MGYA00564404_ERZ1292640 | MGnify/ENA primary metagenome ERZ1292640 (study PRJEB36523, sample SAMEA6512636) | groundwater metagenome | collected 2019-01-08 | study: AquaDiva: Metagenomics assemblies of 32 groundwater samples | reverse complement strand
TGGCGATCTGGTTGCCGTAGGCCACGAACACCCGCCTGAGCTCGGGCAGCGCGCCTTGTTCGGAGGCGGCAAGATACAGCGGCTGGACGTAGATCAGCGACTGGTCGATGGGAATCGCCAGGAGCGAGCCCCGAATCGTCGTGGAGCCCCGCTGGTTCCAGAGCGAGAGCTGCTGGGAGATGTTCGGGTCTTGGTCGATCCGCGCGTCGATCTGCCGCGGCCCGTAGACGAGCTTGGCCTTGGGGAAGTTGTAGACGATGAGGCGTCCGTAGTTCGGCGGGTCCGTGCGCGCCGCCAGCCAGGCGATCATGTTGTCCCGGCGGCTCGGGTTGAAGAGGGTGAGGAGGATGAACTCCTCCTTCTTCTCGCCGGGCAGGCGCATGATCGTGTAGTACGGCTCCATCTCCCGGTCCCGCCCCTCCACCGTCCGCCGCGGGATCGCCCAGAGGTCCTCCTTGTTGTAGAACACCTGGGGTTCTTCCATGTGATACGTGGCGTACATCTTCGCCTGGATCGAGAAGAGGTCCTCCGGATAGCGGATGTGGCGCTGGAGATCCGCGGGCATCTGGCCGAGCGGCTTGAAGACCCCCGGGAAGGCCCGGACGTAGGTGCGGATCACCGGGTCGGTCGGGTCCGCCAGGTAGAAGGTCACGGTGCCGTGGTAGGCGTCCACCGTGGCCTTCACCGAGTTGCGGATGTAATTGCCGAGGTCGCGCACGGGCTGCGAGTAGGGATACCGGTCGCTCGCCGTGTATCCGTCGATCATCCAGACGAGCCGGCCGTCGTCGGTGATGACGAGATACGGATCCCGGTCGAAGCGGAGGAATGGCGCGATCTGACGCACCCGCTTGGCGACCTCCCGGTGGATCATGATCCGGCTCTCGCCGGTCAGGTCGTCGGAGAGCACGATCTTGATCTCGCCGAAGCGGATGGCGACGGCCAGCTTGGTCAGGAACGACCCGACGGGGATCCCGCCCCGCCCCGCGTAGCGCGTGTAGACGTTCTGGTCCCCCGCCGGGTAGTCCAGCTCCTGGGATTTGGTGCGGACGAAGACGTAGTCGTTGGAGATCTCCCCGTAGTAGATCTCGGGCCGGGCGATCTTGGGGAACCCGGTGGAGACCGGGGGGATGTCCTTGACGAAGAACTCCGGCAACCCCTCGGGGCTGATCCGGTTCACCGGCCCGACGATCACCCCATAGCCGTGGGTGTAGGTCAGGCGCTCGTTGATCCAGATCCGGCTCGGCAGGTGCCGGTAGGAGAGCTCGCGGGGGGAGAGCATGATCTGCCGGTACTCGCCGTCGATGAGGTAGCGGTCGTTGTCCACGCCCGTGAACTTGTAGTAGGTCCGGATCTCCTGGAGCTGCCCGAAGGTGGTCAGGAGGGGACGGTGGTCCCAGAGCCGGATGTTCTTGATCGTGGGGTTGTTCCGCTCCAGCGCGGCGGCGGTCAGGTTCTCCTCCGCGGGAAAGTCCTTCTCCTCGATCCGCTCCAGGCCGTAGGCCTTCCGGGTCATCCGGATGTTGTGGACGATGTAGGGCCCCTCCGCGACCAGCTCGTTGGGAGTCACCCGGAAGCGCTGGAGGAACGCCGGGTAGAGGCCGAGGCCGCCGACCCACACGGCCCCCAGCACGACCAGGCCCGCGACGAGGAACCGCCAGCCCGGGCGCCAGACCTGAAAGAGACAGGCCGCGGCGCAGAGAAGCGCCAGCACCACCAGGATCCCGAGGACCGGCAGCGAGGCGTTCACGTCCGTGTAGGAGGCGCCGAACACCACCCCCCGGGAGGAGTACAGGAGGTCAAAGCGATCGAGCCAGAACCCCCAGGCCTTGAGCGCCAGGAACGCCGCCCCCAGGGCGAGCAGGTGCGCCCGGGCCCCCGCGGCCAGGCGCGGCCCCCGGGCGGTCAGCACCAGGCTCCGCTGGAGCACGTACAGCGCGAGGCTCAGCGCGATGGTGGCGGTGAGGAGGAGCATGGCCCAGCCGTAGAGGAGCCGCCAGAACGGGAGCGTGAACACGTAAAAGGACAGATCGCGGTTGAAGAGCGGGTCGGTGGTGTCGAAGGGCGTGGCGTTGAAATACTCCAGCACCGTCTCCCAGTTGCCGGTCGCCGAGACCCCCGAGAAGAAGGAGACGACCGCCAGGACCGGGAGTAGGAGGCGCCGGATGAGCGGCTCGAGCACGACGCGGCTGGGGAGGCCCAGCTGATCCTCGAGTTCCCAGAGCACGTCCGGCCGCGCGGTGCGCGCGGCGAAAGTCAGGTTCAGGTAGAGGAAGAGGAAGGTCCCGAGGCCCACCCCGAGGAAGAGCCAGCCGCGGAGGGTGAGGATGGTGACGAAGACCCCGGCGTACCCCACCTCCTGGAACCAGAGCCAGTCCGTGTACAGCGGCACGGCCTGGCCCACCAGCCCCAGGACGACGAGGATCAGCAGGAGCCAGAGGATGGGTCGGGGAAGTCGGTTGGCCATCGTGCCTCCTTTAGGACAGGGGGGTCGTGCCCCGGCGGAGCCGTCCGTCCGGGATCAGGTGCCGTGGGTCCAGGAGGAGAGGTAGCTCTCCTGGTCCGGGGTCAGCTCGTCCACCTGGATGTCCATCGAGGCGAGCTTCAGCCGGGCGATCTCCCGGTCGATCTCGCGGGGGACGCCGTACACGCGTTTTTCGAGGGCCCGGCCCTGCTTGACGAGGTGCTCCACCGAGAGGGCCTGGTTGGCGAAGCTCATATCCATGACCGCGGCGGGATGCCCTTCGGCGGCGGTCAGGTTGATCAGGCGCCCCTCGCCCAGGACGTAGATGCGGCGGTCTCCCGGCAGGACGAATTCCTCGACAAACGGGCGCACTGCCCGGCGCGAGCGGCTCAGGGCCCCGAGGGCCTCGAGGTCGATCTCGACGTTGAAGTGGCCCGAGTTGGCGAGGATGGCGCCGTCCTTCATGCGGGGAAAGTGCTCCTTCCTGATCACGCTGGTGTTCCCTGTCACCGTGACGAAGAGATCCCCGACCTCAGCGGCGCGGCTCATCGGCAGCACCTGATAGCCTTCCATGACCGCTTCCAGCGCCCGCAGGGGGTCCACCTCGGTGACCACGACCTGGGCGCCCATGCCGCGGGCGCGCGACGCCACGCCCCGGCCGCACATCCCGTAGCCCGAGACCACGATGATCTTCCCCGCCAGCAGGGTGTTGGTGGCGCGGAGGATCCCGTCGATGGTGGACTGCCCGGTGCCGTAGCGATTGTCGAAGAGGTGCTTGGTGTCGGCGTCGTTGACGGCGACGATCGGGTACGCGAGCACGCCCTGCCGCTCCATGGCCCGGAGCCGGATGACACCGGTGGTCGTCTCCTCGGTGCCCCCGATGATGCCGGGGAGCCGCTGGCGCTCGGCGCCGTGGAGCGTGGTGATCAGGTCCGCCCCATCGTCCATCGTGATCTGCGGGTTGCTGGCGAGGACGGCCTGGATGTGGCGGTAGTAGCGGGCGGTGTCCTCCCCCTTCTGGGCGAAGACGGGGATGTCGAACTCCTTGACCAGCGCCGCGGCCACGTCGTCCTGGGTGGACAGCGGGTTCGAGGCGCAGAGGGCGACCCGCGCCCCGCCGGCCCGGAGCGTCATCATGAGCACCGCGGTCTCGGTGGTGACGTGCAGGCAGGCCCCCACCCGGATGCCCGCCAGCGGCTGCTCCTTGGCGAACCGGTCGCGGATCTGGCGGAGGACGGGCATGGAGTGCTCCGCCCACTCGATGCGGAGCCGCCCGGCGGCGGCCAGCGAAAGGTCCTTGGCGTCGTGCTCCGTCACAGAGTTAGTTAGCGCCCCGCGTCGTCGCGCAGGTCTTTCACGCGGTCGGTGCGCTCCCAGGTGAACTCGGGCTCGGTCCGGCCGAAGTGCCCATACGCCGCCGTCTTCTTGAAGATCGGCCGGCGCAGGGCCAGGTACTTGATGATCCCCGCCGGCGTCAGGTCGAAGTGCCGCCGGATCATCTCCTGGAGCCTGGTGTTGGGGACCTTGCCCGTCCCGAAGGAGTCCACCATGACCGAGACCGGATCGGCGACGCCGATGGCGTAGGCGACCTGGACCTGGACCCGCTCGGCGAGGCCGGCGGCGACGATGTTCTTCGCGATGTGGCGGGCCATGTAGCAAGCGGACCGGTCCACCTTCGTGGGATCCTTGCCCGAGAACGCGCCGCCCCCGTGGGGGCACGAGCCGCCGTAGGTGTCCACGATGATCTTTCTGCCGGTGAGCCCCGTGTCCCCCATCGGGCCTCCCGTGACGAAGCGCCCCGTGGGGTTGATGTGGAAGACGCAACGCTTGGTATCCATGAGCTCGGCCGGGATCGTCGGCAGGATGACGTGCTGGACGATGTCCTCGCGGATCTGCTGGAGGGTGACGTCGGGGCTGTGCTGCGCCGAGACGACCACCGTTTCCAGCGAGCGTGGCTTGCCGTCCACGTACCGGACGGTGACCTGGCTCTTGCCGTCCGGCCTGAGGTACTCCAGGACGCCGGTGCGCCGCACCTCGCTGAGCCGCCGGACGAGCCCGTGGGCGAGCATGATCGGGAGCGGCATCAGCTCCGGGGTCTCCCGGCACGCGTAGCCGAACATGAGCCCCTGATCCCCCGCGCCGAGCGCATCGACACCCATGGCGATGTCCGACGACTGCTCGTCGATCGCCGTGATGACGCCGCAGGTCTCGTAGTCGAAGCCGTACTTGGCGCGGGTGTAGCCCACCTCTTTGATCGTCTCACGGGCGATCCGCGGGATGTCCACGTAGCAGGAGGTCGTGATCTCCCCCGCCACCACCACGAGGCCGGTGGTGAGGAGGCACTCGCACGCGACGCGGCCCGTGGGATCCTGAGCGATGATCGCATCGAGCACCGCGTCCGAGATCTGGTCGGCGATCTTGTCCGGGTGCCCCTCCGTCACCGACTCGGAGGTGAAGAGGTGTTCGGCCTGCGCCATGTCACTCCTCCCGTTGGAATTCTCGCTCTGGCTCTGAAATCCGCACTTTAGCACATCGTCCGGAGGGCCTCAAGGAGAATTGGCCCGATCCTGAAGCGTCAGGCTCACGCGCGCCTCCCAGGCTTCGCCCGGATCGAGGGCGAGCGGCCACGCCAGGAGCAGGGACGAGCCCTGGAAGATCCGCTCGAGGCCGGCTTCGGAGAGCGAGACCGTTTCCACGGGAGCCCACCCGACCACGGCCGGTCGCTCCCAGCGGAGCGTGGCGGCGAGCGCCATCCACTCGTCCACGAGCCCGATGCCGGTCCGGTCCCCGGCGGTGCCTCGACTGCGGAGTGCCGGACTGCCGGGGACATTGTAATAGCGCTCGGGCGCGTCGCCTCCCGTGAGGGCCAGGTTCCACTGGACCGCCCAGCGTCCGGTGAGGCGCCGGGTTCCCTTCCAGGCGAGGCGGTAGGTCACGGAGAGCTCCGGGCGCCGCTCCAGGACCGTCACCGTTTTCTCAACTCGGAGAGGCCATCCCACCGGATTTGTGGCCGAAAAGACGACGGTCAGTCGGCCGGGGCCGCTCCGGATCCGATGCGCCATCGCCTGATCCGCCAGGGTCAGGTCCGCCAGGTCCCAGGGGTGGAGCGGATCCAGGTCTCCCGATTCGGGGAACAGGCCGTCCAGGAGCGAGGCCCGGCGGAACCGGTCGTACACGAGGAACTCGGAAAGCCCCGCCTCCTTGACCTCGAGCCGCTCGTGAATCGTCCTCACGGCCTCCTCGCTCCCCTGAGCCGGCGCGGCCTTGACCCGCGCGTGGTACGCCTCCGGCCGGCGGGCCAGCACATCAGCCAGATCCAGCGCCCTGGGGAGGTACGCGAGCTCGGTGACGCTGCCGCCCGCCGCGGGGTGGAGGGTCAGCGCCAGCGTCGGGGTCCGGAGGCGCAGCTCCGTGAGCCCGTCGCCGTTGAGATCCCCGCGGCTCCACCCGAGGCGCGGTCCCCTGGTGGCCTCGTGGAGAAGTCCTTCGGCTGTGATCAGGGCCTGACGCGCGCCGCGGCGCAGATGGGGGAGATAGCACCCGCCGAATACCCCGTGCCAGTAGGCATCGTTGCCCTGGCCGCGCCAGAGATGGGCGCGGGCGTCGAGGAGCCGGCGGTCGCCGGGGCGGCGGGCCAGGGCGTCGTGGATCGCGCGGGAGAGCCGCAGCATGGCCCAGTGGAGGTCGTTCACCTCCGGATACTTCACGAGGAAGTTCCGCCAGAAGCCGCCGCGGAGGAGCGTGCCGAGCTTTTCCCCGTCGGGCAGCGCCTGGACCCGGTGCTTGGCCTCCTCGAGCTCGCGGCCGGCGTCGGCGGGGAGCGCCCACTCCCCCATCTCCCGGTAGGCCCCAGTGGGGAGATAGATCCGGCCGCGCGGCGCGTGGTGGTCGAGGTAGAGGGAGGGCGTGGACAGGCGAAGCCACGAGGCACCGAGCAGAGCCTCGAAGAAGCGCCCGAGCCATCCCTCCTCGTGACAGCGGCGGTGGGTTCCGGGCCAGACGCCGAACTTCTCCCCGTCGTCCACCAGCGTCAGGCTTGCCGCCGTCTCCCGCCGGTCGGCGAGGTAGGCGAGCGCGTCTGCCGGCTCGGCGAAGGGCACCAGATAGCGGAGGCGCTGGCTGATCGGGAACACGGCCAGCGTGAGGCCCTGCTCCTCGGTGAGGTAGTAGCCGTCCACGCTATCCGGGTTCATCCCGGCCAGAGCGAAATGACTGTCGTCCACCAGGACGTACTCGACTCCCGCCTCCCGGAGCGCCTTCGGCAGGTGGGGCTCCCAGACCCGCTCAGCCAGCCACATGCCCCGCGGGCTCACGCCGAACTCGCGCCGGATGAACCCGGTGAGCTCTTGGATCTGGCCCACTTTGTCCCAGTCGGGCAGGACGGGGAGGATCGGCTCGTAGAAGCCGCCCGTCAGCAGCTCCACCTGCCCCCGCTCCGCCAGCCTCCCCAGCAGGTCGAACGTCCGCGGCGCCTTTTCCTTCAGCCAGAGGAGGAGCGCGCCGGACGTGTGCACGGTCAGGGGGAGTCCGGGGAACTGCTCGAGGAGGGCCAGAACGGGATGGTAGGCGCGATCCGTGGCCTCGCGGATGACCCCGTCGAAGTTTGCCGCCGGCTGGTGGTTGTGGATCCCGAAGAGAAAGGTCAGCGGACCGGGCGCGTGGGGCTCCCGGAGGCGATCACTCACGGTCCAGGTCCCGGTGGGTGACGGCGGGCGGAAACCCCCGGGCCTCGAGGAAGGGGCGGAGCTCCTCGACGAGGACCACCGACCGGTGCCGCCCTCCGGTGCATCCGATGGCGACGGTCAGGTAGGCTTTTCCCTCGCGCTGGTAGAACGGCAGGAGGAAGGCGAGCAGGTCCTTCAGCCGGTCCAGCAGCTGGCGGCTTTCCGCGTGCTTCAGCACGAATTCCCTCACCGCCGGGTCTCGCCCGTCGAGGGGACGCAGGCCGTCCACGAAGTGGGGGTTGGGGAGGAAGCGGACGTCGAAGACCAGGTCCGAGTCGTACGGGATCCCGTGCTTGTAGCCGAAGGAGACCAGCGACACCGTCAGGGCGCCCCGGCTCTTCGTCTCCCCGTAGAAATCCACCAGCAGGTCTTTGAGCTGGTGGACGGTCAGGCCCGAGGTGTCCACGATCCGGTCGGCGATCTCCCGGACGTTGGCCATCGCCTTCCGCTCGGCGCGGATCCCGTCGAGGACATTGCCGTCCGCCGCGAGCGGGTGCCGCCGGCGGGTCTCGTGGTAGCGGCGGACGAGCGACTCGTCCCCCGCCTCCAGGAACAGCACCACCGTCGGGTACCCCGTCTGCTTCAGCTCCTGGAGGATCTCGACGAGGTGGGCGAGGTATTCCCGCTCCCGGACGTCCACGCCCAGGGCGATCCGCCGGATTTCGCGGGTGGACTGGGCGCAGAGCGCGGCGAAGGTCGGGATGAGCGTGGTCGGCAGGTTATCCACGCAGAAGTAGCCCATGTCCTCGAAGCACTTGATGGCGTAGCTCTTCCCCGCCCCGCTGAGGCCGGTGATGATGACGAAACTCGCCTTCTCGCTCATCCGGGACTACGCAACCGGCTCGATGAGGCCCAGCCCGCCGTTCTTCCGCCGGTAGAGGACGTTGACGGTCTCGGTCGCGGCGTTGGTGAACACCAGGAACTGGTCGTCCCGGAGCCCGAGCTGCATCACGGCCTCTTCGACGGACATGGGCTTGGCGGCGACGCGCCGGGACACCACCAGCGGCGGCGGCGCGGCCTCCCCTTCCCCGGGGAGCCGCGGCTCCGGGCGCCGGCGGGAGGCCCGGGGCTTGCGCTGGCGGAGCCGGTCCTTGACCTGCCTCACCTGGCGCGTGAGCGCGTCCACGGCGAGATCCACGGCCGCCGCGAGATCGCCGGCGGTTTCCTCGCTGCTGAGGATCCGACGCTTCGCGACGAGCGTGATGCGCGCGGTTCTGCGGTACTTCTCGGCGGACAGCATGACCTTGGCCTCGATGATCTTCGGGAGGATCCGCGCGAGCTTGCCGACCTTCCGCTCCACCATCTGGCGGAAGGCCGGGGTGACCGCGACGCCGTGACCGCTGATGATGTAGCGCATCCTCAGCGCTTCTTGGGGGCCCGGCGCCGGCGGTGGGAGGGAAGGATCCCGAGCTCCTCCCGGTACTTGGCCACGGTGCGGCGGGCGATGACGAGGCCGCGCCCCTTCAGGACCTGGGCGACCTCCTGGTCCGAGAGCGGCTTGGCCGCGTCCTCCGCCGCCAGCAGGTCGCTGATCATCTTCTTGACCGACAGGGAGGAGACCATGTCCCCGGCGCCGGTGGCGATCCCGCTGTGGAAGAAGTACTTGAGCTCGAAGAGCCCCTGGGGGGTCTGCACGTACTTGTTCGTGGTCACGCGGCTGATGGTGGACTCGTGCATGCCGATGTCCTCCCCCACGTCGCGGAGGGCGAGCGGCCGGAGGCAGGAGAGCCCCTTGTCGAGGAACTCGCGCTGGAACTTCACGATGCTCTCGGTGACGCGGTAGAGCGTCCGCTGGCGCTGGTGCACGCTCTTGATGAGCCAGATCGCGGAGCGGAGCTTTTGCTCCACGTACTGCTTGGCCTCCTGCCCCGAGCCGCGCAGCAGGCTGCGGTACAGCGAGTTGACGCGGAGGCGCGGGATGCCGTCCTCGTTCAGCACGATGGTGTAGTCGTCGCCCATCTTGTGGACGAACACGTCGGGCGTGATGTAGCGGGTGTCCGGCGCGCCGAACCGCCGACCGGGCTTCGGCTCGAGGGCCTGGATCTCCTCCACGGCCTCCATGATCCGCTCGATCGGGAGCCGGAAGGCCTTGGCGATGTCCAGGTAGCGGTGGCGCTCCAGGGCCTCGAAGTGCTGCTCAACGATCTCCACCGCCACGGGATCGGGCATGGGGTCGGCGCGGAGCTGGATCAGGAGGCACTCCTGGATGCTTCGGGCGGCGATCCCCGGCGGGTCGAACTTCTGGATGAGCTCGACGAGGACCTTCTCCACCTCATCGACCCCGGCGCCGGTGGCCTTGGCGATGTCCTCCAGCTCGCAGCGGAGGTAGCCGTCCTCGTCGATGTTGCCGATGATGGTCTCCGCGATGGCCCGCAGGTGCGGGTCGTCGGAGGCCATCCGGAGCTGCTCGTCCAGGTGATCGGCGAGGGAGGAGTCGTTGCGCGTGATGTTCTCGAAGGGCGGCTCCTCCCGGTCCTCCTGCTGCACCAGCGTCGGCTCCTCCGGATAGTCGAAGATGGCGGCGGTGAGATCGAAGGGCAGCACGTCCGTCTGGGCGGGCTCGAGGGAGGACCCATCACCGGCCGGGGCCTCCGACGTGGGCGCCGTCGCGGCGGGAGCGGGGCTCGGCCCCTCGGCGGCAGCGTCCGCGGCGTCGGCTCCGTCGGGCGGCAATTCCTCGAGCAGCGGGTTCTCGAGCAGCTCCTTTTGGACCACCTCCTGGAGCTCGAGCGTGGACAGCTGGAGGAGCTGGATCGCCTGCTGGAGCAGCGGGGTCATGACGAGCCGCTGGGTCTGCCGGAGAGAGAGGCGCACCTCGGGGGCCATGGGGATCGTCCTCGCCCTTGGACCCTAGAGGGAGAATTTCTCGCCCAGGTAAATCTCCCGGGCGGTGGGATTCTGGGCCAGTTCCATGGCGGTGCCCGACACGAGGATCTTTCCGTCGTAGAGGATGTACGCGCGATCGGTGATCGCGAGCGTTTCTCGCACGTTGTGATCGGTGATGAGGATGCCGATGCCCCGCTCCCGGAGCCGCGCCAGGATCTCCTGGATATCGCCGATCGCGATGGGGTCGATCCCGGTGAAGGGCTCGTCGAGGAGCAGGTAGCGGGGGGAGGTGATCAGGGCGCGCGTGATCTCGAGCCGCCGCCGCTCGCCGCCCGACAGCGTGAAGGCCTTATGGCGGGCCAGCGGGGCCAGGTCCAGCTCCTGCAGCAGCTCGCGCAGCCGGTCGACCCGCTCGCTGTGCGAGAGATCCAGGGTCTCGAGGATGGCCAGCAGGTTTTCCTCGACCGTCAGCTTCCTGAACACGGAGGATTCCTGCGGGAGGTAGCCGATCCCCATGCGGCAGCGCTTGTACATCGGGAGGTCCGTGATCTCCTCGCCCTCGAGGAAGATCCGCCCGCCGTCGGGCTTCAGCAGGCCCACCATCATGTAGAAGGAGGTGGTCTTCCCGGCCCCGTTCGGTCCGAGGAGGCCGACCACCTCGCCCCGCTGGATGTCGAAGCTGGCGCTGTCCACGACCCGGCGGGGGCCGAAGCGCTTGAGCAACCCCTGGGCGATCAAGCCTTCCATGGTCGGCTCACGGGCACGGGAAGGGGCCCGACACCTTCGGCCGGTCGCTCCGGCGTTCCTGCGATTTCGCGTAGAACACGGCTTTGACGCGCTCCTGGTTGCCGCTCTGGACGACGCTCCGCTCCTCGGCCAGGTAGATCGTGATCCGGTCGCCCGTCACGACGTTGTCCTCCTGCCACACCCGGGCGAGGCCGACGAGCACCACGCGCTGCTCGGCGTCGTAGTATTCGGCCCGCTTGGCGGTGCCGATGCGGCAGTCCTTGGTGATGATCCGGACGTTGCCCACCGAGACCGTCCGGATGATGCGGTCGCCCTTCTGGTCCAGGTACACCTCCGTCCGGTCGGCGTACTGGATCGAGTTGTTCTGGCGCGCCACCACGTTGCCGGTAAAGATGACCAGGCCTTCCTTCTGCAGGCTCTCCATCTGGTCCGCGTCCACGGTGACCGGCTGATTCTTCTCGTCTTCCTCCGGCTTGGGCGCGGGCGCGTCGCTCCGGGCCGCGGGCTTCTTGGGCTTGGCCGGCTGGGCCAGGGCGTCGGTGGACACCAGGAGAGCGCCCGAACCCAGAAGCGCGCCTGCGAGCGCCAGAGCGAGGACGCGCGTGCACCTCACCGCGATCGCTCCCGGGGTCGCTCGGCGAAGGTGACCCGGAGGCGCCCCTTCACCTGCGTCCGCTCGTCGGCCATCCAGGCCTCGAGCCCCTGCCCCTGGATGACGGCGCCGTCCCGGAAGATCGTCACCGGGTCGTTGGTCCAGACGCGCCGCTCCTTCGCCTGCCAGCGCAGGGTAGTGGTCTCGAGCCGGAGCCCGTCGCTCCCGGTGAGCACGACGTTCTTGCGGATCTCCACGTCCTTCGTGGCATCGTGGAGGTCGCCCTCGTCGCCGGTGACCGTCCAGGTCCGGTCCGGCTCCTCGATCGTGACGGTGACCTTCCGCATGACGGTCTTGCCCTCCCGGGAGAAGACCTCCGCCTGGTCGGCCACGAGCCGCCACTGGAGCCTGCCGCTTTGCTGCTCCTGGAGGCGGATCTCCTTGATGCGGTAGTCGGCCTTGGTCGGGGGAAGGTCGCCGGATTCGTGGGCCAGGTATCCCCGGATGACGAGGACTCCTACGACAAAGAGGGCGAAAACGCTGACCCCTGTGAGAATCCAGCCTGAGAGGCGTTGGGCAGATAGAGTCATACCGTATGCAAGTCTAATACCAGGTCACCCATCCAGGCAAGGATAAAGAACGTTGCCCGGTCAGGCCGGGGGCCAGGCCCCACGGGCCTTGAGGATGGCTTCGACGGCCTCTCGAACCGCGCCGGCGCCGCCACTCCGGCGCCCCACCCAGTGGGCGACCCGCTTCACTTCGGCGGCGGCATTGGACGGGGCCAGCGCGAGGCCCACCGTGGTCAGAAGGGGAAGGTCGGGGAGGTCATCCCCCATGTAGGCGGTTTCCTTCAGCCCGACACCCCATCGGCGGAGCAGGCCGTCGAGCACCGCGGCTTTGTCGGCCGCCCCCTGATGCACCTCGAGCACGCCGAGGTCGGCCATGCGCCGCGAGACCGCCGGCGCCGCCCGGCTCGAGATCACGGCGAGGAGGAGCCCCGCGTGCTGCGCCGCCTGGATCGCCAGTCCATCCTGGACGTGAAAGACCTTGAGCTCTTCGCCGGTCGGGCCGTAGAGGAGCCGGCCGTCGGTCAGGACGCCGTC
>ERZ1292640.3372-Hain-H43-02um-R1-3372-length-12454-cov-5_pt1 | contig 12454 bp, 13 predicted proteins | sample MGYA00564404_ERZ1292640 | MGnify/ENA primary metagenome ERZ1292640 (study PRJEB36523, sample SAMEA6512636) | groundwater metagenome | collected 2019-01-08 | study: AquaDiva: Metagenomics assemblies of 32 groundwater samples | reverse complement strand
CAATTGCGATTTTAACTTTTTTAATTCCGTTTCTGGAGTTGGCTGCAAAAAAATATTGTCCGGACAGGGATAAACTACGGAAATTTCTTTTTTTAAATCTTCAAACGCTGATTGAAACTTATTTTTTAGATAATTACTGTTGACCACAATTTTTTCCGCGGACGCGCAAATCTTTTTTAATTTATTCTTTTTATTTTTTACGCCTAATTCCAAATCCGTGCCATGAAAAAACAACGTGTATGGAATGCGCTTAAATTTTTTTAGCAGATAAGCCGCGTAGCCGGCCGGCAAAGCGTGATGCACATATATCATTTTGATTTTTTCTTTTTCCACTATCCCCCAAAGCTGCATCAACATCTTTACCCAGCGAGGCCACATAAAAAGAAAATATGGCTTACGGCGAAAAACTTTCCATAGATTTTTTTTGTCATAATCCGCGTCACCGGGCATTTTGGGGGCGTAAACCGAAACATTCGAAACGTTTTTGGCCAAATTGTAAACATAAGAAGCGATACCGCCAATCTGCGGCGGGTATTCCAGGGTGATGATTAGAATTTTCATATAAGTTTAGGTTTTAGTTTATTTGTTATCTCCCTCTTACCAAGAGGGAGCGAGAGGGAGTTGCCGAGGTATCGGCTCCCACTCCCCCTACCCCCTCTCGAGCAGATGGGGATGACAGAGATCCCTCGTCGGCTACGGCCTCACTCGGGATGACAATCAGTGCTTCAACTTTAATTTATTGATAACAATCAAAACATGCTCTTTATTAACAACGCCGGTAAAACAAATCAAAACCAGATAAATAGCTCCGCCGATTAAAATAATGTGGATATAGTGGAGTTTTTCGGAAAGATAATAGACAACCGCGGCCATAGCCAATGCCGGCCACAATGTTTGATTGATATATTTTATAATATTTTTAAAATTTATTACCACATGACGGCTGGCAAAATAAAAACCGGCCAAACAAAGAACCGCATTGCTGACCAGCGCCGCTATGGCCGCGCCGGTAATTCCCAGTCTGGGCAATAAAATCAAATTCAAAATAATATTAACAACCAAGACTAAACCCATTAGTCCGGTTTGTGTTTTTTGCTTGTTGATAGCGTTTAGCAGGGCGCCGGTGATAAATGACAAAAACCCAAAAATAAGACCGACTAACAAAAACCGCAAGGGCGCTATGGATGGCGAATATTCTTGCCCAAACACATGCCGTACCACCGGATCGGCAATGGCTATTAAACCAAAGGCGAGCGGCAAAACAATGGCGAATAAATAACGCCATGATTTTTCAAATAACGGACCAATCGCCATTTTATTCGTTAAAAATAAACCGCTAAAGACTGGGTAAACGCTGGCCGATAAAGCCAGGGGAATAAACTGAAAAGCAAAGGTTATTTTGTACGGCACGCTCCACCACCCCAGCTCTTTGGCCGAGAGTAGTTTGGACATTAAAAGCGAATCGCTATAGGAATACAACCGTCCGATAATGCCAGCCAACGCAAACGGTAAGGCAATAGCGATAAAAATTTTGAATACTTTGGCGTTCCAGGCAAAACGAATACCAATGCCGTAAACTTTTTTTAGGAAACCGCTGATATAAATTAAATTTAAAAAACTGGGAATGGCGTAGGCCAGAATAAGCCAGACAAGCGGCCAGTGGTTGAGCAAAGCAAAAGTGCCGATAAGCAAGGTGATAAATTGCGAACCGATAATACCCATGGATTCGTAGATTAAATTTTTACGCGCGCGGAAAATACTGTTAAACGAAGTGGCCAGAGTGTCAAAAAACATAGTAATACCGGAAATATAGATAAGCAGTTTGGTGGTTTCCGGATATTTTAAAATATTGGCAAACAAAATCACCAATAAATAGGCTCCAAGCCCAAACATAATTTTTGTCCAAAATACGGTGTGGAAATAACTTTCGGACCTGTCCGGAAAACGGGAAGCTTCTCTGGTTAAAACTGACCCGAATCCAAAATCGGCCACCACCGTAAAAATTGTGGTAAAACTAATCGCAAAAAAATAAACACCGGTATTTTCCACCTGAATCATCCGGGCCACGAAAATAAAATAAAAAAAAGAAATCACCTTCTGCAGGATGGAAGCCGCGGTTAAAAACGAGGTGTTTTGAGCTACGGTATATGAGGACATAACAAATCTATTTTATCGCTAAATTACAATAAAAACAATACCCCATTTTCGGGGGTATTGTCTGATATCGCAATTGTTTAGCGTTTGCTCCACTGCGGCGCGCGGCGGGCGCGTTTGAGACCCGGCTTCTTTCTTTCCTTGACGCGGGCGTCGCGGGTTAAATAACCTTGAGTTTTTAATGATTTCTTTAAGTCTTCGTTCCACTTTACCAAAGCGCGGGCAATTCCTAATTGTATGGAAACCGCTTGCCCTTTTTGGCCGCCACCGACAATCTTTACGGAAACATCAAAAATTTTTTCTTTACCTACGGCTACAAGCGGAGCCATAACTATATTTTGCCATTCAAAATAAGGAAAATATACTTTAAAATCTTTGCCGTTAACGGTAATTTTGCCGGAGCCTGGGATGAGGCGCACGCGCGCGGCCGCGGTTTTGCGTCGTCCGACAGAACGCATTGATTCTCCGGCTATTTTCTTGCCCGTCATAGCCTTAGCGACGTCGGGTTCTTTTTTCTGTGCGGTCTTTATCATACTCTATTTATTTTCTTTTATAAATTTAATACGCAATAATCTTGGCGGTCGCATTTTATTTTTTGGCAACATTCTGGAAACCGCGTGCACCAGAATTTCTTCCGGATCTTCTTTGGATAAAGTTTGAGCTGTTTTTATTTTTAAACCGCCCGGATGCATGCTGTGATGTCTGTATTCTTTGCTTATTCCCTTTTTTCCGGTGAAACGGATTTCCTTAATATTGGAAATTTCCACTTTATCGCCGGTATCAATATGGCGTTGGAAATCAGGTTTGTTTTTTCCCATCAAAATCATAGCTATTTTGGTAGCTAAACGGCCGACAATCTGGCCGGAGGCATCCAAGGATATTTTTTTTCTTTTAATCATAGGATTTAAACTGATTTAGAAAATGATTTAAACGGATTCGAATCTGCGTAATCCCTGCCTATAGGCAGGTTTTGTTAATCTGTCTAAATCTGTGTTACACGAGTTCAATAAGAACTTCTTCAGCTCCATCGCCCTTTCTATTTTTTAACATAACAATACGAGTAAAACCTCCGGGTCTTTCTTTGTATCTGGGACCAACGACTTCCATTAACTTTTTTACCGCGTTTTGAGTGTATAATGATTTCATTATATCCCGGCGGGCGGCTAAAGTTTGCAATTTTGCTTTGGTAATTAATCGTTCCACATAAGAACGCAAAGCTTTAGCTTTAGCTTTGGTAATCTTTATTTTTTCGTATAAAATCAAACTTTCAGCCAAATTTGCCAAAAGAGACCGGCGCGCGGCTGTCTTTCTGTCTAGAGTAACTTTGTTCTTTTGGTGACGCATAAAATTTAACGAAGTCATGTCCCGACTAATTCGGGACGCTGTAAATTAATTACGCTTTCTTTTTGGCTTTTTTGGCCTTCTTTGCTTTTGCATCTTCCTTGCCCGTTGAAGCCTTAGCGGAGTCGGGTGATTTTTCGGCCATAACCGGCATTGGCATTTCTTCAATAATTTCATTGGCGGCGGCCGCAATAATAGCAAAGTGATCCATTATAATCTGGATTGTTTGCTTAACTGCTTCGCCCGGAGTAACAGTGCCGTTGGTTTCAATGTTTAAAATTAATTTTTCGTAATTTGTGATGTCGCCCATGCGGGTGTATTCAACATTATAACCGACATCTTTGATCGGGGTATAAATGGAATCAATAACGATAGTGCCCAAATCATAGTGTTTTTTATCTTTTTCTTCCACCGGTTTAAAACCCCGGCCACGGCCCACAATCAAATCCATTTCAAAAGTTTTGTTGGAGGTAAGGGTGGCCAGAACCAAGTCCGGATTCATAATTTCTACGCTGGCATTGGCTTCAATATCGGCGGCGGTGACTTCTCCCGGGCCTTTTTTGCTAATATGCAAAGTTACCGGTTCGTCCACGAAAACTCTGACAGCCAATTGTTTTAAGCTTAAAATAATATCAACCACATCTTCTTTTAATCCTTCTGCGGAACTAAATTCGTGGGAAACACCTTTGATTTTTAAAGCTTCAACAGCGGCTCCCGGAAGAGACGACAGCAGCACGCGTCGCAGTGTATTGCCCAAAGTTGTACCATAACCAAAAAAACAAGGAGAAACGATGAGCGATCCATTGTTTGGGCTGTCGCCCGGCACAAATTCCACTTTTGATGGCAGTAATAGATTTTCCATATAAATAAAATTGTTATTGTCATTCCCGACTTGATCGGGAATCCAGAACGAACGCGACTGGATTCCACTTTTCAGGGGAATGACAGATAATTTATTAACGTGAATAAAACTCAATGATTGATTTAGCGTCATAACCCGGATCATCAACCGTTGGAGCATTAAGAACTTTAGCGGATATTTTTTTGGGATCCAAACCAAGCCAGCCTGGTGCGTCTACTTTGCTTAAAGTTTCCGTAACTTTGGCAAAAAGCGGACTGGTTTTGCTTTTTTCAGACAAAGATATTTCCTCGCCCACGCGCACCCGATAAGATGGGATATCCACTTTCTTGCCATTTACCAGCACATGACCGTGGCTAACCAGCTGTCTGCCGGCGCGGCGGGAACTTGCCAAACCGGTACGATAAATAACATTATCTAATCTTGATTCCAAATAATTTACTAAAAACTTTCCGGTATCGCCGGTTTTCTTGGAAGCTTCGGCTACATAGTTGGAAAACTGTCTTTCCAAAAGTCCGTACAGCTGTTTGGCTTTTTGTTTTTCAAACAACTGCTTGCCGTACACGGACTGTTTGTGATGTTTCTTGCTTGGTCCGTGAACACCGGCCGGATAACTGCGTTTAGTTACCGGACATTTTGGAGAATCACAAAGCTTCTGTCCATACTTCCGGCATAATTTATGTTTTGGTCTTAAATCTCGTGCCATACTTTAATACTTGATAATTGATAAATTATAAATGATAATTTGAGTTTACACTCTTCGTTTTCTGGGAGCGCGGCAGCCATTATGCGGGATTGGAGTAACATCGCTAATTGACAAAACATTCAAACCGTTTAAGTGCAAAGCTCTAACCGCGCCTTCTCTGCCGCCGCCGATTCCTTTTATAAAAACATGGATATCTTTTAATCCGTAAGGGCTCAATTTATCTATCGCGTCTTTTACCACTACGCTTGCGGCATAAGGAGTGGCTTTTTTTGGACCCTTAAACCCCACCTTGCCGGAAGATGACCAGCCCAAAACATCGCCGTTGGGATCGGTAATACTGATAATGGTGTTGTTGTAGGAAGCCTGAATAAAAGCGTTGCCGTGCGGCACCTGTCTGACTATTTTCTTTTTCTTGTTTTTGGCAACCGGTTTTTCAGCTGTAGTTTTAGTCCCGACTAAGTCAGAACTTAATTTGACTTCTTCTGTTGGTTGCGCTGATTGAACGTCGGACATATTTATATTATTTGTCATCCTGAACTTGATTCAGGATCTATTAATTTATACTACTGGATGCTGAAATAAGTTCAGCATGACATTAATTACTTTAAACCTTCCTTGACTCTGCCGCTACCCATAGTTTTGCGGACGTTGCCGCGAACAGTGCGCGAGTTGGTTTTTGTGCGTTGTCCTCGTACCGGCAGGTGCTTCATATGGCGTATGCCTCTATGGGCCTTGATATCTTTGAGACGCTTGATGTTAGCCATAACTTCACGGCGCAAATCGCCTTCAGTCTTGTACTCTTTTTCAATTATCATCCGCAATTTGTCTTCTTGATCCGGAGTAAGATTTTTGGTTCTAGTATCTTCGCTAATTTTAGCTTTTGCTAAAATATTTTTAGCCAGAGTCGGACCAATGCCATAAATATAATTTAGGGCAATGACGATTCTTTTTTCTTTAGGGATGTTTATACCGGCTACTCGCATAATTTATGATTTACGATTTAAGATTTGTTGACTTTATGAACTTTATAGACTTTACAAACTTTGTGGACTACATTTATCCCTGACGCTGTTTATGTTTAGGTGTGACGCAGATAACACAAACGCGGCCTTTGCGGCGCACAATTTTACATTTTATGCAGATTTTTCTTACCGACGCTCTAACTTTCATAATCGAAATGAGTGAGAGAAATAATCAAATGTTTTGATTATTTCCAAGCAAATGAGAATATATGGTTTACCTATATATTTTAGTTTTAAAAAATACCAACCACTGCCGCGATATCAGCACCAGATGGTTAAGTTATACGGACATTTAGACGTTGTATAACTACGATCCAGCTACACCGCAATGGTTGATACTCTTTTTTATTTGTACTTAGAATCTATATGTTATTCTTCCTTTTGTCAAGTCGTAAGGCGTCATTTCTACTTTGACGCTATCGCCAATGCTCATTCTTATTTTATTCATTCTGATCTTTCCGGACAAATGGGCAATAATCATTTGGCCGCTTTCCAACCTAACTTTAAAGGTGGTGGCAGGCAACAACTCCTCTATTAAGCCTTTTACTTCGATGATGTCTTTATTATTAGCCATTTTTTAGTATATTAGTAACTTATATATAGTAATACATTCTGCTAAATAAGTCAAGGGCGCGGCTCTATTTTATGCACATCCGGCCCGTTTTCCTGTTTATACACCCAATGTTTATATAAAAGAAAATTCCAGGCGACAGATAAAGCAATGTTGGCAACCCTAACCACCAAATAATTAACGGCAAATTTTTCATTGAAAATATACATCCAAGTTATTGAAATAGCGTAGTTAATACCTGCCAAAATAAAAAATCTCGCCATTTGTTTGCGCGTGACGCCACTGGATTTGAAAGCCCAGTATTTATTTAAAAAGAAAACATAATTAAGCAAAAATATTCCATTGATAATAACCGCCACCACCGGACGCCAATGCAAATATTGTTTTAACAAAAATAAACTGCCGATATCTAAAATTACGCCGCTAAAACCGATAACAAAATAACGCGCGAATTGATGCCGCACCGACCAAAAGTGAAGAAATATCTTTTTGAGCATACAAATTTATTCCAACACCGCCTTGATGCGGCGAATGCCCGAACTCACCGCTTCTTCTTTTATAATTTTAAATTTACCGGCGAGCGCGCCCGTGTGTTCTACGTGCGGACCACCGCAAATTTCCCGGCTAAAGGCGAGGGAATTAATATGCGCGTCGGCCGGTTCGTTTACATCGCCAATGGAATAAACTTTTACTTTGGATTCATATTTATCTTCAAATAAACCCATAGCGCCTTTGGCTTTTGCAGAGGCCACGGACATTTCCTCGAACGAGACGTGATAATCCTGGCCAATGGCGTAATTTATCAAATCTTCCACTTGCTTTTTTTGTTCTCCGGTCATTTTTTCCGGATAAGAAAAATCAAAACGCAAACGTTCGGCGGTAATATTGCTGCCTCGCTGTTCCACATGCGTACCCAAAACTTTGCGCAAAACCGCGTGCAACAAATGAGTGGCCGTGTGATACTTAGTGGACATTTCGCCGGTGTCGGCCAAACCGCCTTTGAATTTTTGCTCCGCGCCGACTCGAGATAGGTCTTGGTGTTTTTTCATTTCTTCCCAGAATAGATCTTCGTCGCGTAAAAGTTGCCCGACAATTTCTTTGGTTAATTCCAACGGAAATCCGTATGACTGGTATAAATTAAAAGCATCTTCTCCGGTAATAACTTGTTTTTTAAACATTAACTTTTCCAGTTCTTTTAGACCTTGCTCAATTGTGTGGCTAAACTTACTTTCTTCTTTGGCCATTTCGTTAAGGACAAATTCTTTATTTCTGGCCAACTCAGGATAAACCCCAGCCCCTGCCCCTCCCCTTTTAGGGGAGGGATAAAGGGATGGGTTAAATATTTTAATAACTTCGCTCGCGATTTTATCGCAAAAATTTTCTTTAATTCCTAAAGATCGGCCTTGACGCACAGCGCGGCGAATTAAACGGCGGACAACATATCCCTGATCTACATTGCTCGGCGCAATCCCCTCGCCCATAATCATGGTAGCGGTACGAAGATGGTCGGCGATAATTCTCATTGAACATTGTACGGAACAGGCATGCCCGTTCCCTTCATATATACTTTCTATATATTCATGGCCGGAAAGTTCTTCTATTTTTTGCACAAGCGGCCAAAGAGTATCAACCTGAAAAACATCGGCAAAACCGTTTAGCACAACCAGTGTTCGTTCCAACCCCATGCCCGTGTCTACGTTTTTTTGTTTTAATGGTTCAAAGGAATACCCCTCCTGTGTCTTCCCCTTACTAAGGGGAAGATTAGGTGAGGTAATTACTTTATTGTATTGCATGAAAACATCATTCCAGATTTCCAACCAATTATCCTCATCTGTGGCCGGATTACTATTTTCCGGAGGAAATTCGGTTGCCACCTGCCCCAATGTAACGTCGGGGCTCCAAAAAAACATTTCCGTGTCTGGTCCTTGAGGGCCTGGCATTTTACCGCCGGCTGGCCACCAATTATTTTCTTTAGACAAATAAGCGATTTTGTGTTCAGGCACGCCCAGCGATTTCCAAATCTCGGCTGACTCTTCGTCTTTGGGCGCGTTTTCATCCCCAGCAAAAACAGAGACAGCCAATTTTTTCGGGTCTAATCCTAAATATGATTTTGAAGTTAAAAATTCCCAACTCCATTCTATTGCTTCTTTTTTAAAGTAGTCGCCGAACGACCAGTTGCCCATCATTTCAAAAAAAGTAAGGTGGCGGTTGTCGCCCACTTCGTCTATATCGCCGGTACGGACGCATTTTTGCGCGCTCGTTACCCGTTTGCCGCCCGGATGTTTTTCGCCGAGCAAAAAAGGAACGAGCGGGTGCATGCCGGCAGTGGTAAATAATACCGTTGGATCATTTTCCGGAATAAGCGAAGCAGAGGGAATGATGGCATGCCCTTTTGACGCGAAAAATTCTAGGTATTTTTGTCTTAATTCGTTTGATGTGAGCATGATCAGTAGTATAGATTGGGAATATTATTTCTATCTTCAAGCCAATTGATCGGGTTACTTATAATATATTGCCTGATTTTGGCCAACGAAATTTCGTTGCGAATAATGTGGTCGTAGAAAGATTTTTGCCATTGAAATGTAAATTCATGTTGTGATTCATTAATTTTGCGCGATACGGCAGATTTATATGAACCAATAATAACAGGCAATTTCTGATATTGGCGTTGTTCGCATTGTAGGGAACAGGCATGCCTGTTCCCTACGGTGGCGACGTTTTCGTCCGCCAACAACACAATTCCGTGTATATGGTTAGGCATCACAATAAATTCGTCAACACCTACATTTTCAAAATGATTTTCTATGTCCTTCCAACATTCCTGCGCTACTTTCCCATATTCATTCAATTTCACCATCCCATCTTCAACCCTCCCAAAACATTCAATTCTATCTTTAACACAAACGGTCACAAAATAAAAACCAAAATCGCTATAATTCCATTTCTGCCATCGATTTAATTTCCGATGCGGTCCAAAATATGAACTAGGCATATGTGAATAAATAATACCACCCCCCTTGACAAAATTCAAGGGATGCACTATCATTATCCTTGTCGCACCGTGCTTCCCGAAGATGGAACGCACGCCTGTGCCAGAAAATTGAGAAAGAATGCGGCAAAAATGAAGTGGCACTAGGGGGCAGGGGGCGGGACAAAACCATCCAAGCACACGAGTAGTGAGGTATGCCGGTATAATGGGGATGTCCTGCCCCATTTTTTTTACTTAAATTAAAGAAAGGACAAGGCATGCCTTGTCCCTACTGAATTACGCCGCCACCCAAACATTCACCTTTCTTGTAAAATACGGCGAACTGGCCGGGGGTGACAGCGCGTTGGGGGGTGGAAAATTTCCCCGCCAACCCACCCCTACCCACAATCGCCTCCCGCAGCGAGCGGGATCCGCGATCCTCGTGGATCGGGACAAGCGGGGAATATACCACACACTTTTGCAACGGCTGGCGGTGGCGCAGACGCGCTTCGCATTTTAACGGAAATTTGGGTGGCTGACCGCTTATCCAATGTACGGGCAAGGCATGCCTTGCCCCTACGACAATTTCTTTTTTATACAACAACGGATCGTCTTCATATCCGACAATCAAAATATTTTTTTTAATATCCTTCCCCACGACATACATCGGTTTTGAATTTTGATATTTGGATTTGATTTGACATTTGTCATTTGAAATTTGTAATTTCACACCTATACGTTCCCCGATGGTGTAAAATGGGATGCCTCTGTGTTCACCCACAACCTCGCCAATACTTGTTATTATTTTCCCCGGATTTGGTTTTATTTTTTTCATCAAAAATTCTTTCATCGGCACTTCACCGATAAAACAAATTCCCATACTTTCCTCTTTTTCCGCGGTTGGCAGATTAAACTTTTTTGCCAATTTTCTAACCTCCGGCTTTGTATAATCGCCGATTGGAAATAAAATGTGTTTTAATTGTTCCTGATTTAATTGATGCAGAAAATATGTTTGGTCTTTATTTTTATCTTTGGCTTCCATTAACACCAACCCACCCCTACCCCGCCCAAGCGGGGAATTTGCGAGACGGGCGTAATGGCCTGTTGCGATAAAATCAAACCCCAATTTTTTGGCCTTATCCAGCCACGCGCCGAATTTAATAAATTTATTGCACAAAACATCAGGGTTAGGAGTTCGCCCTTTCCGGTATTCTTCATACATATAATCCAAAACGGTTTTTTTATATTCTTTTACAAAATTCAAACGCATCAAAGGAATGCCCAGCTTAGCCGCCACACGTAGGGCGTCTTGATAGTCGCCCGCCCAGCAAGACTCGCCCTGTGGGCCAATGTCGTCGTAATTCACCATAAAAGCGCCGGTAACATCGTACCCATCCGCAACCAAAAGAGCCGCGGCAACCGAGGAGTCCACACCACCTGACATTGTTACTAATACTTTAATTTTATTATTTAACTTACTCATAATTACTTTGTAAATCTTGAGCAACTCATTCATCTCGGCCTCTTTTGATTCAACATTCTTGTTGCTCTTTTTCTTGCCCATGATTTGAACCTCAAATTTATATAAAAACATAATTTTATGCTTTGGTCAAACAAAACACCGTCCTTTGCGGGACGGCGATTTGTTTTGAGTTTAGTTTGAGTTTCTGCGAGCTTGCATGCAATCTCGGCAATAAACCGGCTTGTCGCCAGATGGTTGGAATGGTAATTCCGTAATCTGGGTTCCGCATTGACCGCAAGTTACATTCACGCTGTACATCTGTCTTGGGGCGCGAGGTCCTCTATCGTTACTTGGACGATCTTGACGATAGGTTTTATTGCAATCAAAGCAATAAACCGGACGATCTCCCTTTGGCTCAAAAGGCAATTGTGAAATGTGTGTCCCGCATTTTCCGCAGGAAAGATCCACATTGTACATTTGTCTTGTTCCATCAAATGCCATAGTTTTGTACTTCTCTTGCCATGCATCTTATTGGTGCATGGTGTTCCCAAAATGGTTTTTGAGAGTTTATTAAATTCGACCTACTTTGGGAACTTCGTTGGTACTTCTGTACCCCAAATTATTAGTTATCATTATACCATAAATTTATATTTTTGTCAATATCAAACTTGATCATCGTCTATTTTGACAATTCTGTCTGGGTAAATCTTTTTTTCCGATTCGCTTTTGGCGGGTGGTTTTGGCGGAATTACAGGAGTAGGTTTAGGTGGTGGCGAAAAAGACTTTGGTCTTTGGTCTTCGGTCTTCGGCTGTTGTTTATTCGGTACTGAAGTCCGAGGTCTGAAGTCTGAAGTCCGATTTGTCTGCACGGCTTGAGATAAACTTATCCCCTTTTGTTGCGTATCAACCAACAAAACCGGCTTGCCCGGCATAGCAACTTTAGCGAAGTCGGGCTTGCTGTTTTTTATGTCGGATTTAACCGAAACTGGCTCGCTCTTTTTTGCTGGCGGCGGAGATATTGGCGGTTTTGGTGGTTTGTTGTTAGTTGTTGGTTGTAAGTTCGAAGCTGAAGTCCGCAACACCGGCATGCCTTCTTCGTCTTCAGCATAATCTTCATCATCATCAGCGTCGGTATCGCTATTGCCGCCGGCTTCCATGCCTGTCCAGCGCATAATTTTATCTTCTATGTTTTCACGGCTGGTGGCGTAGCGTTCGCGGGAAACCTTAATAACTTTTTCGGCGCTGTTGGTGGAAATATTAATAGGTGACAGCGTGTTGGCCGAAAACGGCTGGGACGCCACCCCATCAATCATTAATTTTAAATAAATTTGGAATTTTGTTAAATTTACCAAATCGGTTTCTATAAAAGTG
>ERZ1292640.3370-Hain-H43-02um-R1-3370-length-12456-cov-4_pt1 | contig 12456 bp, 7 predicted proteins | sample MGYA00564404_ERZ1292640 | MGnify/ENA primary metagenome ERZ1292640 (study PRJEB36523, sample SAMEA6512636) | groundwater metagenome | collected 2019-01-08 | study: AquaDiva: Metagenomics assemblies of 32 groundwater samples | reverse complement strand
GTCCTCGTCGCCGTAGCCGCCGTCCTCCGAGATCGGGGAGTTGGAGATGTCCGGCGAGAGGTTCTGGCCGGACTCGGGGCAACCGATGATGAGCCATCCGCAGAAGAAGAACAACACCGCCGCGAACATAGTCGACATGAAGCGAAACATGGTAACCTCCTTGCGTTTTCACGCAATTATCGTAAAGTAGGCTCGGGACACCATTGCCCCAAACTCTCAATCAAAAAGACTGAAAGGCAACAATCTTTTAGATAGAAAGTTTGGGAAACTTCCGAGCCATTGTAAAAGAGCTAGTTCACTATAAAAATGAACATATTATTATACCACAAATTGACACTTTTGTCAATAGCCTTGTACGGGCTCCACAAATTGACAACAAAAACCAAAATCTGATATACTTAAAATCACTATGCAATACATCAATATCGCTCAAATTATCATCGCTGTCTTATTAATCGCCGTAATTATAGTTCAGGCCAAAGGCACGGGCTTATCAGGAGTTTTTGGCGGAGAAGGCAATGTGTTCCGCACCAAACGCGGATTTGAAAAAATACTCTTTTACGCTACCATCGTTTTAGCCGTTGGCTTTTTCCTGGTGGCTATTTTAAATGTCTATCTTTCAACCAAATAGTGTGTTGAAAAAGTTCTTCTTAATACTCAAAAAACAGTGGGGGGGTCTTTTAGGTATTTTTGGAAATTTTTCCAACCATCCCTTGGCGAGAATTCAAAAAAATCTGGATTTGAAATTAGTGGCCAATTTGGCGCCACGCAAAATCCCCTCTTGGAAACAATTAAAACAACTTCATAAATTTCTCAACCCGGCTGAAAAAAAATTCATTGCCGCCGCCTTCATTATAATGCTCGCGTCCGGCTTGACTCTTTTGGGCGAATATATTCTCTCGCATCGCGTGGCTGTACCTGCTGTTGGCGGCGACTACACCGAGGGGCTGGTCGGCGCGCCATCGACCATCAATCCTCTTTTTGCTCCGCTAAACCAAACCGACGCTGACATCTCGCGCCTGATTTACGCCGGACTTTTTAAATATGATCGCTCGCTTAACCTCGTTCCGGATTTGGCGGAAAAATTTTCTTTGGATAAAACTGGCAAAATTTACACTGTCACTCTCAAACCTGATTTAAAATGGCAAGATGGCGAGGCACTGACAGTCGATGATGTGTCTTTCACATTGGATTTGGCGCAAAATCCGGAAACAAAATCCCCGCTTCTGGCCGGTTGGCAAAAAGTTAAATTCAATAAAATTGATAATCTTAATTTCTCGTTGGAATTGGATAGTCCCTTCGCGCCATTTCCCAATCTTTTAACTTTAGGAATCTTGCCAATGCATTTGTGGCAAGAAGTTGATCCTGCCAATTTGAAATTAAGTTCCAATAATTTAAAACCAATCGGCGCCGGACCTTTTTCGTTCGCTTCTTTAAGCAAAGACGGGCGCGGCAACCTCAAATCATACACTCTTAAACAAAACCCAAATTATCATCTCCAAAAACCATACATCAATCAAATCATTTTTAAATTTTATCCTGATGTAAACACCGCCATGGAGGCCTTGCGCAATCGCCAGGTTTTGGGACTTGGATTTTTACCAAAAGAACAAAAAGAAAAAATCAGCCAAAAAAATTTAAATCTTGAATCATGGAGAATGGCGCAATACACCGCTCTGTTTTTAAATCAGAAAAATAATTTGCTTTTGAAAAGCCAACCTTTGCGTCAGGCCATGAATTTGGCTGTTGATCGTTCGCAAATCATCACGCAAGTTTTAAAAAATGAAGGCGTGCCGGCGTACGGACCTTTTCCACCGTCTTCTTTGGGTACCACGCAAGATTTCAAAACCGACCAGGACTTAAACAAAGCCAATGTAATTTTGGATAGTGATAAGTGGAATAAAATCAGCCGCGAAAAATTCCTGGAAAAAAGAGAACAAGAACTTTACAACACTTGGCTGGAACAACAAAAAGCGCAAAATCCGGATTTTTTCAAAAAGAAAAAATTAACCACCGAGGAACAGGACGAATGGAATAAGAAAAAAGCGGAATTTACGGCGCAAACTAAAAAGGACTTGGAAGCCAGCTTGAGTCCGACGCAAACTTTTTTCCGCGAGAAAAACAATTACGGCTTGAATGTCACTCTCACGGCTTTGAACCAGCCGGAATTCAGCAAAGTGGCTTCTATTTTAAAAGAATCATGGCAGGAATTGGGTATTCAGGTGAGTGTCAATTTGGTTGACGCCGGACAGATTCGTGAAATCATTAGAAATCGCTCGTACGAGATATTGCTTTATGGCGTGGTAACTGGCGCTGATCCTGACCCATACCCATTGTGGCACTCAACGCAGGTTGTTAATCCGGGTTTAAATTTAGCCAATTACACTAGCCGAGCGGCTGATGACCTTTTGGATAAAGCCCGCGCCTCAACTGATAAAAATGAACGGATAAAACTCTATTATCAATTTCAAAAACTCTTGGCTAGTGACATTCCGGCGATTTTCCTGTATCATTCCACTTACCTTTACCCAATTGACCAATCTGTAAAAGGGATTGAGCTACACCTGCTTTCCCAACCAGCTGACCGATTCAATGATGTTGCCAATTGGTATGTACGAACAAAAAGCGGATGGAGATAGATGTCATTCCCGCGAAAGTGGGAATCCAGCGCCCGGGTGGCGGAATTGGTAGACGCACAAGCTTCAGGAGCTTGCGAGAGCAATCTCATGGGAGTTCGATTCTCCCCTCGGGCATTTGAGAAAATTAAAAAGCGGCCTTATCCGGGCCGCTTTTGAAAACACTATTTTTTTACAACCCGACGCTCACTGCGTCCTTCCACAACAGCACGCCCTCCCCTGTCACCTTGTCTTTCGCCTCCACGCTGATTTTTTCAATAATTGTTTCACTCTTGCTTTTGTCATCGCTGGAAAACTTAACTCCAACATCAAAAGAAATCGTGGTGCTGGGCACAGACAATGGTAAACGATTCAACTGCCACACCACTTGTTTGGTTGTAGGATCATAAGCAATATCTCCGGCTGAAAGCGAGGTAACATTTTTCCAATCCACATTTTCAGGCAATGTTGTGGATAATTTCAAATCAGTCACTTCATGCAAAGTATTGGCCAAAACCCAGGTAACAGTGTAGATATTTTCACTGTCAAATTTTTTGCCAATCTGTGGCGGAAGATTTTTCTTTTCTTTCAAAATGACCTGCGCGGACAAATTCAAATCAGTATTCAAAACCAAACTCAAATTATTGCTCTGCAACGATGATGATTCGCCAGGCTTGGCCGCTCCAAACAGCGCCTCGCTGTAAGCTATAATTTTTGATTCGGCCAATTTGGCCAAATTAATTTCATTTTTCGCCTTGATGGGGATAACAAATTCCACCGTGCCCTTGGCTTTGGGTTTTAATTCAGCCAGAGCCGGAATCTGCGCCTTGGTCCAAGTAATGATGCCGCGCCGTACTGTGGCTGACCTTTGCTCGCCCTGCACAGCGCCGTTGGCCTTATCTTCCAAAGCTGTCCAATTCAAAATACTTTTTGCGCTGTCATAGGGAATGTCCAGCATTGCTCGCAAAGTTAAATTTTTTAAACTCACAGTCCCGCTATTTTCAAACGAAATTAAAAAAGAAATTTTGTCGCCAAAATTCACTGACTGTTTTTCCACACTGCCATTGGCCGCCATTGTCAACGACAAGGCCGACTGCGTGAGATTGGTGATTTTTTCAGCTGAGGCCTGTTGGAATAATTGCCCGTCGGCGCGCAAATTAAGAATGGCGGAAAGCGTGGGCGCGGCCTCGGTCGCTCCTGCGGTAAAAATGGATTTAATTTTAATGGTGCTGGAGGCCTGCGGAGCCAATTCAGCCAACTTCCACACAGTTTGCCCTTGAGTGGGCGCCGGCTCAAAAGAATTTATTTTTAAATTAGTTGGCAATTTCAAAGATAATTCCAAATTTTTCATTGGTTCTTCGGCTTTATTCAAAACACTAACCGCATAAATCGCCTCTTCTCCAGGCCCAACTGCGTCAGGCCCGGTAATACTCACCTCCACTGGTACTGACGCCAGGTGAGTGATAAAATTGCTGACTTTTTGAAAATCAGCGTTAAAATTAGCCGGACGATAACTTAAAAATGTTCTCAAAGTCAAATCCATTGGCGGAGCGCCAAACAAAGCCCCGGAAATTTCAATGGTTTTTTCTTCATCTTCATTAATAGCGCCAAAATCCCAACGCCGGCTTTCCTTGTCGTCGCTGGTTGGATTAACCGAGGCAATTTGAAAATTATCAGGATAGCGAACTTCGAGCGAGGTATTGGCCAAAGGCGTGCGCTGGCGATTACGAATTACCAGGCGATAAGTAACATTTTCACCGCTTTGCGCCTCTTCCGGCCCATTAATTTTAATTTCAATTTTGTCTTCGGAAAATTTTTGTCCGCTGCCAAAAACAAAAAAACCGGCCCAAGACACTCCGGCTAAAAAGGCGAAGAAAAACAAAAGCCCGAAAAGAAATTTTGTTTTGGAACGCCCGCCGGACGGAGCCGACACGGTCGGACGGCTTTTTTTATTTGATTCAGAATAAATATCGTGTAATCCACTGACCATTTTTTTGTCAAACGATTTGGAACTGATTTTTTTGCGTGCGGGCATAAGCGTTAAAACGCATACGCCATATATCTTTTTTTTGCTGCGGACTGTCGCCGCGACTGCAAAAAAGAATATGGCGCATGCTTTTATTTATTTTTTAAAACAAATCCAAAATATCTGTCTTCTTTTAAATCAACTGAATAATTCAATTGATTGCCATTTAATTCAATCTCGGCCGGATCGCGCCAAACCACCTGCCAATCCGTAGGAATGGAAATATGGCTAAAAAATCCATCATCAACTCGGCCGGCCTGCTTTTGAACTAAAAGAGAATAAGAAAGATAATCGCTGTTTTCATTTAATAATTTAAAAGGCAAGCGATATGTAAAGGAAACTGTGGTGGCTTGACCCGGCTTGGTCATTACCCAATTACCAAAAGAGGTCTTGCCCAATTCTTTGGTGATAATAGTGCCGCTGGTTTCATCAATTGTCTGCTCTTGCTCCACTGCCTGCAAATCCTCGTCCAGTTTATACCATTTCTCCGCTACTTTAAATAATTTTTCCTCCGGATAAGTAAAACCATCGGCCTTAATCAATTGACTTCCCTTTGGAACATACATGCGCAGATAGCTTACATTTTGCAAATCAGTGAACAAATCGCCCGGCAGGCCTTGATGCTCGCGGGTAATTGTCACCACATTCACAATTGAACCGTCAACTTCAATTTTCGCCTGATGATTAATGGTTTGCTTGATAATGCCATCGGTTTTGCCACCGGCAATGTTGGTATTTATCACAGACAGATAATCACCTTGAGGATTGTCTTTCAATTCCCCTGCCCAACCGCTCGCAATGGAAAACTTTTCCAAATCATGATTGGAAAAATACATCTGCAAATGCCGCTCATTCAAATTATTATTCAAAACCCCGAGCAAGGGCAAAAATTCACTGGTATTGGTCAAAAGTTTGGCAATAACCTTTGGCGCCAAATCAGTTAAAAATTGCTTGGGTTTGTTTTCCACTTTGTCATAATCAATTTCCACTTGTTTCTGCGTTACCGCCACAAAATTTTGCGCGTCCACTGTCAAATTATACTCCGGCATGGCAATCGACCCGGTAATTTTTAACAAATCAATGAATAAACGAGTGTCAAAAGCCAAAACACCGTCAACTGTGGGGCCGCCGCCTTTTTCATAAAACCACATTATCTTTTTGGCCGAAGTTGGAAAATCAGGAAACCAATTGGCGTCTTGAAACTCCCAGCGCGCTTTGAGCAACTGCAATGGCGCCGGCGGCAAAACCGCTGCTTTCAAAGCTCCTTGCATTTCATAAGAACCGCCGCCTGGCAAATCCAACTTTTTAATTTTTCCTTTGTCAATGTCCAATAAAGCATAAGAACCGATAAATCCGCCGGTCGGCCGCAATTCCGTGTCATTTTGAAAAATCAAAAGATACCGTTTGGGGCTATCCCCGCCCAAAATCACTGATAAATTGGCCAACAAGGGCTGAATTTTTTCCAAATCAGACGCGAGCCAGGTCACTTTTTCGCGAACTGATAAAAATTTTTCTTGCTCGGCAATGGGCAAGGCGCCGGCGTCCACTTGCTGCAAATGACTGACTACCGCTTGAAACCTTGGAGTGGCTTCTGCGAGCACTGCCCCAAAATAATCCAGCTGTTCGGACAAAGGTTTTTCTAACGATATGTTAGCCGCTTGAATCAAAGGCAGGGCGGCCACGGACAGATTAGTGCCAGCCATCATCAAATGCTCGCCATTTAGATATTTCTGCCGCACACCCGGCACTATGGAAAGTATAGCGCGCAAAATCGGATTGATTCCTTTTAATTCTTTTTGAGTTTGAGAAAACAAATCCAGCGCTGTTTGCAAATCTTTTGTAGCTCCAACCATGTCTTTGGCCAAAAGCGCTGATTGGCCTTTTTCCAAATGATTAAACGCGTCAGTGCCCAATTGAGTAATTTGATTTTGAGTTTTTCTTAAAGACGCGTAAGTGGAAAAAGCCGGCATGGGGAGAGTGAGTACCAAGGCGAATAAAACAAAACCATACAATCCGGCATGTTCAAAGGCAAAAGCCGGACGCAAAACAGGCCAAGAAATTTGCGGCAACTGCGGCCAGCTGATGGATGGTAAAGAAATCCGCGGCAGAGAAAAATTAAATTCCGGCATTTTCCAATGATGAATAGGGGCGGCTTCCGCCTCTTCTTCATCATCGTCTTCGGCAAAGAATACACCCTGCTCAATTACCATTGGTTTCTCTTCAAAAATATCCTCAACTTCCGCCACCGGTGATTTAAACGAGGCCAATGGTTGGCTTAAAGCGCGTTCAAAAGCATTTGGTTGCCACTCGACCGCCTTTTCAACCGGCTCGGCCAAAGTGGTACGCAAATTCAAAATATAAGGCGATTGTATCTCCTCTTTTAAAAATGAAATCAAAATCGGTTTTGATTGTGCTGTTTTTTTCCTCCTGGGCATGAGTACATTATATCACAATTTTGAGTATTCGGCGAAGGTCAATTGTTGATAAAAATGTATCACTGCCGCAGCCAAAATTGCCACAAAAGTTCTTGCCGCGTCTTTTCAGTATTGCCGTGCGATAACATCCCCAAATATGATTGAAGTGTTTCCAAAGATGGGCTTATTTTTATTTTTGCAAACATCCTTTGTTTTGTAGAATCCCTTAACACACGATGATGCGGAAAACTAACCCAACCGAGGAAATCCACTCCAGAGGCAGATGTTTTTAAAAATATCTTATTCGGATGCAAAGTAAGTTTTAATTTTTCTGACAAAAACCGTTGAATTTGAGGAATAATACTCTCCAACCACAATTTATCTCGTGAAAGAAAAACAAAATCATCAGCGTAACGAACATAATATTTGGCCTTGAGCCGATGCTTCATCCACTGGTCAAAAACATTCATATAGATATTGGCGAAGAGTTGAGATGTGAGATTGCCGAGCGGCAAGCCGACAGCAGGATTACCGGCTGTTGAAAAACTATCAATCACTTGACCGAGCAACCAGATGATATTTTTATCGGGAATGTATTCTTGTAAAATTTGAAGCAATACCAGATGATTAATACTGGGAAAGAATTTTCTAATATCACATTTAAGAATCCAGCAAGTTTTAGTATTGTTTTGGCTGACTTGGTTAGCCATTTGCCTAAAACGATTAACGGCCTTATGAAGACCTTTATCAACGCGGCAAGAATATGAATCGCTAATAAAAGTGCGGCTAAAAAATGGATAAAGAACACGGTGTAAAGCGTGATGCAGTAATCTATCTCTCACGCTGGCTTTGTGAATATGCCGTTGTTTCGGGTCATTCACAAAAAAGCTGACATAGCCACCGTGGCGATAAGTGCTGTTGGCGAGTTCTTCGTGAAGTGATACAATATTATCCATCAAGTGGTGTGAAAATGCTTCAACATCTTTCTTGGCCTTTTTTCCGACAATAAATTCTTGCCAAGCCAAACATAAATTTTCTAAAGAGATAATTTCTTCAAAAGTATGAGCCAATTTAATTTTTCCTCTAATCCCCCCCCCCCCAACGGAACAATGCGCTGGACTTGCCAATTCTGACCATATTGAAAGAGAGCTATTTGTTGTGGCATAATTTTTTTTGGCACATCCCGCGCCTCACCCGTCACACGCTTGGCGCCAAAATCGACATACTATTTATAAATATTTTAGAAACTACTTTAACCGCGCAATATACCAAACGAGAAGACAAAATGACATTTTTAGTTGAATTGAGCAGGAAGCTGGACAACCTGAAATATTTTATCACCATTTTGTGGGAGGCAAAAGGGCTGGAGGTGAACAAATATTCGCAACTATCTCAAAAACTTGCCACTGCTGGCCGAATGCTGGGCAAATGGATTCAAAGCATGTTGCCAAAAGAATAAACATTCACGAAACAAAACACTCCGATGTGTAATTCGGAGTGTTTTTAAATCTTGTCACACCATCAGGGCGAAGCAGCCAATGTTGTCGTTCCGTTCATCATCCCAGTTCCAGTTGTCGCAGTTGAGCTCACCAGGGTTCCAATTCAGATTCAGCCGGTTACCGTCAGCGTTGCAGGATATGTCAAATATCTTCCAAACCACTGCCCTTTGAATACTCTCCGGGCTGTATTTAATTCCGCGTGTTTAACGCGCTAATATCTGACACGGGGTGTAAAAAGACAATGAATTACCAACTGATGCGCTAGTGTCACGAATCCGCGACACTATTCTGATCAGCTGATAGCCTGTACTGCCGGCTCGCGCCAAAAAGTGCGAGCAACCAACGACGCAGCCGAGATTCATTATGGGACTGTCGCCAAACTAACTTTCCAAATTGAAATGACACAAGTAATGTGAAAATCGTCAGATTTTCATCTCACTTTTGTCATTTTTTTGTTTTTTGTTTCTCTCGGAGTGTGTTTTGTCCTTTGTTTTCGATTTTTAAACACACTCCACCCTTGTTTGGCTTACATCGTTGTCGCCAAACTCGGTAAAATTCTTATCGCCTTTTTTAAGTTGTAAACCAATGCTTCGGCAAAACATTGAAAAGCGACCTTTGCCTGTCCGCGGTATTTGGCGCGTTTGCTTTGTTTGGAAAATGTGCTTTCAAACGGCATTCTAACACCCGAACGCCAACGGTCAAGATCAAAGTTCTTTTGTTTGTTATTGTTTTTGCGAAGAGTGGCCGGCACGCCGCCGGCTTCTCTTACCCGCTGATCCGCTTCTTGATAATCATATCCTTTGTCCATAAATACCATACCTTGTTTGGGGCAGATGCGCGGTACGGCTTTGTAATCCGGCACATTGGCCGGTGTCACCGCCACTTGGTTAATAAGGCCATACCGCATATCCACGGCATTGTGCCGTTTGTAGCCAAACCAAATATTGGTTTTACTCTTGGCTCCCCACTTGGCGTCTTTGTCGGCGGTATAATTGTTAATAATGGCGTTTTTCAGTTTTTCTTCGCCGTCGGCTATGGCTTTGTCCCGTTCATCCCAAAGAGCTGTTTTGGTGATGATTGAAGAAGCGTCAAGAAAAGTAAAGACCTCGCCAAACAAATTTTTCTTTTTCATCGCTTCATTAGTCTGGTGAAATATTTCGGCCAAACGATTGGTCCCGATTCTTTTTCGCAGTTTGCCGAAGTAGGAATGATCGGGAGTTTGTTCTATTAGACCAAATCCGCAAAACCAGCGAACCTCGATGTTGTGCCGCAGGGCTTTTTCCATTTGTCGGTCGGAGTAATCTTCCCAAAATTGAACGAGTAACGCTTTAAATCCTTTTTCCACCGCGATGCCGGTAGTTCCCAGTTCGCTGTAACAACCGGCCAGCGAACCGGCTAATTTCGTGAAATCAAAATGTTCATTCAGATAACGAAATGGATTATCCTCTTCCACTAATTTATTAAATATTTCTTCTTCGGTCGCAAGCAACATTTTCTTTGTTTTGTCAGCAGTAATATTATTCATATTTTGGCTACATTAAGAGTAAATTATACTCATATTGTAGCACAAATTTGGTTGATTTTTAAGGGGATAAGTTGGGTGTTTGGCGACAGTCCCTTGACATATTAGCAGATTTTTGTTAAAATTGAAACACTTGATTAATAATTACAGTTTTAAATATATGCGAATTTTAAGCAAAAGAAATGTCATTATCGGCGCGATTTTAATCGTAATTTTCGTATTAGGCGCGTGGAAATTGTCGCGACCGGCTCCAACACAAATTACCACGGCCAAAGTGGAACGCGGCAAGCTGGTGCAATCAATTGAACCGTCCGGAACTATTAAAACCAAATCCGAAATCAATCTTAATTTTGACGCCACCGGCCGCATTGCCACCATCAATATAAAAGTCGGTGATATTGTCAAAGCCGGACAAATGCTTGCCAAATTGGACACAAAAAATCTGGATTCCTCTGTAATGCAAGCCAGCGCTGATCTGGCCAAAGCCAAAGGCAATTTAGCTGCCTATGAAGCCGGCTCAACGCCTGAAACCATTGCCCAATATGAGGCAGATGTACAAAAAGCAGAGGCCAATCTGCTTAAAGCGCAAGTGGATTTGGCTAATTTAAAAGCCGGACTGGCCCAAACCTACAAAAATGCTTATGAAAATCAAATTACCATTTTGCAAGGCGCCTTGGCTCCAATGGAAACAGCCATGACTGACATTGATTCAGTCTTGGGAGTGGAAAGCACCTCGGCCAATGATACTTTTGACAAAGCTATTACCTCGTTGGATAATTCTTCTTTTTACTATTCACAAGCCAAAGTGGATTTTCAAATCGCCAGAACAAAAATCAATGACTCCAAAACAGCAACCAACGCGCTCAATGCGCAATCCAACTACGCGGATATTGAAAACGCCGGTACTAAAATCAAATCGGCGCTGGATGCCGTGGCCACTTCTTTAAACAGCTCATGGACTGTTTTAGATAAACTAGATACGCTCAATTCATCGCATAATCTTTCCGCGGCCACAGTCACAGCGAAAAAAACAACTCTGGACACGAACAAGGCGGCTGTCACAACCAAAAAAACCGCCACACTTGCCGGCGAGCAATCCATTGCTTCGGCAAAATTGAATTATGGCCAAGAATCAGGCGCCTCCGGCTCGTCACAAGTGGCGCAATATGAAGCCAGCGTCAAAATCTATGAAGCGGCTCTTGCCGGAGCTCAAGCAACCTTGGCAATTAAAAAAGCTCCGCCGCGCGAAGTTGATTTGCAATCATACAAAGCGGCGGTGTCATCGGCGCAAGCCGCTCTTTTCGCGGCCAATGCCAATCGCGGTAAAGCCATAATTTACGCGCCGGTTGACGGCGTTATTACCAAGAAAAATAACGAAGTCGGGGAAACCACTTCAGCCGCCACGCCGGTTTTGATAATGATTGACAATACTGACTGGCAAAATGAAGTGGAGGTAAATATCTCCGAAGCCGACATTTCCAAAATTCGCAACATCATCGCGAGCAACAGCGGCAAACCGCAATCAGCCAAAGTTGTTTTGGACGCATTGGGACCGGAGCAATCTTTTTACGCGGAAATTGTGGAAATTGATCCGGCGCAAACAGTAATTTCCGATGTGGTGTATTATCGCGCAAAATTAAAAATATTGGGAAAATATAAAAATGACGGAACAGTGAATATGGTTTTGACCAAAGAAAATTTGCAAGCAATAAAACCTGGCATGACCGCGAGCGTGACGATTTATACTGATGAACGCGATAATGTTTTAATGATTCCCGAACGCGCGGTGATTGTGAAAGACGGCAAAAAAATCGCGCGCGTTTTGACTGATAAAAAAACAAATAAAATTGAAGAAAAAGAAGTTGTCACGGGGCTCCGCGGCAATGAAGGCATGATTGAAATCATTTCCGGATTGAACGAGGGCGAGGAAGTGGTGACCTTTATAAAAAATTGACATTGCGTAGCAATGTCATCACGAGCGTAGCGAGGGATCTCGTACTTTATGGAGATATTATGCTAATTAAAATCACCGACCTCTGCAAGGACTATGCCAATGAAGGTGTCCTAACCAAGGTTTTGCATCACCTTAATTTTGAAATTGCCAAAGGCGAATTCACCGCCATTATGGCTCCATCCGGTTCTGGCAAATCAACATTGATGCATATTTTGGGATTGCTGGATCGCCCGACCTGCGGTGTTTATGAACTTGATGGCAAAGATGTGACCCAATTAAGTGATGATGAACTGGCTGAATTACGCAACCATAAATTGGGATTTGTGTTTCAATCATTTAATCTTCTGCCGCGCACCACAGTGTTGGAAAATGTTAAACTGCCTTTGTTTTATAGCCACGCGCCGGTTGACACGCACGATGAACTGG
>ERZ1292640.3368-Hain-H43-02um-R1-3368-length-12457-cov-6_pt1 | contig 12457 bp, 11 predicted proteins | sample MGYA00564404_ERZ1292640 | MGnify/ENA primary metagenome ERZ1292640 (study PRJEB36523, sample SAMEA6512636) | groundwater metagenome | collected 2019-01-08 | study: AquaDiva: Metagenomics assemblies of 32 groundwater samples | reverse complement strand
CTATGCATGCACAACCGGCTCCGGCTTCACTTGAGGGGGGGAAATTGCGGCCCCGTAGGGGTCGCCCGCTTCGGGGAGGACGGCAGGGTCGCGAAAGACCTCTTCGTGAAGGTGGACGAGAGGTTGTACCAGTGATTCTCAAAAACGATGTTTATTTGTTATCTGATTATTTATCAGGGCGTTCCACAAGTTTGACCCGCTTTCGGCTTCCCTCAAATTTTCCGGTCGGATTGACTTATTTTTAAAACGCGTTTATATTGCCCCTTACCATCTTTGTCCCGCACCTACGAATCATCACACCAGCAGGGATGTTTCCGGGAAAACCGGTTTGTCAGTCCGTGAAAATCCATCAAGCAAACGGCGGAGGGGGGAGATGAAAAACATGAAAAAGGATCGGAAAAACCAGGGAGGCATGGGCAAGGAGATCAGCCGCAGGGAATTCATCAAGACCGCGGCCGTGGGGACGGCGGGTCTGACCCTCGGCTCGCTGTCGTTTTCCCCATTTGTCTTCGGGGCGGAAAAGCCGATCCGGATCGGGATGATCCAGGAGTACACGGTCGGCGCGACGGCGTACGGCTACTGGCTGGGAAAGGTTTCCAAGGCGGCGGTGGCGAAGCTCAACGCCGAAGGGGGGATCGCGGGCCGGAAGGTGGAGCTGGTCGATTACGACACCAAGGTCAACCCGGCCTGGGCCTCGAGCATGTTCAAGAAGCTGATCCTCGAGGACAAGGTGGACTTCGTGATGGGCTCGGTCCACTCGGGGGTCCAGCTGGCGGTCTTCCCGCTTGCCACCCAGTACAAGATGCCCTACTTCGGCGGCGGCGCCATGGCCGCGTCCCTGACGGGCAAGGACGCGGTGCCCTACTACGCGCGCATCCACACCCACGCGAAGATGCAGGCGGCGGCCGGCTGGAAATGGGGCTTCGACAACCTGGGCAGGAACTGGACGTTCCTGGTCGCCGACTACGCCTGGGGGCACTCCCTGGCGGAGGAGTTCGGCAGCCGGATCAAGGAGGCCGGCGGGAAGGCCCAGACGATCCTCGCTCCGCAGAACACGAGCGACTTCGTCCCCTATCTGCAGAAGGTCGACCCCGAATCGAAGGTTCTCTTTACCGCCTTCCTGGGGGCGCCCGCCCTCGGGGTCATGCGGCAGACCGTGGAGCTTGGCCTCCACAAGCGGCTCCAGCGGTACACCGTGATCTGCTGCACCGACGGCGTCGGCCAGGAGATGGTCGGGAAGGAGTCCGCCGGGGCGCACTACCTGAGCTACTACCCGCGGCATGCGAGCCAGGTTCCGAAGGAACTGCAGGCGTACGACAAGGCATACCGGACCGCGTGCGGAATGACCGACGACGGGAAGGACGCGGGTGACCCGAAGAACACCTCTACCGCTTCACACATGTGGACGATGTGGACGACTCCCTACATGATCAAACAGGCGGTCGAGCAGAGCGGCTGGAAGGACGAAAAGAAGAACGCCGACTTCATGAAGGCGTTCTGCTCCCTGAAGGTCAAGGCAGGCCCGTGGGCGCCCCAGGGCGACCTCGTGATGCGGGACAGCGACCACCAGGGGTTCCACGACCACTACCTGGAAGAGGTGCAGCCGGACCTCAATCTGAAGGTCATCGCCCGGATCCCCAAGGAGAAGCTGATGTACGAGGCGCCGGTCGACCTGCGGTCCAAGCTGTAGGCGCCGGCGGCAGCCGGTCGATCTCTTCGAAGGGCAGCGCGGTAAAGGGAGAAGGGGAGGAGCGCCGAAGTCGTGGTTTCGAACCTGGCCGTGGCGATATTGAACGGGGTGGTCTGGGGGCTGATCATGGCCCTGATCGCCCTGGGCCTGAACCTGATCTTCGGCCTCCTCCACATCATAAACATGGCGCACGGCGCCCTGTACATGCTCGGCGCCGTGGTCGCCTGGTACGTCATCGAGCTGACCGGCAACTTCTGGCTGGCGCTCGCCGTGGCGCCGCTCGTCGTGGGCGCCATCGGGCTGGTCCTGGAGCGGGGGCTCCTCCGGACGATCGAGGACAAACCGCTGGTCACCATCATCTGCACGTTCGGCATCATGCTGGTCCTGCAGCAGCTGGTGCTGACGTACTTCGGCGGGACGGCGAGGAGGATCGCGCTCCCGATCACCGCCCGCTTCCCCCTCTTCGACCTGCAGTACCCCGTGATGCGGATCGCGATCGCCGCCATCTCCCTCGGCCTGATGGCGGGGCTCTGGTTCTTCCTGAACCGGACGCGCTACGGACTCTGGATGCGGGGAGTGGTCCAGGACCGGGAAATGGCCGTGGCCCTGGGGGTCCCCGTGGACAAGGTCTACATGTGGACGTTCGTCCTGGGGTCCTTCCTGGCGGCTTTTTCCGGCGTGCTGGCGGCCCCCATCGTATCGGTCGATTTCATGATGGGGCGGGAGATCCTGATCATGGCCTTCATCATCGTGATCGTCGGGGGGATGGGGAACCTGGAGGGCTCCGTGATCACCGCAGTCGTGATCTCCCTGATTCATGGGGTCGGCTCGGTCTTCGTGGTCCCGTCCACGGCCACGATCTTCTCCCTGGGCTTCATGATCCTGGTCCTGCTCCTCCGCCCCCAGGGACTCTTCGGCGGGTAGGGCGGGGAGCGTGTTCCTGGACAAAGGCAAGGGGGCCGCGTTCGCGTTCCTGTATGGTGCCGTTCTCGCGGCCCTGGCCGCGCTCCCCTTTTTCGCCGATCTCTTCTACCAGACCTTCGTCACCGAGGTCCTCGTCTGGGTTCTGTTCGCCGTCTCCTTCGACCTGATCTTCGGGTACACCGGCCTGCTCAGCTTCGGGCAGGCGCTTTTTTTCGGGGTGGGCGCATACGCCGTGGCGATCTCCGTGCTGAAGCTGGGGCTGGGAACGGGCGCGGGGCTTCTCCTGTCCGTCGCCGCGCCGGTCGTCTTCGCCGCGTTCGTCGGCTACTTCTCCGTGAAGCTTTCGGGGATCCATTTCGTGATCATCACCATCATCTTCGCCCTGATCGCCAGCACCGTGGCGGAGACGTGGACGGGGATCACCGGGGGGACCGACGGGCTGGTCTTCATGGCCCCGCCGTTGAACCTGGGGTTTCTCAAGGTCGACCTGATGGACATCCGGAGCACCTATTACCTGGTTCTCGGCGTCGTGTCCCTTTCCTGCCTCCTCCTGCGGAGAATGGTCCGGTCCCCGCTCGGGAAGGCCTTCGTCGCCATCCGGGAGAACGAGGATCGCGCCCGCCTGATCGGGTACGACGTCCCGCGGCTCAAGCTCGTCTCGTTCGTCGTCGCCGGCGGGCTTGCGGGCCTGGCCGGGGGCCTCTACGCCTTGAGCCTGAAGTATGCCTCGGCGACTTTCCTGCACTGGTCCATCTCCGGCCACGCGGTCGTCTACACCATCGTCGGCGGAGCGGGCACGCTCCTCGGCCCGATGCTGGGTGCCGGATTGATCATGTCCCTCGAGCATCACCTGGTGAACCTCCTCCAGGCCACGGACCTGGTCGTCGGCAGCGTGCTCGTCTTCATGCTCCTGATGGCGCCCAGGGGGCTCGTCGGCCTTCTCCAGGGGAGGAGGAAGTAGGTGGACGGAGCAGCCGGAAACGTCATCCTGCGGCTCGAGAAGGTGAGCAAGAGCTTCGGCGGCCTGATGGCGGTCAACTACGCCAGCTTCTCCGTGAAGAAGGGGGAGCTGCGGGCGCTCATCGGCCCCAACGGGGCGGGGAAGACCACCCTGCTCAACCTCATCAGCGGGGTCCACACCGCCACCAGCGGGAGGATTCTCTTCCTGGGGGAGGACATCACCCGCCTGTCCCCCGACCGGATCTCCCACAAGGGGATTTCCCGGACGTTCCAGGTCACCAGCCTCTTCCCGGGCCTGACCGTCCAGGAAAACATCTGGGCGGCGGTGCAGTCCCGGAAGAGGTTCCTGAACCCTTTCGTGCGTGCGGAAAGGTGGCGGGACGTCGGGGAGAAGACGGAGTCGATGCTCGAGCTCACGGGCCTCTCGGACAAGGCGGGCGTGGTCTGCTCCGAGCTCTCCTACGGGGACCAGCGGATCCTCGAGGTGGGGGTCGCGCTGAGCACCGGGCCGGAGCTCCTGCTTCTGGACGAGCCCACCGCGGGGTTGAGCACACAGGAGTCGATGGCGCTCGTGAAGAGGATGAGATCGATGATCGGCGGGCAGACGATCCTCCTGGTGGAGCACGACATGGGGGTCGTCATGGAGCTGTCGGACCGGATCACCGTGCTCCATTACGGCGAGATCCTCGCGGAGGGGACCCCCGCGGAGATCATGGGGAACGAGGAAGTCCGCAAGGTCTACCTGGGATGCTGACATGCTGAGCATGCGGGACGTCGACTGCTTCTACGGGAAGGGCCAGGTCCTCCACGGGACCTCGCTCGAGGTGAGGGAAGGGGAGCTGGTGGGACTGGTCGGCAGGAACGGCGTGGGGAAGACGACGACCTTGAAGTCCATCATGGGGCTGATCCCGGCGAGATGCGGGTCGATCCGGTTCCGGGACCGGAATCTCCGCGAGGCGCCGGCCTACCGGATCCCCCGGATGGGGATTTCCTACGTCCCCCAGGGGCGGCACCTCTTCCCCAGGCTGACGGTGATGGAGAACCTGAAGATCGCGTGCGTCGAGGGGACGATGGATCCCGGCGCGCTCGAGGAGGTCTTCGGCTATTTCCCCCGCGTGAAGGAGCGGCTTTCCCAGAAGGCCGGGACGCTTTCCGGCGGGGAGCAGCAGATGGTGGCCATCGGGCGTGCGCTGATCGCCAGGCCCCGGCTGATCCTGCTGGACGAGCCCACCGAGGGGCTGATGCCCCTGCTGGTCCAGGCGATCGCGGAGACGATTGCGGCGATCAACGGGAGAGGGACCTCGATCCTTCTCGTGGAACAGAACCTGAAAACCCTGAAAGACGTCTGTCACCGCATCTACATCATGGAGAAGGGGTCGATCGTTTACGAAGGGACTCCTTCCGAGATCGAGACAGCCACGGATATCCAGGAGAGGTACCTGAGTGTCAAGGTCTGACGCGGAGCGCCGCCTACGGCGCATCCTCCCCGTGATGATCGCCATCCTCGCGCTGGCGTGCCCGGGGAGGCCGGCGCGGGGAAACCCGCCCCGGCCGGGGGAGAGGCTGGTCCACCTGAACGGGGAGTCCCTCGACGTGACGTGGGACATGATGACCCGCACGCCCCGAACGATCACGGCGGTCGGGTCCGACCTCCTCGAGGTGAAGAACATCGCCTCTCTTTCGAGGAGGGAGATCAACGAGATCGGGGGGGTGCTGGCGGGCAAGTACGCCGCCCTGCTCAATGTATGGCCCGACCAGCTTGTCTTGAAGAAAGCGGAGAAAACGGAAGGAAGCTGGTATGTCAGCTACCAGCAGGCGGTTCGCGGCATCGGGGTCTACGGCTCCTCCCTGGGGTTCTCCATCGGCCCCGACGGGCGCATCAAGTCCCTGGGGGCCCTCCTGTACCCCGATGCCCAGGTGCCGGCCGCTCCCGGGATCCAACGGGGAAAGGCGCTGAAGATCGCGCTGGAAAGTCTCGCGGATCCCGACAAGTCCGGGTACCGGGTTCTCTCGGAAAACCTGGCGATCTACCCGGTGCGGAAAGCCGCCTCCATCGACTATCGCCGGGTGCACATATTCAACATCTTCCCGAGGAAAGCGACCCACCCCGCCTCCGCGGCCGATGGGTGGGCCGTTTTCGTGGACACCCGGACAGGCGAGATCGTCCATCACGAAGCGGTGCTCAAGCCCCTGGGATGCTGCCTGCCCGGCGGGCAGGTTTCCGATGGAACAGGCAAGTAGAAGGGCCGGCCGCGGGAGCCGACGCGGCCGGGAACAAAGAGATGGATCGGGAAAGCAACCATCAGGAGGGAGACACGATGTCGAATCACAGGCTGTGGAGGCCGAGCGGGTACGCGCCGTTCTGGGACGAGCCTCTGGAGACGATGTCGCGGGAAACGATCCGGGAGCTTCAGCTTCGGCTCCTGAAGGACACCGTGGCCCTGGCCTATGAACAATCCCCGTATTACCGCTCTTCGTTCGGGGCCGCGGGGGTTTCCCCGGCCATGCCGAGGAGCCTGGAGGACCTGAGGAAGTTTCCATTCATCGACAAGAAGGTCCTGCGGGAGCGGCAGGAGGCGGCGCCGCCCTACGGGGACATGGTCTGCGTCCCGACCGAGGACATGGTCTACATCTCGGCGTCCAGCGGTTCCACGGGGGTGCCGACGGCCTCCCCGTTCACGTGGCGGGACTTCGAGGAGTGGCAGGACTACGAGGCCCGGCTCTTCTGGTCGTCCGGCCTGCGGCCCACCGACGTCTATTGCCACTCTCTCCAGTTCACCCTCTTCGTCGGGGGGCCGGACGTCATCGGGGCGATGAAGGTGGGCGCCCTGTGCATCTGGGCGGGGGCCATCCCCTCCGAGCGGCTGCTGGACATCCTCCGGAAGTGGAAGCCGACCGCCATCTGGACAACTCCCTCCTACGCGTGGTACCTGGGCGAGACGGCGCAGTCCCAGGGGATCGACCCGCGGAAGGACCTGGCCGTCAGGAAGGTCTTCGTGGCCGGAGAGCCCGGAGGTTCCATCCCCGAAACCCGGCAGCGCATTGAAGAGCTTTGGGGGGCCGACCTTTTCGATTACTACGGCCTGTCCGACATCTTCGGGGCCTGCGCGGGGATGTGCGAGAGGAAGGAGGGGCTGCACTGGGCGGAGGACCATATCCTGGTGGAGGTCCTCGACCAGACGACCGGCGAGGAGGTGAAGGAAGGGGAGCGCGGGGAGCTCGTGCTGACCTCCCTGAAGAAGAGGGCGAGGCCGCTCATCCGCTTTCGGACGGGGGACATCGTTTCCTGCACGACGGAGCGCTGCGGCTGCGGGCGGACCCACCTGCGGCTGCACGGCATCCACGGACGGGCCGACGACATGCTGATCGTCAGCGGCGTCAACGTCTTCCCCAGCGACATCGAGACGTTCGTGCGCCAGAACCAGGACCTGACGGGGGAGTACCGCCTCGTGGTGACCGAGGAGAGGCACCTGGCGGTCCTCACGGTCGAGGTGGAGCACGTGGAGGGGTACCGGGGGAGCATGGAGCAGCTGGCCGGGAAACTCGTCCACGACATCTTCAAGGTCCTCGGGATGAAGCCGCGCGTCAAGCTTCTCCCGCCGAATTCCCTGGCGCGGGCGACCCACAAGGCGAAGCGGGTGTTCGACGAGCGGGGCAAGAAGGCGACCGATTGACGCCGCGGCTCGTCCACCGCGCCGGAATCGGGAAAAAACCGGAGGTAAAAGGATAATGGCTCTTCGGACACGGGAACAGTACCTCGCATCCTTGAGGGCGATGCGCCCCAACATCCACAAGTTCGGGGAGCTCATCAAGGACGTCACGACGCACCCGGCGACCCGGCGGGTGGTGGAGAGCCATGCCCGGGCGTTCGACGCCGCGAGCGACCCCGATCTCGCGGGCATCTTCACGACCGCCTCGTCGCTCACCGGGGAGAGGATCTTCCGCTTTAATTCCCTGATGACGTCGTTCGACGAGATTCTCTTCAACATGAAGCTCAAGCGGGCGAGCTACCGGCGCACCGGCACCTGCTCGGGGGGGACGTGCGTGGGCTGGAACGCGTCCAACGTGCTCTGGGCGATCACCCAGGAGGCCGACAAGGAGTGCGGCACCTCCTACCAGGCGAGGCTGAAGAAGTGGATCCTCCACGCCCAGGAGAAGGGGCTCGTGGTGGCCGGGGCGCTGACGGACGCCAAGGGCGACCGGAGCCTGAAGGCCTCCCACCAGCCCGATCCCGACTGCCACCTTCGCGTGGTCGAGGTGAAAAAGGACGGGCTCGTGGTCCGGGGGGCCAAGGTGATGATCGCCGGGGCGGCGGCCTCCGACGAGATCTTCGTGATTCCAGGGACCGCGTACGGCAGGGACGAGAAGTACTATTCGGTCGCGTTCGTGGTCCCGAAGGACATCGAGGGGTTGACGATCGTGGAGGCGCGGCGCGCAAGCGACGGCAGGGAGCTGGAGGAGGGGTTCGACATCCCGGAGACCGGGATCACCCAGGGGTACCTCTTCTTCGAGAACGTCTTCGTGCCGAACGAGCGGGTGTTCCTGTTCGGCGAGTACCAGTTCACGGGGAAGTTCATCCAGTACTTCACCGCGAACTACAGGGCCTGCATCGGCGCATGCGTGGCGGGGCAGGGTGATGTGATGATCGGCGCGGCGATGCTGATGGCGCGGGCCAACGGCCTGCCGGTCAAGACGTTCCAGAACAAGCTGGTGGAGATGGCCGTCAACAACGAGACCACCTACAGCGCCGGTGTCGGCGCGCTGGCCCTGGGCAGGCAGCACCCCGCGGGGGTCTGGATCGCGGATTCGCTGGCGGCCCACACGAACAAGGTGCTGGTCGCCACGCTCCCCTACCAGACCAAGCGGATCTGCCAGGACATCTGCGGGGGGATCGCCGAGACTGGGTGCTTCCCCTCCTACAAGGACTACACGAGCCCGGTATACGGACGCCTGATCCGGAAGTATCTCAAGGCCGGACAGAAGGTCTCCGCGGAGAGCAGGGCCCGGGCGGCGCGGCTGGTGGAGTGGCTGACGCTGGGCGCGGGGGTCCCCGGGACGATGCACGGGGGCGGCTCCCCGGACGGGGCGAAGATCGTCATTCGGATGGAGTCGGCGTTCGAGGAGTACGCCGGGTATGCGGCCAGGGTGGCGGGGATCACCGAGCCGGTGCCGGAGCCGGAGAGGAACAAGTAAGAGGGGGGAAGCGGTTACCCATAACGAGGAGGGAATAATGCCGGAGCTCAAGTTCACGCAACAGCAGGAGATGCTGCGCAAGGCGGTGCGCGAGTTCGTGGAGAAGGAGGTCAAGCCGGTTGCCCGCCGGATCGACACGGAGAACCATTTCCCGGCGGACCTCTTCCGGAAGATGGGGCAGCTGGGGTTCGTGGGGGTTTTCGTCCCGCAGCAGTACGGCGGGGCGGGGCTCGGCCAGACCGAACGCGCGATCATTCTCGAGGAGCTTGGCCGGCACGCGGCGGGATTCGCGATGGCGCTCATGACCCACCACCTGGGCGTCGAGGCGATCCTCGCCTACGGCACGGAGGAGCAGAAGAGGAAACACCTGCCGGACCTGGCAACGGGCAAGAAGATCTCAGGCCTGGCGGTGACGGAGGCGACCGGCGGCTCCGACGTGGCGGGCCAGCTCGCCACGGCGGCGCGCGAGAACGGCGACTGGGTGATCAACGGAAGGAAGTGCTTCATCACGAACAGCTCGAACGCCGAGATCAACGTGATCACCGCGCGGACGGGCGAGGACGCCAAGGGCCGGCCCGCGTTCTCGGCTTTCATCGTGGAGAGCGGGATGGAAGGGTTCTCCCCGGGGCGGGAGGAGGACAAGCTGGGCCTCCGGGGGTCTTCCACGGGCGACCTGCTGCTGAACAACTGCCGCGTCGGCGATGCGTACCTGCTGGGCGGCGAGGGAAACGGGATGAGGATGGCGCTGGCGCTGTTCACCAAGATCGGCCGCACCGGGATGGCGGCCATCGGCCTGGGGATCATCCGGGCCTGCCTGGAGGAGGGGGTGAAGTTCGCAAAGGAGCGGGTGCTCTACGGAAAGCCACTTTCAAAGCTGCAGGCGATCCAGTTCGAGATCGCCCAGATCCGGATCGACTACGAGGCGGCGAGGCTCCTGACCTACCACTCGATCGCCTTGAGGGAGGGCGGCGCCGGCGCGGACGCCGAGATCGCCGCCGCCAAGTACTACGCCACGGAAGGGGCGGTCCGGGCGGCGAAGCGGACGATGGACCTCATGGGAGGGTACGGCGTCATCAACGAGTACCCCGTGGGCCGCTACCTGCGGGACGCCCTGACCACGATTTCCTGCGGGGGGACGTCCCATATCATGCAGATCATCATCGCCGGCCAGACACTGAATTAGGGGCGGGGCCGCGACAGGCGGGGGAGCGCTTTGAACATCGTCGTCCTGGTGAAGCCGGTCCCGGACCCTGCGTGCTACGACCGCATCGAGATCGACCCGGCGACCGGGGTTCTCGAACGCCAGGGGATGCCCGCCGTCCTGAACCCGGCGGACAGGCACGCGCTCGAAGCGGCGCTTGCGCTTTCGGAACGATTCGGCGGCCGCGTGACAATGGTCAGCATGGCGCCGGACAGCGCCGCGGAAACCTTGATGGAAGGGCTGGCGATGGGCGCCGACGAGGCCTGTATCCTCTCCGACCGGATCTTCGCCGGCTCCGACTCTCTGGCCACCTCGCGGGTCCTCGCGGCCGGGATCCGGAAGATCGGCGCCTTCGACCTCGTGCTGGCGGGGAACGAGAGCGCCGACGGGGGCACCGCGCACGTCCCGTCCCAGGTGGGGGAGCTTCTGGGGGTATCCCACCTGGCCAACGTCACCCGGCTGGAGGTGGGGGCCGACGGCAGGGTGGAGGCAAGGACCCGGATCGAGAACGGATACATCGAGGTGGAAGGCGCCCTGCCGATGGTCGTCGGCGTGAAGCGGGAGATCAACACGCCCCGCTACACCTCCCTGATGGGGGTGCTTGCCGCCCAAAGCAAGCCGGTCCGTGTATGGGGGGCCTGCGATCTGGGCATAGACGCCGCCTGCGTGGGGATGGAGGGGTCCGGCATGCGTCCGGGCCGCCTGACCCGGCCGGAGTACGGCCGCAAGGGGGAGCGCATCGAGGGGAGCCCGGAAGAGGTGTCCCGCCGTGTCGTGGCGATCCTCCGGGCGCAGGGAATTCTCGGGTAGGGGAGCGTACGATGCCGGATCGGCAGCCCGCGATATGGGTGGTGGCGGAGCAGATGCCGGGGAGGCTTGCCCCCGTCAGCCTGGAGATTCTCGGGCAGGCCGGACGGCTGGCCTCGGAGGCCGGCGGGCGCGAAGTCGCCGCACTCCTTTTGGGGCACGGCGTCGGCGCCTTCGCGGAGGAACTGCTCGCCTTCGGGGCGGACAAGGTTCATCTCGTCGAGGACCCGCGGCTGGAACTCTATCAGAACGATACGTACGGCGCGGTCCTCTCGAAGCTCATCCTGCGGGAGCGGCCGGATGTGGTCCTCTTCGGCGCGAGCGCCGTCGGCGAGGAGCTGGCGCCGACCGTGGCGGCCCGCCTGGATACGGGACTGGGGGCGCACTGCACGAACCTCGGGATGCGGCCCGACGGCACGCTGACGATGGGCGTCCTCGGGTTCGGAGGGCGCGTGCACACGGAGATGTTCTGCCCTTCGATGCGGCCCCAGATGGCCAGCGTCAAGCCGGGGATGTTCCAGCCCCCGCCGCGATCGGAGACGGGAGGGAAGATCGTGCGGGAGGACGGGGCCGTGTTGCTTTCGGACGTGGAGATCCGGCTGCGGACGGTCAAGGTCGTCCGGGAAGAGCCGGAGGGAATGCCCCTGGAGCAAGCGGAGGTTGTCGTGGCCGGCGGGTGGGGCGTCGGCGGCAAGGAGAACTGGCGGATCCTCACGGAGCTGGCCCGGGAGCTATCCGGGGCCGTGGGGTGCACCCGCCCCGCCCTCGACGAGGGGTGGACGGCCGGCGAGCACACGATGATCGGGACCAGCGGGAAGACGGTCCGGCCCAAGGTCTATATCGGCGTGGGCATCTCCGGCTCTCCCCACCACACGGTGGGGATCAAGGACGCCGGGGTCATCATCAGCGTAAACAGCGATCCCCGGGCGCCGGTTTTCGAATGCTCGGACTACCGCGTCGTGGCGGATTTCCGGAAGATCCTCTCCCCCCTGCTTGCCGAAATCCGGCGGGCCAAGGGACCCATATCCTGAATTTCAGCCCCACTTCTGCCGATATTCTTATGTGGCGGGAAAGGATAACCCGCCGTATGCTTTAGTGTTAAGAATCGGGTGGAAGCCCCTGTGCGGTGGGTTGGGGCCGGGGAAAACGGGAGAGGCGGGACGGTCGATGGCGCTTGAAAGCCACAAAAGACCGAAGACCGGCCGGAAGCATGGCATCGACAGGATGGCGAAGCTCACGGACTGCTTCCTGGGCTTCGGCGCCGACCCCATGGAGAACATCAACCGGCTCACAGCGACTTGCGGGGAGATTCTGGGAGCCGCCTGCGCGCTTTACAACCGCCTGGACCAGGGGATGCTCTGCTCGTGGGGTCAATGGATGGCCCCGCGAGGCTATAAATCCGTCGATACGCCCGACGGGCACATCTGCTACGACGTGATCCGGCGGGCAGCCGACGATGTCCTTGTCGTGCGGAACCTCGACGAAACGGCGTATGCGCTGTCCGACCCGAACGTGAAGGCCTACAACCTGCAGACCTACATCGGGAAGGCAGTCAAGTTCGACGGGAAATCCCTGGGTTCGCTGTGCGTCGTCTACCAGAGCGACTACAACCCGAGCAAGGAGGACAAGGAGATCCTGGGGGCCATCGCGAAGGCGATCGCCGTCGAGGAGGAGCGGAAGCG
>ERZ1292640.3367-Hain-H43-02um-R1-3367-length-12458-cov-10_pt1 | contig 12458 bp, 12 predicted proteins | sample MGYA00564404_ERZ1292640 | MGnify/ENA primary metagenome ERZ1292640 (study PRJEB36523, sample SAMEA6512636) | groundwater metagenome | collected 2019-01-08 | study: AquaDiva: Metagenomics assemblies of 32 groundwater samples | reverse complement strand
CACACGATGCCCGACTCCTGGGTCTATCTCAAGATGGGATCACCGTTTGCTTACGGTTATTCGGCATCACGCGCGAACCCCCAATGGATATCCCTGGTGGAGATTGAGGTGACAGCCTTGGTCGAGCGCCTGTTACAAGCCGGACTGGCAGAGCGAGAGGGCGATCTCGTTCATCTGACCTTGCTCGGCCGCGCATGCGGCGCCTCATCCTTGTCGTTCGAGTCGAGCCTGCGTTTGGTGGAGTTGATGAAACAATTGAACGCTGCGCAGACACGCCCTACCCAGGTACTGGCGATGGTGCAGGTCTTGGACGAGATGGACGCGATCTATACGCCGGTCATGAAGCGGGGACGCTCCGAGAGCGTGCGGGCCAACGACGCGGCGCAGCGGTATGGTCAACCGATGATGCAGGCCCTGCAGCGATATTGCCGCGATGACTTCGAGTTCTGGGCTAGATGCAAACGTGCAGCGCTCCTGTATGACTGGATCGAAGGTACGCCTGTCGATGTACTGGAGAAGCGGTTCTCCACTACGCCTTTCGGCGGTGCGATCGGTTACGGCAACATTATTGGTATTGCCGACGGGACACGTTTTCACCTGCGCTCCGCTCATCAAATTTTGTCGACCTTGTTTCCTGATCAGCCCGAGTTTCTGAAGGGGCTGGACGAAATCCTGCAGCGGCTTGAATTCGGCTTGCCATCCGCTGCGCTTCCGCTCGTGAAGGTGCCAGTCCGACTAACCCGTGGGCAGTACCTAGCGCTTGCAAATGCAGGCGCTGGTACGCCCGAGGGGGTAAATGCGCTCAGCGATGAGCGCTTGCGCGATTGCGTAGGTGCGGTGGTGGCCGCGCAGTTGCGAACAAAGTGCGAACATGCAGACTAATACCGAGGAGTTGGGAAGAAAGAAAGATCCGAAATTACTGCGTGATAGCTAGTGCAAAAAAGCCCGCAACATGCGGGCTTTTTCTAGATGCTCAGTAGCTGCCGGATTCTGGAAGGTATGTCACCCGCATTAGACACCGGGCTCCTGGGCAACTGCTGCGGCTGCGCCCGATTCTGGGTTAGTTTGCTTATCTCCGCTGACCGCTGGGACGCCTGCCGGATAGCCTTCTGTACCGCCTCCGGGGTTTGATGTGTTTTCATGGCTGGCTCCTTGACTAAAATCTGGCAGAGTAAACAGGCGAACATCTGGAGCAACGGAGCTGGTGTTTTTCTCCATTTCCACATGTAGAGCCCGACTCAATTCTGATAGTACACCAAGAGGCTTATGCACCTTGATAAAGATGTTTCTGGCTTCTTTTCGATCGATTACGAAACCGTGGGATGGATAAGACGTAACAAGCGTTGCTAATCCATCTATTCTGAGGTTCCCACTTTTTTCATTCAGCCGATTGCCATACGCAAAAGCAATCTCCGTCGCCCGCTGCATTTCAGCCAACTTCATCGGGTCGATCTGGGCAAATATTGGCTCAAATAGGCCAGTCGTTAGGCGTGTACAAATTTCAGAAGCAACTTTTGTTGACAAACCTGCGTCGCGGGTTAGCTCGACCAGGTAACCTCTGAAAGCACCCATTGCTTGGTTTTGCAGATAGTTCACAGCCTGCAAAATATCAAGACCTGAGTTCCTGCCGATAATTTCATCGCTTTTTTTGACTTGTATATCGAGCGGCCCAAGCTCGCTCATGTCGTCAAGATAAAGCTCTGCCGCACCAATAATTAACAGCGTACCAGCGCTTTTGCAGTATCTTGGGACAAGCGCGTCAAATTTCTCGTATGAGTGCTGAAGCCCGCGGGCGATTCTGAACCCAGCATGGGCGTCTCCGCCGGGGGTCGATAAAACCAAAAGGGCTTTATCTGACTTTTTGTTCTTTAGGGCATCGCAAACCGCAGAGTACCCACGAACATTGATCTCTCCGGAATACGTAATGACGTCAATTGTTTGGCTCATCTGTTCAGTTTACGGGGATTTTCCTTGCGAGACTACCGAGATCGGGCGGACATGTATTCTGAATTGTAGAAATTCGACAATATGGTCAATAGCGCTTCCGCTATAGCCTCTCCTGGACTAGGAGAGGGCTGATGAGCGACTATTTCAGTGACAGGGAGAACGGACCCCGAGCCCGAACCGAACAAGTGATCTCGCCTACCGTCTAGGGCGGTCGGATGGGCACAGTCCGAGCCTTGATCAACTGTAGTGTGTTCGGTACGCGAGCTTTACTGCATGCCCAGAACTTTGCAGGCATCCAAGGTAGCAAATTCTCATTGCAGTTCGTCACGACACGGCTAGATGCTAGATCGTAGGCAGTTCTACGGCGAGCCCTCTACCGAATCGGCTAGCCGCAGCGCTGCAGAAGGGACAAGCCTTGTCCCGACGCGCCAGTACATCCTCTCGCGTGCCACTGATGAAGTCTAGGATGCTGTAATCGAATCCTCGGTCAAGGGGCATCAGGGTGGACGCGTATCCCATCACGAAATCGTTCAAAGCACGGCCTGCGACTTCGATGTTGAAGGTCACTACGGCCGGATTGGGCGATTGCACACCATACTTCTCCAGCTTTCGCCGTGCCTCCGGCTTCGCTGCATCGGCCAATGCGGAACGGTCTATCAATCCGTTGCACCACAGACACCCGCTGCCAGGACGGATTTGTCGAACGACCCCGAAGATACGTTGTAGCGAACCGTCAGCTGCAATTACGATCTTCGTTCCCACCTGAGTCATAGGAGTGAAGAACTGATGGCTGATCGCGTTACAGACCAAGCGCGCTTCGGCAGTGTCAGCTGCGAGGAACACGAAGTCACAGTCGAGTAGCGCGCGATGTACGTCGCCACGAGCTACGTCACCTTCAATCGCTGTCACGTTCGCACCACGGTTGATGCTCAAGATGAGCCGTTCTGCGATGCCAACTTTCAGAGTGCCCGTACGGCCTATCTCAGGCAAATCCTGGGGCATGGCCCCATGCACTCTGGAGTAGTTACTTCGTTCAATGCGATCCGGATCGATCAGGACGAAATTATGAATTCCCAATCGTACGAGTGGCTCCACGAGCTGAGAACCAATACCGCCGAGACCAACAATGCCGATTTTCGTTCGTCGCAGAATTCCCTGCCCATCGCTACGGAGGAACGGCAATTGCCGGTCAAACGTTTCATCGTACGTTTCGTTCGGTGCCAACCGGGGGCTTGACCACACGTGACGTACGCCATGGCCGACAATTCGCGCGGTTTCAAGAGCCAGACGTACGCCCTCATGGGTCCAGATGTCAACCTCCACGCTGCGCTTGCCAAACACGGCAGCACCAACCGGCAGGCCCTTCGCTAGCGAAAGTAGTGTCGGATAGCCGCGTTCGTGCGAGCGCAGGTCGACTTCACTGAATCCAACGCTGTCGTCGCTGAAGTGGTTGTGAATCGCCACATAAACCATTCCCGCCTCCACCGCTTTGCAGAGCGCTTCGTGGATGAACAGGGGTTGCAGCCGACCGTGTCCCTCTGGCGTGACCACGTAGTCTTTCCCCTCGGTGGCGGGGATAAATTCGCGAACCATGAGATCTAACCGATCTCCAGATCGGGAAAACCCGCACAGCATGGCGCCTGCGTGTTCACCATGGTCGCCCCGATGCAGGTGCCGACTAATGGCGGCGTGAACAGCTGGGGTGAAGAGAAGTCTCACGTTGCGCTTCATGGTGCAAGCTCCTTCACGAAGGTCAACACTTTTCGGAATTTCATTGCGGCCGCATGGGGGGTTGCAACAAGGTTGTTCGTGCGACGCGAGACCTGAATAGCTGGGCGCGACGCAAACTGGCAGGCCGATGTTGGTCCCCCAAGGGGGGTACCGTTGCGCCGCATTACATTGCCGCCAATGAACAACGGGTAGACGTCGGAAAATGGTAGTTGGGGGCTCAGGTTGGCACCGATCCACGTTTTCGCCGGCGTGCATCCCTCTCCGACGTCTACGTCCTCGACGATGACGTCACCGCCGCCATTGTCGCCCGGGATGAACGACACCGTCGAGTCTGGGAATTCTTCGCGGAGGTGTCGCAGCACCTCCTCCACTCCGGTTTTGATCATGGCAACCCCTCTAGCTGTTGTCGTCGCCAGGAAGGCAACTGAAGTGCTGCCCCTTGTGCATCGTGACCTCATCGTCATCGCCGATTACTTCCGATGGACGACCGTGTTGCTTCAGGATGAGCGTGAAGCTGGGTTGGATCGGCACATGCTGTGCGATAGCTGCGGCCTTGATCTCGGCGCCCCGCATGCGGTGCTTCGTCACCGTCACCGGCAGTTCGTTCACTTCTATGAGTGTGGTGGTGTGGCGGCTTGGCTCAAGGTCTACCCCGTCTTTTTCAATTTCCGTGTTCATGTTGAACAACCTTTCTATTACGTGTCAGGAAAGCGACAGAGCGCTTGCTCAATCGCCAGCTAATTGCTATAAAGCAATTAGTGAGGTGACTGTACCGCATTAATTGCTAATTAGCAATTAGTTGCTTAAATGCAACTAAATAAGTGAATGTAAACCAACCACCCTAAGGAGATTGCTTATGTCCAACAAGCAGGAGTTCGACGCTGGCGGCTTCTACTCAGCACTGGAACGATCAGTTCGGGACAGAAAGGTCACGTGGAAAGAAGTCAGCATCGACACAAGCGTAAGTCAGACCACACTGACTCGAATGGGACAGGGGCGCCAACCCGATGCCGCCAGTCTCGCAGCACTATCCGCCTGGGCTGGCATCAACCCGGCTAACTACGTTCCCCGACTACTTCCCCGTAACACAGGAGAACAGACCCTTGAGAAGGTTGCTTTGCTTTTTCGACAGGACTCCCAACTGAGTGACGATGCGCGGCGAAAGCTGGAGGCCATAGTCGAGTCGGCCTACAAGGCATTGAAAGTCGAGGCCCCAAAAGGAACGTAGACAGAATGAAATTCGCCCGAGGATTCAAGACGCACTGTGAACGCGCAGTGACCGTGTTACGAGCTGAGCTTGAGGTTGACGATGAGGCACCGATCGACATGCATTCGCTCGCCACTCATCTGTACATCCCTGTGCATTCGCTCGCGACACTCTTGATCACATCGGGCCATTCGCGCAGCCACCCCAAGGTTGATGAAATTTACTGTAAGGTTTCTGCCCTCACCGTGTTCGACGGCACGTTTCGCACCATCATCTACAACGACGAACATCCCTCGACGAGGCACCGCTCGAACATGGCACATGAACTCGCTCATGCACTTTTACAGCATCCACCACGCGACTCCGGCCTAGCCGCACATCAGGAAGAGATGCACGAGGCGGAAGCTGGATGGATGGGTGGTGTATTGATGCTGACTGCTGGGCAGGCGCGGCGAATTGCAGGGAGTCGCATGAACCGAACCGCTGCGGAAACGCAGTACCAGTTAAGTCCTGAGATGCTTCGTTTCCGCCTCAATGTCACCGGCGCCGCGCGTTTGGCCTTCATGTAGCTGGCGCAGGCGTGCTGTCGAAACCAAAGGGTGAACTTCCCCCGCTCTCGCAGCCCATATCAATTGCCGGTTTGAAGTTGCTCGAACGTCATCGGGCTCAGCAGGCCAAGACGACCTGCGCGCCCATGAGCGGTCGGTGCCCGACGGGACGGCTGCGTTATGCTGCGATAATGATGACTTGTGGGCCGTTAGCTCAGTTGGTTAGAGCAGAGGACTCATCGAAATGGTGACCCTGGCGTGAGAGCGCCAGCGGAAAACTGGGTGAATTCAGGGAAACCGTCGGCTTCGTATGAAGTATCACGGCAATCCTGAGCCAAGCCCGCCGAAGGCAGGTCGAAAGATCGGTAGGCGGGAAGGTGCAGAGACTAGGGTGTGAGGAGCCAATCCGATAAGCATCCCACGAGCGCCCGGCACCCTTACGTGCGATGGCAACATCGTGACGCGGGTGATGAGATAGTCCAGGGAGTGGGGAAACCCACGCCAACCTGAATCCTTTGGTCGTTGGTTCAAGTCCAACACGGCCCACCACTTATTCTTCGTCTTGGCTGTGGACGAAAAGAGCACATCTGTCGGCACGGCACGCCAGTTGACTCACGGCAGCTCCGGCGCATGGAGCGTTTCGCATGAGTTGCGTGCGCCCTTTGATGGGCTGTGTAGTTGGCCAAGCAGCTGCAATTAAGTTGTGCCTATAACGAGGGTTCATAGTAATGATTGCTGCTGAGCAACAGCTTTTCGTGGATGCGGTGTCTGCCTCCAAGGCCCGCGTTGTCTCTTTCATCGCATCTATTCCTCACGATTTGGCCGCGCGTGAGGACCGTATTGCGGAAGAAGTCCTTACAGAAAATTCGTCCGCGAAGTCAAAACTTGGCAAGCTGTATCGCTTGGTCGAAGAACTCGGAGACGCAGCAAAGCCCTTTATTGCATGCGAAAAAGGTTGCGCTGCCTGCTGCCGGATGAATGTGACCATCTCTTCCGTGGAGGCCGAGCGCTTAGCCCAATTCAGCAAAAAACGCCTTACCCGCGTAGATCGCCACATCAAGCATGACCCAACGCACTTCGCGGGCGTCGCGTGCCCATTCCTTGTCGAGAACGCATGTTCGGTCTACGAAATTCGTCCCTATGCCTGTCGAGCTCATGTGTCTTTCGATACGACCGCGTATTGGTGTGAACCCGAGCGTGCGTACGAAGAAGGCATGGGGATGGTCAGTTTCGACGGCGCAAAATCGGCCTACCTCGCGGTCCTGGCGAAGGTGCCTGACTCCAGGTTTGCCGACATCCGCGACTTTTTTCCTGGGTAGCGCAGAGAATTATTGAACGCTTCTGTAGCCTGGATGTAGCCTAGAGCCTGCGCTGATCCCGTAACCTGTTGATGTTAAAAAGAAATGTTTTTGTTGACAGGTTACTCATAATCCTTTGGTCCACAGTTCAAGTCTGTGACGCCCTACCACCCAATTAATAGGCTATAATTCGAGGCTTAGCGGCTGTAGCTCAGTTGGATAGAGTACTTGGCTACGAACCAAGGGGTCGTGGGTTCAATTCCTGCCAGCCGCACCAAACGTCAAGCCCTGGAACCGCGAGGTTCCAGGGCTTTTTCGTTACGATGTCCCGATATGGACACGTTTTGACTGCCTCAGTCGTTCATGAGCAAAGCATTCACCAAAGAAACCGACGCGGACGACGATGACGAGCTGTCGTTGCCACCCTTGCCTGCGGGCGGCAAAAACTACATCACGCCCGACGGATACGCCCGGCTCAAGGCCGAGCTGCTGGAGCTGATCGACAACGAGCGTCCCAAGGTGGTGGAGGTGGTTCACTGGGCCGCCAGCAACGGCGACCGCTCCGAAAACGGCGACTACCACTACGGCAAGAAGCGGCTGCGCGAGATCGACCGGCGCATCCGGTTTTTGACCAAGCGGCTTGAAATTGCCGAGATTTCCGACCCTGCCGTGCACCATGGCAGCGACCAGGTGTTTTTTGGCGCCACTGTCACCTACATCGACAGCAGCGGGTCCGGACAGACGGTGACCATCTTGGGTATTGACGAGGCGGACAGTGCGCGCAACCAGGTCAGCTGGATCTCGCCGATTGCCCGTGCGCTGCTCAAGGCGCGGATCGGCGACGAGGTGAAGCTGGCAACCCCGGGCGGACTCAAGGACATCGAGGTGATGCAGGTCAGTTATCCGGCGCCGGACGCTGCCGACGGACCGCGCTGACATGAACTAAAAAGCCCCGGGGGCTACGCTCAGACGCCTGGTTTGGCGCGCTGGACACGCAACACCGAAGGGGTGCGCTTGACGCTGCGCATGACGGACGCGAGGTGGATGCGGTCACGCACGGCCACATCAAAGCGCAGGTCGGTCGCATCCTGCGCAGGCTCCTGTCCCATGTCCACATGCGTGATGTCGGCCTCGGCGGCGGCCAGCGCCGAAGCCACGCGGGCGAGCACGCCTTTGCCATTGGTGACCGTGACCAGCAGGCCGGTTTCAAAGGCACGGGTGGGTTCGTCCGACCAGTCAACCGCAATGAAGCGTTCGCTGTCGCGGTGCTGCAGCTTTTTGGCGACGGCGCAGTCGTCCGTGTGGACCACCAGGCCTTCACCGCGCCCCAGATAACCCACGATGGCGTCGCCCGGAATGGGACGGCAACACGGGGCAAACTTCACCGAGGCGCCTTCGCTGCCGTCCAGCACCAGCGCCCCCTGCGAAATCGACTCGTGCGCGGTGTAACGCTCGCGGCTCATCAGCAAGGGGTCTGGTTTTTCGCCGGTTTCCGCCAGCAGCGTGACGATGCGCTTGGCGATCATGCTGGCGATCCGTTTGCCCAGGCCGATATCGGTGAGCAACTCGGCGCGTGTGCGGTTGCCGCTGAAACGCAGGATTTTTTCCCAGGTGGCGTGGTGGGCGTCGTCGTCCTCGGACAGCCGCTCGCGGTCTATGCCCTCGGCCCGCAGGGCTTGCGCCAGCATTTTCTCGCCCAGGTCCTGCGACTCGCTCAGGGCCATGGTTTTGAGGTGATGACGAATCTTCGAGCGGGCTTTGCCGGTGCGCACAAAACCCAGCCAGGCGGGGTTGGGGCTGGAGACCGACGCGGTGATGATCTCGATCACGTCGCCGTTGTGCAGCTCCGAGCGCAGCGGAACCTGCTCGCCATTGACCTTGGCGGCCACGGCGCGGTGCCCCACATCGCTGTGGATGGCGTAGGCAAAATCGACAATCGTTGCACCGCGCGGCATGGCCATGATCTGGCTTTTCGGCGTGAACACATACACGGCGTCGGGAAACAGGTCGATCTTGACGTGGTCCCAGAACTCGGCGGCATCGCGGGTTTCGTGCTGGATGTCGAGCAGGGATTGCAGCCACTGGGTGCCCAGCCGTTGCGAGGCGTCGCTTTCCGGGTCGGTGGCTTTGTAGAGCCAGTGTGCGGCAACGCCGGATTCGGCCACGATGTGCATGGCCTCGGTGCGCATCTGGAATTCGATGTTGGTGCCGAAGGGCCCGACCAGCGTGGTGTGCAGCGACTGGTAGCCGTTGACCTTGGGAATCGCGATGTAGTCCTTGAACTTGCCCGGCAAGGGCTTGTAGAGTTGGTGCAGCACGCCCATGGCGGTGTAGCAGGCCGTGACGCTGGCGACAATGATGCGAAAGCCGTAGATGTCTGTCACCTGCGCAAACGACAGGTGCTTTTCATCCATCTTGCGATAGATCGAATAGAGCGCTTTTTCGCGCCCATAGATGTGCACCTGGATGCCGGCGCTCGCAAACGCTGCTTCCACTTCGGACTGAACCCGCTTGATCACATCGCGCCGGCGGCCACGGGCGCGGGCCAGGGCCTTGGTCAGCGTGGCGTAACGCCAGGGGTACAGGTGCTGGAAGGCCAGGTCCTGCAGCTCGCGGTAGGTTGCGTTCAGGCCCAGGCGGTGCGCAATCGGCGCATAGATGTCCAGGGTCTCGCGCGAGATGCGGTTCCACTTGCTGCGCGGCACGTCGCTGAGCGTGCGCATGTTGTGGCTGCGGTCGGCCAGCTTGATCAGGATGACGCGCACATCGCGTGCCATGGCCAGCAGCATCTTGCGAAACGATTCGGCCTGGTTTTCCTCGCGGGTGTTGAATTCCAGCTTTTCCAGCTTGGTCAGGCCGTCCACCAGTTCCGCGACCGGCGCGCCAAAACGCTCGATCAGCTCCGGTTTGGTGACGCCGCAGTCCTCGATCGCATCGTGCAGCAGGGCGGCCATCAGGGCCTGCGCGTCCAGCTTCCATTCGGCGCACTGCTGCGCCACGGCGATAGGGTGGGTGATGTAGGGCAGGCCGCCGTTGCGTATCTGGCCCAGATGCGCTTCATCGGCAAAGCGGTAGGCGGTCCGGACGTTGTTGACGTCCTCGGCGCTCATGTAGTCCAGCTTGGCCGTGAGCGCAGCAAAACTCGCCGCGGCTGCGTTGGCGGCAGCCGGGGTGGACTTGACGTTTGCGATGGGGAAATCCAGGGCGCTCATGCCTTAAATGTATCGTGGTGCCGATAAAACGTGCAAAAAGCGGGCATTACACGACGTTGGGGAAACAAAAAAGCACCGCAGGCGGTGCTTTTCTGGAGGAGAGGGAGGACGCCTCAGCTGGGGACTTTTTTCAGCATTTCGAGGCCGATTTTGCCTTCGGCGATTTCGCGCAAGGCGGTCACGCCAGGCTTGTTCTTGCTCTCGATTTTGGGGGCATGGCCCTGGCTGAGCATGCGCGCGCGGTAGGTGGCGGCCAGAACGAGCTGGAAGCGGTTGGGGATTTTTTCCAGGCAGTCTTCAACAGTGATGCGGGCCATGATGATCTCCGGGTTAAATGCAATAGGGGAATGAAGCAGCAAGTCAGGCAATGTGCAGGGCCTGGAAGGTCTCGGCGCGGGCACGTCTTTGGGCTGCAAACTTGAGCCGCTGGGCATGAACAATGGTTTTCAGGTCGAAAACGGCTCGTTCAAATAACTCGTTGATTATAACGAAATCGAATTCGTGGGCCTGGGCCATCTCGATGGCTGCATTTTTAAGCCGCAATTCGATCACTTCCGGCGTATCCTCGCCGCGCCGCTCCAGCCGCGAGCGCAACTCTTCCCAGCTGGGCGGCAGGATGAAGATCAGCACCGCGTTGTTGAAAATACGCTTGATGTTGATCGCGCCCTGAAAATCGATTTCAAGAATGACGTCGGCACCGGTCGCCACGCGTTCCTCGATCGTTTGCCGCGACGTGCCGTAACGCTGGCCGTGGACATGCGCCCATTCCAGGAAGGAGTCCCGCAGCACCATGCCGTCAAACTCCTCGGGCGAAATGAAGAAGTATTCGCGGCCATGTTTTTCCTGCCCACGGGGCGGCCGGGTGGTGTGCGACACCGCCGGCTGCACCCGCGCATCGAGCTCCATCAGGGCCTTCACCAGGCTGGATTTGCCAGCTCCACTGGGCGCGGCGACAACAAAGAGATTTCCTGGGTAGTCCATATCGGCGGGTGGTGTAGGTAGTTGTTCTGGCCGGGGCTGGCCTTATTCAATGTTCTGGACCTGCTCGCGGATCTGCTCGATCAGCACCTTCATGTCCACCGAGACATGGGTGAGTTCCAGCGACCCGGATTTGGAGCCCAACGTGTTGGCTTCGCGGTGCAGCTCCTGGATCAGGAAGTCCAGCCGTTTGCCGACTTCGCCGCCAGCGGCCAGCAGCCGGTCGATTTCGTCCAGATGGGAGGACAGCCGCGTGATTTCCTCCGCCACATCGATGCGTATCGCAAAGGAGGTGGCTTCCGTCAGGGCCCGGTCCTGTGCCGCTTCGGGCAGGGTGCTGCCGCCGCCCAGCGCCATGGCCTCCTGCCAGCGCTCCATGAAACGGAGCTTCTGCTGCTCGACCAGCTTGGGCACCATGGGCACGGCCGAGGCTGCGAGCGCCCGCAGCTGGGCCGTGCGGTCCAGCAGCATCTGCGCCAGCCGGGCGCCTTCGCGCTCCCGGGCTGCCAGCAGGTCCTTCAGGGCTTTTTTGGCCAGCTTGAGCAACTCGTCACTGTAGTCGTGGGTGGTTTTGTCTTCGCCGCCTGCCAGGCGCAGCACATCGGCCACACTCAAGGCCGCAGCGTGGGGCAGCCACGATTTCACCGTGTCTTCCAGGGAGCCCAGACGCTGCAGCGTGCTGGCCGCCGGGGCGCGCAGGCTGCTTCCGGAGCTGCTCTCCAGCGACACGCGCATTTCTATCTTGCCGCGCTTGAGCTTGCCGGTCAGCAGTTCGCGCAGGGCAGGTTCGGCCTGACGCAACTCATCGGGCAGGCGGAAGGCCAGATCCAGAAAGCGGCTATTGACCGAGCGTATCTCCACGCCCAAGCGTGCGCTGGCGTCCGTCGCTGCGTCCGTTTCCGGGGTATTTCGCGCAGGTGTGGATTGAACGGCTGCATAGCCAGTCATGCTGTAAACTGACATTTAGTTATACGCTTTTCGTAGAGAAACAGGACTTGGTGATCCCGTCACCTTGCTTAATCCCGAATTATGTCAAAGGTCAAGCCCGCGCCACTTCCACCCGATACCGTCATTGGCGGCTATCGCGTGGTGCGCAAGCTGTCGGCCGGCGGGTTTGGGGTAGTTTACTTGGCTGTTGACAACGAGGGCCAGCAGGTTGCCATCAAGGAGTACCTGCCGTCCTCGCTGGCCAGCCGCCCGCCGGGCGAATTGCTGCCCCAGGTGCAGCCAGAAAAACTCTCGCTGTACCGGCTGGGCCTGAAAAGTTTCTTCGAGGAAGGCCGTTCGCTGGCCCAGATTTCGCACGCGTCCGTGGTGAGCGTGCTGAACTTCTTCCGCGAAAACGAAACCGTCTACATGGTGATGAACTACCTGGAGGGCGGCACCCTGCAGGATTTCATCATCACCGCACGTGAGCTCAAGAAACAGAAGGTGTTTCGCGAGTCGACCATCCGTTCCCTGTTTGACGAGATCCTGCGGGGGCTGCGCATCGTGCACCAGCACAAGATGCTGCACCTGGACATCAAGCCGGCCAACA
>ERZ1292640.3366-Hain-H43-02um-R1-3366-length-12459-cov-3_pt1 | contig 12459 bp, 10 predicted proteins | sample MGYA00564404_ERZ1292640 | MGnify/ENA primary metagenome ERZ1292640 (study PRJEB36523, sample SAMEA6512636) | groundwater metagenome | collected 2019-01-08 | study: AquaDiva: Metagenomics assemblies of 32 groundwater samples | reverse complement strand
AGGGGTTCAGGCCATTCCGGATTCATTGATGAATGCGGTGACCGCTCTGAGTGGAAGTGGGCCAGCTTACTATTATTTGTTAACGCACTACTACGCTAAGATTGCTGAGGGATACGGAATGGATTACGCCCTTGCGCTTACCATGATGACTCAAACAATGCTGGGGGCAGCCAAAATGATACAAACAACCCAGCTAAGCCCTGAGGAGCTCATCAGAATGGTGGCCTCTCCAGGAGGCACCACTGAAGCAGCTTTGAAGGTGCTTCGCGAACCCGCTCTTTTTGAAATCCTTACCATGTCATACAGCCGGGCGCATGGCCGCGCAAAGGAGCTGGATCCCTCCTCATGATGACACTATTTGGACTCGTTTCATTTGTTTTTCAAACCTACGAATTCTTGTTGCTTTTTAGAATAGTTCTGACCTGGCTTCCACATAATGCCAATCATCCTATTATTCAGTTCTTGCATAAAATAACCGATCCTTATTTAGATCTTTTTCGATCATTACCACTTTCATTTAATGGGTTAGATTTATCACCAGTTGTCGCATTTTTTGTGTTGGGTCTCCTTAAACAGTTGGCCTTACGCATGATCTTCTAATGGGATTACTGCGAATATTTCTCAAAATATCTTATGTGCTACTCACCTTATCAATGGTTCTTCACCTTTTGCAAATATCCAACCCGTTTGTTAAAAAGTGCAGGCAGATTGTTGACCTTCTCGTGTTTCCGTTGACACAACCTTTTCGAAATCTATTAACCACCTCTTATGATTTTTCTCCGGTTATCGCGCTCATTGTGCTTGTTTATTTGATCGATCCCTTTATCAAGCTTTTTCTCTGAGCCTCGTGACGAATAATGCGTCTTCAGTCTTTCTTGTTGGCGGGTCTTCTTTTCAGTTCCTTTCTTTGGGCAGAAGGGGGAGAGACTATTCCACAACTCTCCGAGTTACCCGTACCCATCAATATTACACAGTCCTCGGTGTCAGTCGAAGTCCCACAAGAGCTTTCGAGTAATCTCGGTATTTCAGCAAATATCACAACGGAATCCATCTCCTCAGAGGGCACACTGGAGATTATTGCCACAGAATCTTCTGAAGTAACCGAGGATACCCGAGTCATTTCAGACCATTCAACCGTAAGAACGATATTTAGGCGTAGCGGGGAGCTCGAATCCTTTCAGGTTCCTGCCTCACGTATCTCGCTGAGTCGTCCCACAAGGGATGTGGATGCAAAAACTCAAACCTCTTCTTTCTGGCGAGATTTTAGATGGGAAGATTGGGATGAACAACCTGCCAAGGATCTGGTTCGGATTACCCCTTACATGAGCGGCTTTGGCGAAATAAAGCTCTACTCTATGAGGCTCAATGGAAATCGAAATGAGGCGGTGAAAGATGCCTTATACGTTGATCTAATGCGAAAAATGAAAGAGGTTGATTTCCTGATTGAGTCACGTTTCAATCTTCTACTTCAAGCCCGAATTAACGATGAGGCGGATGTCAACTATACCATTGTTCAGGAGCCGAATATCCCTCAGAAAACGGATGTCAATCTGAGAATTCGAAAAACATTTATCAATTTTGGTGATATGACCAAAGACTATTCCGTCGGCACGTTTACCAACCTAAGCAAAAGAATTGATGGGGTATCCGTAAAGGGATCCGAAGGGCCTTTTTCCTATAATTTTGGCTTCGGCCAAGCCAAAAGCCAGCCTGATAGTTTTAGCCGAAACGGGCATGGCGGAACTACCTACCCTTTGCGGAACAAACCCGTTCTTGAGAAATCAGTAAGGGTGTGGGTTAACACGGCAGAGCAAGTAGAGAATGTTGATTATCAGGTAAATTATTTTGAGGGGACCATCGTCTTCACAAAACCAAAAAGTGCTCAAGACTCCCTTTCTTTTCTCTACGAATATACAAATCCACTAGAAGATTTTATCCCGATTGCCAGTCATATCAATTTTCTGGGATTCACTGGTGAATACTCAAGAAATGCAGAACCCAGAATTCAGCCGCTCTACCAGGAAATTACCGATCAACAAAACATCTCTAGCCGGGATACGACTGTGCAACTTTCAAATAGTCCCATCCTCATTGGCTCTGACAAGCTCTCCATCGGGATGGCACCCCTTATTCATAATAAGGACTACTCCATCAACTATGCCACGGGAAAAATATTGCTCTTTTCTCCTCTAACAGGTGCCTTAAGTGCAACCTACTTAACCCCTCAGACCCGAAAGATCACTGAGGAGTTTAGCGGACTGGGAAGGCAGGCTGTCTACTACCTTAAATCTCTGCCTATTCTCGAAGACTCTGAAACGATTGTGGTTCAGGAGAGTATTTATCGACGCGGTCTGGACTATAAAATAGAGCCAGATACCGGTCGACTTATTTTTTTGTATCCGATACCCCCCACCTCAAAAATTCTGGTTCGCTATGCACAAAAACTTTTGGGTGAAAAACCAAAGGACTCCTCGCTCGAATCCAGCTACAAGCTGAACTTTGGCTACTTCAAAGAATACGCTAAGGCTCAGAAGGATTTGAATACCACCCTCTATTCCGATTCCTATGCAACGCCCTCTCGAAATGGCGATAACTCTATGACGCTTCGTACGACGGGTTGGCCCATTGTTCAGGAGTCCCTCCTTCTCTATCTCAATTCGCAACTCGTAAGTACGACACAATATAGTGTTGATTTGTTTCGAGGGATTATTACCGTAAATTCATCTGTTGTGTCGGCCAGTCTCACCACCTACAATTTCTCAGCCAGTTACTATTATTACAAAGAGTATGGGCCAGCCCAATGGGTTTTTTCGGGGGCTGATCCGAATTTTGAACATAACGTTCAATATAATCAAATTCCCGCGCATCAAATTATTTCGAGATTAGAGAATCCGATAAAATACGATCGATCACGCGGCCAAATTCAAGTGGAGTACAAGAAAATATCCAGCACACTCTATACCAGCCTCATTTATGGGAAAGACTACACGATTGAATACGTAGAAAGCGGGGTCAATAACGGACAGATTCGTCTTGTCTTCTATAATCAATATATGGGAACGGACGGGCTCCTCTACGGCATTCCATCCAACGTAACCTCCTATGACTTATTTCGGATAACCTATCCCTACAATAAGTCAAATGTTCCTGACCCTGGGGACATTTCTCACGAACAATTTGCCGTTGTATATGCACAAAATATCACAAAGGGGCTGAATTTGAGTCTGGATATCGCTCGTACCGCGAAAGATTATGCCCGAGGGTATCAAGCCACATCAAATACGCTTTCAACCAGTGGGCAATACGGTACGACGTATGCCCTTTTACCAAATATCGTAGAAAATACAGAGGTTGTTTACATAAACAGTCAGCCTAATGCGATAAAAAATGAACATTACTACATCAACTATACCTCAGGAAAGATTACCTTTATCAACCTTAACCCGAGTCCCTCTGATAGTGTCGTTGTAAAGTACTCCTATTTCACCTCATCTGGAGAAAACTTAAAAAAAATCTCGCTTGCAGGAAATGCAATCAATTTAAAGACCAATTATACCAATTCATTCTCTTCCTCTCAGATAGAGCTTCTCTCGATTGAGGAAAACTTTCTTCCTTTCGGGGCTTCAAAGTACGTAGCAGGGTCGAATATTGTGAATCTAGGCACTTCCTTTACGCCCTATAGCAATTTGTCTATTGCCAGCACTTATTATCTTGGGCAGTCTAAGCTAGATGCCGTTTCACTTCAGGGAACCAAGTTGAACCAATTCCAGGAGAAAATGATGGGGGAAATGAAATACAGTCCGATGAACATCCTCCAACTTCAGTACAAATTAGAACGTGAAAACAACACTTCTGATCCTGACAACAAGACCTCTTCGAACCTCAGAGCCGTGAATAACATTGGCTATCGAAGCTACGCATCTCTTGCCGCAGGCCCACCAGATTTCCTAACTTCTTTCTCGCTTTCAGATTATACCTACGAGAACAATTATCTCAATCGGGTTAATGTCAATAATCGTCTTGCCAGAAGCTGGGTTGTAGACAACCGAATTGCTCTTCTGGAAAACAAGGTCGTGCTTAAATCTAACTACACGGAGACCTCTGGCTTCGAAACAGACCCCCTGACTTCAAACCATAAACTGAACGAGAATCTCTATTATCGAACCCAGATTCAGCTTGGCCTAAAACCCTTGCCCTACCTAGACACAAACAGTTCTTACAGCCAGGAGAAAACACAAACCGTTACAAGCTTCAATCTGCAGAATGTCCCCATATCGGCGAATACCAATCAGACCGTTTTGAAAAACTATCAGCACACACTCTCCCTCTATCCTCCTCTTCAACTCTTTATCGTTGATAATCCGAACTACCAATTTGCAGTGGCTCGAAGCGAAAAAGCATCCCTCCTGTTGAGCCAAAGCCCAGACACCAACGATTCGCTTTCTCAGCAGCTCTCATGGAAGTTGCTGGGAATGACGACCCTTTCCCTCAGGCAAAATCAATCTGGCGTTCAAGGAAGCAACAATCTTATTACTCAAAACGCTTCTTCTTCAGAAATTGTTTTAGGCGGATTTTCACCGTTTCCTGGACTCATGCCCCTCAGCCTACAGCCGATTTCAAGACGTTTTTCTCAGTCAATGAACTCCAATGCTCTTCCTAACAACACCACTCTGCTTGTTCGAAACGAGAACTACAGCGCCGATTTTCGATATGGGCTCTCCTGGGTACCCTTCAGTTTTATGAAGATCGACCTTGAGAGAATGCAGCTAACGAACTATTCCTACTCCACCGAGAATAGGACAACTGATATTATCGATTCTTACCAAACCTATCCTCGTGAACTTCAAAAATATGGGGCTCAATTCACGCTAATGGATCTGCTGCAGAGCCAATACGCAAGCAATGTTGATTTGCAGGAGAATTACAAAATAACGACCTCACGTGCAACCTCTGACCTCTCCGTCATCAAATCTATTTCTGTGTTTAACAATGCCACCCATCTTTCAACAAAACTCCTCAACAACACCCTCCTCCCCTCGCAGCTTCCCATCCACCTCAACCTGATGAAACCAAGCGTGTAAGGTTAAAAGGATATCACCCAGCCAACGGTCGAGAAGCTTCATTCGGCTAATTCTGTCAACTTCGGAGCCTGATGTCAACGTGTAGGTCAACCTGTGAAGTATCGAAACATGGTATCCCCGTAGAACTAAAAGGATGTAACGTAGAAGAGAGTTTTCTGGACACAATGTGGCTATCTGCGTCAGGATACAATCGAAAATTGTCGACGAAGGGGAACATCCCCTTGTAATCAGGTAGCTCTAGGAATATCGTGGTGGGCGATACTGGGATCGAACCAGTGACCTCTACGATGTCAACGTAGCACTCTAACCAACTGAGCTAACCGCCCTAAAACGGATCGCATTATATCATTTGAACGGCTTCGGTGCATCCCCTGAAAATCTCTTGTATCCTCGGATAGTTGGCCAAATGGACACCTTTGAGCTCCGTTCGAAGACGTCCTGCTGGCAAGTGAACCAGGAGCTCGCTACGGGCAAGAATCGCATCGTTCGTGGCGGGGCACAGCGTAAAGCCCAATCTCTGTGACAATTGAAGTGCACGAATAATGCGCAATGCATCTTCGTTGAAACGATCAAGTGGATTGCCGATACAGCAAAGTTGTTTTCTTTTCAAATCACGTAGCCCCTCATGATCATCAATCAATGTCTGTGTTACTGGGCTATAGGCCAAAGCGTTGATCGTAAAGTCTCGTCGAACCAAATCTCGATGGATATCCGTGACGAACAAAATTCGGTCAGGATGTCGATGATCGCTATAGCCAAATTCTTCTCGATACGTTGTGAGCTCGTAGTTTTTACCATAAGTGCGAATCATGATTGAGCCAAACGCTTCACCTCGTTTAGAGGTAGGCACAAAAAGAACCTTGCTTTGCGCTGGCAGAGCACAGGTTGCAACATCATATTCATGCGGTACTAGATCAAGCAAAATATCGCGAACCGCCCCTCCGACCACGTAGGCTTCAAACCCGTGGCGGGCAAGCTTCTGAAGCACATGGAGCAGACTTTTGGGGAAGGGATAGGTTTTAAGGCGTTTTAAGTTCATTTTTCTGAAGGATTTCCATGATACGCTCCTTTTTGTAAATCATCTCAACACGACGATTCTTTGCTCGTCCAGAAACCGTATCATTGCTTGCAATCGGACGAAACTCAGCAAAGCCTTCAGCTGAAAAAAGGCGAGGATTAAGTCCCTTTGCGATAAATGACCGAATGACATTACAGGCTCTTGCGGTGGAAAGCTCCCAGTTGGAGGGGTACATTTCGGTATGAATCGGCGTATTATCTGTGTGTCCCTCGATTCGAACCGGATACGGAAATTGAGAAACCAGATTTTGGAGATATTCCACGATTACACTGCTTCTCAGAGTTAATTCAGCTTGACCCTCCTCAAAGAGGATATCATCTGCAATTTTGATCACCACTCCCCGTTCGTCTATAAAAGCACTTACTTTTTCCTGAAGCTTTTGTTCATAGATAAACTGATTCAATTTTTGAATAATCGTTGACAGTTCCTGTGTGACCCTGCCCTGAATGTTTGCCTGGTTGACGGCAGTCAATTCCGGCTGCATAGCTTCTTGCTCAATAATGTGCCCTTTTGGCTCATTCGTAATTAGCTCTCGGCTAAATGTCATTCGAAGTGATTGAGAAACTTCTTCAAATTTTTTCTTATCAACATTGGAAAGAGCGAACATAATCACAAAAAACGCAAAAAGAAGAGAAATCATATCGGCGAAAGTCATCAGCCAACTCTCTGTATCCCCCTCTTCGTGTTGTACCTTGTGGTTTAGACTCACAAGAGTTACTCCGTATCAACAGGGGATTGTTTTTGGCTGGATTTTTTATCCTGACTGTTCAAGGCTTGAAATAGTGAGCGTGAGATAAAGGAGGATAGTTTGTCCTGCAACAAGGTAATCGTTTCCCCTGCCTCAATACTCAGAAGGGCTTCTTTCACAATTTCCATATTGAGAAACTCCCGTTCACTCCGTCGTTTTAGCTTATTTGCTATCGGCAAACAAAACAAATTCGCAAAAACCGCTCCATAGAAGGTTGCTAAAAGAGCCACGCTCATCGCAGGCCCCACCTTATCTGGATCTTCGAGATCCGCCATCATTTGAACAAGTCCGATCAGGGTTCCCACCATGCCAAAAGCGGGTGCGTACTTACCCATTTGTTGAAATATTTCACGCCCCAAACGGTGTCGCGCCTGCATGAGCAGTATCTCCGTTTCAAGTGTTCTGATAATTTCCTCACGGCTCACCCGATCCGCAATGAGCTGAATTCCCTTTGATACAAAGGGATCTTTGAGTTTTTTCGCTTGTTCCGGAAGTTTGAGAAGTCCGAGACGTTTGGCTGAAGTAGCGAGGTGGATCATTTCAAGCATAATAAAGCTAGGCTCTTTTACATGCGTCCGAAAGGCTTTGCCCACTACACGAAAGACACCGATCATTTCATCCATCGGATAACTTACCAAGGTGGCGGCAATGACACCTCCAAGCACTATGGCCAAACCATGCAAGTCAAAATAAAGGGCTAAATTACCACCCTCACCCAGCAAAATAGACCCCAAGATAAGGGTGAGTCCTGCTAGAATTCCGAATATTGTCCCCAAATCCACAAGTATAGTGTAGGGGCGAGTCAGGGATTATTCAATATGTGACTAAAATCGGATCATTTCTGTGAAAATCTCAAATATTTGCTATAATGACAGCGGTTTATGACGAAAAAATTACCATCGTTTGAGGATCGTCTAAGGAAGCTGGAAGCTATCGTTGAGGAGCTTGAGGCCGATACCCCCCTGGATCAGGCGATGACAAGGTTTGATGAAGGGGTAAAGCTCGCCACAGAATGCCAGAAAGAGTTGGAGCGTGTCGAGTCGCAAATCATGAAAATTGTTAACGAAAAAGACGGACCGATTGCGGTTCCGATTGAGGAACATGAATTCCCAACACTCTTTTGAGCTCCATAAGGAAAATATCGAGAACTTTCTGGATCGATTGCTGACCACGACAGATACGCATACACATCATCTCATCGAATCTTCAAGATATAGCGTTCTTAATGGCGGAAAACGAGTGCGCGGACTCATCGCTATGGGCATGGGAGCCTGCTTGGATCACACACGAAATTTCGTTCCTTTGGCAGCCGGCTTGGAGCTCATTCATACCTACTCCCTCATTCATGATGACTTGCCCGCAATGGATAATGATGATTTTCGTCGCGGAAAACCCTCGAATCACAAAGCTTTTGGAGAAGCGATGGCTATTTTAACAGGAGACTACCTGATGCCTCTTGCCTATCAGCTCTTTTCAGAAAACCTGCTTCAGGAGGAGTTCCTCCCGAAGAATATCCTTGGAATGATTGCATTTCTCAGTCATCATATCGGGGAGCGAGGGATGGTCGGAGGACAAGTGATGGATATGGACTTTACTCGAAAGACCATTGACCTATCGACACTTGAGAAGATGCATCATTATAAAACAGGACTATTTATTGAAGCTGCTTTTTTGTGTCCACTGATCTTGGTTCATGGCACAATAGAGAAGTTTCACCCCTTTGAGCTTGGTCGTTATACGCAAAACGTGGGATTGCTTTTTCAAATTGTCGATGATATTTTGGATGAAACTGCTGATGAAGGCAGGCTGGGCAAACCCAAAGGCTCTGATAAAAAGCAGGGCAAGGCAACCTATGTTGAGCTTCTGGGACTTTCCAACGCCAAACAGAAGGCAAAGCATCTTTATGAGGAGACACAGGTGCTTCTGCAAAAAACCGCGCCACCTGATTTAACTAAAACACTCCAGTATTTCTTGGACTGGATTTATGGGAGGGACTTTTGATGGCATTACTCGATGAGTTGCGTCTACCTTCGGATATGCATCGCTTGACTCAAACAGATCTGTATCAGTTGGCAGGCGAAGTGCGAACTCGGATCATTGAGGTAGTGGCCCAAAACGGAGGGCATCTTTCTTCGAATCTGGGCGTCGTTGAATTAACCGTTGCCCTCCATGCAGCAATCAATAGCCCCATTGATAAAGTGGTTTGGGATGTAGGGCATCAATCTTACGCTCACAAGCTTTTGACGGGACGAGCACAAAACTTTGGCACGATTCGTCAATATGGCGGGCTGTCTGGATTTACCAAGCGGGAGGAGTCCGTGCATGATCCATTCGGCGCAGGTCACGCAGCCACCTCCCTCTCTGCTGCTCTGGGCATCGCAAAGGCACGAGATCTTAAGGGCGAAAGATTCGTTGTGGTGGCGGTGATCGGAGATGCCTCCATTTCTTCGGGAGAAGCCTTCGAAGCCATCAATAACATTAAATCTGTAAGAGGGCCTTTCATCATTATTCTCAATGACAATGAAATGTCGATTTCAAAACCGGTTGGGGTCTTGTCGGATCACATTACCTCGGTTCGCACCAACCCCTTTTATCGGCAGACTAAAAAAGAGGTGGAACGACTACTCCTTAATCTTTCTCATGTAGGAAAACCCTTGGTAAAAATAATTGACACCTTGCTACGGCGCACGAAACATCTCCTTATCAATTATGAGAAGATCGGCGTCATCTATGAGGAATTCGGTATCCGTTATCTGGGGCCGATTGATGCAACCAATATTGCTCATGTGATGGGGGCAATTCGCTATGCTAAAACATCTGATAAGCCTGTGCTACTCCATGTGCTCAGCAAAAAGGGTGCAGGTTATGCACCTGCTGAAGAGGATCCTACCACCTATCACGGATTGGGTAAGTTTGATTCCAAGACAGGAAAGGAAACCAAGAGCAACTCGATCATTACCTATACAGAGGTCTTTGGAGAAACGCTCCTGCAATGTGCAAAGAAAGATCAGCAGATAGTAGCTATTTCTGCCGCAATGTCCCAGGGGACGGGATTGAGTGAGTTTGCTCAGGCATTTCCTGAACGATTTATTGATGTCGGCATTTCTGAGGAACATGGCGTAACCTTTGCGGGCGGTCTCGCGACTGAAGGGCTTCGGCCGGTCGTTGCAATCTACTCTACCTTTATGCAAAGGTCTTTTGATCAGATCATTCACGACATTGCCTTGCAAAATCTTCCTGTTGTTTTCGCGATGGATCGTGCAGGACTCGTGGGTGAAGATGGACCCACACATCACGGAGTGTTTGACCTGGTTTTTATGCGCATGATTCCACGCCTCACGGTGATGGCTCCCAAAGATGCAGAAGAATTCAGAAACATGCTTCAGTTCGCGTTAGACTTCACCGAGGGACCCATCTCAATCCGGTATCCTCGCGGATCAGTCCCCACAAACAATATGCCGAGTTCTCCTGTAGTTTTTGGCAAATCAGAGCTTCTTATTCGTCACAAAACAGCAAAAGTGGCAGTAGTTGCCATTGGATCAATGGTCGCTCCAGCTTATGAGGTGATTGTCACCCAGAATCTTCCTGTTAAACTTATCAATGTTCGTTTTTTGCGACCGCTTGACCATGCAGAACTCCGACAAGAGTTGGCAGGGTGTGAGGCTCTCGTTTCCATTGAAGAGGGCATTAAGCAGGGAGGCCTTTATAGTGCTTTGGCTGAACTGATTTGCGAAGAGAAACTCGCTATAACCCTGACAGGAATGGGTCTGGAAAACACTGAATTCTACGCTCAGGGAACTCGCGAACAACTCTTGAGGGACGCTGGGCTTGATATGCACGCTATACAACGTACCCTTGAAAAGTGCTTAGGAGGCAAATGATGAAAAAAGGATCCGATTTTAATGACCTGACCAAACGCTTGATAGAACACTTTTCATCTCAATTGATCAGCGTTATCGCTCATCAAAGCGCATTATTTTCATCCTCAGGAGAGTCCCCGCTACTTCTCATCTTTGAGGATTCCTACGAGAACTCTGAGTTTTATAAGAAGATAGGCAAGGACACCCCTCTGCTTCGTTACTTCCAAAATCATCCTCCTTTGATATTCTGCAAGAAAGAGATCCCTGCTGGCAGCGATATATTTCCCATTGAGTTTTATGAGTTTCAAGATACCGAACAGGTTCTCTTTGGAGAAAGTTTGCAAACCATGATCCAAATTGAACCAGAACATCTTCGGCTTCAGATTGAGTCGAATTTGCGACGCAACATTATCCTCTTGCGACAAAATTTCTTGCCCCATCAGACGTTTCTTGCAGAGCCGTTGAAAGCTTCCTTTGCCAACACCCTGGTCACACTCAAAAATGTTTTACGCCTCAAAACCATCCCCTTTGAGGGTCTCAGTGATCGTGAACGACTGTCCTTGCTGGCCTCAAAATTTGGATTAAACGAAGCGCTGCTTCTGGATCTATATCAGCGACTGTCCGTTTCCCACAGGCGAACACGACGTTCACAGTGGAAAACACTTTATCATAGCTATTTAGCTGAGCTGTCTCGACTCGTTGATCAGATTGATCTATTGATCCTATAACATGCACTTTCGATCTTTTTTCAAGATAGGTCTTTTGCTCGGCATTCTTGCTATAGCACTTCCTCTGGCGAGTGGTGCCACTTACGTTTTTGATGAAGCAAATATCCTGCACGAGGAGGTGGTTCAAAGCCTTGACGGACTGATCAACTCCTGGTCGCAAAAGACATCTCATCAAATGGCTATTGTCACGGTCAAGTCACTCGAGGGATCCTCTATTGAGGAGTACGCCGTTCGTCGTTTTCAGAAAATGGGAATTGGCCGAAAAGACAAAAATGACGGCCTTCTGCTACTGGTCGCTCCCAATGATCGAAAACTTCGCATTGAGGTAGGCTATGGGCTTGAGGGCTATCTGCCCGATGGTGTAGTGGGTAGCTTGAGAGATCGATACATGATTCCGCTCTTTAAACAGGGTGCCTTCGAGAAAGGGATTTTGGTCGGTACGCTCGCCCTTCTTCAAACACAAGCTAAACAGGAAGGAATCGAGTGGACCCCAGAAATTTCTGTTTCTGCCAGTCTGCCGAAACATTCATCCCGAAATACACAAAACGTTGATTTGCTTTTTGGGATTCTGTTTTTTGTGGTGATTCTTTTGCTGCTAGGACGATCCCAAAGAGGCGGCCTGGGTGGCTGGTTGCCCTGGCTTATTCTGGCCAGCCTGTCCTCCTCGGATCGAGGCCGGCATGGTGGCTTTGGAGGCTTTGGCGGAGGATTTGGGGGATTCGGCGGCGGAAGCAGTGGCGGTGGTGGTGCCAGCGGAAGTTGGTAGCCGCAAGGCGAGCGATCCATGAACCGCATGCTTTCCGATGTCTCTTTTGGGTAGTACGCTTGACCCCAAAGCTGTCCTTCATGAACACACGAATCTGGCTATATCAGACTCCGGTTGATTTCCGGAAACAAATTGATGGGTTAATTCTTTTGTTGTCAGACCATCTCAACCAGGATCCGACGTCGAAGCAACTTTTTC
>ERZ1292640.1531-Hain-H43-02um-R1-1531-length-19028-cov-10_pt1 | contig 12465 bp, 9 predicted proteins | sample MGYA00564404_ERZ1292640 | MGnify/ENA primary metagenome ERZ1292640 (study PRJEB36523, sample SAMEA6512636) | groundwater metagenome | collected 2019-01-08 | study: AquaDiva: Metagenomics assemblies of 32 groundwater samples | reverse complement strand
CAGCACGACGCGCTGCGCAAGCTGGTCGACGAGAAGAACCCCAGGGTGATCGGCATCAACGAATCCGACTCGTGGAACCACGCCGACGGCATCACGGCCAACGAGAAGCGCCGCCTCGTCGAGGCGCTGGGGCCCGCGCATGCCGCCAAAATCAAGTCGGCCGAAATGCTCGCCGTGGGCTGGCTCGAGGTCAAGCTGCCCGAGGAACTCGACGCCTATCGCCACGTCATGAAGGTGGCGCACATGGTGATTCGCGAGGCGTTCTCGAACAAGGTGATCACGCCCGGCAAGACCACCAACGAAGACGTCGTGTGGTGGATGCGCCAACGCGTGGTCGAAATGGGACTGGGCAAGTGGTTCCAGCCGTCGGTGACGATCTTCCGGCAGGGCGAGAAGACCAGCCCGCGCGGCGTGATCCTGCCGGGCGACATGCTCCACACCGACTTCGGCATCGTCTACCTGGGCTTCTCCACCGACACGCAGCACAACGCGTACGTGTTGAAGCCAGGCGAAACCGATGCTCCGGCGGGACTGAAGGCCGGGCTGAAGGCCGCCAACCGCCTGCAGGACCTGACCATGCAGTACGCGCGGCTCGAACGCACCGGCAACCAGGCGCTGGCCGATGCCCTGGCGCAGGCCGGGAAGGAAGGGCTGGTGCCGTCGATTTACTGCCACCCGGTCGGCTATCACGGCCACGCTGCCGGTCCGCCGATCGGCATGACCGACTATCAGCAGGGCGTGCCGGTTCGCGGCGACTACGTATTCCGCCCGAACACGTGGCACTCAATCGAACTGAACGTCACCCACAACGTGCCGGAGTGGGGCAACCAGCCGGTGCGCTTCGCACTCGAGGAGGATGCCGCCATCATGCCCGGCGGCAAGTGGGACTGGATCGATGGGCGGCAGGAAGCGTTTTACCTGATCAAGCCATAGCCGGGGCCGAAGCCCCGGCTATCCGAACGTCTATTGCACGGGAGGGGCGGCGGCTGGGTCAAACCCCTTCCAGTCGCCACCCGACCACTTGATCAGCGTCGCCGCCGCCTGCGCCGCGGTCAGCGGCGGCTGTCCGCTCCACTCCCCCCGGCGCGACATCGACGGCGACACAAACGCCATCCACGTTTCGCTCGCGCCGGTCACGTCCTTGCCGTGGTCCTTCCAGTCCTTCGGCGTCCGGCCGCGGCCGTGATCGGTCGTGATCAGAATGTGCGTGCGGCCGCGATACTCCGGCTGTGACTGCAGCCACGTCCACAACTGCTTCAGGTAATCGTCCGTCCGCGTGTAGGTCTCGAGCACGCGGTCGTAACGGCCGTCGTGCGCCCAGTCGTCGGTCTCGCCGAGGGCCAGGTACAGCACCCTCGGCTTGTGCCGCGCCAGGTGATCCATGGCAAACCGGAACGTATAAGCGTCGTGCCGGACGCTGTCCCACGGCGTCGGCGTCTCGAACTGCAACCGGCTTTGACGGCGGACCTCCTCGTTCGGCGAATCGAACGCTTCGTATCCGGCGTTCACCGTCAGCGCGCCTTCGGTGTGTTCGGCGATCGCATTGAACACATCCCACGAGGCAAACGCCGCGACCTGGTTCGAGGTGAGTCCCGCATTCTTCCTCAGAAACTCGAGCACGGTTGGATTCGGATTGCGGATCGGGTCGTTGCTCTTGATCGCATCGTCGTGCGCGCGGCCGGTGAGAATCTCCGAGTAGCCCGGATACGAAAACCAATGGCCGTTGGACAGGTGGACGCGGCTGCCCTTCGCCGGATTGCCGGCGACCGACCCGTGCTCGCGCATCAGCGTGCCCCAGAAGAACGGCATCAACTTCGCCCGCCGCTCCTCTGCCGTCGGCGCCCAGAAGCGCTTGTGGAGCGGCTGGTCCTCGAGCCGCTGACCGGGCTTGAGGCCGGTCCTGACGATGTCGGCGTCGAGGCCGGCAAACACTTCCTCCGTCCGCGCCCCATCGAGGGTCACCAGGATGATGGCTTGCGGCGACTGGGCGAAGACAGCCGCCGCAAGCCCTGCGGCGAAGAAGACGATGATCGCGCGAAGACGGCCCATCGGGTTCCTTAGAATGTCAGCCGCCCGCCCAGCACGATGCGGCGGAGCGGGAAATCGGAGTTGAGTGACGTGATCTTGCCGTAGTTGGCGCTGGTCACGTTGGTGTCAGGGCGTCCCCAGTTCGCGTGGTTGAACAGGTTGGTCACGAACACGTTGACGCTCGCCCGCATCTGCGCGCCGACGCGGAAGTCCTTCATCGCGGCGAAGTCCACGTTCCACACGCCGGGGCCGATGATAGCGCCCTTTTCGGCGTTGCCGAATCGACCCGTGAAGATCGACCGGCCCGATGCATCCCGGAACGCGGCCACCGAATAGGCGCCGGTGTTGAACCACTGCGCCAGCGTCTTGGGGCCGCTGTTGGGATCCTGTCCGCTCACGCTGTCGGCCTTCTCGCTGCCGTAGCAATTGGTGCCCGAGCCGCAGTGCGAGTTGTAGAAGGCGGTCAAGTGCGCGCCCGATTGCACCTGGACCACGCTCGACACCGTCCAGCCACCGACGATGGCATCGAGTGCCGCCGGCATCGCCGAGCCGAAGGCGCGGTCACGGCCGATCGGCAACTGCCAGATCAGGCTGCTGACAAAGCGGTGGGTCGGGATGTTGGTGGTCGGACCGCGCATGTAGTCGGGATCGAAGCGATTGTCGGTGCGGCCGTTGATCTCGCTCTGAAAGTCGCCCTGTCCGGCGCCGCGGTCCTCGATGTTGTCGATCGAGCGCGCCCACTTGTAACTGCTGCGGTGGGTGAGGCCAAACCGCGCCACGCTGCCACTCAACTGGGCGAGCACATCGTGGTAGTTGTGGTAGCCGCCGTTGTCGCGGGTGTTGACGCGGAACCAGTTGGGATAGGGACGCGCGGCCTGCGGCAGGTTGGCGAAGCCGACGGTGTTGGGCTGAACCTGGTTCAAGTCCGGCGCCATGGTCAGGTCGTCGCTGCGGAAGCCGGAATAGGTGACGCGAACCGAGTTGGTGCGGTTGAGCTCGCGCTCGAAGGTCAGGCTCCACTGCTGCGTCCGCGGATCCTTGTAGTTTGGGTCGTTGGCGGTCGAGAAGTTCTGGGTGCCGACGCGCGAGACACCACGCGAAGGATCGCCGGCAAAGGTGTTTGGCCAGACGATGCCGTAACCGCGGGTGCCGGCGTCGAAGGCATTGGTGAACGTCACGTTGTCCGAGGTGTGAATGCCGGTCAGCGAGTTGAACACGGCGCCCAGCACGCGGGTGTAGTAGAGGCCGTAGCCGGCGCGAACGACGGTGCGCGTGTCGCCCCCCGGCCGCCACGCGATCCCCAGCCGCGGCGCGACGTTGTTGTTGTCGGTGTTCCGCAGCGACACCGGCAGGCCGGCCTGGCTCGCCGTGAGAATTCGCGTCGTGCCGAGGGAGCCGGCAAAGCCCGGCGAGGTCAGGGCCAGCGATTCCTCGTCCGGGACCACGACATCGCCGTTGACGGTGTCGCGCAGGAAGTTGCTGATGTTGCCCTCGCGGTCCTCGAACCCGGGCCGCAGGTCGTAACGGACGCCGAGGCTGAGCGTCACGTTGGCGTTCAGCCGCCACTCGTCCTGCACGAACGCGCTGTAGTGGGTCGCGATGCCGTCGACGTTGGGGCCCGACGCGGTCTGATCGACATTCGTCGGCAGGCCCAGCAGGAAGTTGGCGACCGGGTGGCCGGTGCCGCCACCGGCGATGTTGTTGTTGAAGCGAAACACGCCGAAGTCGTCGGCGCCGGTGAAGTTCACGGGGCTGGTCCAGTTGAACCACTGGATGTCGAAGCCGGCCTTCACGGTGTGGTTGGCGCGAATCCACGTCAGGCTGTCGGCAACCTGGAAGGTGTCCTGGGTCAGCGGCTCCTCCTGCGCCTCGCCAAACCGCGTGTAGCCGGCAATGTCGACGTAGGTGGTACCGGTGCCGCCGGGCACGGGGTTGGCGAGCAACCGCAGGCCGAGCTCGCCGGCCAGGTCCTTACCCACCTTGCCGGTGACGGAGCCCTGGTCGGCCTTGGTGAAGCCGATGCGCGCCTCGTTGAGGAGGTTGGACGACACGGCGAAATTGTCGGATGCGACGAACGTCGACACCGGGTTCTCGAAACTGCGAGGCCCGAGGCTGGCGTAGGTCGTGGGCGACACCCGGTTCAATTCCTTCCAACTGAGGCGGCCAAACAGGGTGTGACCGGAGCGGAAGTTCTGGTCGACCCGGATGTCGAACTGGTTCGACACCTCGGTGGCGTCGGCCGAGTAGCGATGGGTGGCGGCGCCCTCGTTGGGTGCCGGGATGTACGACTGCAGCAAGGTGCTCGCAACCGGATTGATCCGGCTGGCAGGGATGATGTTGCCGGGGAACGCCGCGCCGGTGGCGGGGTCGATCAGCGGCGTCGCCAGTGACGAGAAGTCGCCCGCACGAAAGCCCGCCTGCGGCACCGTGGCCACGGCCGACTGAAACAGCTTGATGTCGAGCCGCTCGAACGTGCCGAAGAAGAAGGTCTTGTTGCGCACCAGCCGGCCGCCGAGGCTGGCGCCGAAGTTGTGATTGTCGGTGGCATTGGGCTTGAGCGACGGATTGAAGTAGTTGGGATTGGCGTTCAAGCTGTCGCTGTTGAAGTTCCAGAACGCCGTGCCGTGATAGCCGTTGGTGCCGGGCCGCGAGATCGTGGTGATGTCGCCGAGCTGCGCGTACTCGGCGGTGTTATTGACCGAGCTGACCTTGATTTGTTCGATCGACTCGATCGACGGGAAGATGTTGAAGCCCTCGGCGCCAATGCCATTGCGCCGCACACTGGTGGTCAGAATGCCGTCCACCGACACTTCGTTCTGATACGGCAGGCTCCCGGATAGCGAGAACTGCTGGTTGGACCGCTGCACTTCGGGAATGACCTGGATCGCCAGGATTGGCGAGGTGTTCTGGGTGCGAAAGGTGAACGGCAGTTCCTGCAGCTCGCGGTTCGACGTCGCCGACGACACCGTCGGCGTCTCGGTGTTGATGATCGGCGCCACGCTTTGCACCGTCACCGCTTCGGTCAGGCCGCCAATCGCCAGCGTGGCATTGATGCGCTTGGTGTCCCTGGCTTCGACGCGAAACGACGCAGACTCGAACTTGCGGAACCCGGTCAGCTCGACCTCGACCCTGTACAGGCCCTGGGTCAGGTTGAGGAACTCGTAGGTTCCATTCTCTTTCGAGACCGAGACGCGAGCCACCGCCGTCTGCACTTCGGTCAGCGTCACCGTCGCGCCCGGCAACACTGCACCGGTGTTGTCGATGACCACGCCCACCACGGCGCCGTAGGTTGACTGTGCCGAGACAGGCCCAGCAAGCAACACACCAAGGACCGTCACGGCCCACACGATTACACGAGTCACGGATCTACCCTCCCAGGCAATAAGTCGACGCCAGGGCAGACTACGCAGGCGCTGTGTCGCCGGGAATACGGTTGCGCTACAAAGAAGCAAAGACACGGATTTGCAACACGGTCGTCGTAGGCTTGGCCATGGTCCGCGCAGTTCTCGCCATTCTTGCGTCGTTGCTGCTCGGCGGCGGCACACCACCTCAGGCAAACGAGCAAGCGGAGGTGTGGCGGCACGCCGTGGGCGATCCCGCGGAAGGCGTGCAGGCGGCGGCAAGGGCGGTGCCGGCCGGCGCCATCACCGTCACGCTGCCCCATCGCGTCATGGCGCCGAACACGCCGCTGTGGTACTGGCGCCCGATGCCGATTCCGCCGAACAGCGCATTGCTGGTCAATGCGGACGATGGGGCGCAGGTGTTTGTCGATGGCGTGCGGACCGATCAATACCGCCGGTGGTTCTTCGTGCCCGACGCCGCGGCCGCGACGCGGCAGGTCACGATTCGCGTGATGAACAACGCCATGCAAGGCGGACTGCGCGCGGTGCAGATCGTGCCCGCCGCAGACGTGAGGCGTGACCGCCTGGAGGCAGCCACGTTGCCAGGCGGACTCGCCCCGGTCGAATCGCCGTCATTTCAATCGCGCATGCCGGCCGCGGGACAACCGTGCCGGTTCACGGCATGGGCCGACAGCCAGGGCGGATGGGCGACATTCAGCCGGCTGGCCGCCCTGATGGCGGCGCGGCGGCCGCATTTCTCGGTCGGCGTCGGCGACCTGGTCAACGATGGCTCCGACCCGGCGGCGTGGCACGCATTCCTCGAGGCGACGGCACCGCTGGCCGCCCAGTTCCCGGTGGTGCCGGTGGCGGGCAATCACGACTACGACGGCTTCTACAACACGTTGCGACCGCAGCACTATCTCGATCTGTTCCGGCCCGACGGCCGGACGTGGTTTGCCTGGTCGTGCGGGGCAGTGCGATTGGTGGCCATCGACGTGAACGCCGAGTTCCCGATCGGCATGTCGGGCGAGCAGCACGACTGGCTGATGCAGGAGGTCCGATCCGCGGCCTGGACCGGCGCGTCGTGGCGCATCCTGCTCGTGCACCAGCCGCCGTGGTCACGCTCGTGGGCCGGCTACGGCGGCGACGAAGCGGTTCGCGCCATCGTGTCGCCGCTCGCGGCCGGCCACGGCCTCGACCTGGTGATCGCCGGGCATAGCCACGCCTACGAACGGCTGATGCGCAGGGTAGGCGGGCGCAAGCTGCACGTGCTGATCACGGGCGGGGCCGGCGGCGGGCTCGAGGCGCCACTCGACGGGGCGGCGCCAGGCACGGGCACCATCGTGCTGCAGCATCACTTTGCCGAGCTCATTGCGACCCGGCAGAGCCTGACGGTCGAAGCCATCGACGCGGACGGGCGGACGTTCGACCGATGGCGGCTGGCGCGATAATCAAACGCCGGCTCCGTCTATAGTGTCTGGATGAGGCCAGGCTTGCTAGTGATGATGGTCGCCGTGCTCGCGTGTGCCCCGCCAACCAGTGCCCAGCGACAGCCCGCCCCTATGCAGACCTTCCGCATCGTCGCAACCTTTCCGCACGACCCGAACGCGTTTACGCAGGGCCTGGTGTTTGCGGACGGCGCGTTGTTCGAGAGCACCGGACTGAACGGCGAGTCGTCTCTCCGGCGGGTCGAGATCAGCACCGGCAAGGTGCTGCAGGAGATCAAGGTCCCCGAGGAGTATTTCGCTGAAGGCCTGGCGCTGGTCGGCGATGAACTGCTGCAGCTCACCTGGCAGCACCAGCGCGGCTTCGTCTACGACCGCAAGACGTTCGCACAGAAGCGGACCTTCGCCTACCAGGGCGAGGGCTGGGGCATGGCCTACGACACCACGGGCGGGCTGGTGATGAGCAATGGCAGCAACACGCTGACGTTCCTGGATCCGAAGACGCAGGCACTGGCCCGCACCATTCGCGTGCACGATGCGGGGCGGCCGGTGCCGCAGTTGAACGAGCTCGAATGGATTGACGGCGAAATCTGGGCCAACGTGTGGATGACCGATCGCCTGGCGCGCATCTCGCCCGTGACCGGCGACGTGAAGGCGTGGGTGGACTTATCGACGCTGTGGCCGCTCAGCCAGCGGATGCCGCCGGCCGACGTGCTGAACGGGATTGCTTACGACAAGGCCACGCGCCGCATCTTCGTGACTGGCAAGAAGTGGCCACGGCTTTACCAGATCGCCGTGGCCACTCCCTAATTTACGCCGCGCTAGCGCTTCTTGCCTTTCTTGTCATCTTTCTTGTCGTCCTTCTTGCCGTTCTTGCCCTTCTTGTCGTGATCGTCGTCGTGGCGATCGTCATCGTCGTGATCGTCGTCGCGATCATCGCCATCGTTATCGTCATCGCCGTCGTGGCCGCCCTGGCTCTTCGGCACGAAGACCGTGCAGGTCTTCGTGCTCGAGTTGCCGGCCGCGTCGCTCGCTTCCACCGTGATGGTGTAAGTGCGGCCGTTGCCCCTGCCTGAGCGCTCGGCGCGGAGGCTGACGGACAGCGGGCCGGTAATGACCGCGTCACCCACCGTGTTGCCATCGCCGGGGCCGTTGTCGGGCTCGCTGCTGGTGACCGAAATGATCTTCAGCGAGGTGACGCCCACCGCATCGGTCGCAACGGCGTTCACGGTGATGCCCACCATCTTGTGATTCGGCGGCCAGATGGTTGCCTGTGACGGCGTGACGCTGGCGATTGCCGGCGCGGTGGTGTCGCGCACAGTGACGGTGAACGTCTGCTGGCTTGAATTACCGGCGGCGTCCGTGGCCGTCACGGTCACGGTCGTCGTGCCGATCGCAAACGTCGTGCCGGATGCCTGGCTGTAGGTGAGAGAGGCGACGCCCACGGCATCCTTCGCCACGGCATCAAAGATCGCGACCGCGCCGTCGGCGCTGGTGGCCTCGATGGTCTGGTCGGCCGGGACGCTTGTGATCACCGGGGCAATAGTGTCTTGCACGGTGACAGTGAACGACGCGGTTGCCTCGTTGCCGGCGTCGTCGACGGCACTCAGATCAACCGTCGTGTCCCCGATTGAGAACGTCGAGGCGGAAGCCGGATCGGCAACCACAGGCACCGCGCCATCGACGTCATCCTCGGCGGTCGCGGTGAAGGACACCACCGCTCCGCCCGGGCCGGTCGCCTCCGCGACCACGTTGCCGGCTGTGATCACCGGGGGTGTGTTGTCATTGTCCGGAACCAGCGGGTCGGTGCCCGCGGCCACTTCGTCGCCGTCGTTCACGCCATCGCCATCGGTGTCGGGGTTATCCGGGTCAGTACGGACAACGCCCTCTTCCACGTCGGTCAGTCCATCGCCGTCAGTGTCAGGCACCTCGGTTGCCGTTCCCAGAATGCCGATGGTGAACCCGTTCCATGTTTCGTTGCTGAGGCTCCGCCAGGTGAGTGTGTCGAATGTACCGAGGAACCGTATCGTGCCGTGCGGCTCTCCCGTTCCCAGGAGCTGGTATTCGAAGTTCCCGCCGCCAAGGTCGACAACGTTCTTGTACGAGGTGCCGCAGCCCCAGTAACCACAATCATTGCCGTTGGAAGCGTCTCCAAAACTCAAGATCTCGAAGTCCTGGTCGAACGCGTAGCCGTTGCCATTGAGGCTCACGTAGGCGAACACGGGGTTGGCGACCGGTTCCGAGAACGCCAGCGTCTGGCTGCCGCCCTTAAACAAACCGACTATGTCCGTGCTCGTCGGAATGTTCGCGACTACGTCACTCGTGAAGGGAGAGGTCGCGGCGTTCCTGGAACCCCCGAAGAAGTTGTTCGCGTAATAGTCGTTTCCAGGATCGGATTGAAAGAAATAGATTCCCTGGGGGTTTGTGTAGGTCACCTCGACGACAGACGTTGGTGTCGTGATCGTTCCGACTCCAGTGAACCCCACCGAGGGGTCGAGATCCGCGCCCGTCCAGTCCGCCCAGAAGAAGGTGAACGGCGCCGCGGCCTCAACGCGGACGTTGTCCACCAGAGGGCCACAACGGCCGGTGTTGAGGCTTTCGAACTTGACCACCGTCGACGAGGCGCTTGCCGTGAAGCTGAAGGATTCCTCCCGCCAGCCCAGGCTGGAGGTGCTGCGGCCGGCGACGTTGAATGTGGTTGTCAACGACCCGCCGCCGGCGGTCGCTTTCACTGTCTTATCGAGATTGTTACCCAGATCGGTGAGGCACTCCGGGTTCCCAGCCAAGGAGAAAGACACCCTGTACACCTGCCCGGACACCGTGTCGAAGGTCTGGGCGACCGCACCCCCAGGACTCATCTGCGAGTCCTGGTTCAGGTCAATCGAGTACTGGCTGCCGTCCGGGGAAGGTTCCCAGCCCGATACCCAATTGATGCCGCCGCTCACGGTCCAGGGGCTGGCGGCCGTTCCCGGCGACCCAGCCTCGAAGCTGCCGTCGCTGAAGGCGGCAGCCAAAACCGTTCCGACCCAGAGCATCGCCGTGACAGCTACTAGACACGGGATAGCGAAGCGCTGATTGAGCCTACCCATTTACACCTCCAAAGATCCTCGAACAAGCTTGAACTGACAAATTGTCCACGCGAGGTCTACTTCGACTTCGCGGTGCAGGACACGATGGCGCCGTGGTCGCGGCCGCTGATCAGGCCGGCCGACTTCCAGGCGTCGAGCCTGCCGTCCCCGTTCAAATCGGCGACCCTGACCGCAGACTGATTGACGGCTCCCGGAGTGCTGACATAGAGCTGGGTGAACGTGCCGTTGCCGTTGCCGAGCATCAGCCGGAGGTTCTCGGAGCCGGTGCTGATGTGGGCGTCCAACTTGCCGTCCCCGTTGAAGTCGCCGACCCCTGCGAGGCTGGGGTGCTCGTAATTTGGATTACCGGTAGAGGTCGTGACGAGCGTGTCGAACGTGGGCGCTTGGGCAAACGACCAGGCCGGAACCGCAACGGTAACCAGCGCAAGCACCAGTACCTGGAACCAGCGGGTTGGGGAGCCAATTCTCAACATTTCTTTCCTCCTCGCAGACGGGTCTGCGAGACGACACGATGAGGCACAGGCAGACGAACTGTCCTTTAATAGGCGTTTATGAAGTCTTTATTTTTCATTTATTGCCCAGCCCATCCTTTTGCGCAGACCTTTTGTCGGGTTTGGTAGACTTGCGCCCTGGAAAACAAGGCGCCTCCCCCCTTGATCAAGAATCCCTGTGCAATTGTCGTGGCGCTATTGGCAACAGCCTGCGCAACCGGACCTTCACCGGTCGACTTTGTCGACCCCCTGACGGGTCCGGTCAGCCCAGCCTTGGCCATTCCTTTTGAGAAGTACGCACTGACGGCGCGCGGTCTCCTCCGCACGCACGCCGAGTCGGGTACGGAGAACGGCATTGAACGACCGGTCATCCGGACGGTTTCTGGCCGCTATCTGTCCCGGGATTTTGTGTTCGAGGTGGATGTCACCATCCCCGCGGACCACGGCGACATTGCCTACGTCGGGTTCGGGGCCGCGCACGCCAACCTCACGCTGGACAACGAACCCTCGAATGCGTTCCTGTTCCGCATCCACAACCTTCCGGACATGCCGTTCTACGGCATCGACATCGCAGTCGGCGATCCCGATGGCGGGGTCGGATTCCGTGGGGCTTTCCGGCAGTTCTCGAGAACCGGGAACTACACCCCCGGCCAGGCGATGCGGTTTCGGATTACGCACCAGCAGGGGAAACTGACGCTGGCCGTTCCTGCCTTGCCCGATGCCCGCGCCACCTTCGACCTGGCGGAGTTCCGCGACCTGTTCGACACCGCCAGCGCCCACCTGTTCCTCGCCAACAGTTCCGAAGGCACGACTTTCAACAACGCGTCGCTGGGCACTCCGTAATGGCGGGTCCGGCCTACCAGTGGGGGCACTGGCGATTCGAGCCGACCGAGTTCCGGTTGCTGCGTGACGGCGCCGTGGTCCCGTTACCTGCGAAGACGCTGGACCTGCTGCTCACGCTGCTCAGGCGGGCGCCGCGCCTGGCGACCAAGGAGGAGATCCTTGCCGCCGTATGGCCGGATGCGGCCGTCGAAGAAGGCAACATCGCCTTCCATGTGGCGGCGCTCCGCAAGGTGCTCGATGAAGACGAGGACTCGTCGGCGATCGAGACGGTCAGGGGCAAGGGATACCGGTTCGTCCGCGACCTCGCGATTCATCAGTTGCCGCCGACTGACGAATTGACGCGGGCGGCACTGGCGCGGGCATACGCCGAGGCCCCCGCGTCGACCGCGCCGGCAACGCCGGGACCGGCCGCACCTGCGGCGGCAACGCCGCCACCGGTCAACACTCGCCGCCGCCTGCTCACCGCGCTGGCGGTCGTCGCCGTCAGCAGCCTCGGTGGGTTCGCCTGGTGGCGATCGCAGCCCGAGCCGTACTCGATCGCGGTGCGGCCATTCGAGATCGTCACGCCGCCCGCCGGGCAAGAGAACTTCCCTGACGGGCTGCGAACCTACCTCCTGACGAAGTTGGAGTTGGCGGGCGTGGCCGTTGCCCCCCTGGAGGGCGCCACCGCGGTGCTGTCGGGCCAGTTGCAGCCGCTCGACGGCGGATTCCGGGTCACGGTCCAACTGACGCGCCCGCGCGACAACGCCCGCGTGTGGGATTGGAGCTTCGACGTTCCGCGCGACACCGATCTCCCGCCCAGCGGTAAGGACGATGCGCGGTCGCGCCTGCAGGGTGCGATTGCCACGCGCACGGCCGAAGGTGTGAAGAGTTTCGTGGACGCGCAGGGCGCCGCATCGACTGGCGGGCGAATCGACTAGAATTCCCGGGTGATGCACACCTCATTGCGATCGTTCGCCATCGTCCTGCTCGTCCTCGGAACCGCGCTCACGGCCGCAGCACAAGGCGCCCCCGTCCTGCCACCGGTGCCCACGCCAACCGACGTGAAGCCCGGCGGCATCAACTGCGAAGACTGCCCGTATCCCTATCCCAGCAGCTACCTGAACATCAGGGTCTACAGCCAAGACGTGCGCATCTCGTACATGGATGTTGCGGCGCAGGGCACGGCCAACGGCCACACGGTGCTGCTGCTGCACGGCAACAACTTCGGCGGCTTCTACTTCAAGGC
>ERZ1292640.3364-Hain-H43-02um-R1-3364-length-12466-cov-15_pt1 | contig 12466 bp, 9 predicted proteins | sample MGYA00564404_ERZ1292640 | MGnify/ENA primary metagenome ERZ1292640 (study PRJEB36523, sample SAMEA6512636) | groundwater metagenome | collected 2019-01-08 | study: AquaDiva: Metagenomics assemblies of 32 groundwater samples | reverse complement strand
CGCTTGATAAATTGCGTTTGTTTATAATGCAGCAGACCGGCGAAATGGGAGAATATTAAACGAATGGAGTAGCGGAGCGAAGCTCCGCGCCAAAAGAGGTAAATTAACCATGGACGATTTGAAAAAGTATATCCGCAATATCCCTGATTTTCCCAAGAAAGGCATTCTTTTCAGGGATATTACCACGCTTATCGGGAATAAAGAAAAATTCAAAGAGGTAATAGACAGCCTGGCTGAAAGATATTTCGGCAAAAAAATAGACGCGGTTATTGCCATTGAATCGCGCGGTTTTATTTTCGGCGCGGCATTGGCTTATAAATTAGGCGCTGGTTTTGTGCTTGTGAGAAAAAAAGGAAAACTTCCTTATAAGACAATTCAGGCAACATATTCCCTGGAATACGGGGAGGATACGCTTGAGATGCACCAGGACGCCATAACGCCTGGCGCAAGGGTTTTATTGATAGATGATTTGCTGGCCACGGGCGGGACCATGGACGCAGTGACAGGCCTTGTGAAAAAGCTAAAAGGCGAAATAGCTGAAATAGCTTTTATCATAGAGCTAAAAGATTTAAAAGGCCGTTCTAAGCTTAAGGATTTTCCTGTATACTCTATGATGCAGTATTAAATCGCGAAGCTCACTGCGTTCGCTTCACTACTCCAGAGTGGACGGAGTAGCGAAGCGCAGCTTCGCGCAGTATTATTGCGTGGAATAATATGTCCCTATAGCTCAGATGGATAGAGCACAGGTTTCCTAAACCTGGGGCCAGAGGTTCGAATCCTCTTAGGGACGCCATGAACCACTCGCTAAGAATGAGTAGAAAATATAGTCTTGGCTCGGGTTCATGGCAGGCCATTAAGCTTAAAGAGAGGAAAACATGATCGACTTACATACGCATACATTACTTAGCGACGGAGAGCTGTTGCCTTTTGAATTAGCCAGACGGGCGCAGGAGCATGGCTACAAAGTCATAGGCATAACTGACCATGTGGATTCTTCCAATATTGATTTTGTGATTCCCCGGATAATAGCTGCGTGCAATGATATAAATAAAAACTGGAAAATAAAGGCAATTCCAGGAGTTGAGATCACGCATATGCCGATAGAGCTCATAAAGAGCACTGTAAAATTTGTCCGCTCAAAAGGTATAAAGCTTGTGCTGGCGCACGGCGAAACAATTGTTGAGCCTGTTATTAAAGGAACGAATAAGGCAGCGCTTCTTTCAGATATAAACATACTGACTCATCCTGGCCTGATTTCGCTTGAAGACGCAAAGCTCGCTGCAGCGAGAAATATATATCTTGAAATCACTAGCCGCAAAGGCCACTCGTTGAGTAACGGCCATGTTGCAAAAATTGCGAGGATCACAGGCGCAAAGCTTGTCCTGAACACGGATTCTCATACGCCTGAAAATCTGATTACAAAAGATTTTGCGGAGGAAATTCTTTCAGGCGCAGGCCTTGATAAAAAAGAAACAGCTGTGGTATTTAAAAATTCTGAAGAGTTAGTTGCGGCGTTAATTTAGCGCGGAGCTTCGCTCCGCTACTCCATTACACCTTCGGAGTAGCGAAGCGAACAGCCGGAGTAGCGAAGCGAACAGCCGGAGTAGCGAAGCGAACGCAGTGAGCTTCGCGTTAACTTGACAGGATAAATTTATTGTAGTATTCTTATATATAAAGCATTAGAGAACAGGAGGCAGAATATGAATAAAGTTCTTAGTTCTTGTTTAGTGATTTTATTTCTGGCCGGCTGCGCCACGTTTCCTCAAAACGAATCAACAGGCAATGCTGAACAAAACAAGGTGTCGCTTTCAGTAGCGCCTATCCTTAAGTTTGAAGACATTCCTGTCCCGGCTGGATTCAAGCTTTTAGACAAAGAATCTTTTGCTTTCCAGAATGATAAGAGCAGGGTTGCTTTATTGAAATATTACGGCGGACAAAACGCAGAGCAGGTGCTTGTATTTTATAAAGAACAGATGGCTTCGTTTAACTGGTCTCTGGTAAATATTATAGAATATGAAAGAAAGGTCATGAACTACGATAATTCAGAAGAAAGCTGTATAATCACCATACAGCCCCAGGGCGGGAAGAGCTTAGTTACCGTAGCGCTTTCGCCTAAATCAAGGCCGATAAAGCCAGAAAAATCCAGTTCAAAGTAGCAAAAATTCTTGACATTTCTATATATATAAGGTATACTTTTTAATAATGTAGGGCGGGTTTAAACCCGCCCTACATTGTGCAGAAGAAGGAAAACGTTTACAAAGTAAGCGTATACCGCTATAGGCAGCTTTAATCTATGCAAGGGAGGGAGGTGAAACTTTTAAGCAGAAGCAGCCAAAATAATATAGCGATATATCATAGAGAGGAATTCGTAGGTAAAACCTAGTTAGAATATAGCGTACGGAACGGTTTGAAACCGTTCCGTACAATTTCCCAAGGAGGAAAAGTAAATGAGTAGATTCTTAAAATTAATGAGTATACTAGCGATAGTAGCTCTCATTGCTGTCCCAGCGTTCGCAGAAGTGCAGAACGTAAAGGTCAGCGGTGATATTGATTCAAAGATGATAAACAGAAATAACTACGATTTCAATAATTACGTGAGTGGCACGCAGGATAAAGATACATGGTTCACGTCAACTGCAAGAGTCCAGATAGATGCAGATCTGACTGATAATGTGTCTACTAGCGTAAGATTACTCAACGAAAGGGATTGGGGTTCAGAAGCAGAAGTTGAAGCTGCAAATACAACAGAAATTGCCTTAGACCTTGCTTCCATAAAGATGAAAGAGATGTTTTATGCTCCTCTGACTCTGATTATTGGAAGGCAGAATCTCAGATTCGGCAATGGCTTGGTTGTTGGGGATCCTGATAGCAATGATACAGCAGTAAATAATGCTATATTTGCAGATGATCTTTCTGTAAGAAAAGCTTTTGACGCAGTAAAAGCAACATTGGATTACAATCCTTTAGTGCTGGATATTATATTTGCGAAGATTACAGCAGGCACTATTGGAACAGACAGAACCAACGATGACACAAATTTAACCGGTGTCAATGCAGCGTATAAGCTTGACAAGTATAATTCAGAAGTAGAAGCTTATGCGTTTGCCAACAGTGCCAGATCATCTACGCTAGAGACAAATCAGATTTATACATATGGTGCAAGAGGAAGCTTAGAGCCTATATCCAAGTTAGTAGTGGATGCAGAACTTGCAATGCAGAAAGGTGATTATGTTGTTAGCGGAGAAAAACTTGACAGGTCTGCATGGGCAGCTGACATAGGCGCATCATATGCGATTGATTACAAATGGTCACCTAAAGTTGCGGCAAGATACAGCTATCGTTCTGGCGACAAGACAGGTACTAGCGGCGCAGATGATGACACAGGTGAATCCAAGTATAAAGCATGGGACACCTCGTTTGAAGACCAGACGCACGGAATTATTGCAAATCAGATTTTTGACAACAATAACGACGGCGTAGATTCAAACGGCAGCACAATCAATCTAATGGCATCAGTTGTTCCTTTGCAGGACCTGACACTAGCAGTTGATTATTATTACTTTATGTTAGCGCAGAAATGGACAGATACCATTACGTCAGTAAGGACTTTAAATGACGCAACAAGCTACAGCATAAGGGCCAATAAGAATTTAGGGCAGGAAGTAGATCTTTCTTTAGCTTATGACTACACAGAAGATGTAAAGCTTGGTTTAACAGCAGGTTTATTTATGCCAGGCAAAGCATTTTTAACAGACAACAACGATCCAGCAACAACAGTCATGGCTGATGTAAAGGTTAGCTTCTAACCTAATCTTCATGTAGGGGAGGGTTTTATACCCTCCCCTATGGTAATTCAATCCCCTGGGGGAGTAATTCCCCAGGGGATTTTTATTTAGCGCGGAGCTCACTATCGTTCGCTCCGCTATTCCTAACATGATGGAGTAGCGGAGCGCAGCTCCGCGCAGAAAGGTAATTTATGCAAACTCATCGCCCTCCGCATATATTCCAGCCAGATTCTTTATATTTTATTACTGCCAGCACTTGGAATAAGGAGAAATTTTTTGATAATGACGCGAAGCTCACTTCGTTCGCTTCGCTACTCCATAGAGATATAGAAATGTATGGTATTAAATTAGAGGCATGGGTTGTTTTGTCAAATCATTACCATATTATTATTCATGTAAGTAAACCCGATTTATTACCAAAATTTATTAGAAAGTTCCATAGCGATTCAGCTCTTTATGTAAATAAGTTTGATAATAGTAAAAGAAAAGTATGGTATCAATACTGGGAACGAATAATTAGAACAGAGGAAGATTTTTATACTAGGATTAATTATATACACAATAACTGCATTAAACATGGTATTAGTAATAATATGGATGATTATAAATTTTCAAGTTATTATGATTATATTAATACTAAAGGTAAGGAATGGCTGCAGAATTGTTTTGAAAAATATCCTATAATAGATTTTACTGTATCTGAAGATGTGGATTAGCGCGAAGCTCGTTTACACTCGCTTCGCTATTCCAAAATCATGATGGAGTAGCGGAGCGAAGCCCCGCCCTTTTGGTTTTGCCAAAAGGGCGGGACGAAGCTCCGCGCAGAAAGTTTTAGCGCGAAGCTCACTTCGTTCGCTTCGCTACTCCAAAAGATGTTTACATTAAGCTGTGATTATGTATAATATTATCTATGAGAAAAATATTCGTCCTTGATACAAATGTGATTATTCATAATGCGGATGCGATTAATGTGTTTGCAGATAATGAAGTGGTCCTGCCTATTGATGTAATCGAAGAGCTGGATATATTCAAAAAAGACACTGATGAAAAAGGCAGGAACGCGCGCGCAGCTATAAGGATGCTGGATGACCTGAGAGAGCACGGCAAGCTTGGCTCAGGCGTACCCCTGGCAAATGGCGGGGTCCTGCGCATTGTCATGCATGTTGATTCAAAGGGGCTGTTAAATATAGCGCCTCACGAGAGAGATAATAGGATTTTAATGGTAGCATATGATTTGCAGCAAAAAGGCAACAATGTCATATTTGTTTCCAAAGATATAAACGCAAGGGTAAAGGCAGATGCGCTGGGCATTAAGGCAGTTGACTTTGAAAAACAAAAGGTTGATATAGAAACCCTGTACAGCGGATGGAAAGAAATAGAGGTAAGCTCAAAAGAGATAAATAGTTTTTATGAAAAGAAATTCTTCATAGTAAAAGAAAATAACCTGTTCCCGAACCAGTATATACTATTAAAGGACAGCTCAGCCGGCAAGCACTCTGCAATGGGAAGATATGACGCTAAGCAAAAGAAGGTAGTGCTTTTAAAATCAGACCAGGCAGATGTGTGGGGCGTAAAGTCCAGAAACAAAGAACAGGCAATAGCCCTGGACCTTCTGCTGGATGACAATATAAAACTCGTAACGCTTGTAGGCGCGGCAGGCACAGGCAAGACTTTATTGGCCCTTGCAGCCGGTTTAAAAAAGACAGTGGATGAACACGGCTATAAAAGGATGCTTGTTTCGAGGCCTGTAATACCAATGGGGAGAGATATAGGGTATCTTCCCGGCACAAAAGAAGAGAAGCTGGTAAACTGGATGCAGCCTATCTATGACAACTTGGACTATATACTTACAATAAGAAAAAGAAAAGAGCATGTCGATGATCTTATCGAGAGCGATCTTTTACAGCTCGAAGCCCTTACCTATATGAGAGGCCGCAGTATTCCAAATCAGTTTATAATCATAGATGAGGCGCAGAACCTTACACCTCATGAGATAAAGACAGTTGTAAGCCGCGCTGGAAACAATGCAAAGATGGTCCTCACAGGAGACCCTTACCAGATAGACAGCCCATATCTTGATTCGTCTTCCAATGGCCTGAGTTACGCTGTCGAGCGCATGAAAGGCCAGGAAATGTTCGGGCATGTGACGCTTACCAAGAATGAACGCTCAGGACTTGCATCACTCGCAGCAGAATTATTATAGAAATATCTTTTAGCGCGAAGCTCACTGCGTTCGCTTCGCTACTCCTGCATATCTGGAGTAGCGAAGCGCAGCTTCGCGCAGAACTATATGGAGTAGCGGAGCAAAGCTCCGCGCAAACCTTGATTTTTTCTATTTTTGTGGCATACTTATATACAGAGACAACTGAATAGCATTACGACAAAGGCAAACCATTCGAAAGAATGGGGCGCAAAGTCACAGGCCTAAAGCCCTGAAAGGGCAAAGGTGGCTGGATTACCGAAACTTAAAGAACCTATTCTGCCATAAGGCTGGATAGGTTTTTTTATTCGCCCCGCTCTTTTGGCAAATTAGCTCCGCATAATTAATGCGAATCGCTGTAGCCAAAAGGGCGGGGTTCGAGGGTCTCGAGATGAAGAAAGCCGCAGTTATATTGATAATTCTAATAGCTGTGGTTTTTTCTTTTTCGTCCGTAGGGGAGGGTTTAAAACCCTCCCCTACAATTATTAAAGGTAAGGCATCGTGGTATTCTCAGAATGACCCGGGGATTCTCCTAACAACAGCCAATATGGAGAGATTTGACGATTCCCAGCTTACCTGCGCTATATGGGACCTGCCATTCAACACTATATTAAAGGTAACAAACCTTGAAAACGGAAAATCTGTCATTGTTAGGGTAAATGACAGAGGCCCTGCCAGAAGATTGAACCGGCCAATAGACCTCACCAAAGCTGCTTTTGCCAGAATATGCGGCCTTGAAAAAGGCCTTACCGAAGTTTTGATTGAAATAATGTAATAGCAGCCATCGCTAATTCACAAACGAGTATGACTCGTTTTGTGAATTAGCGCATAATCTAACCTACCTATTATACCTTGGTACAATTGATTTTATTTTGACCTTCCTTTATAGTATAAGCACAGGATGGAAGGATGGTAATCGGTTTTGGGCTGCAACACGTTTAGAGGCGCGGGAGAAGATATGGAGAGCGGCGGGAAAAGTATTCAGAATATTTTTTTATTGACAAGAAGATTAAGGTGATTTATAATACTTATTAAATAAAGTAACTAAACTATGTCCTTCAGCAGCTAAAATGTTGCTTCAGGATCAATTTTGTTTCACAAATTTAGGAGGTGCGTAATGCGCAGGAAATTATTATTTTTGACAATTACAGCTATAGTATTTTGCTCATTTGTATTAGCAGGACAGGGATTTTGCTACCAGGTTCCAGGAGACCAGAGTAATGTCAGATATCTTTATGTATTTGGAAAAGACGGCCAAAAAATATATGGCGCAATGAAAACAGAGCCTTTGGTAGTATTTGTTAAGGTTCCTGATACCTATAAGGGCAATATCCAGATAGGTATCAATGATCCTAATATAGGCGGCGCAATAGATGAACAAGATGGCCAGTGGGATACAACCACAAAGTTTTCTATTTTAGGCGGAAAGAAAGCGTATACTTCGCTTCTGGAAGCAGATGAGACTCATGTGCTTAGAGATGAAGAAGATATGAATCCCCCTAATCCTTACGAAGGAGACCTCTTAGCTGAAAAGACATTTGGCAATGATGAGCAGTATGACAAAAAGCTTTATAGCTTTGACCCTATTGACGCTTCAAAAGGCGAAAAAATAGATGGCTACAGGTATTTCAAGATAATCATAGAAGGTGTTTCAGGCAATGATAATAATCTTTTTTCATTAGACATCTCTCCTGATACGTTAGAGGCTTTCAGTTTTGCGCCTAGAATAAGATTAGCAGAAAACCGCGGTGCAAAAATGGCTTTTTATCCGGAAATACCTTCTGGCTCAAATAAGATTTTTGAATATAACTACGATTTGGATCCTACAGGCGGAAGCATAGACCTTATAAGCGCTTCCAGGGATTTCAGGATAAAAGGTTCTGAGACAGGTGTGTGGGCAAGCACAGAGATTGAAGTCCCTAGCCAGGATGCAGGCAAAAGATGGGTTTATGAAATAACAAAGGACAGGCAGAAGCAGGGCAATATGGCATTTACTATTTTAACAGACAAGGGTAGGTCAATACCTATATTCTTTACTCCTGGCACAGCAGGCCCTAAACTGGTTTTTGTTGAAAAGCCAAAAGAGGCTCCTATGCCAAGCCAACCTCTTTCATGCAATACCTTTACATTTGATGGCTCGAAATCCTATGCGGCTGATAATGGTAAACTGACGTATTTCTGGGATTTCGGCGACGGGACTACAAGCACAGATATGAGAATAATGCATACCTATAAGGATTCTGGAAAATATCTTGTTAAGTTGACAGTAAAAGACGCTTCAGACGCAAAATGCAACACCGCAGACACGCAGCAGATGGTAAAGGTAAACCAGCCGCCATGCGCTATTGCGGACGGCCCTGATGTGTCATGTTTAAACGAAGAGATTACATTTGACGGTTCGCAGACAACAGACAGCAGCCCGGATGATAAGCTTACCTACAGATGGGATTTCGGGGACGGCCAGACAGCTGATGGCATAAAAGTGAAGCATAAATATGCAAAAGGCGGCAATTATCAAGCTGTTTTGACAGTAATGGATGATTCCGGAACTATATGCGATACAGGCATTGATAAATTAAAGGTAGAGGTTAACACTCCTCCTGTTGCCAGCGCGGGAAAAGATTTATTTTTATGCAAAATAAACCCTAGCGAACCGTTGGAAGTTGCTTTTGACGGCTCAAGCTCAAAGGATTCAGACGGGAATAAGCTTTCATATGCCTGGGATTTCGGAGACGGAGAAACAGCCGAAGGTAAAGCAGTAAAACATACCTATGCAAAAGGCGGAGAATATATCGCTAAACTTACAGTGACTGATAATACAGATACAAAATGCGATAAGGCAGTTTCCACCAGGACTGTTGTATTAAACAGAGCTCCTGTAGCTGATGCAGGCAGTGATATTAAAATATGCACTGGCGATAAGGCTGAATTTGACGCTTCAAAGTCAATCGATAATGACGGAGACAGCCTCAGTTATTCATGGGATTTCGGAGACGGAGAAAAGGCGGAAGGAAAAACAGTTTCTCATGAATATGCAAAAGGCGGGGTGTATCAGGCAAAGCTTACAGTGGACGACAATACTAAGACAGATTGTTCCAGTTCTGCGGATAAGGTTTTAGTGAGCGTTAACGCTACTCCAAAGCCAGTCATTGTTTCTAAGGATACAGCTTCGGTTGGACAGGTTGTGAATTTTGACAGCTCTGCTTCAGCGGATCTTGACGGAGACAAACTTGGCTACACATGGGATTTCGGCGACGGGACAAGTGGAAGCGGGAATCTGGTAAAACATAGTTATTCAAAGGGCGGGCTTTATAAGGCTACGCTTGTTGTTGACGATGGGAAGAAAACAGAATGTTCCTCAGCTGTCGAGTCTCATTATATAAAGGTTAATACGCCTCCTACGGCAATTACAAATCCGAATCTGATAGCCTGCGTAAATGACGAAATTGAATTTGACGGTTCCAAATCCAGCGATGCAGACAGCGAAGACAAGCTGACCTATAAATGGGATTTTGGAGACGGGGAAACAGCTGAAGGCGTGAAAGTAAAGCACGCTTATAAAAACCTTGGAGTTTACAAGGTGAGCCTGGCGGTTACGGATGACTCCGGCGTTGAAGGCAGTTCATCAACAGCCAGCCTTGTGGCAACTGTGCATGAGCAGCCTGTTTCTAAGATAGAAGTAATTTGATTTTAATATAAATGTTTTATGGGAGAGAGGCCCTGTTCAAAACGTTTACCCCGCCCTTTTGGTCAGTTAGTTTTAAATTCTATAACTTGCCAAAAGGGCGGGGTTAAAAAAATGTTTTGTCAGGGCCTTTTTTGTGATATACTTTTAAGAATATGAAAAAGATAATTTTAACCTCAATATTTTTAGCATTCCTGGTTTCGCTTGCCCAGCCTTCTTTTGCTGAGACGAAAAAACTTACTATTGTATTTACAGGCGATGAGCGCGGAGAGCTGGAAAATTGCCATTGTCCGAAAGATGATTTCGGAGGACTCCAGAGAAGGGCTAATTATGTCAATGATGTTAGAAAAGACATAGATGAGATACTTCTTCTGGATGCAGGCGATGTTCTGCCGTTATTTAACCCTGAGTTTACAAGGCAGACAATAACTTACAATGCTTTTATATCCCTGAAGGCAATGGACATGATGGGATATGATGCCATGAATGTGGGCGAGAGCGACCTGATACTGGGAGAAAAATTTTTACAGGAGAAATCCCAGAATCTTAAGTTTCCGCTTATATCGTCGAATATAGTCTATAAATTAAAAAACGAGCTGTTCTTTAAGCCATATATCATAAAGACAATGAAAAATGGCCTCAAGGTCGGCATAATTGGAGTTACAAATGAGCGTTACGTCATTAATTCCAAGAACCTGGATGTGGTGCCGAATAAAGAAATGGCGGCTAGGAGCGTTGAAGCAATACGGGGCCATGTGGATTTGGTTATAGTATTAGGCCATATAGGCGTACCGTATTCTACGGATCTTGCAAATGCTGTGAGCGGAATAGATGTAATATTAAGCGGGCATTGGGACTCTGAGACGCAGGAGCCTGCGAAAATAGGAAATACAATTATAATGCCAAGCGGGTATCATGCCAGAAAAGTCGGCAGACTGGATCTGGAAATAGAGAGCGAGGGCGGAATTTCTTCTTACGAGTGGCAATCTACCAGGCTTGACGCAAAATACGACAGCCAGAATGTTATGGCTAGGCTTGCTGCCAAAATGCCTAATGCTAAAAAACATAAAGTGGAGACTGCTTTAGTAACAAGAAATGTTAATGAAGAGCCAAGGCCTGTTTTGAAAGAAGCGGATAACAGGATGATAGCAGGTAAGCCGCTAAGGGTAATTGTTTTTTACGCTATAGGCTGCAGGTCCTGTATGATAGTAGACAGGGATATACTTCCTGGCATTGAAAGAAAATACGGAGATAAAATAGTTGTAGAAAAATACGATATAGGCATTTCCAGGAATTATGGCCAGATGGTCAGGCTTGAGAAGCTTTACGGCGCAGAAGGCGGGTATGTGCCTGAGATAATAGTTTCAAGACATGTTCTTATGGGAGAAGAAAAGATAAGGACCGGCCTGGACAAGACAATAGAAAAGGCGCTTTCAGAGCCAGCCAGCGCAGAAGAAAGCAAACTTATAAAAGCGGATGTTGTTGCGTATCAGCCGCCTGGCGCTGCAGATTCGCTTATACTTTCGAGGTTTGCTTCATTCAGCGCGTTTACAGTCGGGACTGCGGGATTTCTAGACGGCATAAACCCCTGCGCCTTTACTACCATAGTATTTTTTATATCGTTTCTAACTTTCGCGGGATACAGAAAACGCGAAATGGTATTTGCAGGCACTTTTTTTACAATAGCTGTTTTTATAGCGTATTTTCTGATAGGCCTCGGCATATTTAAATTCCTGAGGTCAATGAGCGCTTTCAGTTACATGGCCCTTGCGATTAACATTATAATAGGGAGCCTTGCTTTTATACTCGGTATATTCAGCATTGTGGATTATTTTAAGTTCAGGAAAACCCATGATGCAAAGGCAAGCATACTGCAATTACCGCAGTCAATAAAGAATAGAATTCACTCTGTCATAGGCAGCGATTTCAGGAAGGATAAGGCGAGCGAAAGAAAAGCCTTGCTGAAAATAGCCTGGATTGCGCTTACAGCAGGCTTTATGGTTTCCATACTGGAATCCATCTGCACGGGCCAGGTATATCTGCCTACAATCGCGTATGTCCTTAGAATGCCGGATAAGCATATATCAGCTTTATCATATCTTTTGATCTACAACCTGGCTTTTATCACGCCGTTAATTATAGTTTTTATCCTCGGCCTTTTCGGCGCTACCTCAAACGCTTTTGCCGAATTCATGCAAAAGCATTTCGGTTTTGTAAAGCTCTCCACAGCAGCCCTGTTTTTTGTCCTCGCAGCAGTTCTTGTGATGTTCAAATAAAATATATTTGACGTGAAGTAGATTTTAGAATAGACTGATTCTGTATGAAGAGCATGATTATAGTATCTATAGTATTCCTGGGAAGCTTTTTATCCGGCTGTGCAACGCAGGAATATAATACTGCGACCGGCAAGGAAGATATTATTTTTGTAGATACCCAGAAGGAAGTGAATATCGGGAAAAGCATATCGGAGAGCATAGAGAAGAGCAAAGAGATCAAGCTGGACCCTGATCCATTGATGACTGAGCGCGTCAACAATGTGGGCAAAAAAATAGCAGCTGTGAGCGACAGAAAAGAGGTGAAATACTCGTTCAGGGTCATAGATAAAGAAGATGTAAATGCGTTTGCGCTTCCGGGAGGATATGTGTTTGTCTTTAAAGGCCTTGTGGACAAGGTGTCAAGCGATGACGAGCTTGCAGGCGTTATCGCGCATGAGATAGCGCATGTGGTCGCGAGGCATTCCGTAAAAAGGCTTCAGGGCAGCGTTGGTTATGATATATTGATGATATTAATGGCTGT
>ERZ1292640.643-Hain-H43-02um-R1-643-length-28432-cov-6_pt3 | contig 12468 bp, 15 predicted proteins | sample MGYA00564404_ERZ1292640 | MGnify/ENA primary metagenome ERZ1292640 (study PRJEB36523, sample SAMEA6512636) | groundwater metagenome | collected 2019-01-08 | study: AquaDiva: Metagenomics assemblies of 32 groundwater samples | reverse complement strand
AAGTGCTTGATTCTGTTATTTCATGCGGTCAAGCACAAGATTATAGCCACCCATCCCATGATGTAGCCAATGGGCCACACGGGTAACGGTGGCAGTGCTTGAACCGGTTTTTTTACTGATTTCCCGATAGGGAACGTTATTTTTTACCATTTTGGCAACTTGAAAACGCTTTATCATTGCTTTAATTTCAGATAGAGTGCACAGATCCCTAAAGAATGCCTTGCATTCCTTGGCTGACTTGAGCGATAAAATCGCTTCAAATAGTTTGGTTGCCTGCTTTGTAGTTAATTGTTTTTCCATAGCATTATTTTATCGTATTAAAACGATAGCACAAGTATACCAAGCGTGTCGATAGCTTGTCAACCCCTCGCTTGACTTAAATTTTTAAGTTTGCTTAAATAATATGTAAGATATGATTAAATTTAAAAAATTCAATAAAAATAAATTATTATTCATCGGTGTTTTTACGATTGCCGGTTTAATAGCTTTGCAGATTCCATTTACCCAGTTAGCCGGCTCAAAAGTTAATTTTACTTTATTTGATTTTTTTGGGCCGATCGCTGGCGGTTTCATCGGCGCGATCCCGGGGGTTATCGCCGTATTTTTGATGCAGTTTATTAACTTCTTGATTCATGGCGCCAATATAGTTGATGCTGGCACCATTATCAGATTTTTTCCAGCGCTTTTTGCGGTTTTTTATTTTAGCCGCAAGAGCAAATTTAATTTTGTAATTCCGGCGCTGGCAATTATTTTATTTAATCTTCATCCGATCGGACGCTCCGCTTGGGTTTACTCTCTATTTTGGCTAATCCCTATCTTTTGTTTTTTTGTGCGCGAAAAGTTTTTGCTGGCAAGATCTTTAGGAGCCACTTTTACGGCTCATTCCGTAGGCGGCGTTTTATGGCTCTATGTCTTTAAGCTTCCCTCATCGGTTTGGATTTCTTTGATTCCAATAACCGCGATGGAGCGCCTGCTTTTTGGTTTGGGCATTGCCGCAATGTATGTTATATTTAATAATCTTCTATATTTTTTAACAGAGAAAAAAATTATCAGATTGCCATTTTTGATAGATAAAGGGTACATATTGACAAGAGACAAGCTTTTGGTTTATACTCAAAACAAACGCAATGAATCGCATAAACAATAAAATTTGGTTTAGATTTGTCTATTTGTTTAGCCGGCCATAGGATCGGATTGTTTTACTTTAATCTTCATATTTTTTTAAAAACAAGCCGATCTGTAAGAGGTCGGCGTTTATTTTATAAATCGCGAATTTAGCGAATATTCGCAAGGCTCGTTTATTAAATTTGCTATATATTCGCGAATGTAATATGTTAAAAAAAGAACGTTTAAATAAAATCATTAAACCTCAAATAGGCCGCACAGTCATTGTCCCAATGGATCATGGAGTAACAGACGGGACCATGTTAGGTTTAGTTGACTTGGCTCAAACTTTAGAGAAAGTTAAACAGGGCGGAGCGGACGCTGTGGTTATCCACAAGGGGATTGTCAAGCAAAATAGCGAAGTTTTAGAAGGCTTGCCTTACTTGATTCATATTTCCGGCTCTTCGTCTTTAGGCGTTCCTTTGCGTAAAGTTTTGGTGGCTGATGTCAAAGAATGCGCTGAACTCGGAGCGATCGGCGTCTCAATTCATATCAATTTAGGAAATAAATATGAACCATATATGATGGAGGATTTGGGCCGGATTGCCAGGGACTGCGAAAGAGAAAATATGCCTCTTTTGGCTATGATGTATGTGCGGAACCAAAAAGGCGGCGAGATTATTAACGACACATCAGTTAAATCAGTAGCTCACGCGGCGCGCTTGGCTTATGAGCTTGGAGCTGATATCGTCAAAGTCAATTATACCGGCGATCCAGAGGAATTTAGACAAGTTATAGAAGGCTGTAAAATTCCAGTAGTTATAGCAGGGGGATCAAAACAGGCATTTCAGGAGTTTATTGATGTGATCAGATCGGCAATATCAGCAGGAGCTACCGGAGTTTCGTGCGGTCGGAATGTGTTTCAATCTGATGAAGTTGCTGAAACAGTCAAGCAGATTTGCAAGGTTGTGCATAATCAGATTAAAAATTAATAAGCTAAAAGCTAAAAGTGAAAAGTTCAAAACCACAGCGTAAAACGTAAAGTTTATAGAAGTTTTTGACTTTAAGCTGTGGCTTTTCGCTTTTAACTTTACACTTTTCGCTTTATTTATGAAATTATTTTGGTACAAACCAATAAAATATAATAAAAAGTTAATTATTGCGGCGATAGAGTCAGGCGCTAATGCTGTGCATGCGCCCGCAAATGAAATTAAAGAAGTAAAATCATTGGCAAAGACTAAGATTATTTCCGCGTCAAAAGACGCTGATTTGATTTTAGGCAAAAATGTCGCTGAAGTTTTGATTGATGGTAAAGAGCGGGAAGAAGAGGTTGAAAAACACAAAGGTCAAATTCCAGTTATCATCAAAAACAAAGACTGGACAATTATTCCGCTTGAAAATTTGCTTTCAAAAACGTCAAATTTAATTCAGACAGTTTCCACGGCAGAGCAAGCAAAAGTCGCGCTTCAAACTATGGAGAGAGGCGCTGACGGCGTATTATTAGAGTCAGATGATTTACCGGAGATCAAAAAGACAGGCGAGGTTATTCAAAAGGCCAATAATGAGCGGCTTCAATTAGTCAAATTTAAAATTGTCGGCACAGAAATTTTGGGACTTGGCGATCGCGTGTGCGTTGATACCGCGTCAATTTTAGCGCCTGGACAGGGAATGTTGGCTGGAGATTCGGCTTCAGCTATGTTTTTAGTTTATAACGAGAATGTCAAATCGCCCTATTGCGATCCGCGGCCGTTTAGGGTTAATATTGGCGCAGTGCATGCGTATGTTAGGCTTCCGGAGGGCAAGACTTGTTATGCAGGAGAGTTAAAGTCCGGTATGAGCGTTATTGTCTGCGATTGCCAAGGCAATACTCAAGTTGTTTATGTCGGACGCGCGAAGATAGAGAAGCGGCCTGTGTTATTAGTTAAGGCAGAATATCAAAAACTTCAGATTACTTTAGTGATGCAGAATGCGGAGACTATTAGATTAACTGCGCCTGATGGGTCAGCGCGATCTATTACTCAATTGACGCTTGGCGATGAGGTTTTAGGATTTGTTGAAGAGAGTTGCGGCAGGCATTTTGGCGTCAAAATTAATGAGAGTATTAAAGAACAATGATCGTAAACAAATTCGGCGGCGAGATTATGGGGGATCCGCAATTGGTCAAGCTCGCCGTCAAAAATATCAAAAGTCAATTAAAAGCCGGACAAGAACCGGTAGTCGTGGTTTCTGCGCTAAAAGGAGTGACGGATTTGTTAGTTGAGTTGTGCGAGAGATATGATCAACAGAAGGTTGACAGATTGTGGAATTTGCATGAAAAATGGCTGTCTAAATTTCAAATGTCAAAATCCAAATGTCAAATCAAATCCAAATGTCAAATTTCAAATTTATTTAATCATTTATTACGAGATGCAAAGATGATAAGAAGTGTAAAAAATAAGGCGGTTGTGCGTGATAGAGTTTTGGCTTATGGGGAGAAGTGGGCGTCTTTGCTTTTTACCGAGCTTTTGCGTCAGAATGGAATTTTGGCAGTCAGGTTTACAGGGGAAGAGTTGGGCATAATTACTGATGATAATTTTGGGGATGCGAATGTCTTGTATGCTCAAAGCGTAAAAGAAATTAGAACACAGATTAAAAGTGAAAAGTTAAAAGTTAAAAGTGAAAAGTGCAAGTCAAAAGGTAAAAGTAGATATATTGTGCCGGTAATTACAGGATTTATAGGAATAAATAGACGAGGTCAGACTACGACTTTGGGCAGAGGAGGATCTGATACCACCGCTTGCTTAGTAGGCGCGGCGCTTTCCGCATCAAAAGTAATTTTGTGGAAAAATGTTGCTGGCGTTTTAAGTGCGGATCCTAAAATCGTCAGAGATGTCAAAAGCGTCAAAGCGCTGAATTACGAAGAGGCAGAGGAGTCTGGCAAGGTGATACATGATAAAGCAATGCGGTCGGTGCGGCAGGCAGGCATAACAGTAGAAGTTTCCTATATCCAAAATCCGCGCCAAAAAACAGTGATTACCCGTTATGGCTCAAATGCTAAAGCCGGCGTTAAAATCATCAGTTCAAAAGACAAGTTGCGTTTATTAGTTATCACTGGCGATAAAATCAAGCACCCTGGCGCGCTTTTGGAGATTGCAAACATTATCAGCCCCGACAAGATCGGGATTAATATGGTTTTAATTAGGAATACCATGGACAGTTTGTATATTGTTGTTGAAAAGAATAGTCATAATTTTAATTTGGCAGAGCGTCAAATTCAAAAGTTTAACTATGAGTTGAGATGTCAAAATGTTTCCATGATTAATGTTATCGGCAGATTAGATTGGCATACGGTTGAGAAGGTTAATCATTTATTGCATAGTTATTATTCAGAGGCATGCTTGGGAGCTTTTCCGTATCATAATTGCGTGCGGCTGGAGGCGGTGGTTGAATCAGAACAAGTAAAGAAGTTAGTGAAGATTTTTCATAAAGAGTTTATAGAGTCATAGTTCATAAAATATAAATTTATGCGTTCAATTAACATTGCAATTCTTGGTTCAACCGGCATAGTTGGACAGCGATTTGTCCAAATGCTGACAAATCATCCCTATTTTAAAATTAAGGCATTATTGGCGTCAGATCGTTCGGCAGGCAAGCCGTATGGTCAAGTCTGCAATTGGCTGATAGGCAGAGAGATGCCAGAGGCAGTGAGATCGTTAGTAGTCAAAGAAGCTAAAATAGAAGAATTAGAAGGGAAAGATGTTGAAATAGTATTTTCCGCTTTGCCGAGCGATATTGCCAAAGAAGTTGAGCCGCAATTTGCCAAAGCAGGATATAAAGTTTTTTCAAATGCCTCTGCTTTTCGCATGGAAGAGGATGTGCCTTTAGTGGTTGCCGAGATCAATGCGGATCATATGGAGTTAGTTAAAGTTCAGCAGAAAAATCGCGGCTGGAAAGGTTTTATTGTCACAAACCCAAATTGCACTACTATTATAATGTGTTTGCCGCTTAAGGCATTAGATGACGCGTTCGGAGTCAGAGAAGTAGTAGTTTCCACTATGCAGGCTATCTCTGGCGCCGGGTATCCTGGGGTCGCTTCTTTAGATATTGTTGATAATGTTCTGCCGTATATTGCTGGAGAGGAGGAGAAGGTGGAAGCGGAGCCGCTTAAGATATTGGGTAAAATGTCAAGTCTCAAATATCAAATGTCAAATCAAATCCAAAATCCAAATGTCAAAATAGTGCCAGCTGACATTAAAATATCTGCGAGTTGTCAGAGAGTGCCTGTAATAGATGGGCATCTTGAAGATTTGCATGTTTCTTTGAAAAAGCCGGCAACTATTGACGAAGTTAAAAAAATATTGTATAATTTTGAGTCAAAATTTAAAAAAACGCCTTCTTCTCCGGAAAGATTGATTATAGTAAGCGATGATCCTATTCGTCCACAGCCAAAACTTGATAGATTAGCCGGCGCTGGAATGTCAATCACTGTCGGCAGAATCAGAAAGGATTCGGTGCTGGAAAATGGCGTCAAGATGACTATTTTAGGTCATAACACCATTCGCGGCGCGGCTGGGCAATCAATTTTAAATGCGGAGAGATGGGTGGAGGAATTTTATGGAAAGAATTAATATAGATAATAAGAAAATTTTTTATCAGCAATTGAAAATTTTCACTGTCCATTAGTTAAAGCAGAAGTGAGAAAAGAGGAGAAGATAAACAGAGAAGCATTATTGCAAAAAGAATGCCCTGATTTAATGAATCCTTTTACTGTAGAAGCGAGAGGAGATAGAAAAACCGAGGATGTTTATTATGAACTATTGAAGAGTTTTAATTATAGTTTACAAAATCATTTCAGTCTTGTTTTAAATACTAAATTGGAAGATGCAAAAGATAGCAAAGATAATTGGAGTATTATTACTATAGGTAGTGATGGACGTTTAGAGAAAGCTTTCAAAGGCTATAGATTAGATTCTCAACGAGGCGGACAAGCGATAGTTAGATTTTCTTCTATCGAATTAGTCATATTGATAAAAGATCAATGTGTTGAGATAGGTCAAATTAAAGAAGTTATACAGTCTTTATTAAAAAATAAATACTATCGCAAGTATTTCACGCCAGAGTATGAGATTAAAGATATCTTAGATTATAATAGTTTATTGCAATATCAAAAGACAGGAGATTTATATCCATCCAGGGTGATTAATAGCAATCTTTTAGCAGGAAATGCAGATTTTTTAAGACAAGCAAAGAAACAGATAGAGCAGTATATGATAAGTAAAGAAGATTCAGAGCAGTGCTTAGATATTCTACGCGACAGGTTACAGAATGATTATCTGCAAGTTATTTTTACAGGCTTGAATCAATATTATAAACCGCCTGTGCCAAACTTTAATTTAGAAAAAGGCATTGCATATTATGGACAGATTCAAGGTAGAAAAGAGAGAGGAAAATCAAATGCTTTTAAATTTGGCCCATTGCGTTTTTTGCAATTGGCTTTGGAAATTTCTGCTTTGCATCAAGTACATAAAGGACGACAGAATATATTAATTGATATGCCAGCTAATACAGATGAACAAATTCATTATTTACACGATAATGGTCTACTTAATTTATCAGCAACAGAAGTGCAAAAATTAAGCTCTATTTATAAATATTTTATTCTATTGCAACACAAGTCACAATATTTGTCTCAATTTGAGGATATAGGCGAGATAGAATTTGACAGATCCGAGGTGGCAGAGCGATTGATTGAACTAATAGAGTTAACTGATAAAGGTTTGATAATGTCAGAGAATCAGACTATTTTAGGCGGTCAGAAAGAACAACAATTAAAAGAACAGTTATCAGCCTTAAAAAAGTATTTATAAAGTTGCGCATTTTTATAGGCTTTATTAAATCTAAACCCAGCCTTTTAGGGCGGATGGGTAATTCATTAGCTGATTTGCAGAATGATTTAACAGAGGTTGTTGAACCAAAGGCAATAGATGTGCTATCTGAATAATTTTGCATTATTTATTTTTATTTTTTTATGAATCCAGAAAAACCTAACAATTTTATTCCAATAGAAAAAGAAAGCAATCCGGCAAAAACAAAAGAGGAGTGGCTGGCTTTTGCGGACAGATTATTAAAATGTTCTATTGGCAGTGAGAGCAGGATAGAGAGAGAGGCTTTTATGGATTTTACGCAAGAACTTATAAAAGATGCGATGCCATTTTTGAGTCCCTCGGATCGGCAAAGATCGATGCGTATTAGTCAAGACATATATCTGACAGAAAAAGAGATTGCTGAGCATCAAGACTCTTTAACTGTTGATAAGCTCTATTTTGTTAAATTGATTAGAGATTTAGTTAAATATGTGCAGTCAAAGGATGTAGAAGCTATGCACCAGCAGGAAGACAGTCAATTTTTAGAAGAAAAAGATGACTTAATTTACCGAATAGCCAACTTATTAAACTCTAATTTAGAAGATTCGTTAATAGTGTCTCAAGGAATAAACTTATTAAAAGATTCGTTTTGGTTTGTGAGAGAAGATAATGCGCGTTCTTTTTGGGAAGATATAATAAATAAGCTGCTAAAGCTAAAAAGCAATCTTGAATCAAATACTGCCAAAGATTCTAGTATCAATTATGAGTCAGAGATTAAAGAATTAAGCGAGAAAATTAAAGATTTGCTGACAGAGGCAGTTAAAATGATTAGTTGATTTATTTGGTTGTGTTTAATTCTGCGATCAGTTCAGAGATTTTTACAAGCTCTGCTTGAATATTTTTATAATATTTTTTATGACTGTCAAGCGAATTATCAACATTAATCTTCCTGGATCCAAAAGCTATACGAACCGCGCTTTGATTTGCGCCGCGCTTGCGGATGGCAGGACGCGGCTTTTTGGATATGGTGAATGCGAGGATAGTTTGATGATGGCAGAGGCGCTGAAGAAGATGGGAATACATATAGATGTCAAATGTCAAAATCCAAATGTCAAATCAATGTCAAAATCCAAATGTCAAGAGCATTTAGAGATTAGAGGCGGGCAGGAGAGATTAAGATTGCCTAAGGGTCAAATTTATGTCGGCAATACCGGGACCGCGATGAGGTTTTTGGCGAGTTTGATTGGATTGATTGTTTATCAAAAGCGAAAAGCTAAAAGCGAAAAGCTAAAAACTACAGCTAAAAACTTAAAACTTAGAGACGATGATCAAGGAGTCATTTTAACGGGATCAGAAAGAATGATGGAAAGGCCGATAGGAGATTTATTAGAAGCGCTGGGAGAGTTGGGAATTCACGCTGAGTCGGTAAAAGAGAATGAATGCCCGCCAATTCGAATTACTAATTACGAATTACGAATTACGAATTTAGGCGGAAAGATAAAATTAAAAGGCGATGCGTCAAGCCAGTATTTGTCGTCAATTTTGCTTTGCGCGCCGTATTTTGATAAGGATACGGAGATAGAGATAATTGGCGAGTTGACATCAAAGCCGTATGTGGATATGACTATTCAAACAATGCGGGATTTTGGCGTCAGAGTTATCAATCAAAATTATAGACATTTTAAAGTCAAAGTAGATCAAAAATACCGAGCTTGTGATTATCAAATAGAGCCGGATGCCTCGGCTGCAAGTTATTTTATGGCCGGAGCCGCGCTTACTGGTAAAACAGTGCGATTTCCCGGGTTAAGTATGATGTCAAAGCAAGGCGATATTAAATTTGTGGAGGTGTTAGAGCAAATTAAAAATTTAAAATTAAAAATTAAAAATTGCAATTTAAAATTAAAAATTAGAGAAGACTGTTTGATATTTAAAGGCAGTGGGAGTTTGTCTGGCATCAGTGTTGATATGAATTGTATGCCTGACATGGTGCCGACTTTAGCGGTTTTGGCGATATTTGCGAAAGGCAGAACGGTTATTCGCAATGTCGCTAACTTGCGAATTAAAGAAACCGATCGACTGCGCGCGCTGGCGACAGAAATTAGAAAATTTGGCATAGAGATTAAAGAAAAGAAAGACGGGTTAGAGATTGTTGGCAGGCCGGAACTTAGAAACAGAGAGACAGATAAACCCGTCAACATGGCGGGCAGGCAGAAAAACATGATAAAGGTTAAGACTTACAATGATCATCGCATGGCGATGGCTTTTGCTGTTGCTAAATTAGTTATTCCTGATATGATAATAGAAAATCCTGGATGTACGGCTAAATCATTTCCTGGATTTTGGAACGAATGGCGCAAATTATGTATCCAATCACTTTAATAAAAAATTTAGAAGATATAGAGATTTGCGGGATGAGATTGGGTAATTTAGAGCATCCGGGTTTTAAGTTTTGGTGGGAGATAATAGTTTGGTTGAGAGATAGCATAACTCAAATCTTAAAACTCAAAACTCAAAACTACAACTCAAATCTCAAAGCCTATGAAAGTCCAAAAGATGTTTATGTTGGCAATAATATTGTTATTAGTCAGTATGTAGTTTTTGATCCGTCAGGCGGTCAAATTATCATTGATGACGAAGTTAAGATTGGTCCTTTTAGTTATATAGAGGGACCGTGCTACATTGGTGAAAATTGTCAAATTATGCCGCATAGTCAGATACGGAAAAACACATCAATAGGACATCATTGCAAAATCGGCGGCGAGGTTTCAGGATCAATTTTTCAACCGTACACAAATAAAGCGCATTACGGTTTTATCGGCGATTCGTATATTGGCTCTTGGGTAAATTTGGGAGCAGGCACGAGCTGTTCAAATTTAAAGAATACATACGGCAATGTCAAATGTCAAATGTCAAATGTCAAATCTGACAGAATTGATACCGGTCAGCAGTTTTTGGGATCCGTTATAGGCGATTATGCTAAAGCGGCAATCAACACATCAATATATACAGGCAAAATTATAGGCGTTTATGCGCAATTATTTGGAGTGATTGATGAGAATGTCGGTTCGTTTGTAATGAAAATGCCGGATGACAGTCAGAAAGAATTTGAACTGGACGCTGCAATACGATGCCAGAAAAGAATGTTTGAGCGTCGCGGAGTTGCGCAGACTGAAGATGATGTCAAGATGCTGGAAAGAGCGTTTGAGGAGACGAGGGGAGAGAGAAATTAGGTCAATTAGAAATTTTATAATGATTTTATACATCAACACAACTTTAGAAAAAACATTAGAAGTCGCGCTGTACAATCAGCGGGGTCAGAAGATCTTATGCAAAACTCAAGCAGTAAAGCGCGATGAGTCGGAAAAATTGCTGAAGACTATTGATGAGGTAGTCAAAAGTAAGAAAGATAAAATTCAGGGCATTATTGTAGTTAAAGGTCCAAAAGGCAGATTTTCCGCAATTCGCACTGGCGTGGTTTGCGCAAATGCGCTTGGATTTGCGTGGAATGCGCCGGTTTTGGGAATTGAGCAGGGCGAGAAGGTCAGTATAGCTTTACAAAGAATAAGCAAGTTTAAAACATTTACTCAACCGGTAAAGCCGGTTTATGAAAAAGAGCCAAATTTAGGAGGGTGAATTTCTTGTTATCGTTGCAGTTTTATAGTATGATATTAGTGGAGAGCGGTAAAAATGCATTTTTTACTTGCAAACTCCAAAAAATAGTGTAAAATGGAGTTATGTATCAAAGAATTATTCAACCACCAGCTAATAAAAGTTTTTTCTTATTCGGACCTAGAGGCACCGGCAAAACAACATGGCTAAAAGCTCATTTTAAAAAAGCTGTTTATTTAGATTTATTGGAATCTGAACTTTATAATGATTTTTTAGCAAACCCCGGACGGTTAGAAAATTTTATTCCCCGTGATTTTAATGATTGGATAATTCTTGATGAAGTGCAAAAAATTCCCGCGCTTTTAAATGAAGTTCATCGCTTAATTGAAAAACATAAATTAAAATTTATTTTAACAGGATCAAGCTCTAGAAAATTAAAGCATAGAGAAGTTAATTTACTGGCTGGCCGCGCTTTAACTTACCATTTTTATCCTTTAACTGTTTTAGAGTTAAAAAATAATTTTAATCTTCAGCATGCTTTAATTTACGGACATTTGCCAGCCACTTTTAACGAGCCGGATGTAAAGCGCTATTTGGAATCTTATGTAACTACCTATCTTCGCGAAGAGGTGCTTCAGGAAGGATTAACGCGGAATTTAGGAGCTTTTTCCAGATTTTTAGAAATAGCCAGTTTTTCCCAGGGAGAAGTTTTAAATATGTCTGAAATTTCTAGAGAGTGCGCTTGTCATCGCAAAGTAGTTGAAAATTATTTTTCTATTTTAGAAGATATGATGATTGGCGATCGCTTGTTTGTTTTTACCAAAAGAGCCAAGCGCCGCTTAATTCTGCATTCAAAATTTTATTTTTTTGACGCGGGCGTATATCGAACGCTGCGCCCCAAAGGTCCGTTAGATCTGCCTGAGGAAATTGAAGGAGCGGCTCTGGAAACATTTATTTATCAAGAAATTAAAGCCATAAATGATTATTTGGACTTAGGCTATTCTTTATTTTATTGGCGCACCGCCAATCAATTGGAAGTAGATTTTATTTTATACGGCAAGCGAGGAATAGTTGCGATTGAAGTTAAACGAACCAAAAAGCCGTCAAATAAACATTTGCGGGGATTGAAAGCTTTTTTAAAAGATTACCCAACAGCTAAAGCTTATTTTGTTTATTTAGGAGAAAGAGAAATGCGAAATGGTAAAATATGCATTATGCCAATTCATAAATTTTTAAAACAGATGGCTAAGATTATTTAATTAAGCTTACGTTTATTGAATAAGGATTGATGTCAAGAATCTCAACATAATTTTGACTTCTGATGGAATCAAAATTGGCACAGATTGCAGGAATGTCAATCACGGCAGTGGAAATTTCTATTGGCATTTTCTCTCTATCTATGTGGCGCGAGCGGTTAGCGCGCCGGAATGTTTCCTCATCAGCCGCATCTAACTTCAAGATGCGCCGATTAAAAAAACGCATTTGCTTAAAAAATCACCTCCTTTATGGTTTAGCAAATGCGTTTTTTGATTAAGATTTAATCCCAAAATCCCACCAAAATGGACTGACACCCTTTGCTACCAAGAAGGTAGTTTTTTTTGACATAAACTCAACCGTTATTTTTTCCATACTTCCATCGAATTCATTAATGAAGTATTTTGGATAAAACTGGGGTTGAATTATCTTTATATTCTCCACTTTAGAGACTTGGAGAACTTGGTACTCGCCCCTTTCAAACCCTATCCCATCTAAAGTGAGGATTGTCCCCACTTTATGATTGTGGGTGTAGTCCATTACTCCCCATTTGGCGATGTTTTCTTCATCGCCTTTTTTTGCCACAATTAATGACATTTTTTCCACCTCCTTTAGGTCAACAGCAGAATTTACCACATTACTTTAAATAATCAACAAT
>ERZ1292640.3362-Hain-H43-02um-R1-3362-length-12469-cov-20_pt1 | contig 12469 bp, 7 predicted proteins | sample MGYA00564404_ERZ1292640 | MGnify/ENA primary metagenome ERZ1292640 (study PRJEB36523, sample SAMEA6512636) | groundwater metagenome | collected 2019-01-08 | study: AquaDiva: Metagenomics assemblies of 32 groundwater samples | reverse complement strand
GGCGCGATGCGCAGATTGAAAATCCTGACAGCGACAAGCTTTACTATAATATAGGTAACGGCCTTCATGAACAGAAGAAATATGAAGACGCATTCAAGGAATACGAAAAGTCCTTAGATTCAAAAGATAGTGAACTTAGGTCGAAGGCGTATTATAATATAGGCAATACGCACTACAGAATGGGTAAATTACCAGAGGCGATAGAAGACTATAAAAAATGCCTGGATATAAATCCAAATGACGAGGATGCAAAATATAATATTGAATTTATAAAAAAGAAACTGAAAGAAAAACCCAAAGAAGAAGAGAAAAATCAAACTCAGGAACAGAAAGAAAAGAAAGATGAAATGTCTAAAGAGGATGCTGTAAGGCTTTTGGACGCGCTTAAAGATGATGAAAATGATTTGCAGAAAGAATTAAGAACAAAGCCTGTGGAAGGCGGATATAAAGTAGAAAAGGATTGGTAGCGTTATTTCACAAAACGAGTCATACTCGTTTTGTGAAATAGCAGGTGAGGTTATGAAATATTTTATCCCATTTTTATTATTTTTTTCATTCGTTGCAGGGATTTCCTATGCAGATGATATAACTATCTCCGCTGATGTAGATAAGCAGGAAGCCAGTTTGGATGACCAGATAACGCTTACCATAACAGTATCAGGCAATGTGTCTAATATCCCGCAGCCTGACATGCCTGAACTAAAGGGGTTTACAGCGTATTCTTCAGGAAGGTCTCAAAATCTCTCTATTATAAACGGCCAGGTTTCGAGTTCAGTATCTTTTACCTTTATATTGGTGCCTAACAGCCAGGGCGAATATTCTCTGGGGCCATTCAGCATTAATTATAAAGGTAAGGCCTATTCTACCGAGCTCATTAATATAAAGGTATTGCCGAGGGGGTTACAGTCTTCTGTGCCTGAAGAACAAAATACCCAGCCGCAGCATGGCAAAGAACTTTTTATTGAAGCGTATGTGAATAAACTCAGGGCGTATGTTAATGAGCAGATAACCCTTACATTTGCTGTTTACCAGGCTGTAAATTTGTTTGATAACCCGGTGTACAACCCGCCTTCCACAACAGGTTTCTGGCTGGAAGACATGCCTCCGCAGAAAAAGTATTATAAGGTTATAAACGGCACAAAGTATCTTGTGACAGAAATTAAAACAGCTCTTTTTGCCACAGGCCCTGGTGAATTTACAATAGGCCAGGCAAGATTAGAGGCAGCTGTCGAAGACATGAACAGGTTTTTATCGAACAACCCTTTTGATGACCCGTTCAGCATGTTCAAAAGAGGAAAGTCTGTAATACTCGCAACAGACCCTATAAAGGTGGAAATAATGCCTTTGCCTGAACAGAATAAGCCCCTGGGATTCAAAGGCGGTGTAGGGAATTTCGATATATCTGTAAGCGCTGATAAAAATACAGTTGAAGAAAACCAGCCTGTAAGCTTAAAGATAAAGATAAAAGGAAAAGGCAATATAAAGACGGTGTCTTCTCCGGTTATTCCAGATATCCAGGATGCTAAATTTTATGAATCAGGTAGCTCTGAAAACATCTCAAAAGATAATTACATAGTTCAGGGGGAAAAGGTGTTTGAAAAGGTGATTATCCCGAAGAAAGAGGGTATCCTTACCATAGGGCAGATAGAATATGATTATTTTGACCCTGTTTTAAAGGATTATGTTAAAAAGAAACTGGATCCTGTGATAATAAGTGTTTCCAAATCAAAAGAAGAGCCTGCTGAAAAAACAGTTTCCGTACCTGGCGTTGCAAAAGAAGATGTAGAGCTTTTTAAAAGAGATATAGCCTATATAAAGATGTTTTCATCTGGTTTCGGTCCAAGAAATAATTTCTTATACAGAAACAGAATATTTTTACTCATAAATATTTTGCCGCTTTTTATCCTGGTATTTTTGTATCTGTATGAATTACGCAGGGCGAAGTTCAGGACAGATGTTGGATACGCAAGATCTATGCGCGCAAAAAGTTCTGCTGCAAAAAGGCTTAAAGCCGCGAAAAAGATTATGGATAAAAATATGACAAAAGAATTCTATACTGAGATCTACAAGGCAGTTATAGAGTATATAGCTGATAAATTGAACATCCCGCACCCGTCTATTACTAAAGATCTGCTCGAGCATAAATTAGCGGAGATAGAAATTAGCAGGGAAGTTACAGAGAAAGTAAGGGCGCTGTTTGATGCATGCGATATGGCCAGGTTTGCATCAGCCGGCTTTACAAAGGACGACATGCATAAGACGCTTAAAGAGACGGAGGAGATAATAACATTGCTTGAGAGGCGGATATGAAAAAGATTTTAGTTTTTTCTTTTCTTATATTTTTTATGTCAGCAGGAGTTCTTATAGCGGCTGAGATTCCGGAAGAACTGTATAAAAAAGGAGCCTCAAGTTATGAAAACGGGGATTATGAGAAAGCAGTTTCTTTTTATGAGCAGCTTGTGAAAATAAACCGGATAAGCCCCGAGGTTTTTTATAATCTGGGCAACAGCTATTTTAAATTAAAGAAAACAGGCAAGGCTGTTTTAAATTATGAAAGGGCGCTGAGGCTGGATCCGCGGGACAGGGATATTCAACTGAATCTCAGGCTTGCCAGGTCAATGTCTGTTGATAAGATAAATGCGCCTGAAAAAGGTTTTGTCCTGGCAGCAGTGCTTTTTCTGTATGACAAGGTGGCTGTAAACGAGCTTACCGCTGTGTGTTCATTTTTTTATCTCGCTGTAATTTTTATTTTAATATTTTCAATATTTTTTGTTGCAAAACGGAAAAACTTTGTTTATACTGCTGGTTCACTGGGCGTTATATGCTTTATTTTTTTGATATTTTTATCAGCTAAGATCAGAGATGAAAATTTTACAAAGACTGGAATTATTACGGCTGAAAAAATAGATGTCAGGAGCGGCCCTAAACAGGATTATCTTTTACAATTTTCTCTGCACGAAGGCACTGAAGTGAGGATAATAAAAGAAGCCCAGGAATGGTATGAGATTGACCTTTCAAGTGATTTGAAAGGCTGGATTCCAAAAGCCAGCGTCGATATCATCTAAACACTACATATAGTTATAGGCGATAAAAAAATATCAATATATTGTGTTTTTTTAACTTGACATCTTTTTTTGTAGTGGTATACTTATTTTGTAATTTTTCAAAAATGGAGGAATAGATGGAATTGAAAGCAAAGACTGAAAAGAAATTAAACATCTCGGAAAATTGCCTTAAGGTTCTTGAAAAAAGATATCTCATGAAAGATAAGGATGGGAAAGTCATGGAGACTCCTGAAGGCATGTTCAGAAGGGTGGCACATTACATAGCAGAGGCTGACAGATTATATGGCGCAGGTGATTCAGAGGTGATGGATACAGAAAACAGATTTTATAAAATCATGGGAAATTTCGAATTTATGCCCAATAGCCCCACGCTTATGAACGCAGGCAGGGACCTCGGACAGTTATCGGCCTGCTTTGTGATCCCAGTAGAAGATTCAATGGAGTCTATTTTTGAAGCAGTGAAGAATACTGCTTTAATTCATCGGTCTGGAGGCGGGACAGGGTTTAGCTTTTCAAGGCTCAGGCCTAAAAATAGCGTGGTTCGCTCTACAGGAGGCGTTTCAAGCGGCCCTGTTTCTTTTATGAAGGTATTCAACGCTGCAACCCAGGCTGTGAAACAGGGAGGCACGCGCAGGGGCGCGAACATGGGGATATTACGCGTAGAACACCCTGATATACTGGAATTTATCAGGTGTAAGGAGAGCGATAAGGAGATAACAAATTTTAACATATCTGTTGCAGTTACAGAAGATTTTATGAAAAAGGTGATAGATGATGAGGAATATTCGCTAATAGATCCGCATTTAAATAAGGAGGTTAAAAGGCTCAGGGCAAAAGAGGTATTTGATTTGATTGTTGAATGCTCATGGAAAAATGGCGAACCAGGAATGATATTTATTGATAAGATGAACGAATTTAACCCGACACCAAAACTGGGAAAATATGAGTCAACCAATCCTTGCGGTGAACAAGTTTTGCTTCCATTTGAATCGTGTAACTTAGGTTCTATAAATCTTTCCAGAGTGGTATATGGAGACGAGAAAAAGGAAATAGATTGGGATAAGCTGAGAAAGCTTGTACATGTGAGCGTGCATTTTCTTGACAATGTTATTGACGTGAATAAATTCCCTCTGCCTGAGATAGAGAAGATGACCAGGACAAATAGAAAAATAGGCCTTGGTGTAATGGGCTGGGCAGATATGCTTATAAAACTCGAGATACCTTATAATAGCGAAGAGGCGGTTCAGCTTGGCGAAAAAATAATGAAGTTTATATCTGATGAAGCAAAGATTAAATCTCAGGAATTGGCGCAAAAAAGAGGGGCGTTCCCTTCATTCAATGAGAGCGTATTTGCTGAAACCGGAGCGAAAAAATTAAGAAACGCCACGCTTACGACTATTGCTCCCACGGGAACCATATCAATCATTTCTGACGCCTCAAGCGGGATTGAGCCTTTGTTTGCATTGTCTTATTACAGAAATGTGATGGATAATGACAAGCTCATTGAGGTCAATGCCCTTTTTGAGGAAACCGCAAAGAGGGAAGGCTTTTGTTCAAGGAAGCTTATGGAATCAATTGCAGAAAAAGGTTCCATAAAGGATATAGAAGAGGTACCTGAAAAGTACAGAAAGATATTTGTCATTTCTCATGATATAGCGCCATTATGGCATATCAGGATGCAGGCGGTGTTTCAGAAATATACTGATAATGCTGTTTCAAAGACAGTGAATTTCCCTCACGAGGCCACAAAGGATGACGTGCGCGAGGTGTATATGCTGGCCTTTAAGTTAGGCTGCAAGGGCGTAACCATTTACAGGGATAAATCAAGGGAGGAACAGGTGCTGAACATAAATTCAAATAATACAAAGAAGGATGTAGGGGAGGGTTTAAAACCCTCCCCTACAGATCTTAAAGAAAATAAAAGCGTTGCCCCAAGGCCAAGGCCTGTTGTTACAAAGGGCACCACTACAAAGGTAGCAACAGGATGCGGCAATCTTTACATCACTATTAATGTGGATGATTCTAATATGCCTTTTGAAGTATTTATCCAGATGGGCAAGGCAGGCGGATGCGCTGCAAGCCAGCTTGAGGCAATCGGAAGGCTTGTGTCGCTTGCACTACGTTCAGGCGTTGAGAATAGTAGAATAGTGGAGCAGTTAAGAGGCATACGTTGCCCGTCTCCTTCATGGGAAAAAAGCGGAAGGATTTTCTCCTGCGCTGATGCCATTGCAAGGGTGCTTGAATTAAGGCTTGGGAACGGAAAGATGCACCATCAGGAAGAGGCATTTGAAAAACATTCGCCTCATACAATGATAGAAGACAAGTTAGGCACAGTTGTTGGCGTATGCCCTGACTGCGGTGCTGCGTTAAGGCACGAAGAAGGCTGCGTTGTGTGCCGCTCTTGCGGTTATTCAAAATGCTAAAACCAGACACCTGGATTAAAAAGATGGCTCTTGAATATGAAATGATCAAGCCATTTGAGCCAGATCAGATAAAAAAAGGCAATATATCCTATGGCTTATCAAGTTATGGCTATGATATAAGATTAGCTGATGAGTTTAAGATATTCAAGTATGCTGGCAGTAAAGATACAATAGACCCCAAAAATGTAAAACCAGGTTTATTTCAAGACTTGAAAAGCGATTTTTGCATCATACCGCCTAATTCGTTTATACTTGCAAGGTCATTTGAGTATTTTAAGATGCCTTCAAATGTTCTTGCGCTTTGCACAGGCAAAAGTACATATGCCAGGATTGGGGTAATAGTAAATGTTACTCCGCTTGAGCCTTCATGGGAAGGTTATCTTACAATAGCTATAAGCAATACTTCACCTTCCAGCGCAAAAATATACGCCAATGAAGGTATAGGCCAGGTTGTATTTTTTGAGTCAAGCGAACAATGCGAAACCACCTATGCTGACCGTAAAGGCAAATACCAGGCTCAGACATCAATAACCCTGTCTAAGTAATTTTATTGATTTTTAGAGATTGACATAGTTAGAAATATGTGTTAAACTAATATTATTCTTTATAAAAGATTGTCAATAAGTTGTAATATATGATAAACTCCACACACCATAAAATCCAAAAGATAATATCCTGCGTATTAATCCAAATCTTTGTCTTTACTTCTTTATTATCATCTCAAGATACAATATATTTAAAACATAAGTTAAATATAAGACATAAATTAAGAGTCCCTATTGGGATCGATAAGCAAAGGAGCAGCTTATTCAGTCTGACCTCAAATCTTTTTTTTGCTTACGGAGAAAAACATATCCCTGTAACCAATAAGAAACTTCTTGGTTTTTTGGATAGCAGCGATGCTGAATTATCCGGTTTTGATGAGCATGGCAATAGAAAAATAGGAGAAGAGGTAGAAAAATGGAGAGAATTTTTATTAGAACAAGAAACAGGTTCTTTGCCTGGGACACTTGATAAGCAGATTCTGCAGGATCCTGTTAAGTTTGCAGGCTGGCTGGTTGAAAATCTGAAAAAGGCAGACGGGGATAAATTTAATTACAGGTTATATTTGGCATTAATGAGCTATGCTGGTTTTGTTCGATACCACAATGGGCATGGCGAAGGATATCAAATTGCGCTACAAGCCGTAAGATTGAAGCCAGGCAAAGAAGAACAGGATCAGGCTGTGGTTAGATATGTGAATATTTTTATGCAGGAACTTAAAGAAACAGACGGCAGCGTTATGCATAGATTAAAGCAAACAGCTGTTTCTTTAGAATCAAAACTGGCAGAAGAGTTCAAAGAAGAGCTTCCATGGAATTGTGATTTAATAAGGCACTTAATCGGGTATATAAATCAGGCATCAGAGAATAGTTCAGAGTTTGGCGGAGATATAACAATGGTAGGCTTACCTGTAAAGTTGATAGAATATCTGGAGGAGATTTATAACCGTTCCGGGGTTCAGGATGAGGATGTAAAAGCGCTTATAGAAAAGGTTAAAACCGAGTATGAGAATAATAAATCTTTTGAGTCCACAGAAAACCCTCCTTTTAAAAAGCCAAGAATAATAAAACAGGTAAATCTTGACGCAGAATGTAAAACAGAGACTAATAGATTTAAATGGCTTGCAAATAATATAGCCAGATATAAGGGATACGACAGCATAATGCTTATGGGCAGCCTGCAGGCAATGGGGGCTGAACTTTCTCCTTATAGTTATTTCGGATTATATTTTGACCCGCGTTATGGGAATGATGAGGATTTTAGATTACTTGTGGATACGGCGAGAAAGAATGGGGTAGAGATAATAGTGGATATTGTGCTTGAGCATACAGGAGGCGATTTATCAGGAAGGCCGTTTCCGGACAGGTGTTATTCTAATCAGCCCAGCCCATGGGGGTATCAACTTGATTATTCCAAAGATGAGACAGTATTATTGGCAACATGGTTCTTAAGGAGGCTTAGAAAATTAGGAGTTCAATGGGTGCGCTGCGATCAGATGGGAGGTTTGAGCAAAGGCGGATATAGACTCTGGGAAAATGCTAAAAAGCTTGGCCTTGGCCTGATTGGAGAATGGGAACACTTTTTAGAAGTGCCTCACGCAGATCTTGTGCTTTCAAAGTCACAAGGTCAAGGAGGCATACATAATGAATTGAGAGATTACGGCAGTAGGCAGGAAGGCCAAACTTCTTTTAAAACATTGCAAGGGTTGCTCAAAGCCAGGCTTAGAAATTTATCCAGACCCCAATCCTCATGGGTAATTTTTGATGACCATGATGAGGCCCAGTATGGTCCTATTATCAATGCCATAGGAAAGGATATGAGAGGGGAATGGAATATAGATAAATTAAGGGCATATTATCTTGGCGTGTATATGGCGTGGATTAGCTTGTCTGAAGAAGACAGGCAAAGAGTTTCTATTATGGAATATTCAGGGACAGCTGAAGGATATACGCATCCTCTTTTTTATATGTATGGGTTCCAGGGTTATGTAGATTTAGAAAAAGAAGCAGAACGGATTTTCCCCGGGTTTGCTGAGTTTTCAGAAAAAGTAAGAGAGATAGTAAAAGAAATATTAGATTATGAGGGGAAAGTTGAAGTGCGATATCAGCATATAGGTGATGACTATGAAGGCATTGTGGAAGTTGACTTTAAGGACGAGGCTGGAAATAGCGTTAAGATGTATACATTATGCGTTAATCTAAGAGGAGGCCAATATAGGTCAGATATCCAGGTGATTGAAAAGGATAAGCTGTTGAAGGGTATGATGGATCCTGCCTCGCTTTTATTCTTGAGAAGCGGGCAGATTGTGACAGAGCCGAAATGGTTAAAGCTCCAGACAGCGCTGGATATGGTTTTAATAGAAGAAGGGCCTGTAACAGCTGAAGGGATAAGAGAAAAACTTGAGTCTAAGATGAAGGCTTTAGGAATTTTAAAACAGGATGCAAAGCTTTCTGCGGAATATGTTGTAGGGTTACTAGGTGAACTCTCAGCATCAGGATTGATCGAAAGGGAAAAAGGTTACTATAAGATTTCAGGAGATAAGAAACGCCGCACAGCAGCTCTATGGTGTAATGACTATGATTATATAAGGAAAGAAATAGAATCTAAGCTTGGCGATTCATCCCAGCTCAATGCACTGCTTTTGAGTTATGAAAAGTATGCAAAAGAACTCTGGCCTTACTATCCTGTAGAGGCATTTTATCCTATATGGGATGCTGTCTCTACGATGGATGAAGCCGCACAGCAGAAACTTATAGCAGGAATTTCTGGCATTGAAAAAACATATGGCAGTGAAGGCGCATCTGAAAATTTTTATAGCCATACCATATTTGACAGTATTAGACTTACGCTTTTACCTCCATCAAAGATACCGGATGACTGGCTTAAAAAATACGCGCCCAACTTAATAGGAAAAACCATTGTTATTGCTGCGCCGGAGATATCGCGTATGGCAGGAGGCCTTGGCAGGGTTACGGTATCTAAAAGCGTGGCTATAAAGCGCTTTATAAAAGATAAGGCAAGATTAGTATGGGCCGAGCCCTACTATAATGATTTTAACGAGGATCCCGGAGAAAAGATAATAGATGATTTAGAGGTAGAGTTTAGAGGAAGAGTTATTCACGTTGAGGTCTATAGGCGCATTAAAGAAATAGCGGTTCCAAACGAAAGAGGAGAGACAGAAATATTTGAGATGGAAGATTATTTGATCAGGGATAAAGAAAGATATTATGTAGGGAAACTTTATAAATATGGCAAGGAAGACAGCAGGGTCACACAGGACGAGTTTACAGATTTCTTTTCAGCAGCAGTTACTGAACTAGTAAATAGAATGGCTCAAATGGCGGATGAGAGCAGTGGAAAAGAAGGCTGGGGAAATATTTTACTGAGCCTGCATGACAGTCAGGTCCTGCCTGCTGCGTTTTACAGGAGATATTTATACCAGAAAGATTCTGAAAAATACGCTGCCTTAGCAAGGATCCCAATATCAGGTGTTACGCATACTTATAATAACAGGGCAATTAAATATTTTAAGAATCTTAAAGAAGCGCGCGAGTTTTTAAGAGACAAAAGAGGCATAAAAGATGAGTATCATTGGTATTATCTGAGCAAACTTCCTGATGGTCAGATAGTTGTTGATGATAGCTCTGTAGGGTTAAGGACATCTCATATGCCTAATGGTGTTTCGCGCATACATGCATTTGAAGTAAGCGAAATTGACGCACTGCCTTTACGCGGCCTTGCGAATGGAGACTTGCGCGAGCTTTCAGCAAAAGAATTCCGTAAGATATTATTGGAATTATATCCTGATGCAGATGTAGAGCATCCTACAATAGAGCAGATGATAGCTGCAGATAAAAAGGCAAAGGAAAAATTAATCAGTATGCTGAAAGAGAAAAAAAGCAGCCCTTTGATTATCTCAGGGTATTTGGAGCTCGACCCTGAAAAAATTATTATATCCTATAGCGGACGGCTTGTTCCTGAAAAGCTTGGAATTGGAGAAGGCAGGATTGAGGAAGGCGGGACAGAAGACCTTAAGGCTTTTACAAAAGAGAATATAAGAAAAATAGTAAAAAAAGGCGCTCAGGTTATATTTTTTGCTAATGCCCAGCCTTATAGAGAGAGCATAGCTCTTTATAGAGAACTCAGGAGATTGGCAGAGGAGATAGAAGATGATAAGAAAAAGAATGGAGAGAATTCTGCTTATAAAGGCACATTTATATTAGTTGATAAATTTACTCCTGAAGAGCAAAGAGTGCTTCTTGCAGCTACGAATGTACAAGGTCAGGTTTCAAGAAGAGGAACAGGAGCAGAAGAATTTAAGGAAGCTGACGTGACTGCAAGCGGGGGTAAACAGCTGGCAGCTCCATGGATAGAAGGCGGCACACAAATCTCTCTTGGAAGTGTAGGCGTTAACCTGATAGTGCCTTGCGATAATACAGAAGGGGCTTTCTGGGAGGCATTTAATCGTGACATAGATTTTTATAACAATAATCGTGAGGCTTATGCTCGAAATGAAGTAAATTCCATACCTTTAAGCCGCAAATTGACTGTTAGTAATACAATAGCTGCGTACCTTATATGGTGGAGCGAAGTAATAGGAGAAAATGAAACCTTTGATATTAAGCTTATGGGCAAGAATGACGCTATGACAGAGGCAAACATTAATCTTTCTGCTCATGGTATTCAAATCTCAAGAGCAGAGCCTGCGCTTGGAGAGACGCTTCCTGTAGATTTGAGCGATGGTAAAGAGGAAGTATTTATTGAGATACTCATTGCGCCTGGAGTAGAACCGCCAAGGGCCTATGTGAGAACCAATGCTATGTCATCTCCCGATACCCCTGATGATGCGGCATGGGTAACTATTCCTTTAGAATTGGAATATTTTCAAAATGGAAAAGCTATATATAAGACAATTTTAAAGGGAATAAGGAGGCAAGATTGCGCGCTTACCTTTAGAGTTGGCAATGTATGGCTTGGAGAACCAGGAACTAATGCCATACTTCATAGTAGCCATAGCGCAAGAGAAAATTTATAACCCGCGCATATGGTTTGCCTTATATAGCGCAAGTGGATGGAATTAATTCTGATTCTTCCGCATAGTTTCGCCTGCCAAATGCCTGAACAGTTAATTTCCTTTGATTTTTAATCCAGCCTGGTGTATATTAAACCTATGTTTTATGAAAAGGTGTTCAGGGGGCTGAATAAAACCAAGGTCAGATATTTAGTTGTTGGCGGCTGGGCTGTAGTTTTACATGGCGTAGTAAGGATGACAGCTGACCTTGATTTATTTGTAGATTTTGAAAAAAAGAATTTATTAAAATTTATAGAGGTATTAACTGATTTAGGATACAGGCCAAAGATTCCTGTTAAGGCATCAGATTTTGCAGATAAATCCAGCAGGGAAAAATGGAAAAAAGAAAAAAACATGCTGGTATTTTCTTTTTGCCATTTAAAAAGGCATCAGGACCACATAGATGTCTTTATTTATGAGCCTGTAGATTTTGAAAAAGCTTATAAAGAAAAGGAAGACATAAAAGCAGGAAGAGTCAAGATACCTATTATATCTATAAAATATTTAAAAAAGATGAAGGCAATTGCTGGCAGGCCGCAGGATATCACAGATATAGAGGCATTGAGAGAAGTTGAAAGACTCAGGAAGAATAATGCATAAGAAGAAAATCAAAAAGGGATTTGCTTTTAAGCCTGATATCAATTATATTAAAGAAACTATGGATATGCCTGCGAAGGCGAAATTGGAATGGCTGGAAGAAGTAAATAATTTTGTATATAAGACCTTGCCAAAAAGAAAAATAGAAATCTGGGAAAAGATTAAAAAGGGAGAAGCGTGATGGGTAATATAAAGTTAGTCCTTTTGCGGCATGGGGAAAGCGTTTGGAACAAGGAAAATAAATTCACTGGATGGACTGATGTGGATTTGTCTGATAAAGGAAAAGAAGAGGCTAAAGAGGCTGGAAAGATTTTAAAGAAAAAGGGATATGTATTTGATGTGGCTTTCACATCTGTTTTGAAAAGGGCCATAAGGACATTATGGATTGCGCTGGATGAGATGGATCTCATGTGGATACCTATATATAATGCATGGCAGTTGAATGAGCGGCATTACGGAGCTCTTCAGGGTTTGAATAAATCAGAGATGGCTCAGAAGTTTGGGGAAGAGCAAGTACTCATCTGGAGGAGGAGTTATGATATCCCGCCGATGGCGCTTGAAAAGAAGGACCCGAGGTATCCCGGGAATGACCCAATGTATAAAGGCCTTAGCGAAAGAGACCTGCCTCTTACAGAGAGTCTAAAAGAGACAGTAGCAAGGGTTATGCCGTACTGGAAAGAGACAATCACGCCTGTATTGAAATCCGGCAAAAAGGTTATCATAGCCGCGCATGGAAACAGTTTAAGGGCCCTTGTAAAGTATCTGGATAA